>Ga0255343_1002601_pt1 | contig 20669 bp, 18 predicted proteins | sample wastewater_treat_4_FD_192413 | JGI IMG/M metagenome (GOLD analysis project Ga0255343, IMG submission 192413) | Wastewater microbial communities from Lulu Island WWTP, Vancouver, Canada - plant16 | ecosystem: Engineered > WWTP > Wastewater > Unclassified | place: Canada: Vancouver, British... | reverse complement strand
TGCCAACCAATCCAGAGTTTATAAAGTCTGGATAATCCCGAAAGACATTTTTAGCCATGTTTATGACTAAATTAAACTACCCCATCATGGGGGCCGGGGTCTCGCAAATCAGCCGGTAGGCCATCGTCCCCTTGGGTGGAATATCCGGCAGGTGGGCTGGGTCAAACCAGCGCGCTTCGGACAGTTCTTCCGGCTGCAACTTCAAGTCGCCTGCGCGCCACTGCGCACGAAATCCCACCATCAGTTGGTTCGGATATGGCCAATGCTGGCTGGCCACGTATTGCACGTCGCCCACCTCCAGGCCGACTTCCTCGCGCACTTCACGGTGCACGGCATCCTCCAGCGATTCCCCTAATTCCACGTAGCCCGCCAAACACGTCCATAAATGCGGGATGCGCTGCACGTGCCGCGCCAGCAAAATCTGCCCCGCTTTTTCCACGCGCACAATCACCGCCGGCGTGGGTCCCGGATATTCCACATGACCGCACGCCGCGCATTGTCGCGCCACCTCCACGTGGTGTTCCGCCAGCACACCGCCACACCGCCCGCAAAACCGATGCGTCGCGCGCCAATTCAACATGCCCAGCGCGCGGCACGCGGCGAGGGCATAAGGCACATCTGCGCCCAACAGCGTCCGCAACCGCACCCATTCGTAACCCGGCGGCGCATTATCCGTGGCGCCGCTCACTTGCTTGGCCCAATGACCCTGCGGCGGCACCCGATACTCCGCCGCCAGTTGGCGCGTGGTCAGCAGTTCCGCCAACACGTCGTCCCCGGCCGGTTGCCAACTGCCTGACCGCACCAGCAGCAGGCCATCGCAAAAAATAAATGTGAGGGACTCTGCCACGACTTCACCCATCCCGAGTCCAGCGCGCGCGGTGATACTCCAGAATCTCCGCCAAAATGTCGCGCACGTTGCGGGTCACCTGCCATTCCGGATAATCCGCCTGGAAGCGCGTGACATCGCTCACCCACCAAATATGGTCGCCAACGCGCGGGGTTGCCACATAGCTCGTCTTCATGTGCCGGCCGGTCAGTTCCTCACACAGCGTCACCGCCTCCAACAGTGAGCAATGACTAAAGCGGCCCCCCCCCATGTTGTACACTGCGCCCGCCCGCGGCGCGCGATGGAACGCCACAAACGCGGCCACCAAATCCGCGCAATGCAGAATATCGCGCACCTGTTTGCCCTTGTGGCCCAGAATGCGGTACTCGCGACCTGTCACCGCGCACTTCATCAAATATGCAAGGAACCCGTGCAACTCCGCGCCCGCCTGCCGTGGTCCCGTCAGGCAGCCCCCGCGGAACACTCCTGTCCGCAGGCCGAAGTAGCGGCCATATTCCTGCACCATCACATCGGCCGCCAGTTTCGAAGCGCCAAAAAGCGAATGCGTCGTTTGGTCAACGCTCATGGTTTCATCAATGCCGTTGGCCGCGTAGGGACCTTCCACGCACTCCCAGCGCGTGGCCTGCTCCACCAGCGGCAACCGGTTCGGCGTGTCGCCATACACCTTGTTGGTGGACGTGAACACAAACGTCGCCTCCGGCGCATACTGCCGAGTGGCCTCCAACAGGTTCAACGTACCGGTGGCATTCACCCCGAAATCGGTGAACGGCTCGCGTGCCGCCCAATCGTGCGAAGGCTGCCCCGCCGCGTGTACAACCAGCTCGAGGCCCTTCGCTTCGGTAAAAATCCGGCGCACCGTCGCCTCGTCCCGGATGTCCACCGCCAACGGCACGTACTCCTCCGGATACGCCGCCTGCAACTCCGCCACTACCTCGCGCGTCGAAGCCTCCGGACCGAAAAAATATTCCCGCATATTGTTGTCCAGCCCGAGCACCCGGCACCCTTGCGCCGCGAAATGCCGCGCCGTTTCCGCCCCCACTAACCCGCCCGAGCCCGTGACCATTACCGTTTTCATCACCGCCCTATCCTATCACAGGCAAACACAAGAGCGGCCATTTTTTCTTCCCATTTCACGAAGCACAATGGCTAACCAATTCTTTTGATGAAGACGGAGCTGCCGAATTTATTCAATTGTCTTCAATGGCCGTTTTGATCCGACCTAGTCATTTTTTGAACAAGTCGGAGTGGGTTCCCATGCGCTCGAAGATGAGTTGGTCCGCGGCAATGCGGTAAATCAGAATCCAATCGGATTCGATATGACAATCGCGCCGGCCCGTCATGCTCCCCGTTAACTTATGATCGCGATGAATAGGATCAAGCTGCCGACCCGCAAGCAAGGTGTGGGCCAGCAGTTTGAATTTTTCCATCTCTTTGCCGCGGCGCTGGCAGCGTTTGATGTCTTTTGCAAACTGCTTGGTAAAGACCGGGGTGTACATCAAATGCCCAACTGGCGAAACATATCGTCGGCATTCTCACAAACCACCAGATTTCGCCCAGCCTCGGAATCCGCCAACGTTTGTTTTGTCGTCGAGGTGGGAGTCACCACTTCGAAAGGCAGGCCATCACGTAATTCGACCTGTTTATAGAAAATCGTTATGGCTTGCGTGGCATTTAACCCCAAACGGTGGAACACCTTTTCCGCACTTGTTTTCAATTCTGGCTGCACTCTGGCGCGCACCATGGCCGTTTTACTCATCTCAACCTCCAACGTCAGTCCGGAATGTAACCCAAATGGGATACAAACGCAAGCGGTGGGACTATGATCTTTTCACAAACCGCAACCGGTTTGGATAAGGACTCAGTCCTCGTTGAGCATGGATTTTTTACGGCTTGTTTTGCCAGTAAAATTGGCAAATGGGGGCCGGATTGGGTAAAGTGGCGGGGATGAATCCGGTGGTGGCAAAGATTGCTGAATTGTTGCGCGCTCGCGGCTGGTTGCTGACGACTGCGGAGTCGTGCACCGGCGGCTTGGTGAGTGGCGAGTTGACGGCGCTGCCAGGTAGTTCAGCGTGGTTTGTGGGGGGCGTGGTGGCTTATGCCAATTCACTCAAAGCCGGCTTGCTGGGAGTCACGCCGGAAACGTTGGCCGCGCATGGCGCGGTGAGCGCCGAAACCGCCGCCGCCATGGCGCGGGGCGCCTGCGCGGCCACCGGCGCGGATTGCGCCATCGCCATCACGGGAATTGCCGGGCCGACGGGCGGTACCGCGGAAAAACCGGTGGGGCTGGTGTTTATCGCCATCGCCACCCCGGCTGTGTCGCGCGTGTTTGAGCACCACTTTGGCGGCACGCGGGAAGACATTCGCGCCGCAGCCGTGGCGGCGGCGCTGGAGCACCTGCGCGAAGCGCTGAAGGATAGGATTTAGCGAATCAGCAAGTCGGACGGGGGCGGAACATCGCGGCCCGGAACGACAATCTGCGACGCGCGTTCGCGCTGCAGCGCGGCCATTTCTTCGCGCAAATCCGCCAAGCTCTGTTTGATGGCCGGGGCGAATCCCGCGACGGCCTCGGCCAGCGTCTGGGCATTGGGCACTTCGCCGCTCAACGGCAAAATGCCGCCGGGGGTCATCACTTGGGTGGCGGCGGTAAAAATGACCGGGCGCGATGGATCATCCGTACCATCCGGTTTCACCGGAATCAGCTTGCGCAGGCTACCGGCCCGCAAATCCGTATAGTTTTCCTCGCGGTACAAGTTAGCCGCGTTCATTTGAATTTCGTTGCCGTTTTGCTCTGCCATGGTGTTCTCCTAATCTCGTCGCGGGGCCCGCCGGCCACGGGAAGCCGGTTAGTGTTCCAGCATCATTTCCCGTAGCGTGGCCAACGCCTGGTTTTGCAACTGGCGGACGCGCTCGCGCGTGATGCCCAGTTTTTTGCCTACTTCTTCCAACGATTCCGGCTCCTTGCCGTTCAGGCCGAAGCGGCGTTCCAGAATCGTGCGCTCCCGCTCGTTCAACACTTTCAGGTGTTCGAGCATTTCGTCGAGCAATTGGCGGTCGTTCAAATCATCGAAGGGCGAGCGGGCATCCGGATCGCTCACCAGGTCGCTTTGGCTTTCACGGCCCTCGTCACCAATGGGTTCATCCAGCGAGGTCACGCGCTGCGACACTTCCAGCCAATACTTCACGCGCTGGACGGGGACATCCATCCGCAAAGCCACTTCCTGCGCCGTAGGCTGGCGGCCCAGCTCGTGGGTCATGGCCTCATAAGTACGGCGCATCCGGAAGAGCTTGTCCACCATGTGGGATGGCAGGCGGATGGTTTTGCTCTGGTTGGCCAACGCGCGGCGGATGCCCTGCTTGATCCACCACGCCGCATACGTGCTCAACTTGCCGCCCTTTTTCGGGTCGAAGCGGGTGACGGCCTTCATCAGGCCGATATTGCCCTCGCTGATCAGATCGAGAAGCGGAAGGCCGAGACGCGCGTAATCGCCGGCAATCTTGACCACCAAGCGCAGGTTGGCGCGGATCATTTTCTGCCGCGCCTGCTCGTCGCCCTTCTTGATGCGGCGCGCCAGCTCGATTTCCTCTTCTGGCGACAGCAATTCCACCTTGCCGATTTCGCGCAAGTAGATCCGCATCCCTTGATCGTCCCGCTCGTCCATGGCGCGCATATTCCCAAGGCCGCCGGGAAAAAGCAAGCATGGGCGGCGGCGTTTGTCGCGCGCCCCTCCGCGCTTGACTTCCCCCCGCGCCCCGCCGCACACTGTCCCTATGCGCTGCCCCAAATGTGCCCAGGACAACGATAAAGTCATTGATTCACGCGCCATCCGCAATGGCGCGGTGGTGCGCCGCCGCCGCGTTTGCGCCCACTGCGGCCACCGTTTCACCACCTATGAGGAAGTCATCAAGACCGTACTGACTGTTCTCAAGCGCGATGGCCGCCACGAAGAATTTTCGCGCGCCAAGCTCCGCGCCGCCATTGTCCACGCCGCCGTCAAGCGCCCCATTTCCGACCCGCAAATTGATCTGCTCGTGGACGACATCATCCACGAAATCAGCGCCGAATATGAACGTGAGGTGCCCTCCACCGTCATTGGCCGCAAAGTCATGGACAAACTGGAGCGCCTCGACGAAGTCGCCTTCCTGCGCTATGCCTCGGTCTACCGCCGCTTCCGCGACGCCTCCCAATTTTTGTCGGAAATTGAAAATCTCATTGGTCGCCAATAATCCTTTTTCCATGCGACTCCCGCCGGCTCACTCCGTTTTCCACACTGTGGAAAAAAAATTTTCACACTGTGGAAAAATAGCCCCCGTTTGGCCCCGACCCACCCGCACAACCCACTGCGTTTTCCACGCTGTGGCAAAAAAGTTCATCCCGCGTGGGCGGGATTTTCCACACTGTGGAAAAGTTGACGCCGTGGGCACCGCCCACCCGCGCGGGGGCAGGCCATGATCCCGCTGCCGACCGCTGCCGATGAGGCCGAACTGCTGCGCGATCATCTCGCCGCGCTCCTGTGCGATGCCCGGCTCGACACCACCGCCGCCGAAGCCGTCGCGGCGGCCGTCACCGCTTATTTGGATGACCAACAGCTCACCCTCCCCCTGCCCGACGATTATCTGCACTTGCTGATCTACCGTGCGCTGCGCACCCTCAACCAAAACGATACCGCCCGCCTCTGGGCCCAGACCCATCACCTCGGCAATGGCGATGTGCCAATTTTTGACCCCGAGATTTGGCCGGGCCCCGTGCCGCTGATCGTGTGGCAGCTTTTTGCCTCGCGCCTGGTGCGCCCCGCCCGCACCATCACCGCCGAAGGCCGTATCCTGTGGGCGTTGGACTTCCGCCGGCTGCGCCAGGAACAAGCCGGCTGGCTGGAGATTACGCTGCTGCCCGGCCTGCGCGCACTGCTCGAACAACTTGCGCCGGCATGGGATGAATCCTCCGGCGCGGGGCTGCTGGGCCTGCGCGGACTCTACGCCGCCGGCTTCGCCCCCACCCCACGCCGCCGCCGCAAAAAAGCCAAAACCTATTCCGCCTATGCGCCGCTCGATGCCGCCGCCATCCGTTCCTTTTGTCTGCGGGTTCTCGCCAACCTGCAACAGCCCCGCGGCTGGTCCACCACGCCCGACGTCCTCTACCTTGATTTCTCCCGCAAGGGGTAGCCCCATTCCCTGCGTGCAAAAAAAGAGCCCCGGTTGTTTGCCGGGGCCCGGGGAAGCAATCGTTCGTCCGTTATTGCTGAGTCGCCGCGTAGCGCTTGGCCACTTCCGGCCAGTTCACCACGTTCCAAAACGCGCTCACGTAGCTCGCGCGCAGGTTTTGATACTTGAGGTAGTAGGCGTGTTCCCACACATCCACCCCGAGAATCGGCGTGCCGCGCTTTTCGACCACATCCATCAACGGGTTGTCCTGATTCGGCGTTGAACTCACGAACAAGCTGCCGTTGGCATCCACCGCCAACCAAGCCCAGCCGCTGCCAAACCGGCCAACCGCGGCGGCCTCAAACTGCTTTTTGAACTCGTCGAACGAGCCGAACGACTTCTCGATGGCGGCCAACAGCGCACCTTCCGGAGTACCGCCGGCATTGGGCGCCATGCTGTTCCAGAAGAAGGTATGATTCCAATGCCCACCGCCATTATTGCGCACGGCCACCGGCAACTTGCTGATTTCCGGGAAAAGCGCCTCAACCGCCTTGCCTTCCATGGCCGTGCCAGCCACCGCCTTCACTAGATTGTTGAAGTAGGCCTGGTGGTGCTTGCTGTAGTGAATCTCCATGGTCTGCGCGTCAATATAGGGTTCCAGCGCGTCGTAGGCGTAGGGCAATGGCTCAAACACCAACGCCGGAGCGCCCTGTCCGGAGGCTGCCGCCGCCAGCCCGATCGCCGCCAAACCAATCAATCCAGTCATATTCATGCTCATGTTCTGCTCCTTTCTAGAACATGGAAAACTACCCCGAATTACCATTTATGCAAGCAATTCGCTATATTTTTATTAATTTTAAATAACATGTGATATTTGAACGTGATACAACTTTTAGATTTCACTTATTGCAATAAGTGAAATCAAACGTTTTACCTTGGAAATTTGACCGTGGAGAGGCCACCCAGTAAGCCGACCGATGGTGTGGGCTTGGTCGGTGGGGTCAGATGAAGAGGGTCGGGCCGCTTTCCTTGGCGCGGGCAATGAAAGTGGCCACGCCGGCGACTTCGTCCACCTCGATGAGTTCCTCGCGGGTGAGGCCCATGACGCCCATGGCCATGTCGCAGGCGATGAACTTCACGCCCAGCGCGCGGGCCTGGTGCAGCATCTCAGGCAGGGAGGCCACATTTTGCTGCGCCATGACATGCTTCATCAGCGCGGTACCGGCGCCGGCCATGTGGAGCTTCGAGAGCGCCAGCTTTTGCGCGCCACGGGGGAGCATCCACCCGAACATCGTGCTCAGGAAGCTCTTTTTGACCTGCGGGCCGGGGTGTTTGCGCAGGACGCTCAGACCCCAGAAGGTGAAGAATATGCTGACCTGCATCCCGGTGGCTGCCATGCCAGTAGCAATGATGAGCGCGGCGAGGGCCTTATCGAGATCGTTGCTGAACAGAACCATCGCACCGGATTGAGGGGCGGCGATGCCCACCGCTGGTTTGGGCCCGGCGCCCTTGCGCAGGATAGCTTCCAAATGCGTGGGGGTGGGCGTGATTTTGCACACCTTGTGACCAGAGCTGTTGGCCCAGTTGGTGAGGTCAGGCGCAAAACTGGATTGGGCCAGCACCTTGATGGTGGCGCCATCGCCCAGCTTGTCGAGCTCCTGCTTGATGCGCACCACGGGGCCGGGGCATTGCAGCGGGCGGACATCCACAACGGTGGCGGGTTCCTCTTCTTCCAACTCCAGACGGGGACCGCCCTCGCTGCCGGTGGTGGCCAGCGCAATTTGGGCATCGGTGGGCATCCACATTCCGGGCTGGAATTGTTTCCACGTCAGATAGCCACCGGAGAGGTTGGCAACGTCATACCCCAACTGGCGCAGGATGCGTTCGGCCACATAGCCACGCAGGCCCACCTGGCAATACACCACAATCAGGCGGTCTTTGGGCAGCTCGAAGAGTCGGGAACGCAGCTTATGGAGCGGTATGTTGACGGAGCCGGCCAGCGCGCCCTGCGGGAGTTCGGCAGGTTCGCGCACATCGAGCAACAGCGCGCCTTCGGGGAGCGCATCGGCGTGGGCCAGCCGGGTGGCGCCATCGAGCGCGTTGGTGGCAATCATGCCGGCGACGGTGATGGGGTCCTTGGCCGAGCTGAACGGCGGGGCATAGCACAGCTCCAACTCCGCCAGTTGGCGCACGGTCATGCCCGCACGCATGGCAGTGGCGAGAACATCGGTACGCTTGTCCGCGCCTTCCGCACCGATGACCTGCCCGCCGTAGATTTGGCCATCGTTGCCGAACAGCAGTTTGATGTGCAGCGTGGTGGCGCCGGGATAATAGCCCGCGTGCGAGCCGGCGTGGACATACACCTTCTGATACGTCTTGCCCATGGCCTTCAGCCGCGCTTCGGTATGGCCGCAACTGGCGGCGGTCAGTTTGCCCACTTTGACGACGGATGCGCCAAAGGTGCCCTCGTAGCGGCGCGAGCCACCGAGCAGGTTATCCGCCACGATGCGGCCCTGCCGATTGGCCGGGCCGGCGAGCGGCACGGCAGTGGGGGTGCCGAAAACGGGGTCCATGACTTCCACCACGTCGCCCAAGGCGAAAATATCGGGATCGGCCGTGCGCATGGCAGCATCGGTAATGATGTGCCCCTTGGGGCCCACTGCCAGTCCGGCCGCGGAAGCGAGCTGCGAGTTGGGCTTCACGCCCACGCACAGCGCCACGAGATCGGCCGTCCATGAGCGGCCATCCTTGATGGTGGCCGTCACGCCGCCGCCGGGCGCCGCGGCAAACGCGGAGACCGCCGCGCCGAGCTCGACCACAATGCCGGCGAGGCGCAGTTCTTCGGCCAGCAGCGAGCTCATTTCTTCGTCCATGGTCGGCAAAAGCTGGCGACCCATTTCGAGCAAGGTCACGCCGAGGCCGCGGTGGCGCAGGCTTTCGGCCAGTTCCATGCCGACAAATCCGCCGCCGACCACAATGACGTGCTTCGCGCCGGCATCGAGCTTCTTGGCGATGCGGTCCATGTCTTCGAGCGTCCACAGCGGCAACACTTCGGGCAGGTCCATGCCGGGGAGCTGCAACGCCATGGGCGAGGAGCCGGTGGCAATGACCAATTTGTCGTAGCGTTCTTCGTTTTCGACACCGGTTTTGCGGTTGAGGATGCGGACGGTCTTTTGGGCGCGGTCAATGGCGGTGACTTCGTGGAGCACGCGCACATCCACATTGAAGCGTGCGCGGAAGTCTTCGGGGGTCATCACCAGCAGCCAGCTACGCTCCGGGATGATTTTGCCGAGGTGATAGGGCAAGCCGCAGTTGGCATAGGAAATGTGCGGGCCGCGTTCGAGCAGGACAATTTCCGCTTTTTCATCCATGCGCCGCAGTCGGGCGGCCGTGCTGGCACCGGCGGCCACACCGCCAATAATGATCGTTTTCATGGGCATTTCCTTGTTTGGAGGGGGCAGTATAGCGCGCGCGGCGCGGTCTGCCAAGTCTGCGCGACCGGGGCGCGGGAGGGGCAGCGGGAATTCCGCGAAGGGCTCGCGTGCACGGCGGGGCACGGTCCCGCGTGGTTCAGGATGATTCGTTCAGGATTTCCTGAATGACGCGTGCGTTGTTGTAGTCCTCGTTCTTGGCGGCGTAGAGCAGCACCAATTTTTTCCGTTGGGCGATGTCGCGCAGCCGCGCCAGTGTTTCCTGCTGAGGGGCCAGTTCCGCGCGGTATTGCGCGCGGAACTTTTCCCAACGGGCGGGTTCATGGTTGAACCACTGGCGCAGCTTGGCGCTGGGGGCCAGATCGCGGAGCCATTCATCCAGCCGCGCGGCATCGCGGGAGACGCCGCGCGGCCAGAGCCGATCCACCAAAACGCGATAGCCATCCACGGGGGTGTCGTAGATGCGCTGAATCGCAATTTTTGGTTTAGAGCGTGGCATGCTTGTCCCGGATGGTGTCGGCCAGCGCGTCGAGCTCGGCAAAGGTGGCCGCGCGCGGCACGCCCTTGCTGAGGACGGTGCCGAGGACTTCGACCTTCAGGTTGGGGATCAGGCCGGCGATGCGCTCGATGACCTGCGTATTCCAGCCGTAGGAGCCGATGATGGCGGCATACTTGAGCTTGGGCCGCAACGCGTTGGCCAAGTGCGTGGCCGAGAACACCGCCGGGTGGGGGCCCACATGGACGGTCGGCGCGCCCACCACGATGGTGGCGGCTTCGACCAGCGCCATGGCCAGCTTGCCGATGTCGGTGGTGGTTAGCTCGAACTTCTGCACCGCCACGCCGCGCTCGGCGAGGGCGGAAACGAGATGGTCCACCATCAGCTCGGTGCTGCCGTGCATCGAAACATACGGAATCACCACACGGTTTTCGACGCGGTCGGAGGACCAATCCTCGTAGGCAGCGAGAATCATCTCAGGCTTGTCGTAGATGGGGCCGTGGCTGGGGGCCACCAGATCGAAGTCCAACTCGCGGATTTTCTTGAGGTTGGTACGCACCATGGCGCGGAAGGGCATCATGATTTCCGCGTAGTAACGCTTGGCGGCTTCGATCACGTAGCGGTCATCGCCGGCATACAGCTCCGACGTGGCGATGTGCGAGCCGAGGAAGTCGCACGAGAACAGAATCTTGTCCTCCTTGAGGTAGGAGCTCATGGTTTCGGGCCAGTGAACCCACGGCGTGTGGATGAACGTCAAGGTCTTGCCGCCGAGGGCGAGGGTTTCGCCGTCTTCGACCGTCTTGATTTTGTTTTCCGGCACATCGAGGTGGGTCAGGAGCAGGTCTTTGGCCTTGGGCGAGCAAATGACGATGGCGTTGGGATACTTCTCCAGCACATAGGGAATGCTGCCGGCGTGATCCTGCTCGGCGTGGTGGGCAATCACGTAATCCACGCGCGGCACATTGGCGAGATGGCGCTTGAGGACATCGAGGAGCGGCGGGTCCACCGTATCAATCAGGGCGACTTTCTCCGCGCCTTCCACCAAATAGGCATTGTAGCTGGTGCCGTCGGGCAACGGAATCAACGAGTCAAATAGCCGCCGGTTCCAATCAATCGCGCCCATCCAGTGCACGCCTTCACGAATCTTCCTGGGTTTCATTCCGTCTCCTTGTGTGGGTTGAACATGTTGGTCCGCCCCGCCGACGTGGACGCCACGGAGCAACTCCGGCCAAGCTACCACGTCATTTTCAGCAGGTCAAAACCGCAAGTCCGGTTTTTTTGTATTTGTTCCAAGGGCGCAAATGTGCTACGTTTTCCGATCAACCAACCGAAGGAAGAGGCGAGCGTGAAACAGGTAGGCCGAAGCGTCGTCCGCGCCGATGCGCTGGAAAAAGTGACAGGGCAAGCCATTTACGTGGATGACTTGCAATTTCCGGGAATGCTGCATGGGCGGGTGCTGCGGAGCCCATACGCCCACGCCAAGATTGTATCCATTGACACCAGCGCGGCGCGGCAGGCGCCCGGCGTGCGCGCGGTGGTCACCGGCCGGCGGGAGGAACAGGACGTGGGCGGCGGCAAGCTGCCGTTGGTTGGCGCGTGCATTGTGGACCAGTTGCCGCTGGCCATGGACCGCGTGCGCTTCGCCGGCGAGGCGGTGGCCGTGGTGGTGGCCGATACGGTTGCCGCGGCCGAGCACGCCACCACGCTGATCAAGGTGGAATATGCCGAGTTGCCCGTGCTGACCGATGCCCGCCAAGCCATGGCCAAGGATGCGCCGCTGATCCACCCCGACCTCGGCTCCTACGAATGCGCCAAGGGCTTCCATCCCAAGCCCGGCACCAACATTTTCCACCACTATCAACTGCGCAAGGGCGACACCCGCAAGGCATTTGCCAAGTGCGACGTGGTTCTCGAACAGGAGTTTTCCTATCCGCACATGAGCCACTGCCAACTGGAGCCGCACGGCGCGCTTGTGCGCTGGGACCCCGCCGGCAGCGTGGAAATCTATTCCTCCACCCAGGCCCCCTTCGTGGTGCGCGGCTATCTTTCTCGCGCGTTCCGCCTGCCGCTTTCCAAGGTCCGCGTGCGCGCGCCGGTGGTGGGCGGCGGCTTCGGTGGCAAGAGCGACTACACCCTCGAGCCCCTCGCCGCCTATGTGGCCCGCCAAGTGCCGGGCGTGTGGATCAAGCTGATCTATGAGCGCGAGGAAATGTTCAACGGCACGCTCGTTGGTCGCGGCGTCACGGGCCGTTACAAGCTCGGCGCCAAGCGCGACGGCACCGTCCTCGCCGCGCAAATCGAATATATCTTGAGCGGCGGCGGCTACGGCGAATGCGCCATCAACGTTGCGGTCGGCGGCGGCCAGAACTCGCCCGGCGCCTACCACATTCCGAACATCGCCGTGGACAGCTACGCGGTTTATACCAACTTGCCGCCCGTCGGCGCCTTCCGCGGCTACGGCCACCCCGAAGGCCAATGGATGGCCGAACGCATGATGGACCTGCTCGCCCGTGAGCTGAAGATGGACCCCGTGGAACTGCGGTTGAAAAATGCTTATCGCGCCGGCGACAAAAACGCCATTGCCCAGCGCCTCCACCCCACCCAGGGCGATTTGCCCCAATGCCTGCGCGAGGCCGCGAAGGCCGTCGGCTGGAAGATGGGTCAAAGCAACGTGGTCAAAACCCGCACCGGTTTCCGCACCAAGGCCGTATGCAGCCTGATGAAATCGCCGGTGCAGGCCACTAACGCCCAAGTCGCCGCCATCCTCAAGTTCGATGAAGACGGCGGGGTGAACCTCATCATCACCACCTGCGACATGGGGCAGGGCTCCGCCACCGTCTATGGCCAGATTGCCGCCGAAGCCCTCGGCCTGCCCCTCGAGCGCGTACACGTCGTGCGCGATCCGGACACCGCGCTTTTCCCCGCCGACTGGCAGACCATCGGCAGCAAAGGCACCTACACCGGCGGCATCGCCATTGTGCGCGCCGCCGAAGACGCCATTGCGCAAATCCGCGCCACGGCCGCCAAGGCCCTGCGCGTGCCGGTCGCCAAAGTGCGCTATCAGGATGGCCGCGTTGTGATCGGCAAGCGCCACCACGACATTGGCCTCTTCACCAACGGCTATATGCTCGCCGATGGCCGTACCATCGGCCGCCCCGTGGTGGGCTATGGCGCCTACACCCCCGACCTGCAAATCCCCGGCATCCGCAAGCCCGGCCTGCAAATCGGCCAAGGCAACGTCTCCGCCTCGTGGACGTTCGGTGCGCAGGCCGTCGAGCTGGAGGTCAACCCCAAGACCGGGCAGATCAAGGTGCTTCAACTGGTCACGGCCATTGACGCCGGCCGCATCATCAACCCGCGCCTCGCGCGCGGGCAGGTGGTTGGCGGCATGGTGCAAGCCCTCGGCCAAACCCTCATGGAAACCATGATCTACTCCGACAAGGGCGTACTGCGCAACGGACGCTTCACCGACTATAAAATTCCCGCGCTCGAGGACCTGCGCGACACCGACTTCAAGGTGATCTTTGTTGAAACCCCCGACCGCAACGGGCCGTTTGGCGCGCGCGGCCTGGCCGAGCACGGCACGGTCGCCATCGCCCCGTGCGTCGCCAACGCCATCGCCCGCGCCACCGGCCAGGACCTCTACTCCCTCCCCATCCGCCTATGAACCTCGAATATTGCAAACCCCAGACCCTCGAAGACCTGCTCGCCGAAACCCGCGCGGGCACCCACCTCATGGCCGGCGGCACCGACCTGCTCGTTGACATGCGCAGCCGCAAGAAAACCGTGCAACGCATCGTGGACATCAAAGCCATCCCGGAATTGCGCGGCATCCGCGAAACCAAATCCGGCCTGGAAATCGGCGCGTGCGAAACCTTCACTGCCCTGCGCGAATCCCCCCTCGTGGCTGCTTGGTCCCCCGCCCTGCGCGAATGCGCCGACGTCATGGGCTGCCACGAAATCCGCCACCGCGCCACCCTCGGCGGCAACATCTGCAACTCCTCCCCCGGCTGCGAAAGCGGCGTGGTGCTCTCCGTGCACGAAGCTCAAGTCCGCATCGCCTCCACCCGCGGTGTACGCCTGGTGCCCTTCGACACCTTCGCCACCGGCGTCAACCGCACATGCCTCGAGCCCGATGAAGTCGTCCTCTCCATCATCCTGCCCAAAGCCGCGGACAGTTTGAGCTTCTATCGCCGCATCACCCGTACCGCCGGCATGGACCTCGCCTGCTGGAATGGCGCAGCGCTGGTCCTCCAGCCCCGCATTCCCGCCAAGCGCGTGGTGCGGATTTCTTTCGGCACCGTGATGCCCACCCCCTACCGCCCCCGCGCCGCCGAAGCCCTCCTGAGCCGCCGCCCCCTCACCCCGGCCGATATGGACCAAGCCTACGACCTCATCATCCGCGAAATCGCTCCGCGCGCCGGCTCCGTCCGCGCCTCCCCCGCCGAGAAAAAACGCGCCATCCGCAACTTCTTGGACGAACTACTCGAAAGGCTCGCCCCATGACCCACCGCATCACCCTCACCGTCAACGGCATTCAACGCACCCTCCACGTCGAAGCCGCCGACACCCTCCTGCGCGTCTTGCGCGAGGAACTCCACCTCACCGGCGCCAAGAAAGGCTGCGGCGAAGGCGAATGCGGTGCCTGCACCATCCTGATGAACAACCAAGCCATCCGCGCCTGCCTTGTCCTCGCCGTTGAGGCCGACGGCGCTGACATCGTCACCATTGAAGGCCTGGCCCCTCCCGGCGAGATTACCCGTGTCCAAAAAGCCTTTATCGAGGCTGATGCCGTCCAATGCGGCTTCTGCACCCCCGGCTTTGTGATGGCCCTCGAAGGCGAAATGCGCCGCAATCCCCACGCCACGCGCGACGACCTTCTCAATGCCTTGGGCGGCCACCTGTGCCGCTGCACCGGCTACGAATCCATCCTGCAGGCCACCGACACCCTCGCCCGCCAGCTCGCCCAAAAAACTAAAAAAACAAAAAAGTAGCCGCGACAACCGACACACAACCAGCGACAACTCGAATGTCGCAACCCAGTTGACGCGGGTCGAACGCCCGGCTAAATTTTCGGCTGGCGTTGTCACCCACAATCCACGCGCCCCGCGCAGCCACCGAAAACCTGAATGTCGCTAGTCGGTTGTCGCTGGTCGAATGCCTTGCTGAAGTTCCGGCTGGCGTTGCAACCCACAAGCCACGCGCCCCGTGCGGGGCGCGACGATCGGAACGACCACCAGCGGCATCATGGCCACGTTTCAATCCACGCGCCCCGCGCGGGGCGCGACGAAAGATAACCGACTCCCGTCCCGCCCCCGCCAGGTTTCAATCCACGCGCCCCGCGCGGGGCGCGACTCGATGATCTTCGCTTTGAAAGTCCCTTCGGGCGGTTTCAATCCACGCGCCCCGCGCGGGGCGCGACGGTTGTGGCGGAGGCGATGGCGTTGGTGATAATGGTTTCAATCCACGCGCCCCGCGCGGGGCGCGACGGGGCGAAACTGGCGCAACTGAACTGGCTGCAGGGTTTCAATCCACGCGCCCCGCGCGGGGCGCGACTCTTATAGCGTTGCGCCAAAGCTCATACTCCGGGTTTCAATCCACGCGCCCCGCGCGGGGCGCGACGCCACCCTCCGCGTCCCGCCACAACAGCCGGATGTTTCAATCCACGCGCCCCGCGCGGGGCGCGACCGGACAAGCTCGCGGTGGAGCTCTGGCGGCACATGTTTCAATCCACGCGCCCCGCGCGGGGCGCGACTGGGTATAAACCATGCAGGAAACTCGATGGATATGTTTCAATCCACGCGCCCCGCGCGGGGCGCGACAGGTTGCAATGGGCGAGGCCGACACGCTGATCGGGTTTCAATCCACGCGCCCCGCGCGGGGCGCGACGGGAGTTTGGAGGCGGGCGCGGGCTCGCCAAATAGTTTCAATCCACGCGCCCCGCGCGGGGCGCGACATCATACCATCCAGACGCAGGGCGTAGAGGATTGAGTTTCAATCCACGCGCCCCGCGCGGGGCGCGACCATGGGCGATTTCGTGCGCGATATAGCCGCGCGGTTTCAATCCACGCGCCCCGCGCGGGGCGCGACTCCGGCGACAATCCTCGCTCCTCACCGGAGCTTGTTTCAATCCACGCGCCCCGCGCGGGGCGCGACCGGTCAGCGTGGCCGATTCACTAGGGCCAACCGCGTTTCAATCCACGCGCCCCGCGCGGGGCGCGACACCGCCAAGCCCAGCGGCATCTCGTGTTTGTCTGGTTTCAATCCACGCGCCCCGCGCGGGGCGCGACAGTACATGCGTTCTTCCAATCACAGGAGTCGAAATGTTTCAATCCACGCGCCCCGCGCGGGGCGCGACGCCTAGATCAGCCCCGGTGTCGCGAGATTCGGCGGAGTTTCAATCCACGCGCCCCGCGCGGGGCGCGACACCGGCTTCTTTGCCTCTGCGTGCCGGTTGGGATGTTTCAATCCACGCGCCCCGCGCGGGGCGCGACAGGGCTGGCTCATGCCATCCCGCAAGCTGTTGTGTTTCAATCCACGCGCCCCGCGCGGGGCGCGACAAGCGGTAATATCTGAAACAGGTCGACAGGACATAGGTTTCAATCCACGCGCCCCGCGCGGGGCGCGACGCCATCTCTTAGCATATAGCCGAACCGCCGCACGGTTTCAATCCACGCGCCCCGCGCGGGGCGCGACGTAGGCGATCCATCCGGCGCCAAAGCCGTCGAAGTTTCAATCCACGCGCCCCGCGCGGGGCGCGACTTGCCGCCGCCTCCAACGCCCTCCGAACCGCGATGTTTCAATCCACGCGCCCCGCGCGGGGCGCGACCGGCCAACGACCCCGGAGTCCGCGCCGTCCTCAGGTTTCAATCCACGCGCCCCGCGCGGGGCGCGACCCCCCTCTGGTTCGGCCCCTCCCGCGCCGACCTCGTTTCAATCCACGCGCCCCGCGCGGGGCGCGACCCAACCACTTCGGCGCCTTCGGCTTCGTCGCCAGTTTCAATCCACGCGCCCCGCGCGGGGCGCGACGCCGAATTGCCGCGCGCCGCGGATATCTTTTGACGTTTCAATCCACGCGCCCCGCGCGGGGCGCGACGCACACCTCAGCCTCGTCCCCCGATGGCAAACACGTTTCAATCCACGCGCCCCGCGCGGGGCGCGACAGGAGTCACGGTTTTATTTTTGGCGATTGCGCAGTTTCAATCCACGCGCCCCGCGCGGGGCGCGACACGAGACATGGAAGCTGGTTTTGCGTACTTCGATGTTTCAATCCACGCGCCCCGCGCGGGGCGCGACCCAAGGCGGCTCGTAAGAGCGATTAAAATCCAAGTTTCAATCCACGCGCCCCGCGCGGGGCGCGACGACTCGCCACCAGTCACGCCGAAGCCAGACGCGCCGTTTCAATCCACGCGCCCCGCGCGGGGCGCGACCTACTTCGATACGCCACTGTTCACGGTGACGGGAGTTTCAATCCACGCGCCCCGCGCGGGGCGCGACCCCGCCGGCCGCTCCACTTCAAATGATTTAAGCGTTTCAATCCACGCGCCCCGCGCGGGGCGCGACTACACCATGCGCCGCGGGATTGGAATAGCGTTGGTTTCAATCCACGCGCCCCGCGCGGGGCGCGACATGAGTGCGGTGCAGTTGTCTCTCGACCTGCGGGTTTCAATCCACGCGCCCCGCGCGGGGCGCGACTCCCGCCGGCCGCTCCACTTCAAATGATTTAAGCGTTTCAATCCACGCGCCCCGCGCGGGGCGCGACCATCGGTGCCGAACGGGCAGGGAAGCTGATAGCCGTTTCAATCCACGCGCCCCGCGCGGGGCGCGACGTCTACGGCGGTCGACCTTGGGCTGGACCCCGACGTTTCAATCCACGCGCCCCGCGCGGGGCGCGACCAACATGTGGGCGATGGACGAAACCGCCCTGCGGTTTCAATCCACGCGCCCCGCGCGGGGCGCGACCCTGGAGCCACGACGCGCTGATTATCCGCAATCCGTTTCAATCCACGCGCCCCGCGCGGGGCGCGACGGACCTCGGCGGGACCAAGCGCACCAACTGCGAGGTTTCAATCCACGCGCCCCGCGCGGGGCGCGACGAGGAGGTAGGCATCCGGCAAGTCGTTGGTGCCCGGTTTCAATCCACGCGCCCCGCGCGGGGCGCGACCGGTGTGCGGTTCCCACGAATCCGTCCCCTTGGGTTTCAATCCACGCGCCCCGCGCGGGGCGCGACTTGACATACCACGCACAGTGTGCGACTATGGCGGGTTTCAATCCACGCGCCCCGCGCGGGGCGCGACCTCCGTTAAGCCGCGCAACCCGGCTTTCGTAGGCGTTTCAATCCACGCGCCCCGCGCGGGGCGCGACCGGCTACTGCATCTACGGCACAAGCTGGACGTGGGTTTCAATCCACGCGCCCCGCGCGGGGCGCGACTTCCGTTTGTCATATACTACGGCTTCGACGTGGCCGTTTCAATCCACGCGCCCCGCGCGGGGCGCGACGCTTGAATTCCGTAGCTGGCCCCGCCAATCCGCAGTTTCAATCCACGCGCCCCGCGCGGGGCGCGACTCTGCTGGTTCCTATCCGGCTGCGCCACGCTCTCGTTTCAATCCACGCGCCCCGCGCGGGGCGCGACCCCGCGCCTCGTGCTGGCGGGGCGCGAACGCCGCGTTTCAATCCACGCGCCCCGCGCGGGGCGCGACACCTGTTCGATCTGGACGCCGGGGAGGTTCCGCCGTTTCAATCCACGCGCCCCGCGCGGGGCGCGACTTCCACTCTTTGATGCGCTGGACGACGTAGGCGAGTTTCAATCCACGCGCCCCGCGCGGGGCGCGACCAAAACGGCCACGGCGACGACCTCGCGCTACAGGGTTTCAATCCACGCGCCCCGCGCGGGGCGCGACAGGCGAGCATCCACTTTCGTCCTATCGCCAGCGCGTTTCAATCCACGCGCCCCGCGCGGGGCGCGACTGGCGGCATCTCCTGCGCTGCCAGTCTTCGACAGTTTCAATCCACGCGCCCCGCGCGGGGCGCGACATCCTCGCCGGCCTCGATCTCGACTTCGACGACTGGTTTCAATCCACGCGCCCCGCGCGGGGCGCGACTGGATAAGGCGTCAACCGTGGTCGCCGGGCTGGTTTCAATCCACGCGCCCCGCGCGGGGCGCGACGGCGTCGACCGACTTCCAGATCGAGCCGCCCCGTTTCAATCCACGCGCCCCGCGCGGGGCGCGACCCAGTACGTCTGCTATTTCCGCCCCCAAGGAGAAGTTTCAATCCACGCGCCCCGCGCGGGGCGCGACGGCCGGGTTTGCCACAACCGGAGCGGTTGACGCTGTTTCAATCCACGCGCCCCGCGCGGGGCGCGACGTTCGCCGCAATGGCCGCCTGCGCGAGCGCAAGGGTTTCAATCCACGCGCCCCGCGCGGGGCGCGACTCTGCGCCGTCCATTGCCCGTCGTCGGCGTGGTGTTTCAATCCACGCGCCCCGCGCGGGGCGCGACGCCGCCGTTCTCAAACGAATTCAGGCGCAGATCGAGTTTCAATCCACGCGCCCCGCGCGGGGCGCGACCGAGCAGACGTGGCTCCTCCTCGCCGGCAACGAGTTTCAATCCACGCGCCCCGCGCGGGGCGCGACATGCGGTCGCGGACGGACTTGTCCACGGTTGCGCCGTTTCAATCCACGCGCCCCGCGCGGGGCGCGACATTGCTTAATATGTACCAGCAAACAATCGTGATAGTTTCAATCCACGCGCCCCGCGCGGGGCGCGACCGTGGCGGCGGTACACCGGTTTTGAGCTACGGCGGCGTTTCAATCCACGCGCCCCGCGCGGGGCGCGACAGGCGAGCATCCACTTTCGTCCTATCGCCAGCGCGTTTCAATCCACGCGCCCCGCGCGGGGCGCGACTCGAGCAGACGTGGCTCCTCCTCGCCGGCAACGAGTTTCAATCCACGCGCCCCGCGCGGGGCGCGACCTCGAAGTCGAGGCGCACGTCGCGCCGAGGTACGGGTTTCAATCCACGCGCCCCGCGCGGGGCGCGACCCGCACGCGCCACGCGGCGCTGCCGGGTTGGCTTCGGTTTCAATCCACGCGCCCCGCGCGGGGCGCGACAAGCCCGGATGGCCGGCGCGTCGTGCTTCTCGCGTTGTTTCAATCCACGCGCCCCGCGCGGGGCGCGACCACATGGGGAAGGTGGCGCAGATGACCCCGCTCGAGTTTCAATCCACGCGCCCCGCGCGGGGCGCGACCACGATCCCCTTGCTGATGAGAGCGGGGGTCATGCGGTTTCAATCCACGCGCCCCGCGCGGGGCGCGACGTGGTCTATCGGCCAGTCGGTGTGACGAAGGAGAGTTTCAATCCACGCGCCCCGCGCGGGGCGCGACATCCGCGTTCCGGTTGCTGACACGTTCAAGCCCGGTTTCAATCCACGCGCCCCGCGCGGGGCGCGACTTGCCCCCGGCCCATTGGCCGTTGCGCTTGACGGTTTCAATCCACGCGCCCCGCGCGGGGCGCGACCAGCCTCCAGTGGTTGTTCACTGGTCCATATCCGGTTTCAATCCACGCGCCCCGCGCGGGGCGCGACTAGCCGCCATATTCCCCATCAGCGCGGTTGGCAACGTTTCAATCCACGCGCCCCGCGCGGGGCGCGACGTAGCCAATGGTACGTGGGAGATGCACACATGGGGTTTCAATCCACGCGCCCCGCGCGGGGCGCGACCGCCGTCTAGTTGCGAACCCACCATTTGTAGATCGTTTCA
>Ga0255343_1002595_pt1 | contig 20714 bp, 19 predicted proteins | sample wastewater_treat_4_FD_192413 | JGI IMG/M metagenome (GOLD analysis project Ga0255343, IMG submission 192413) | Wastewater microbial communities from Lulu Island WWTP, Vancouver, Canada - plant16 | ecosystem: Engineered > WWTP > Wastewater > Unclassified | place: Canada: Vancouver, British... | reverse complement strand
ATCCCGATAGCGATCCCGATCCCGATTTGGATGAAACCATGAAACCTTGAAACCAGAAACCAAAGAGAGTTGAAGGTTCAACTGCTCTTTTTAGGTTAAGGCTTTGCCGGGCAATAAAATGTGCGCTTGACCATATCCGTCCGGGCGACTAACATAACCGCATCAAGTGGGGTCTGCCCGCCTTCGCGAGGCAAGCTCAATAACACTGTTGGCGGAAGGAAGGCGAAATGATGCATGCCTCACATTTCTTCTTTGTCTTAACCCCTAACGTTGGCAGGAGGAACAGATGAAGAAATCGACGCTCATCGTGATCGCAGTTCTGGGCACCGCCGCCTTGGCCTTTGCCGGATCAATGTGGCACCTCAAATGCGAGGCCCCCAAATGCAAGTTTGATGCTGACATCGGGATCGGCGGCGGCTTCATTTTCGGCAAGGCGACAGGTTACTGCACAACGTGTCGCGAATTCGTGTCCCTGAGTTGGAAAACGCAGGGGTTGACCGGAGAGTGGAAGAAACATGCGGACAAATCTGATCTCCCCGACACACCCCCGAAGAAGGTCGGAACCGTCTGGAATCCAGCCACAGGACTCACCGCAGACCTTTACCCATGCCCCCAATGCCAGAAGCCTTTCATGAAGATCGACGATCTGTCGCTGATGCGAGGATCACAAGAGTTCGGCAAACTCTTCTGCCCTCGCTGCACGAACTTGACGCTACGCGTTCAGAAGCGAGGGAACTACGATTGAGGAACTGCCAACAACGGGCTGCCCACCTATTTCAAAAGGCCGCGGACGGCCTTTTGAGAAGGGAGAACCCAAGCGTTCCCTCGCCCCTCACCTCCTGCCATTGTCCCGGTATATCTGCCCCATGCCTGTGTCGCGCCCGTCTTCCGGCCCGACAAACGCCATTTGAACGTGCCGGGCTTTCTGACCCACAGGCCGTGGTTGAACCGGAACGACTCGAACTTCTCCGCCATGCGCTCTGAAATCGGGTACGGCACATCCCCCGGCTTCAACAGAACAATGTGCATGCCAGACATGTTCTTGACCGGCCAGAATCTGGCCGCTTCGGGATACCCGTCCCTGGGCATGTTGGGGTCTTGCTTCATCATCGCGGGTGGCGGCGTGACATCAGACGCGTTCCCGCCGCCTTTTTCAGCGGGCGTGGACGCCCGCGCCTGACTGCGCGCACACAAAACACGCACCCGACTCGCATGCCCCCTGCCACTAACCGATGCCACTAACCGCGGATTACAAAAATCCAAAAATCACGCGGTTGACAGGACCCTCAAGATTCACTACACTTCAAACACTTTTTCGGCGGGTTAGCTCAGTTGGTAGAGCATCGGAATCATAATCCGCAGGTCGGGGGATCGTGACCCTCACCCGCCACCATTTTCAGGGTTTGTTTACGACGGTAGACAAGCCCTTTTTTATTTCAATCACACGGCATTAAGGTACAATGAAAAGCCAAAACGAGGAGAATGAAATGGTGCCGTTGTATGTTCATTTTGGTGCGGGGAATATCGGGCGCGCGCTGGCCGGGCCGATTTTTAGCCGGGCCGGTTATCAAGTGCTTTTTGTGGATGCGGTGCCGGAGATTGTGCGTGCGTTGCACGAGCGGCGCGAGTACCGCGTGGTCATCAAAGATACGTTGCCGCCCGGGACGCCGGACTCCTTTATGGTGACGGGGGTAGACGGTATCGATGTGCGCGATCAGGAGGCGGTCAAGGCGGCGGTGGCCCGCGCCGATTTGATCGGTACGGCGGTGGGTGCGGCGCATCTGCCCAGTGTGCTGAACGCAATCGCGGCGGGGCTTCCGGAACGCGAAGGACGGCCGGTTTCATTGCTCTTCTGCGAGAACCTGCACGGCCTCGCCCGCATGGCGCGCGAGACGCTGAGCCGTGCATTGCCTGAGGACTTCCCGCTCGACCAGCAGGTCGGTCTGGTCGAGACCAGCATCGGCAAGATGGTGCCGTTGATGCCGCAAGAAGTGCGGCGCAATGATCCGCTGGAGGTGTGGGGGGAGGCTTACAACGCGATCATCGCGGATCGCAACGGGTTTGTCGGGCCGGTGCCTGACGATATCGAGGGGCTATTGCTCAAGCAGTGTTTCCAGGCTTACGTCGATCGCAAACTCTACATCCACAATCTCGGGCACGCCACCTGCGCTTATCACGGTTATTTGCGCGGCCACGCGCTGATAGACGATGCGATGTGCGATCCCGCCGTGTTGGCTGAGACGGAGGCGGTGATGCGGGAATCGGCGCGTGCGCTGGCGCGGCGCTATCCGCAGGAGTTGGATACCGCAGGGTTGGCGGAACATGTGGCAGATCTGCTGCGACGCTTCGGCAATCAAGCGTTGGGCGACACCGTCTTCCGCGTCGGACGCGACCTGTCGCGCAAACTGGCGCCGGGGGACCGGATGATCGGCGGACTGCGTTTGGTGCAATCCGAGCAGGGCGACATCGCGCCGGTCTGCCGCGCGATCGCCGCAGCGCTGCAGTTTGCGGCGACTGATGAAGCGGGCCAGCCCTTCGCGCCTGATGTCGCCTTCCGTGTGCGTCTCGCGGAAGAGGGCACAGAGGCGGTGCTGTGCGCGCACAGCGGTCTGGATCCTTCTCGCGATGCAACAGCGTTGAAATTGATTGCGGGTTGATAGGGATCATGCGAGCCGGGGCACTGCTCTCGTTGTTCTATACATCTATCTGGATTTTTTGGTGTCCGGCCAAAAATTTCCCAGCAGAGGGCGAAGTCATAGGTTCGTTGCAGGCCGATCCAGATGGTTTGCGGCCCCGCGGACTGTTCTTGCGCGCGCGTGTCTCGCAGGCCACTTTGGATTTCCGCCCGCGCACGGTGACCGTGCCTGTGTACATGACGGGCTGTCCGAGCGTGCGTGCGCGGAGGGTGTGCGCCGAAACTCTCCTTCAGACCTGGCATGAAGGCCGCAACGTTGTGCGCTACGTTGACGAGAGGTATGTGTGGGATTGAACCTATGACAACAGTTTAATGGTAACCCCTTCGGGGCTGAACGTCGAACACCAGTATGAAACCTGAAACCAAAGAATACTTTTAGCAGACTCAACTGTTCTTTTTCGGTTTTACCCTCGCTTTCACCGATTCGACCCGTTATATTGGCTCTATGTGTCTTTTGGGAATGTGAGATCCATCAGACACAGGAATCATGGATAAAGAAGGCGTTCAGGAGGACTTTCGCCCAATGTTCAGTGAGTATGATGCCGCTCCGGCGACTACTGCGCACCAGACTGTGCGCGAAGGTCATAGTAGGGGCAAGCATGGCTAAGATTGAAAACTATCGATACAGTGTCGAGGAGGCATTTCGCGAGTGCTTCTATGTCGTCCCGGACTATCAGCGCGAGTACGTCTGGACTGAGAAGGAAGTCCAACAACTCCTGAATGACATCAACGAACAGATCGACGGCGGTTCTGACCGCGAGTACTTCATCGGGACCATAATCGTCGCCCCGACGGCAGAGAAAAACCACTACGAGGTGATCGACGGCCAACAGCGCCTAACGACATTCTTCCTGCTCCTTCTGGCTCTCAAGAATCTTTTCCGAGGGCAACCACAGTGTCAGACCATTGGCGGGCTGATCTCGACAAGCTACACGGCCAGCGATGGCAACACCCAGACCAGCCTGAAGTTGGAACTCCGTTACGAAAACGCAGGGGAACTAATGGCGAAGATTGTGGCCATAGATTCCGCCCCCCAAACAACGAGGGCTGGCATTCAGGCGGCAGGTATCACCTGCTTCGGATCGCTTGAGAACATCATCAACGCATATGATACGCTCTACCGGTATCTTCAGAGTAACTTTAATGACCAGAACAAGCTTCGGAAGTACTGGGGATACGTGGCCAACAACGTCGTTTTTATCCAGATATCCACCGACGTCAGCAGTGCTCTGAAGATCTTCGAGACGATCAACGAGCGGGGCATTGGGCTCAACCCGATGGACCTCCTCAAGAACCTCCTGTTCACGCACGTGAAGACGCAGGAATTCACCAAGCTCAAGGACGAATGGAAGAAGATCACCAAGCCGTTGGAGAAGGAGAAGGAAAAACCACTCCGATTTTTACGCTACTTTCTAATGGCGAACTACAAGATCGAGATTTTCCGCAGCGAGAAGGAACGGCGCGATGCTGTCGTGCGTGAAGACGAGATATACGACTGGTTCATCAAAAAGGAAAATGCGGCGCTTTGCGAATACACGACAAAGCCGTTCGAGTTCGTTCGTAAGATTGCCCACAACGTCGAGTTGTACTTGGGATATGCTCGGGGTCAAGGCAACGATGGACAACCGAATCTTGCTATGGACAACCTAAAACGACTTTGTGGTGCTGCGTTCAGCCTGCACTATGTGTTGCTTCTTGCCGCCAGCAACCTCCCCAAGACCCTGTTTGACCACTTCGTAACTCAGCTTGAGTCCTTCCTTTTCTACTACATCTTTACCAGGACGGCCACGAGGGAATTGGAACGTAATTTCTCCGACTGGGCGGACGATCTGCGCTCAATTGCCGCAGTTACTGATCGGACTGATCAAACGACCAAGCTCAATGCGTTCATCGCTGAGAAGTTCCAAAAGAATATGGAGGCAAAAAAAACGGAGCTCTCCGACGCCCTGAAACGATATACGCTCTATTCCATGCAACAATACCGCACCCGATATCTGTTGGCCAAGCTCACTCAGTACGTCGATCTGGCCTACAAGGGGCTCCGGACACCAGGGCCGTTGGGTGAGTATACGGTTCTTGAGATTGAGCACATCCTGCCAAATACGCCAGAGCAGGATCTTCGCGACGACTTTATCAGAAAGAACCCGCAGGCGAATTACGATGAGTACAAGATTAAGCTCGGAAACCTGACGTTACTTGAAAAACCAATCAACATCGTTGCCAGTAACAACTTCTTCGCATCAAAGAAGGCGGCTTACGCCAATTGTAAGTACTACCTGACAAGCAGCATCGCCGGTCTCGTGACGGTCGGCAAAAACTCGTCCATCACCCGGATAAATGAGAAGTTGCTGGCCTTCGACGACTGGACGGCAGCAAGTATCGACAAACGACAAACGATGCTTCTGGCGCTGGCGAGCGACATCTGGAAGGTGCGAGAGATGGAGATCGACCAATGAGCGACATCAAACTATTCCGGTTGAAAAACGGTAAGATGGAGAAATTGCTCGGTAAGCCTGTCAAGTTGGAGAAGCAACTCCAAAACTTGGTCGAGAAGCACATGGATACCCTTCTGAACATCCGGTTTCTTGCTACGGAATACTCCACAGGGAAAGCGCACTCCGGACGGATTGACACGCTTGGCATTGACGAGAACTTTTGCCAGGCCAAGCCACTCATCCAGAAGAGCTTCGAAGAGAACTGATTACAGTATCCGTTGACAGACCGGATGCGGCTGTGGACGGGTCTCGTTTTAACGCTGTGGCGGTGTGACTTTCTGGGTTCTCGATGTTTGGTGTTTCGTTTGTTGGTTCGTGTTTCTCTTGCACGGTTTCGTGGGGGTGTTGGTTATGCTATCCACCTCTGACGCTACGCACTAACCCCGGTGTCACATATTCGAATATGTGACCCTGAAAAGGACGGAATGGGGGCGGTGATGATGGGGCGGGGTGGGGGTGTCTTTTCTATGTCACGCCCTTTCAGGGCTGATGCCATTTCTTCTTTCGGGATATCAGGGCGCTGCCCTGAGCTGGTATGTCACGCCCCTTCAGGGCTGAGCAGATCGCCAACCGCCGGTAAAGATGAAATACCAAGAACGTCACGATTTTTACCCTTGGCGGTTCAAAACGCCGAACGCTGAACATCGAACGCCCAACGCCGAAGTATTAAACTTGAAGCTCCAACGAGGACTCGGTGAAACGCAATGCGCCCTTTTGCACTCGTATTCATGGATGTGACCTGTTATTTTGGTGCCATGTGTTCTGGGAGTGTGAGACTCTATCAAGCGGCAAGAGTCATGGGGCGCAAAAAGGAAATGAGTCATGGCAAAGACCAAGAATCGGATTTCGGGAATATCGGTATACGGATTTAAATCGCTCAGAGATGAGCAACGTGTCACCATCCGACCGTTGACCGTATTGGCCGGTGCCAACAGCTCGGGAAAATCGAGTCTGATGCAGCCGCTGCTGTTGCTCAAACAGACTCTGGAAGCGGCCGGCGACCCGGGCGCACTGTTGCTCGACGGCACGAATGTGAAGTTCACGCGCGCGGATCAACTGCTCGCCAAAGGTAACAAGGATGAGTTCGGTGTGCGAATCGAGCTGTTGGACGGGCAGTCGTTAGGGTTGACCTTCCGCAAAGCCGAACGGGGGTTCGATCTGAAGGAAATGGACTATGTTTCGCAAGAAGAATCTTTCAGCGTCGTGCCATCAATGTCTCATGATGCGATTAGGACTATCCTGCCGGAACCATGGAAGACCATGCACCGTGAGGTCGGTAAAGATAAAAAGTCGGCGCTCCGATGGACGGTTCGCCGCGAACGTTGCTTCTTCTCCTTTGAACTAACTGCACCCGACGATACTTCCCACCGGATCCGTTTCGGGCCTTTCGCCCTGTCCCCCAGCCGCGCATTCGTTTCGTTTATCGGAGAAATCATTCATCTGCCTGGACTTCGGGGGAATCCGCGACGAACCTACCAAAAGGCCGCCGGCGGGCCGGTGTATCAAGGAACTTTTGAGCCCTACGTCGCCAGTGTGATTGCGGAGTGGCAAGGAGGAGTCGGCGGGAAGAATAAACTGAACGAACTCGCCCATTATCTTGAGGCCATGACGCTTACTTGGAAAGTGAAGGCCGAGCCGGTCGATGACACACAGGTCGAATTGAAGGTGGGACGGCTACCACGTGCGCGCCAAGGCGGTGCGCACGATCTGGTTAACATCGCTGATGTCGGTTTCGGCGTATCACAGTCGTTACCGGTGCTTGTGGCTTTGCTGGCCGCCCGTCCAGGACAACTCGTCTATTTGGAGCAACCGGAGATTCACCTGCACCCGCTTGCACAGCGTCGCTTGGCCGGAGTCTTACAGACCGCCGTGAAGCGGGGCGTGGTCACAGTTGTCGAAACGCATAGCGCTATATTTCTGCGTGAATTGCAGACCCTGATCGCGATCGGTAACTTGAACAAGGAAGATGTCGCCATGCACTGGTTTGCCCGGAACGAAGAGGGAGAAACCACTATCACAACCGCCGAGTTGGACGACAAAGGTGCTTACGGAAAGTGGCCCGAAGATTTCGACGACACCGAACTCCAGGCCGAACAGGCTTATCTGGACGCCGTAGAGACAAAGGAGGCGCGCCAATGAGCCGCCTCGTGGTTGTGGACGCTTCGGTTGTGCGGGCCGCAGGAGAAACCGAACATCCGGTCTCATCGGCCTGCCGAAACTGCCTAATGGCCATTCGAGCTATCTGTCACCGCGTGGCTCTCACAGAACCGATCCGCAAGGAGTGGGGACAGCACATGAGTAGATTTTCGCGCAAATGGAGACGTTCCATGGCCGCAAAACAGAAGCCTATTGCTGTAATATCCCCAAAGCGACTCGACTTACGCTGGGCGGCTTACTCCTCTGCGGCCAGAACTGCCATCAAGAAAGACAAAGGGCTCCTTGAAGCCGCCCTTGCGACCGATCATGTGATCATCACGCTCGATGATTCCCTCAAACAGGCTTTGGCCGAACGACTGGACGGTAAAGACCTGTTGCGCAACGTGCAGTGGATTCATCCTGTAAGAGACGGTGTCGCGGCCATTCAGGCACTATAACAGATCAGCCACAAGAAAGTCGGATGTCGGCCCCCGGGTCACATATTCGAATATGTGACCCAAGAGAGGATGAGAAATGATGATGGTGATGAGGCGGGCGGCATTGCGGCAGGTGAAAAATGTGCAACCGCCAAGAGCGCCGCGATTCTTGTTCTCTTCACCCTGGCGATCTTGGCGGTTCAATAATGTTCCGACACCGATCCCGATTTCGAACCCGATCCCGATAACGATTTGGATGGGTGTCTTTGTGTGATACCCGCCCTCCAAAACTCTGCGCCTCTGCGTTAAAAAACTGAAACCATCCCGCTGCTGCCAAGCAATTACGGTTGCCGCACACATGCTCTCTCCGTTATTCTATGGTCATTGCGCACGATACCCAACAGTGCGCGGCGTGACGACATGTGGCGAATCCTCAAAATCATCGGTTCCATCCTCAAGGGCCTTTTCTGGCTGGCGGTTGTTTTGCTGGTGGCCTGCATGGCAGTGCTTTATCTGCTCGAACGCGGTCTACCGGCTCCGTTGCTGCATCGGCTTGAAAGTGCACTCTCTGATGAAGACCGTTTCGTGCGGATTGAGCGCGCCACTTTCAGCCTGAAACAGGGGGCGCGGCTCCACCGTGTTAAAGTCTTCCAGAAGCGGGTCGCTGCCCAAGCGCTGGTGTCGGTCGACGAAATCGTCGTGGACCTTGCGTTGTCGCCGGGGCTTGACACCTCAGAACGTGTGCGCGGCGTGACCCTCAAACAGATCGTAATGCCTGACTTGCCGCCGGAACAGGATGAGCCACAGGAACTCCCCGAGTTGCCGGTCATGGTACCCTTCCCATTGAAGGTCGAGCAGGCCGATATCCTCGGCATCAAGGCCGACCGTCTCACCGCCACCGTCTCCACCTCCAGCACGCGCATTGATGTCACCGAAGTCGTCATCCATTTACCTAACCCGAGTTTCAAACTGCAGGTGGATGGTCAAGTGACCATCGACCTGCAAGCGCAGCGCGTCTATGGCAGGGCGCAAGGACAGGCGTTTCCTGATAATCTGATGCCTCTCTTCAGAATCTTGAAAGCGCGCGGTGCCATTGAGCAGATCTCCTGCTTCACCGGAATCAAACGCCCGGTCGACGCGCACTACACTTTTGATGTCGATATCGAAACCACCGACTTTGCTATGCGGCTGGATCTGGACGTCGGTCCCTGCACCTACCGCACTGTGCCCATCGCGTTCGCAAGAGGCACGCTCGGCATCTACGGCACCAACATCTACACCTCGGTCGTGATCGATCCGTTCAATGCGCAAACCGCCGACGGCGCACCCATCCAGGGCCGTCTCGCCTACATCGAAGAGGTTGAAGGGCTGAAGGTCGCAGCCGATACGACAATGGACATCCCGCCGCTCTTCACCATAATCAACATTCTCAACAAGGGCGAACTCGACTGTGTACGCTGTACGAAGCCTCCCACGCTATCGACCCGTGGTGTCGTGGCTCTTTCAACAACAAAGAGTACCGTCACCAACCAGTTGTCCGGCAAGGTCTCGTTCCCGGCCGGATCGATCCTGAACTTCGAAGCGCGTGAAGTGACCGCCGATTTCATGCTTGCGGGATATCAAGCGCGCTTCAGCAATGTCCGGGGAACCTCGCTTAGCGGCGGCGCGATCACCGGCGAGGTCGCCTTCGATTTTCCCGAATACGCCGCAACCGCCGCTGTCTTCAACGCCGAACTGGATATGAGCAATGTCGCGCTCGAAGAGATTTCGCAAGCCTTCAATGTCACGAATGACCGCGCCGGTCAGGTCTCCGGCAAGCTCCAACTCAGCGGACCGCTCCACGAACGCACGGTCGAAAATCTTTCCGGCGAGGGCCACGTCACTATCCGCAACGGCGTCATTCACCGCATGAAGATCTTCGCCGGACTTACCGACTACCTGTCGCGCACCATTCCCGGCATCTCGTCGATCGTCGATCAATCGTCGGGATCAATGGATTTCACCATCCGCGACGGCGTGCTCCATACCGACAACCTGCTGCTCGAGGGCAACATCTTCAGCATATCGGGAAAAGGCACCTACAACCTCGCCACCGACAAGCTGGACTTCACGGTCCGCGCCAACATCTTCAAACAAAAAACCATCGCCGGCCGTATCACCCGCTTGATAACGCTGCCGTTCACCCGCCTGCTGCTCGAATTCAAAGTCTTCGGGAAACTCGAAAACCCGGACTGGTCTTACGTCAGTATCATTGAAAAAATCACGGAGGGGCTTGCCAAACCCGAACAGGCCGACGCCCCCAAAACCGAAACACCTTGACCGTCATGCGATTCATCCTCCACACCTACGGCTGCCAAATGAATGTCCGCGACTCCGAAGCGGCCGCGGCCCTGCTTGAGGCCGCCGGCCATACGCCGGTCCAGCGTGAGGACGACGCCGACCTGGTCATTGTCAACTCATGCAGCGTGCGTGCCAAAGCAGAGGACAAAGCGCTCGGCAAGCTCGGCCTGCTCTGCGCCTCCAGACGCGACCGTCCGAACCGGATGGTAGGGCTTATGGGTTGCATGGCGCAACGGCTGGGGCCCGAGATCTTTAAGCATGTGCCGGGTCTTGATTTCGCGGTCGGCACTCGCTGTGCGGGGGCGATCCCGCGTCTGGTCGCCCGTGTCCTCGTCGGCGAAACAGGTCTGCTTGAAATCTCGGATCTCGACGAAACGCCCGATGTGATCGATGCCCGCACCGACACCGGATTTTCCGTGTTTGTGACCATCCTGCTCGGTTGCGACCGGCGCTGTGCCTATTGCATCGTGCCCGATGTGCGCGGCTCGGAATACAGTCGGCCAGCCCGCGAAATCGTCGCCGAAATCCGCGCGCTCGTGCGCAACGGTGTGCGCGAGGTCACTCTGCTCGGCCAGAGCGTCATGAACTACGGACGTGCCAATCCGGTCTGGGATGCGTCCGACACGCCGAGTCCCGGTGGCTTCACGGAACCCTTCGCCCGTCTGCTGGAGGCGGTCGCCACCATCCCCGGCCTGCTCCGCCTGCGCTTCACGTCGGGCCATCCGTCGGGTGTCACCGATCAACTCGTGCGCGTCTGTGCGACGCTGCCGGCCATCTGTCACCATCTGCACCTGCCGGTGCAGTCCGGTTCCGATCCCATTCTCGCGCGCATGCGGCGCGGCTATTCGCGGGCGGACTATCTGGATGCCGTGCGCCGCCTGCGCGACGCCATGCCGGATTTCGCCCTCACCACCGATGTGATCGTCGGCTTTCCCGGCGAGACGCCCGACGACTTCGAGGCCACGCGCTCTCTGATGAATGAGGCCGACTTCGATAACGCATTCATCTTCAAGTATTCGCCCCGCCCCGGTACGTCGGCCGCCGCTTGGGAGGATAACGTGCCCGAAGAAGAAAAAATGCGGCGCAACCAAATCCTGCTTAAAGATCAGGACGTGCGCGGCGTTGCCACGAATTCCCGGCTGGTCGGCACCGTGCAGGAGGTCTTGGTCGAAGGTCCCAGTCTGCGTAATGCCGCGCGCTGGTCGGGCCGCTCGCCCGGTAACAAGATCGTCATTTTTGATCCGCTCCCCGGACTCGAACCCGGCACGTTGGCGCGTGTGCGCATCACCCGTGCGGCGCCGCAAACCCTCTACGGCGAGATCCTGCCACGCTGAAGGTCGCTCATATTATGCATACACCAACCCAACTCCAAGCTATCGCTACACTCGCCGCGCGCCGCGCGGGCGAACACGTGCTCGCCAACCTTCACCGTCGCGGCGACGTCAACTCGATTTTGCGTACCGACGTCAAACACAAGCTGGATGTCGAGGCGCAGGAAGTCGCCACCTCGGTGATCCTCTCCGCCTTCCCCGGCCACGCGATCCTGGGCGAGGAAACCTGCGACGCACCGTTGCCCGAAAGCGATACCGTCTGGATCATCGATCCGATCGACGGCACGATCAACTTTTTCCACGGTCTGCCGTTGTGGTGCTGTTCGGTCGCGGTGCGGTACAAAGAAAAGACGATCGCAGGTGCGGTCTTCATTCCGGAGATGCACCAGCTTTACGAAGCGACCTGCGACGGTCCCGCACTGTGCAACGGTGCGCCGATCCATGTATCGAACACGGATCGGCTCGACCTGTCGATGCTGGCGACCGGCGCGGACAAGTGGGATCTCGGCGAACACTCCTTCAAGTTCATGCGGCGCGTCGCAGAAATCGCCCAGCGTCCGCGCATTCTCGGTGCTGCCGCCGTGGACATGTGTCTGGTAGCGGCGGGGCGTCTGGACGGATATTTCGAGTCTGGCATTTATCTTTGGGACGTAGCCGCCGCCAGCCTGATTGTAGAGCGGGCCGGCGGCCGTTGCGAGGCGCTAAAAACCTATGACGGGTACCGTATGGCATATTTGGCTACCAACGGCCACCTGCATGATGCCTGTCGCGACGTCCTGTATCCTTTGCTCTAGCCTTAGTCCGGCGAAAATTTCGCGCACTAAAACTTATTGCCTATTGTGTCTCTTATTTAGCCCGGTCATCCGTGGTGGGAGGTTGGGGCAGCAGGCTGTCGAGCACGGCAAACTGTCCAAAGATTGAAGGCTTGAAGGTATCCTTCTGGGCGCGTGCGCCTTCATAGTAACCGCCGAGCAGGGTCTTCTCATGCTCATGGTCATGGCAATAGATGCAGAGCAATTCCCAGTTGCTGCCATCCGGCGGATTGTTGTTGTGGTCGTGATCCTTGTGGTGCACGGTCAACTCTTTGAGGCGTTTGCCTTCAAAGCTGCGTCCGCAACTTGCGCAGACGTGCGGCAGTATGCGCAACGCTTGTTCACGATAACCTCTTTGGCGCTCGGTAACATCGCGGCGGAGTTCGGCCTGCAACTGGGCACGGCGTTCAGGGGATGCGGGAGAGGTAGGTTTCATGATAGTTATTCCTGGGTTGGACGTTGAGCGTTCAAACGTTTTCACTTCTGAGTTCGGCGTTCTGAGTTCGGCGTTCGACGTTCACGCTCTGTCCGTCATCGCTGTCACTCGCGCGCAGCGGTCCGGAGTGGCCTTGGCGGCAGGCGCGCGGCGTGATGCCGGTGTGCCGCTTGAAGAGATTGGCAAAGTGTTGCGACGAGCAGAAGCCGAGACGCATGGCAATGTCGGTGACAGGTAGCGAGGAGGTTTGCAGCAACTCGCGCGCGGCACGGATGCGGCAGTCGATCAGGAACTGGCGGGGGGGGAGGCCGGCCAACATCCGGAAACGCGTGGTGAAGTGGGCGGGGGTCATGCCCGCGCGGCGCGCGAGTTCGTCCACCGGGTAGTTGTTTTCTGGATGCGCCTGAATCTCGCGCAGCAGGGTCTCGATGTGCGTCTCACCGGCCGGCACGGTGTGGGCGCTGGCCGCGACCGTGATCTCCAGCAACAGATCGAGCAGGGCGATGCGCAGACGCAGCGGGCGCAACGTGTTGTCGGGTTCGTCGTATACCGTGTGTAGCATTTGGAAAAGACGTCTGATGCGGTCGGTGCCGCGGAAATGTCGGTGCGGCAGGTTCAGCAGGGCGAGCCGCAGCGCGCGGGCCTCGGCGGTCGGCAGTTGCAGGAATGCGTTGTCGGGGGGATCGACGCGCAGGATCAGCCAATAGAGGATCAACCCCTTGGGATGTTCGCTGACTGTGTGGCGTTCGCCGGGAAAGTTCACGAAGACATCGCCCGGCCCGACGCGGTAGGTTCTGCCGTTGCAGCCGAAGGTGAGTGTATTGCGCACACAGGTGTGGATCTCAAGACAGTCCGGGTGCCAGTGCTCCGGCACATCGGGGCGGGGATTGCGGTAATTACAATATCCCAACATCGGGACGGCAGGGAGACCCAGCGGCGCGAGGTCAAGCGCACGCCGCTCGGGGGTGTTCATGTAATCAAAACGCAGGTTGGAGATTGCTTTCATTTTGTGCGTAATCATACGATATTAGGATTGTGAACGCAATCCAAAGACGCAACTTGTTAAAATGACTGCAAACAAAATCACGCTCCAGTGCAGGAGCAAAAAGAAAGGGGCCATTATGCTGCGGAAAATGATTCAGACCAAGGTCACATTGAAACGCGATTTCAAACCGCCGATCACGCTGCTCAACACGCTGAAACAGGCGGCGGGCCCGAAAGATTCTGTGCTTGCGATTGCCTGGGAGCGCGAGAACGGCTACATCTCCCGCTATGATCTGCCGTTGCCAGCGCGCGCTGAGGATTTGCCGGAAGTGGCGCAACTTGCAGAGCGGATCGTGAAGTTCCTGCTCTGGGCCTCCGGCGGCTGGCGTTTGATGTTGGCGGGGCCGAGCAAGCTGTGCCGGTCGATCAAAAAGCAGTACTCGAAGGATGGCGCGCGGGCGTTTGACGTGGCCTTTATGGAGAAGGTCTACGACCGGCCGATGGTGGTGGAACTGCGCAAGCTGAGCGAGATGCCGCAGGCGCACGAGCGTGCGCTGGTGATGGACAACCGTACCAACGGTTGCCGGATCGGCTTCGACCTGGGGGCGAGCGATTTCAAGATCAGTGCGGTCAAGAATGGCAAGGCGGTTTACAGCGATGAGTTCCCATGGGATCCGCGTAACCAGACCGACCCGGATTATCACTACAACAAGTTGAACGAGGGGTTGAAGATCGCTGCGTCTAAGCTGCCGCGGGTGGATGCAATCGGCGGCAGCAGCGCCGGCGTGATCGTGGACAATCGGATTCGGGTGGCTTCGCTGCTCCGTTCGATTCCGGAAGCGCGCTATGCCGAGGCGCAGAACATGTTCGTCCGTCTGGCGGAGGAGTGGAAGGTGCCGATCGAGGTTGCCAACGACGGCGACGTGACGGCGTTGGCCGGTCTGATGTCGCTCGGCAAGAAAGGGATTCTGGGCGTGGCGATGGGTTCAAGCGAAGCTGTCGGTTTTATCGATCGCAACGGGTGCCTGACCGGGCGTCTCTCGGAACTCGCCTTTGCGCCGGTTGATCTGCATCCGGAGGCTCCGGCCGATGAGTGGTCGGGGGATATCGGTGTCGGCGCGATGTACTTTTCGCAGCAGGCGGTGAACCATTTGGCGTTGAAGAAGGGCATGCGCTTCCCGGCTAAGATGGCGTTGCCGCAACGTTTGGAGCGCGTGCAGGAGCGCATGGCGGAAGGCGATGTAACGGCCCTGCGGATCTACCAGAAGATAGGCCTCTACCTCGGTTACACCGTGCCGTGGTACCGTGAGTTTTACGGCTTTGACAGTATGATGATCCTCGGGCGCGTGACATCCGGCGCGGGCGGGGTCATGATTCTGGAGACGGCGCGGCTGATTCTTGCGGATCAATTCCCGGAAATCGCCGAGCAGGTGGAAGTGTTCATGCCGGACGAGAAGGCGCGCCGGGTTGGCCAATCGGTGGCGGCGGCCTCCCTGCCCGTGTTGTAAGTCACGGGAGGCTCTTGCCCCCCCTCGTGGCATGGGCGTCCCGCCCATGGAACACGGGCAAGATGCCCGTGCCACACCTCGCAAGCAAGGGGTTTTACAAGAGTCTCACTGTTGTTACGGAAGGAAAGGACGAGAGAAACATGAAATTGACGAATGCGACGGCGGACATCTTTGTCCCCGACGGGACTCCGCTTGAGGCGGCGCTGGCACGCACAACCCATCTGGGGATCGGCGCACACCAGGATGATCTGGAGTTTATGACGGTGCATGGCATCCTGACCTGTTTCGGCCAGCCGGACAAATCGTATTGCGGGGTGACCTGCACCGATGGCGCGGGCAGTTCGCGTAGCGGGGTTTATGCCGCCTACACCGATGATGAGATGAAGGCGGTGCGGCGCGTCGAGCAGCGTACTGCGGCGATGGTGGGGCGTTACGGCGCTATACTGCAACTTGATTTCACCAGCAAGCAGGTCAAGGCGCAGGACAACACGCCGTTGGTGAATGACCTGTACGAGATTCTGATGGCGACGCGCCCGCAGACGGTCTACACGCATGCGCCTTCCGACAAGCACGACACGCATGTCGGGGTGACACGCGCCGCGATCGCGGCGATCCGGCGCATGCCGGTCGCCGACCGTCCGCAGCAGGTCTACGGGTGCGAAATCTGGCGCGACCTCGACTGGCTGCCGGATGACCGCAAGGTCGTGCTGGATGTCAGTGAACGCGCCAATATCTCGGCCGCGCTCTCCGCAGTCTTCGATTCGCAGATTTCAGGCGGCAAGCGGTATGACGAAGCGGTCATGGGACGCCGCAGAGCCCACGCCACCTTCTTCGAGTCGCATGCCGTGGATTCTGCCACGCTGTTGTCCTTCGCCATGGACCTGACTCCGGTGGTGCAAGACGACACGTTGTCGCTGGCCGCCTACACGTCCTCGCTGATCGACGCCATGAAGGCGGATGTCGTACGGCGACTAGGCGAGTGAGGAGCAATCGGGTGGTGACAGGGGGCTCAGCAATGAACCCTGAAACCATCCTTCCGCACAGCGGAAGGCGGCTCGTGGGGACACTCGCCCTCCATTGTCGTGCCCTACACTTAGTCCCTGCACTTCGTCGCTTACACTTAGTCCCTGAACTTCGTCGTTTACACTTCGTCCAAACACTTCGTTGCGAGCACAATCGACTAAGTGTGACGACTAAGCGTATTCGACTAAGTGTGGCGACTAAGTGTGGCGATTAAGTGTGGCGACTAGGTGTGGCGACTAAGTGTTTCCGACTAAGTGTTTCCGACTAAGTGTGACGATTAAGTGTGACGATTAAGTGTGACGATTAAGTGTTTTCGCGGAGAGAGAGAATTTGAGGAGACAATATGTCAACTGCTATAACTGATCAAAACGCCCTGCGCGACGTGTTTACCGGGTTTTATGCTTGGGGGGATTTTGTATCGGCCGAGCCGTACGGCACCGGCCATATCAATGACACCTACCGTGTCCAGACTAGTCTGGCCGGTACGCCCGTGCATTACCTGATGCAGCGCATCAACCACGACATCTTCAAGCAACCGGACGGCGTGATGGATAACATCGTGCGCGTCACCCATCATCTGCGGGCCAAGATGGCGGGGGCACCCGACGCATCGCGCAGAGCATTGACCGTCATTCCCGCGCGGGTGGATGGACGCCCTTGGGTACGTGACCGCATCGGCAACTGGTGGCGTCTCTATCTCTTCATCGAGCGGGCGCGCACGTATGATGTGATTGAAGACGCGCGTCAGGCATTCGAAGCGGCGCGTGCGTTCGCACGCTTCCAAAACCTGCTGGCGGATTTGCCTGCGCCGAGGCTGAACGAGACCATTCCGGCCTTTCACAATACGCTCTCGCGTTTGGATGCGCTGGATGCCGCGATTCAGGCCGACGCCTTTGGACGCAAGGCTGAGGTCGCGGCGGAGATCGAGTTTGTCGAAGAGCGGCGTTCACGCTGCGGCCACTTGCTCGAACGCCACGCACGCGGTGAGATCCCGGAACGCATCACGCATAACGACACCAAGATCAACAACGTGATGCTGGATGACGCGACGGGCGAGGGCGTCTGTGTGATCGATCTCGACACGGTGATGCCGGGACTCGCGCTCTACGACTTTGGCGATATGGTGCGCACCGCGACGGCTTCGGCGCTCGAAGACGAGCGCGATCTTTCAAAGGTCAGTTGCCGCATGGAGATGTTTGAGGCGCTGACGCGCGGTTATCTTGAAGGCGCGAACTTCCTGTTGCCGGCCGAGCGCGAGGAGCTGGTGTTTTCTGGACAGTTGATTACGCTGACGATCGGTATCCGCTTTTTGACGGACTATCTGTCAGGCGACGTCTATTTCCGTACACACCGCCCGGGCCATAATCTCGACCGTTGCCGCACCCAGTTCAAAATGGTGAGCAGCATGGAAGAGCAGGCGGCGGCGATGGAGGAGAGTGTACGCGCGGTGGGATGAATGAATAACGGAGCATAGTCATGAACAAGACATCCAATAAAATCGTTCTGGCGCTGTTGGCGCTCATCTCGTTCTCGTTTCTGGCGGTCGCCGCCGAGCCGAACATATCCGTGTTTGCGAATTTTGTCCGGCGGGTCTCAAAAGAGCGTAACATCTCCCTTGGCGAGGCTGCGGAACGGCTGTATGCGCTCGGGGTGCGTGGTGTCGATGCGGGACCCTACGAGAAGGACCTTGATCAGTTGGCGGCGACGCCGCTCAAAATCATCAACTTCTACTACTTTGCGCCGATGTTCGACGACTCGAAGTTTCCAGAGGACGCTAAGCGCTGCCTTGATCTTGCCGTTAAATACGGGGTACCGCGGATTATGGTCATTCCGCCGAACTTTACCGCAGACGGGGACGAGGCGGCGGAATTTGACATCATCCTCGCAAAGATGAAGGACTTCACCGCGCAAGCCGGAAAACTCGGAATCAAAGTGACCGTTGAGGATTTCGGTGGAACCCAAAACGCCTGTTCGCACACGAAATACCTGCGCCGTTTTCTGGATGAAATCCCGGAAATCGGGTTCGCCCTTGACTCCGGGAATCTATATTACGCTGGCCGTGGGGAATCTATTCTCGAACTCATGGAGTATGCGAAGGACCGCGTTGCTCACATCCACCTCAAGGACCAGCCGAAGGAGAACAACCGGGCGTATGTGACGTTGGGACTTGGAGCCGTGCCGAACGAGGCCATTGTCACGGCGATGGCCCGGGCCGGTTACACAGGCTGGTACACGCTGGAGAATCCCGTCGGAGATACCTACACGGATACCGTGCGCCAGACGGCCGTTCTCAAGTCGTGGCTGGAGGCCGCGAAAGCGCCGCCGACTCAATGAGTCTTGCAAGAATGCAGGCGCGAAGACGCGGAGATTTTGCCTTCGCCTTGCGCTTATCCTTTACAACGCTCCGCGGGTCTGGCGAACGGATTTGGAGTGCGGGGTGTGCGAAGGTCATGCGTTTCTGGTGAAGGGGTTATGCATGGCAAGGTAGGGCAGGACGTCTCGGATCACCCACCGGACCAAAGGGCCGGATGCACCATAGCCCGGGGCTGCGCTCCGCTTGCCCCGGGCTATGGTGAAGCCGCCCCTTCGGGGCTTGGGCTCCGCGCACAGCGCGGGAAAAAACGCTCAACGTTCAATTTTCAGCGGGCGGGGACGCCCGCGCTCGACTGCGCACACACAAAACACGCACTTGACTCGCATGCCCCCTGTCACTAACCGATTACAAACTAGGAATAATGGGAGCTTGTCGGATCTGGCAGGGATAGGTTATGATTCCGCACTTCTGTTATCGCTACATTCCTAAGGGAGCGTAATGTTATGAGGATCACTTTTCCGTCTGTGTGGATTCTGGGAGTCTTGTGCATGGTGTTTGCGGCGCATAGTGCGCCGGAGTACCGTCAGATTCAGGCGCAAGAGGTGCGCACGCGTGGTGGCATCGGGCATACGATGGCTAAGATCAACGCCGGGCAGGAGGTGACGGTCGCCTATCTGGGCGGTTCGATCACTGCGATGAACGGCTGGCGCAACAAGACGACGGAGTGGCTGCAAACAACCTATCCCAAGGCAAAGTTCAAGGAGGTGCATGCGGCGATCGGTGGCACAGGCAGCGATCTCGGTGTCTTCCGTTTGGGACGCGACGTGCTCGCCCATCGTCCCGACCTGCTTTTCGTGGAGTTTGCCACGAACGACGGCGGTACGGCTCCGGAGCAGATTTGGCGCAGCATGGAGGGCATCGTGCGCCAGACCTGGAAGCAAGATCCGCAGACCGACATCATTTTCACCTACACGATTACGACCGCGTTCACCAATGACTACTGCAAAGGGCTGTGCAACCGCTCCGCTTCGGCGATGGAGTTGTTGGCCGATCATTACGCGATTCCCTCCATTAATTTCGGGCCGCGCGTGGCCGCCTTAATCAACGAGAACAAGCTGATCATGGACGCGAAGGTGATCGAGACTGCCGTGCCTAAAGAGTCGGCGGACCGCGACCGTTTGATCCGTGAGCGTATCGCGGCAGATCCGCGCCTGCTTTTCGCCAATGACGGCGTGCATCCGCGCGACGAGGGACACGATCTCTACAAGGCCTCGATCATTGAGGGCCTGACGCAGATGAAGAGCATGCCGCCCGTCGACCGGACATCGAAACTTGCCGTGCCGTTTGTCGCTGACCATTGGGAGGCGGCCAAGATGGTGCCGATCACACGCGCCATGCTGAGCGGCGAGTGGACCGCATTGCCGCCGGAGGATGGCAAGCAGAAGGCTTTCGGTGCCCGCATGGGTCAGATTTGGACCGCCGAAAAGCCGGGTAGTGCGTTGCACTTCCGCTTCAAAGGCCGAATCGCGAAGATCTACGATCTGCTCGGCCCCGATGGCGGTCAGGTGATTATCACGGTCAACGGTCAGCGTAGCACCACCAAGCCGGTACCGCGTTTTGATAGCTATTGCACCTATCACCGCATCGCCACGCTTGGTGTGGTGTGGGACGGCAACGATCCGCAGCAGGTCCATGACGTGACGGTCGAGATCTATCCCGAACAGCCCGACCGCAAGAGCGTGGCGTTCCGTCTCAAAGATCCTGACACGGAACTTAAGTCGCCGAAATATCAAGGCACCCGTGTCTGGGTCAGCCAACTCATGCTGATCGGAGATCTTGTAGAATAACGCATGCGTGTAGAAAAAAACAGTTCGGTTTCGGTAGGCTTTATCAGTCTTGGATGTGCCAAGAACCTCGTGGATTCACAGGTGATGGCGGGCTATCTCAAGCATGGCGGGGTTGCGCTTGCGCCCTCGCCCGAAACGGCGGACGTGATTCTCGTCAACACCTGCGCGTTTATCGAAGCGGCCCGTGAAGAGGCGGCGGACGCGATCTTGGAAGCTTGCGAGTACAAGCGCGAAGGCGGATGCCGCGCGGTGGTCGTGACCGGTTGCATGGTGCAGCGCTATCGCGAGCGTATGCAGAAAGCCTTCCCGGATGTGGATGCGTTTCTGGGTGTGGACGAACTGGAGCGGGTCTCCGA
>Ga0255343_1002587_pt1 | contig 20739 bp, 9 predicted proteins | sample wastewater_treat_4_FD_192413 | JGI IMG/M metagenome (GOLD analysis project Ga0255343, IMG submission 192413) | Wastewater microbial communities from Lulu Island WWTP, Vancouver, Canada - plant16 | ecosystem: Engineered > WWTP > Wastewater > Unclassified | place: Canada: Vancouver, British... | reverse complement strand
CCGTTTGGGCTTATCGGGATATCTTGTTTGATACACAGGCGGATTATTATTTGTTATCTTTTGATTGGAAGGGAAAAGGTGAAAGTAGTTATGACTATATGAGCGTTTTTATTGGAGATGTCGTCCCCGTTGTAGCAACCACTACTAACTCTCGTCCTATACCTGTTCCTAATAGGGCAAATGCCGATACCTTAGCTCCGACCCCCGTAACAAATACTCCTTATCCTACCTACTTTAATTTAAGTGATGTATGGCAGCAATATAGTGGAATATTACCGCAATCATATTACGGAACATTTAAACGTATCTATTTTGCTTGGACAAACGACGGGGGGATAATGTACAATCCGCCTGCCGTTATTGATAATCTATCTATTGGTGCTTATTCTTGTCCAAGAGTTACCGGCGTAACAGTCCCTGCCGGTTCAATCACTAGTACGGGAGCCGTTGTCAATTGGGTAGCCGGCGGCAGTGAAACAAATTGGATTGTAGAGTATAGAGCAAGCGATGATACAACATGGACAATTGTGAATATTTCAAACAATCCGACTTGTACGCTAACCACACTAACCTCCGCAACTACTTATATAGTACGTGTTAAAGCTGATTGTGGAGGAAGTAATGTAGGTCCTTATAGCTCATCTATTTATTTCAGTACCACACAACTTCCCGCTACGTTACCCTATAACTGCGATTTTGAAAACAGTAACGAAAATCGAAATTGGCAGTACGTAAATCGTAGCAACCAATGGGTTATCGGTTCGGCAATATATAATAGCCCCACAAAAGCTCTTTATGTAACATCAGATGGTGTAACTTACGGTTATAACCACAACAACTCAAGCATTTGGGCATACCGAGATATAACATTCCCAAGCGGCAATCAATTTGTATTAAGTTTCGATTGGCAAAGTGTTGGAGAAATGCGTAACACTACTCCGTATGACTACATGAAAGTTTATATCGGAGATCGCGTTGACGTTTCCAATACATTAGTAGCAACCGGACCAGCCGGAGCTGTGAACTTAGGCGGTTTTTTAAATGCACAAGCTAATTGGACAAATTATTCTACGACTCTCGATTCTTCTTATGCAAATACAACCAAACGTCTCTATATTGGATGGCGAGAAGATGGAAGTGGAACGAACGGACCTCCTGCGGCAGTAGATAATATTTCAATTGTCATCTATACTTGCCCTGACGTTACTAATATTACAGTTCCGGATAGTTCAATTACCCCGTCTGAAGCTGTCGTTCACTGGCAAGCCGGCGGTAGCGAAACCAATTGGATTGTAGAATATAAGGCAGCAGACGAAGCTACTTGGACAATAGTAAATGTTTCAACTAATCCGGTTTGTACTTTGACAAATCTAATGTCTTCTACTACTTATATGGTTCGTATTAAAGCTGACTGCGGCGGTGGAGATTTAAGTAGTTATAGCTCTGTTATTAACTTCAACTCCGGCTGCGGTGTTATCACTTCTATCCCTTGGTCATACGATTTTCCAAGTACATGGATAACTTCCGGTAGTCGAACAGCTCCTTATTGTTGGAAAAATATTGACAATAATCTCTATTCATACTATTGGAGATACAACAGCTCAATGGGAATTGGAAGTTCCGGTTGTGCTTATTATTATGGTACATCGGGTACGACAACTCAAAATAATGCTTGGCTAATAACACCGGAAATTACGCTCTCCGGCAATGAACAAGTAACCTTTTTTGCTAGAAATTATTCATCAAGCTACGCACCTATCATCTCCGTCTATCTATTAACAAATCAAAATGACACTACTTCAGGAATAAGAATAAATTCTTTCACTGTCAACAGTACCAGTTATAATGAATTTTTCGCAGATTTATCGGCTTATACAGGCGTTTATTCTATTGCTTTTGTTAGAAGAGATAAAGGTAATGAAGGATTATATCTTGACAATATTTCAGTTCAAGCTGCCCCAACTTGTTATAAGCCCATTTCATTACAAGCTACCAATATAGGAGCAACGAATGCAACTATTTTATGGAATTGCTATGAAACGAACCCGCTGGGCTATGAATTGGCATACAGCACCACTCTCGGTTTCGACCCCGATACTTGCTCTCAAAGATTACAATTTACCGATAGTTCGTCATATACTATTCCTATTGGAACTTTATCACCGCTAACTACGTATTATCTTTATTTACGTACCATCTGCGGTGTAGGAGATACGAGCGATTGGAACACGACTGTACTTACTATTACCACGTGCCAACTCCCGGGTACATTGCCCTATCACTGTGATTTTGAAAATGCAACGGAAAGGAATAGGTGGCAGTTGGCTAATAGCACTGCTACCAATAAATGGTATGTTGGAAATGCCGTAAACAACACCCCAAGCGGTAGCTATGCTGTTTATGTTTCTACTAACGGCATAGCCCACACGTATACCTCAGGATCAGTTACAATATGGGCGTATCGGGATATCTATTTTGATATAGCCGGAGAGTATATTCTCGAATTTGATTGGCTCAGTAAGGGTGAAAGTAGTTGGGACTATATGCGCGTTTTTATTGGAGACCCCGTTCCGGTTACAGGTAGCACATCTAATTCAAGACCTATACCCCCTCCTGCGGGATCAAATGCTGATATCTTAACCCCAACTCCTATTACTAATAATAATTATCCTACTTATTTTAATCTAAGTGAAACATGGCAACATTATCGTGGAACTCTTCCTGCTAACTATAGTGGAACTACAAAACGCATCTACTTTGCATGGACCAACGACGGTTCCGGTTTTTACACCCCCCCGGCAGCTTTTGATAATATTGTTATCAACGTAAATTCTTGTGTTTCCGTTTCTAATGTAACCGTTCCCGATTCTTCTGTTACTATTGACAGCGCCATAGTAATATGGACACCCGCTGATAGTACTGATTTAACTTGGTCATTAGAATACAAAAAAGCGAATGATACAACCTGGACTGTTGTCCCAATAACAGGAACACCTCAATACCAGCTAACAAATTTGAGTCCCAGTACTACTTATGAGGTTCGCGTGCGAACCGATTGCGGCGGAGGGGATTATAGTTTCTACAGTCCAATAGTATTTTTCCAAACCCCACAAATTCCAATTCAGGTTCCATTTATGTGCGGATTTGAAGATGCCGCAGAAAATAGTAATTGGCAATTCGCTAATGTAGATTTAACTACTTCGCCTAATTGGTATATCGGCAGTGCCGTAAAATATAGCGGTGATAGTAGCTTGTACATTTCTAACAACGAAGGAGTTAGTAATGATTATGGTGGTAGTGGAACATTAGTATGGGCATATCGTGATATTTATTTCACCCCTGCCGGCGAATATACCCTCACCTTTAATTGGAAATGTAGAGGAGAAACGACAAATGACTATATGATGGCTTTTATCGGTGATCCTAAAATTGTTACAGCAGAAAATAGCGTTGTACAAGTACCCGTACCCGAAGGTGCCGTAACCCTATTGAATGAATTAAGAAGCTCAAATCAATCCTACTTTAACGGTCATGACGGTTCCGGATATAACAATATAACTTGGAATACCTACTCATCACTCCTTGACGGAACCTATTCAGGTAAAACTAAAAGACTCTATTTTGCATGGAGAAATAATGGCTACACTCATAATTCACCTGCCATCGCCATTGATAACATAGCTATAGCTCCGGTTTCTTGTGCCCGTCCTCTCAATTTTGCTGTCGTTCACGTTGATACCAATAGCGTTACCTTAAATTGGACTCCCGCTGCCGATGAATCTAATTTTGAAATCGTTTTAGGAGGAACTGCTAACTTTGTTATAGATACAGCCACTCTTCGTTACGTTGTTTCCGATACGGTTATCACAATAACTAATTTGAATCCCAATACTAGTTACTATCTTTATATCCGCGCTCTCTGCGGTGAAAATACCACAAGCAGTTGGAGTGATATTTTCCCATTCATGACAACACAACCTCCATTAGTAGTTCCCTTCATTTGCGATTTTGAAGACGCAACAGAGGTACAGAATTGGGGAATTGTTAACAATAATGACGCAACTTATCCTAATGGTTGGTATATAGGAAACGCCGCTAATAATGGAGGAACCACAGGATTATACATCTCTGATAATGAGGGGGTTAGTAATAATTACACCGGCAAAGCATGTCGCGTTTGGGCATATCGCGATATCTATTTTGCAAGCCAGGGCGATTATGAACTCTCTTTCGACTGGAAATGTCGGGGCGAAAGTCAATACGACTATATGTTAGCCTTTATCGGTGCTCCCACTGTTGTAACAGCCGCAACGGCGGCTACTGTTGCAACTCCGACCAATGCAGATACCATCTATAATTCTCTAACCGGAAATATTAGGTTTAATGCATATAGCGGCTCATCTTATGTCAACACATCATGGAATACAGAAGTGCAAAGACTAACTGACTGTTACGGACAAACAAAACGTATCTATTTTGAATGGATTAATGATGGAAGCGTAAACAACCAACCTCCTATTGCTATTGACAACATTATAGTAAATGTTAATACTTGTTTAGCTGTCAGCAATGTTACAATTCCGGAAGCATCTATTACTACCGATTCCGTTTTAGTACAATGGACTTCTCGCGGAGACGAAACATCGTGGATTATTGAATATAAACTTGTTTCTGCCAGTACTTGGACGAGAGTAATTGCTAATTCTAATCCATTCATGTTAACAGGGCTTTCACCCTCATCACCGTATCAATTACGTGTCAAAGCAATGTGTGATGATAATAATGAAAGTTTTGCAAGCGAAATCATTCCATTTAGTACGCTCTGCGGTACAATTGTTACCATTCCTTGGAGATACAATTTCGAAGAAGCGTGGTTCCCGCTTGGAAATAGAACAGCTCCTTACTGTTGGAATAATTTTGACAACGGTTCCTCTTACTATTATTGGCGAGCTAACGCTACGAATGGCGTTAACGGTTCTAAGTGCGCTTATTTCTACGGAACCTCATCAACCTCTAATGTTAATGATGCGACCTTAGTTACTCCTGAAATTCAACTTAACGGCAATGAACAAGTTTCATTTTATGCTAAAAATTACTCAGCTTCCTACTCACCTATCCTATCTGTTTACGTTCTTTCTAATCCGAATAATTTAGCTTCAGGAACATTAGTAAGTACATTTACTGTTAATACTAATAACCACCAAGAATACACAGCTGATATCTCTGCTTTTAGTGGAAACTATTACATCGCTTTCTCAAGACAAGATAACGGTAATGAAGGTCTCTATCTTGATAATATTCTTGTTGAACCCATTCCACCTTGTAAGAAACCGACTTCTGTTACGGTTACCGATCCGAGAGGAACTTATGCAACCATTAATTGGACTACTACGGAAGTTTCTCCGCTGGGTTATGAAATTGCTATCAGTACTGATCCTAATTTCAATCCTGATACTTGTACACATACTTACCTTGTTGGAGATACAACGAGCTACACACTTCCTGTCGGTTCGTTAAATCCGAGCAATACTTACTATGTTTATGTTCGAGCTATTTGTAATGCTATTGATACCAGTGCCTGGAACAATATTCCTGCCTCCTTTGAAACATCACAAATACCGCTTGAAATTCCATTCTTAGTAGATTTTGAAGATAGTGTCGAAAATGCTGCTTGGCAATTTACAGAAGCCTCAAACTTCTGGATTATCGGAACCGGCACCTCCGAAAGCCCGACCCACTCATTATATGTTACCAATAATAGTAGTAGCTATGGAACTTATAATATTTCGTCTTCCTGCAATATTTGGGCATACCGCGATATAACATTCCCCGAAAATGGAGAACAATTTACACTCTCTTTCGATTGGAAATGCGTTGGAGAGTTAATATCGAGTCCTTATGACTACATGAAAGTTTATATTGGAAATATGCAAAATGTAGATGGAGTAACTGTAGCCTCAGGTCCTGCCGGCTCATCTAATTTAGGTGGAGTCTTTGTAGACCAAGCTGAATGGACTAGCTTTACGACAACCTTAGCCGGCTCTTACGCAGGAACAACGAAACGTCTCTATTTCGGGTGGCGTAACGACCAAAGTGGTTCTGACGGTCCCCCCGCTGCTGTGGATAATATCAAACTTATTGTAAACTGCACACCTCCAAGCATGATATACTTATTCGACGTTACGGAAAGTACTGCACTCATTGTTTGGACCGGCGCGGAAGAAAATTACAATATTGAATATGGTCCCAGAGGATTTGAACAAGGTACAGGTACTGTTATACAAGTTACAGGAACTTCCTATACTCTTACCGGACTTACTCCTGAAACCGACTATACCGTTTATGTTCAATCCGATTGTGGAGACGGCAATACCAGCGAATGGCTACCTTACGATTTTTCAACCAGCCCAACAGGAATTGACGATAATATAATTAATCAAAATGTTACTATCTACCCAAATCCTGTAAGTTCACTCTTACAAATTGAATCCGATATAACTTTTGAACATTACGAAATTCTTAATTCTACCGGACAAATTGTATATCAAAATAATGCTACTGAAAATAACTTTAGCATAGATGTTAAACCGTTTGCCCCCGGCGTATACTTTATCAAGTTGATTAATAATAACGAGGTTGTTGTTAAGATGTTTGTAAAAGAGTAAGCCTATTATATAACTAATCAAAAAGAGGTTGTCAAATGTATGACAACCTCTTTTTTTTTAATAATCTGAACTAATTAGTACATTTACTACACTAAGAAATCAGAAAAATATTTTTTTTAACTAGCTTATGGACGTGCCCCCTTCGCTGCCGCTCAGTACCAACCTCAGGAAAAGATTAAATCTTAAGCTTCTTTTCTATATCCTCAATATAGAGACGCATTTTCTTATCCGTTTCCTGAAGATTATTAATGGTTTTACACGCATGTAAGACAGTAGCATGGTCTTTATTACCACAAGCCGCCCCGATACTTGAGAGAGGTAATTTAGTATATTTTTTAGCAAAATACATACATAACTGCCTGGCTTGTACAATTTCTCGTTTTCTAGTGCGTGCATTTATTTGTTCTATACTAATTGCAAAATAATCGGAAACTATCTTTTGTATATATTCGATAGATATTTCTTTAGCCGTGCTTTTCACATATTTATCAATCATTTCTTTAGCCAACTCTTCATTAATTTCGCGTTTATTCAAAGAAGCCTGTGCTAAAATTGCTATCATCGCACCTTCCAACTCACGCGTGTTCGAGGTAACTCTTAAAGCAAGATAGTTAACAACCTCTTCCGGAAACTCAATTCCATTATTGGACAATTTTTTATTAAGAATAGCAATACGTGTCTCTAAATCAGGGACTTGTAAATCGGCTGTCAATCCCCATTTGAAACGGGACAACAGACGCGCTTCAAAACCCGAAATTTCTACGGGAGATTTATCAGCAGTAATGATAATCTGTTTCCTTTTTTGATGTAAATGATTAAAGATATAAAAAAGTGCATCTTGTGTTCGTTCTTTATTCCCTGTAGCTAAAAAATGAATATCATCAATTATTAAGACATCTATCGATTGATAAAAATAGATAAAATCATCACGATTATTATTTCTAACCGACTCCATGAACTGCTGATAGAAAAGGTCGGCGCTAACATAAAGAACTGTTTTCGACGGATGATTAATTTTAGCTTGAATACCTATTGCATGAGCAAGATGCGTTTTCCCGAGTCCCACATCGGAATATATAAATAACGGATTAAATGCCGTTTCGCCGGGGTCCTTAGCAATTGCCCAGCCTGCCGAACGTGCTAAACGATTACAATCCCCTTCAATATAGTTATCAAAATTTAAAGTAGGTATTAAATTTGATGGAATTTTTTGTTTTTTAATACCGGGAAGTATAAAAGGGTCGGGAATTCTTTTATTATCTGCTCTATAAACGTCTATGGGTTGAAGTATTTCAGGATTCGAACCCGGACGTACCGGATTTGACGGTAAATCTACGGTTTTGCTCTTACCATCATTACTATTTCTTTCAAAAAGTACTTTGTATTTTAATTTTCCGTTCGCACCCAACTCCTTTCTAATTATTTTTTTTAAAAGGTTCACATAATTCTCTTCAATATACTCGAAATAAAGATGACTCGGCACCTGTATCGTGAGCATCGAATTTTCAAGAGAAATAGGTAAAATCGGAAGAAACCACGTATTATAGGAATTTTCATCAATATTATCCTTAATGATGGAAAGACAGTTCTCCCAAACCTGAGCGTGTTCACCTGATTTACTAAAAGTTTTAGTAGACATTTAAAAAAAACAATAAACGTTTAACAATGAATATTTTACAAGTGGGTTGCAATCCTCAACTTTTCTCTACAAAAATGAACAAAAAAAAGTTCAAAAAAATATCAAATAACTATTGAAAGTTATTTATTTTTATATATAGTAAAATAAGCCTTTGCAAGGGTCGCCCCTTAATCGGTTAATCATCAAGCAAATGAATTTGCATAAATTGTAACTATTTAAAAATAAACCACTTAGACTTATTCAACTACCAACTTTTCTCGCAAAGATACAAAAATTTAGCATTCAATGAAAAGCGATTATGGTAAAAGTGTATTTTTGTATTTGAAAACCATTCAACTATGAAAAATAAAATTTCATCCATCGTTTTTTTACTATTGCTAACACTCTTTTTTTCATGCACCGAAAAACAAATTACAACGATACATGGAGATAGTATGGGAACATATTATAATATAGTATATGTCGGAAAAGAAGACTCTTTGCTGACAAAAGCAGTAGATTCCTTATTGATTAATTTCTCCAAACAATTCTCGATTTTTGATTCAACGTCTACTATTTCTATGATTAATCGAGAGAATAACATTCTATTAGACGATGAAATAATTGACCTCTTTTTGCTATCAAAAAATGTGAGCGAAAAAACTGACGGTGCTTTTGATATTACTGTCGGTCCCTTAGTTGAATTGTGGGGATTCGGGAATAATAGGGAAAATAAAATTACACAAAATGAAATAGATAGTGTAAAACAGTGGGTGGGTTTCGATAAAATTTCCCTTAGTGGAAACAAACTCATTAAAAAATATGACAATATGACACTCAATTTTAACGCAATTGCAAAAGGGTATGCCACCGATTTACTGACTAATCTTTTAGAATTGAGAGGTTATAAAAATTTTATTGTTGAAATCGGCGGGGAAGTCGTTGCTAAAGGGAAGAAAATAAAGGATAATTGGAGAGTGGGTATTCAAGTTCCAACAAAAAAACGCGACGATGCCATTGAAAGTTTTTACACTTTTGAATTGGAAAACCTCGCGGTAGCTACGAGCGGAAATTATCGTAATTATCAGGAAATTAACGGCACTCGCTATTCTCATATCATCAATCCGGCTACCGGATGGGCAGAAAAATCCAATTTACTGAGCGTTACAGTCGTGGCTAATCATTGTGCCCTCGCTGATGCCTACGCAACAGCTTTCATGGTTATGGGTGTTGAAAAATCACTACTTTTTTTAGAAAATCACCCCGAACTTGCCGCCTTTTTTATTTTTACCGATAAAAATGGTGATTTTAAAACCATACAGACTGATAATTTCCCTTCTTGCATAAAAAACTAAAAACTGATAATTTTGGCACGGATTTTGAACACATTGTTATTGAACAATCATTTCTTAAATATTGTTTACAGAGAACAAGAGTATTAAATTATTATCTACAAATCTTTAAAAAATAAAATTATGAAACTTAACATTAAACCATTAGCAGACAGAGTTTTGATTAAACCTGATGAAGCTGAACAAAAAACAGCCGGCGGAATTATTATCCCCGACACGGCAAAAGAAAAACCGCAAAAAGGAGTTATTGTTGCTGCAGGTCCCGGAAAGAAGGACGAACCAATGACAGTAAAGGTTGGCGATTCTGTTCTTTATGGAAAGTACTCGGGAACTGAAATTGCAATAGACGGAAACAATTATCTTATGATGAAAGAGGCTGATATATACGCTATTATATTGTAACCTCCTTTAATATTTTCATCAAACAAAATTTAATAAAATAAGTTATAACTAATAAAATTAAAATATAAAACAATGGCAAAAGAAATTAAATACGATTGGGACGCACGCGAAAATTTGAAAAAAGGTGTTGACGCATTGACAAACGCCGTTAAAGTTACCTTAGGTCCTAAAGGCAGAAATGTAATTATTGATAAGAAATTTGGGGCTCCCCAAATCACAAAAGACGGTGTTACCGTAGCAAAAGAGATTGAACTCGAAAATAGCATCGAAAATATGGGGGCACAAATGGTGAAAGAGGTTGCCTCTAAAACTAATGACCAAGCCGGTGACGGCACAACAACCGCTACCGTTTTAGCACAAGCTATCTATAGCACAGGTTTAAAAAATGTTACAGCAGGTGCTAACCCGATGGACCTGAAACGAGGAATTGACACCGCAGTTGAAACCGTTGTTAAAGCTTTGAAAAAACAATCAAGTGCAATTGGCGATAACCATGAAAAAATCGAACAAGTAGCTACTATTTCAGCTAATAATGATAAAGCTGTCGGTGAAATGATTGCCGAAGCAATGGCTAAAGTTAAAAAAGAAGGCGTTATCACGATTGAAGAAGCTAAGGGAACCGAAACACAAGTGAAAGTTGTTGAAGGTATGCAATTCGACAGAGGTTATATCTCTCCCTACTTTATCACTAATACCGAAAAAATGGAAGCGGTATACGAAAATCCTTACATTTTGATTTATGACAAAAAAATCAGTAACATGAAGGAGTTCCTTCCAATTTTAGAAAAGGTTGTTCAAAGCGGAAAACCTCTCTTGATAATTTCTGAAGATGTAGAGAGTGAAGCCTTGGCAACGCTAGTTGTTAACAGATTACGTGCCGGTTTGAAAATTGTAGCTGTTAAAGCTCCGGGATTTGGCGACAGACGCAAAGAGATGCTCGAAGATATTGCCATTTTGACAGGTGGACATGTGATTTCAGAAGAGAAAGGCTACAAACTTGAAGAAGCAAGTCTCGAACTATTGGGTACCGCAGAAAAAATTACGGTTGACAAAGAAAATACAACAATCGTTAGCGGTAAGGGAGAAAAGAAAACTATTGAAGCAAGAATCAATCAAATTAAAGCACAAATTACAAAAACCACCTCCGATTATGACCGTGAAAAACTTCAAGAAAGATTGGCAAAATTGGCAGGCGGAGTCGCTGTAATTTACGTTGGTGCCGCTTCGGAAGTTGAAATGAAAGAGAAAAAAGACCGTTTTGATGACGCATTACACGCAACACGTGCCGCAATTGAAGAAGGAATTATCCCCGGCGGCGGAGTTGCCTACATCCGCGCTATTAATGACCTGAAAAACATAAAGGTTGAAAACGAAGACCAAAAAATTGGTGTTGACATTATTCGCAGAGCACTTGAAGAACCGCTCCGCCAAATAGTGGCAAATGCCGGAAAAGAGGGCTCAGTTGTTGTTAATGCCGTAAAAGAAGGAAAAGGAAACTTCGGCTACAACGCTCGTACGGACGTTTACGAAGATATGATAGCTGCCGGCGTTGTTGACCCTACGAAAGTTTCTCGTATTGCCCTAGAAAATGCAGCTTCTATCGCAGGTATGTTACTTACAACCGAATGCGTCTTAGCAGAAATTAAAGAGGAAACCCCGGCAATGCCTATGGGCGGTGGAATGCCCGGAGGAATGCCCGGCATGTACTAATCTCTCGCTAAATTATTAATTTTAAAACTATCGAAAATGAAAAAAGGAGTTGTGAACTGTTCAGCTTACAACTCCTTTTTATTAAAAATAAAATATTATGATAATAAAATATTCTGAAGAAATGACTTACGCTTTGTCAGAAGCAAAAGAAATCGCACATTTGTATAACTCCTTTGGAATCGGTGTACCTCATATCTTCATAGCTATTTTGAAATATTCCAATTTTACAACCTTACAACACCTTTTCGATGTTTTTAAAATTGATAGAGACGCACTGCGAAACAAACTTGAGAATGTATTGCACAATATCTCTGCATCTAACGAAAAAGTAGACAAAGACGATTTAAAATTAGCTCCGCAAGCAGAAAATATGTTACGATTATCCTACTTAATCTCACGAGAACATAGGTCGGAAGTTGTTGAAGCTGAACATTTTATTTTGGCAATCCTCAAAAATAATCGCCACGACCCGCAAACTATGGCTGTAAAAATGTTACTGAACCGTATGGGAATGTCGTATGATTCAGTGCAAGCAGAACTAAAAGAGAGCCAAGCCGATCAATCACAAGAAATAATATCTTCAAGCGACTTTGACGAGGAAGAAGATGATGATAATGACCGCCGCTTTACACAATCCGGTAAAGGTCGAGCTAAAACTTCTTCAACTCCCATGTTGGACAACTTCGGCAAAGATTTAACGCGCTACGCCGAAGAGGGAAAACTCGATATTATTGTCGGACGAGAAAAAGAGTTGGAGCGAATCGCACAAATATTGAGCAGACGCAAAAAGAACAATCCTGTGCTAATTGGTGAACCCGGCGTGGGAAAATCTGCTATAGCGGAAGGACTCGCTATGCGCATTGTGGAAGGTAAAGTTTCACGATTATTGATGAATAAACGAGTTATTGCTCTTGATATGGCGTCCATTGTTGCAGGAACCAAATTTCGCGGACAATTTGAAGAACGTATGAAAAATATCTTGAATGAAATTGAAAAAAATCCGAATATCATTCTCTTTATCGATGAACTTCATACAATGGTCGGAGCAGGCGGTTCACAAGGAAGTTTAGACGCTTCAAACATGTTTAAACCTGCCTTAGCACGCGGAGACCTACAATGTATCGGTGCCACTACGTTAGATGAATATCGTCAATACATTGAAAAAGACGGCGCCTTAGAACGTAGATTCCAAAAAATAATGATGGAACCTACAACACCGGAAGAGACCTTAGAGATTTTGACAAATATTAAAGATAAATACGAAGATCATCACGTTGTAACCTATTCGGAAGAAGCGCTCAAAGCCTGCGTAACGCTTACAACACGCTATATCACAGACAGATGCCTTCCCGATAAAGCTATTGACGCTTTAGACGAAGCCGGCTCACGCGTACACATACACAATATCCACGTTCCTGAAAATTTAGTTGAAATTGAAAAAAAGATTGATAATTTTCAAAAACTAAAAAATGAAGCAATTAAAAATCAACAATTTCAAGCAGCAGCAGGCTATCGCGACGAAGTTATTATAGCGGAAAAAGAACTAAAAAAAGTAAAAGAAGAATGGGAACGCGAAAGTAACCTACAACGACCCATCGTTACGGAAGAAGATGTAGCTGAAGTAATCGCCATGATGACAGGAGTTCCTGTAAAAAGAATTGCCAAAAACGAAGGTGAGAAACTCCTAAAAATGGCAGAGGTCCTCGAAGAAAAAGTAATCGGCCAAAGTGAAGCAATACAAAAAATTTCAAAGGCAATTCGCAGAAATCGTGCCGGCCTAAAAGACCCTAATAAACCTATCGGCACGTTTATCTTTCTCGGTCCCACCGGAGTAGGAAAAACCTATGCCGCTAAAGTTCTGGCAGAATATCTGTTTGACTCTGCAGACGCAATTATTCGTGTCGACATGAGCGAATATATGGAAAAACACTCTATCTCACGACTCATCGGTGCGCCTCCGGGTTATGTCGGCTACGAAGAAGGAGGACAACTTACGGAAAAAGTGAGACGCAAACCCTACTCTATCATTCTGCTTGATGAAATTGAAAAAGCACACCCCGAAGTCTATAATGTTCTTTTACAAGTCTTTGATGAAGGACAATTGACCGATGGTATCGGCAGAAGAGTTGATTTTAAAAATACGATTATCATTATGACTTCCAATATCGGCTCGCGGGAATTAAAAGATTTCGGCACCGGTGTCGGGTTTAGCACGGCAGCCACAAAAGCCAACAAAGATAAGATTGCCCAAAGCGTCCTCGAAAATGCACTGAAAAAGACCTTTGCCCCCGAATTTTTAAACCGAATAGATGACGTTATCTATTTCAATAATCTTCAAAAAGAGGATATTATGAAAATCATCGACATCGAATTGGGGATACTGTTAAAACGTGTAGAAGCAATGGGATTAGAAGCTGAAATTTCCCAAGATGCGAAAGAATACATTGCCAAGCAGGGTTGGGAAAGTGCTTACGGAGCACGCCCGCTCAAAAGAGCCATTCAAAAATATATTGAAGATCTCTTAGCAGATGAAATTCTAAAACACACCTACCCTGTCGGCTCAAAAGTACTGGTCGATTATGATTCTCTACTTGAAGAGATGGTCATTAAGCCCCTAACATGACAGCACACCATTTTTCACGAAAAAAAATTTTTATAACCGGGATTTTACTCATCTTCGCCGTCTACTTTTTTATATGCTACTACATTTATTCCCACAGTATATATACGGACGGGGTTCTTATTTGGGACAAACCTTTTGCAATACATAACGACGGAACTGCTTCCATGACTCTATGTTACTATGTGGATATGAAAGAGTATTCCGTCCCCGTTGAAACATCGTTAGCTAATGCAAATCAGAAAGTTATCGTACGTTATTTCCCCAATCACCCTGAAAAAGGGAAAATTTACAACCGCAACGATTTCTGGTTTCTCAATATGCTTTGGCTTATATTGCCCATTATGCTCTGGTCCGCTTTCATCCTCTCGTTTATGAAAGACTCCGCCATGCTGGTTTTCCAAACTCTTCCGAAAAAAGATAAACCCGAAAACCCTATTTAGACAAGATTTTCTCTTTCCCACCAAGTGAAAATTGTCGCTGAAATTAATAACCAAAGTTTAGGGATAAAAAATAACTATTTCATAATCAAGCAGTTAATCATATTTATTATTAGATTTTTTATTAGGGCGTGCCCCCTCGCTCCGCTCGGGGTCGGTCTTCGGCTACAAGTCCGCGGTCGCAAGCCGCTGGGGACGCGGCGGCAAAAAGAGCTTCTAAAGTCGCTTTTTTGCCGCCGCGTCCCCAGCGGCTTCCGCCCTTGCGGGCTTTCCGCCTGCGCCCTCACGCAAGCCAACTTGCTCATATAAAGCATCTTATGACACTATTTAAAGTGGAACGTGAACCCCGAAGGGGTGACATGATTGTAGCAAAAAGTAAACCCCAAGAGCCTTGAGAACCCCGAAGGGGTGACATAATAAAAATTAAGGAATGAGAATTGTTTAATTGTTGGCATTTTCTTTCATTTTTTTATTTACCTTTGCCGTATCAATCCTCAAAGATTATGGAAACGCCCCGTTACTTCTACCACCCCGACCTAAGCATCTGGCTTAGCGTTGACCCAATTAGCGACACGCATTATGGAAATGCAAAAGTTTTTTTGAACAGCTTAAATAAAAATAAGCCTTCCAATTGTTCTTCTACATCAAATTGGACAGATGCTATTTATTATAAAACAGGAGGGAGAAAGTAGTTTTCATGAAAAAGTCTGCTCAGTTTGTTTTATTGTGGTTTTATATGATGTTATTTTACATCATCGGACACATAATAGGTGTTCTATTTATAGAAGGTTATTCAACAAGAAATTATTGGGGGCATCTTTATTTTTTTGATGCTGTAATTATGATAGGAATAATGTCTTCCATTCAAATCTTTATTTTTCCTATTACAAAGAGGTTTAGAGAATTTATAATCCCTATACTTGTTTCTATAATAAATATATTTATTTTAAGTGATGACCCTGACGGCTATGGATTTGAGTTTGTCAGTGGAGGAATATTTTTGACATCTAAATTTTTAGTCATTCTTGAACATCTCAAACGCTATATAACAAATGATTCTTTTATGGCTATTTATGGGATGTTTATCTATAGAATTGGTTATAGTGTGTATTTATTGATTATATTTTATACTTTTAAATACTTGCTTGCTAAATTCACAAAGTTTTGCGAGAAGAAAGGTTATAACAGTTTATTAAAAAAAGTTTAAGATTAGTTAAGTAAACTTACCTTAGTTCGTGCTGTACCCCTTTATGTTATCAAACGTTAAATCTGCTATCCGAATAGTTAAGAAACGCGTTTTTTTTGTGTAGAAAAAAGGCACAAATCAGTCCGTACTTTTGTCTTGATACAAAAGTACCAAAAAATCAAGGCAAAAAGAATGCCGCCCGCTCTGCCAACACACGTGCTTCGTTGCAGAGCTAATTTTTTCATTTTCTGCTTTCCGCTCTCCATTTTGGACTTAAACGGCTCTGCACGAGCAAGTTGGCTGCGTGAGGCGCTTAGGTGGAAAGCCCGCAAGGGCGGAAGCCGATGGGGACGCGGCGGCAAAAAAGCGAGCTTGTAAGCTCTTTTTGCCGCCTTGCGTCCCCACGGCTTGTGCCCGCGGACTTGGAACCGGGCGCCGACCCCGAGCGTAGCGAGGGGGCACGCCCTTATAAAAATTAAAAAGAAAAACCTCATAAATCTTATGGAATTTATGAGGTTTAGAGTTGTTGGCTTTCTTTTCCTTTTATTTAAAAACAAAATCTCTAAAGGCGGCACCTAATTAGGGACTTAAACCTTCTATAGTTTTTAGATGATTTTCAATGATTGCTAATGCCTTTTCGGCGGCTTGGTCATTCCCCGACAGTTGTGCAAAATCAAGTAAGTTTCTCAGCTCTTGGAAAGAACGGACTACGTTCTGTTGGTCTTCCTGAATACGAGTTATGCCTACACTGAGTCGCTTGTCAAGAGTGTTAATAGCAATGTCAGCGGTTGAATTTATTCTGATGGCTTTGAGCTCATTTTGAATCTTTTTAATTTGCTTACTATTTAATTGATTTAAAATCTGCCCGATGACATAAAAATCGGAAATGATATTGTCGGAATGTATAGTTATAGTTCTATTGCTCTGCTTTTCGTACCACTCAAAATTTTCTTTAAACGATTGCAACATATCTTTTATCATTCCCATTCCCTTTTCTTCCCCGGAAGGAGTGCGTAGTTTAAAATACTGTTGAACATAGTTCAAACACCATAGAGCATAGTCTGATTTATAAGTAGATACATAAGGAATAGTTTGGTTAGGCAGAACTACATTTCCTCTATCGAGAACAGCTTCTGCTTTCTCAATCTCACCTTCGGCAGTAAGTGTATTTGCTAATCTAATATAAGTATTTCTAATTAAAGGAGTTAAGCGAATGTTATCTTCGCAATTGTAAACTCGTGGGTCGTTAAGTCCACCCCAAGCGTAAGGATAAGGCTCTTTTTTCGGTGCGTCAGGATTGTTGATTCTGTCGGTTCGTGAGTGGTCGTCGAAAACATTCATTAAATTTTCGTACAAAACATCGCTGTTAATTCTTCCCATTTCATATCCTCCACGATTTCGTGTTTTGATAGGCACTAATCGATAGGCTAAACCTTCTAATTGGAAATACTCTTCTAAGCCGAAGTAGGCTTCAGGTCCCGTAGTCGATGCGTAATAAATCGGTCTTTCCCAATTATTATGAGCTAAAATATCCATCATTACGATATAGGCTTTTAACACTTGATTCATCTCTCCGGTCTTCAGTTGCCATCTTAGTTCATCAACAATTAAAGCACTATCTTTAATTGCAACCGTATTATTAGCGAGTACTTTTTCGCGGTCAACGGGCAATGAGAAGCTTGCAGGAAGGGCAATGCCGTCCGATTTATATCCCTTTTCACGTGAGAGAAGTATAATCTGATTTTTATCATCAAAATTGGGAGATTTGATATATTCGATAATCTCTTTTATGTTAAGGTATTGTCCGCCGGCAGGTTCTAATACAACAAGGTCTCGTGTGCCGTCTTTATACTGTTCCCAAGTTAAGGAGATAGGAAGTGGTTCGGAATTATAAGCTTTACGTTTCATTTGGTCAACGTACCAGCCCGTACTCAATAGGCTGAGATTACAAACTCGAACGTCCGTTCGGTAGCCTTCAACTTCTTGAGCATACCAAAGAGGGAAGGTGTCGTTGTCGCCAAGTGTAAAAAGAATTGCGTTTGGAGCACAAGAATCGAGGTAGTTTTTGGCAATTGCGAGAGCGGTATAGCGATGAGCACGGCTGTGGTCGTCCCAATTCTCTTTTGCCATAATGCCGGGCACTAAACCTATACAAATCAAAGTAATAAGGACGGCGCTGCCAACTTTTACCCACTCTTTTTTCAGTTTATCAACCAAGGCGTAAATGGCGTAAACACCGAAACCGACCCAGATGGAGAAGGCGTAGAATGAGGCGGCGAAGGCGTAGTCTCGTTCGCGTGGCTGGAACGCATACATGTTAAGATAGAAAGCAATAGCTAATCCCGTCATTAGGAAAAGCATAAAAACAATGAAAGAGTTCTTGCCGTCTTTTATCGAATAGAAGACTAAACCAATTAAACCGAGCAAGAGAGGAAGCAGGTAATATTTGTTAGTACCCGGTCTTTCTATTGATTTGGGCAAATCTTTCTGACTGCCAACCAATGCCTCATCTATAAAAGGTATGCCTGTGATAAAGTTACCGTCAAGTTGTCCTCCACGACCTTGAAAATCGTTTTGTCTTCCTGAGAAATTCCACATAAAATAGCGGAAGTACATGTAGTTAAATTGATAAGATTGTAGAAACTTAATATTATGTTCCCAAGTTGGCATTTTCCGTTGTTCTAAATGTCTTCGAGCTTCTTTATCGCTTCTGGAGTCCGAGTCATACTGATTTTTAAGCCAATTTATATATTCACGTTGATGACCTCTATCCCACATTCTTGGGAAGAGCATGCAGTCGCTTGAGGCGTATTGCGGTTCTCTTCCTTCTCTTTTATCTGAAATGCGATATTTTTTATTTACTTCATCTTTTACATAAACAGGGCTTCCATTTTTATATGTAACCTTTTGAGGGTCGTAAGCATACGTCTGCCCGTAAATGAGAGGGTTCGAGCCATATTGTTCGCGATTTAGATAAGCAAGAAGAGCAACTGCATTTTCAGGATTATTTTCGTCAATAGTCGGATCGGCATTAGAACGAATTACTAAAGTTAAAAAGGTGCTATATCCAATCAATAAAAATATGAATGAATATACACCGGAGAGTAGTATCTTTTTTCCATTTTTATAGCTGTAATATAAGCCCCAACCTATTAGTGCAAAAATTATTAAGAAGTAGATAATCGTTCCGGAGTGGAATGGAAGTCCGATAGAATTGATAAAGAAAATTTCAAATTTTCCGGCTAAGCTCACTATTCCCGGAATAATTAGATATAAGATAGTTCCAAGAAGTACAAAAGAGCCTGCTAACGATAATAAAACGCCCCATTCGGCTTTTGAACGTATAGTTCCTTTTTTAACGGAGAAGTAGAGAGCGGGGGCTGTGATGAAAATCCAAATGAAGAATCTCCAGCCGATAGAGAAGAAAAATGCAACAAAAAAGGAGATAATACCGATGGTTTGAACAACGCCCATGACGGTTGCCTTTTTTGAAAGTTTGAAGTAAACAACTAAAACAATAGCCGGAAGAGTCAATAAATTTAATAAGTGTACCCCAATAGATAAACCTACTAAGTAAGAAATTAAGATTAACCAGCGATGGGGATTCACGTTCTCTTTTTGGTTGTCATACTCCTCTTCCCATTTTAAAATACACCAGAAAACTAAAGCCGTAAAGAATGACGACATAGCATAAACTTCACCCTCTACTGCTGAAAACCAGAAGGTGTCACTAAACGTATAAGTTAACCCTCCTACTAAAGCGGAACCTAAAACGGCAATCATTCGTCCGGGAGTCATTTCTCCAAATTTAGCAACTAATTTTGTCCCAAGTTTTGTGATAGTCCAAAATAGGAACATAATGGTAAGACCGCTACAAATTGCCGACATTGCGTTGATACAAAAGGCAACTTTGGTAACATCACCACCGGCAAACATGGAAAAAATTCGTCCTATTAATTGAAAAGTAGGAGCTCCGGGCGGGTGGCCGACAAGTAATTTATAAGCCGTAGAAATATATTCACCGCAATCCCACCAAGATGCGGTAGGTTCAGCAGTTAAAATATAAACGGTGGAAGCTAAAATACCAATCAACCAACCTAAAATATTGTTGATGAGTTTAAAATGCTTAGTCATTTTTTTATTTTTTAAAAGTTAACCGCAAAAATACAAAAAAAAGTAAAGAATAAACTTTTTATGGTATAATATATGATTCTTTGTAATAAGGTTTTTTAAGCGATTGTGTAATTATAATTAGGTGAACTTCTAAAAAGAGTAGTCTTCATAAATTAATTGATGAATAATTAATCTTATTTTACTTCTTGCTAGTTTATTCGGTTCGGCATCAGGATATACTCGGTTGGAAAGAAAAATATAAATAATATTATTTTGTGGGTCGCACCAGAAAACAGTCCCCGTAAATCCTTGATGTCCAAAAGTCTTGTTTCCGACCTTTTCAGGAAGTATCGAACTCGGAGATGCAAAATTGGGTGTATCAAAGCCGAGAGCTCGCCGATTGCAAGCATGGATAGAGTGGGTGGAAGTGAATAATTTTACCGTCTCCGATGAAATATATTGAACGCCATCGTAATAACCTTGATTAAGAAGCATTTGTAATAAAACCGCCAACTCGTTTGCGGTAGTGAAAAGTCCGGCATTCCCTCCGATACCACCCAATAATGCTGCCGTTTGGTCGTGTACGTAACCTTGTACAACCTGCTTTCTAAATAAGGTGTCACTTTCTGTCGG
>Ga0255343_1002580_pt1 | contig 20787 bp, 23 predicted proteins | sample wastewater_treat_4_FD_192413 | JGI IMG/M metagenome (GOLD analysis project Ga0255343, IMG submission 192413) | Wastewater microbial communities from Lulu Island WWTP, Vancouver, Canada - plant16 | ecosystem: Engineered > WWTP > Wastewater > Unclassified | place: Canada: Vancouver, British... | reverse complement strand
TGACGGTGTTCTGTGTATCCCGTGCGAGGAGTTCCTACGCTCGCTCGATCCACGCGGGAGGAAGGTAATAGGTAATATATAAGAGGTAAGAAGTAATAGGTTTTTCAGCGCAGGGAGGGGCAAGCGTCTGCTTGACCGGCGGCGGTCACGCCGCAATCTTCCCATAATCGCTGTGTCTCCCCGTCTCTGCGTTTAAAAACCGAGTAGCACCTGAAACCAGAGCCCAGAAACCAAATCACTCGCCACTATCTATTCTCACACGAAGGGCGCAAAGGGCACGAAGGTTTTGAGGACATGGTTCGGGTTTCTCGAACCGCCAAGACGCCGAGAACACCAAGGGAAGCCTTCAATTTTTATGAAGTTTCATGTTTCATGGTTCGGGATTATTTAAAGCAGAGGTTTTTCTGATGAAAAATGTGGTAGTTGTTACGACGCACGCCCGGCAAGCAGAAGACGACCGGATATATTGGCGTAAGCAAACGGCGTTGCAACGTTTGGACATGGTAGAGACATTACGAAAGGAAGCGGGGCGTTTCTTGTATGAATATCCAACCAGACTTCGAAGAGTTGTTACGGTTACTCGAAATAACCAACAAACTGTCCACAAAGAGGACGCGCGACAAAGGTGACGCGGAAGAGCTCGTGTGACTGTGCGCAGAACAACAATCATGTCAATTGTGTCGACCATGTCCAAAACCAATCATCCTGCAAAAACCGGGCAGCACCTGAAGCCCTGAAACCAGAAACCAAATCACTCGCCACTAACCACTTGCCACTGTAAACCATGTCTAAAAGTCAAGCATCCCGCATCGCACAGTTTTGTCCCATTGTTCACCATTCCGTAATTTGTATGAAATAAAGGATTTCTTTGTTTCGGTTTTCTTGTGATTTGTCTCTTTCCAAGGGAAGATTATGAAGCGGCTACTTAAGAAATTAGTTGGTGAAACAACTTACGAAGTTTTGCAAGGTGTTTATGGAAGGATTAGGGTGATGCTGTTTGATGCGAGACGGCGTCTTTGCGAATCTTGTGGTTCGTATAAATACTCTAAAGTGTCTTTGAATGGGATCGATGATAAGTTGGTGCCATACTTGAATTTTAATGGTGGTTTCTTCATTGAGGCCGGCGCAAACGATGGTGTGTCGCAAAGCAACACCTATTTTCTTGAAAGGGCGTTGGGATGGCGTGGTGTTCTCGTTGAACCTGTTCCGAGACTGTTTAAAAAATGCAGGAGGAACAGGCGTAATAGCGTCGTTTTCAACTGTGCCTTAGTCTCTCCCGAGAACGAAGGAACGGATGTGTCGATTTGTGATATGGGGGCTCGGGGTCTGCTGTCGAGAGTCTCTGAAGGGAAGTCTGCCTCGGACGGTGTCGTCACTAGGACTTGCGGACGGACACTGACGTCGATATTAACAGAGCTAGAAGTCGAACAGATCGACTTTTTTTCGTTGGATGTGGAAGGCTATGAATTGGAGGTCCTGAGGGGGATGGATTTTTCACGTTTTGTTCCATCTTTGATTTTGATCGAGACGGCACAAGTCGAGAAGGTTGATAAAAGTCTTTTCCCATATTATGAAAGAGTCGCTCAGTTGACCCACCACGATTATCTCTATCAATCAAAAACGCGCGGGTAGACATTAGTGTCCATGACATCTTCCCAACGTATAGCAGTTAATACCCTCGCTGCATATAGTCGTAGTTTGGTCGCTGTGGCACTGGGACTTTTCAGTAGCCGATGGGTGTTGGCCGCTTTAGGGCAGACCGATTACGGCTTATACTGTGTCATCGGGTCTGTTGTGCTGTTTTTGACGATGTTGAATGCAACACTTACAATTAGCACCTCGCGTTTTCTTGCGTATTCGATTGGACAAAACAACCCACGATTGACAACGTGCTGGTTTAACGTTGCGTTGGGGTTACATATAGCGTTATCGCTTGTGATCTTGTTGGTGGGATGGCCCCTTGGCGAATACGTTATTCGGTTTGTGCTCAATATTCCACCCGAGCGTGTCGCTGATTGTGTTTGCGTTTTCCGTATGGTGTTCTGCACCGCCCTTGCGAATGTGCTTTCTGTGCCGTTTGTATCGATGTTTACCGCGAAGCAACGGATCGCCGAGGTCTCGTTGTGGGGGATCGTACAAACGGGGCTCGTTTTCATTTTTGCGTGGTACCTGTTGCGCGTTCCGCAGGAAAGGCTACTCGTTTATGCAGGGGGTGTGGCATCGATAACGGTCTGCGTATTGATGGCACAATGTATCCAGAGTGCGTTCATTTTCGATGAAGTCCGGATCGTTCCAGTCTTTTTTTTTGCGAAGAAAAAATTGAAGGCCCTTCTTGCCTTTGCTTCATGTGATGTGGTCGGATTTTCCGGTGTAACCTTTGGAACCCAAGGAGGGGCATTTTTGCTGAACTTTTTTTTTGGACCGCAAGCAAATGCTGCCTACGGGATCGCCAATCAGGTTTCAGCGCAGGCATCGGCGTTGTCTTCATCTTTGTTTGCGGCTTTTGTACCGGAGATCATCTCGGCTGAAGGAGGTGGACAACGGGACCGGATGTTGTCGCTTGCGCTCCGAGCTTGTAAGTTCTGCGCGCTTTTGGTCATGATGTTCGCCATCCCATTGGTCACTGAGATTGAGTATGTATTAGGACTTTGGCTTGTTACTCCCCCTCCTTATACGGGGGTCTTTTGTCGGATTATCTTGTTGGCTTTCGTTTTAGATAAAATGACTTTCGGTCTGGTGACGGCGGTTCATGCGCACGGCGTTATAGCCGCATTTCAGACCATCTACGGCCTGATCAATGCTTGTACGGTTGTAATTGCTTTCATCTTGATCAAACATGGAGTTGGGCCTGCAAGTGTCAGTCTTGCCTCGCTTGGGGTGGCGCTGGGATCGGCTGTTTTCCGCGTCAGATGGTTTTATAGGACGTTTGGGGTTCCGCCGCTACGTTGGGCACGGGATGTGGCTTGGCCATGTGTTGCGGTGGGGGCGGTCGCTTTTGTCGTTGCGGCTGGGATTAAAGCCTTGTTACCCGTATCTATCGTCCGTCTGTTACTGGTTTGCGGGCTGAGTGCGAGTGCAACGGTTCTTGTTGCTTGGCAGGTGGCATTGAACACTGCGGAACGGCAATTCGTTCTGTCTAATATGGCGAATGTCCGCAGTCGGATCAGGTTTTTCTTAGGGGTAAGAGGTTAGCGTCAATGATTCGAACACCCGTCGCTTTTCTGTTTTTCAATCGCCATGAAACATCGCTGAAGGTTTTTGAGCGCATACGAATGGCTCGGCCGCGCCAGTTAATTTTGGTCAGCGATGGGCCCCGCGTTTCTATCCCGGGGGAAGAGCAACGGGTGTCGGATATCCGCCGCAAGATTGAAAACATGATTGATTGGAATGTACAACTTGAACAAGACTACGCGCCCACGAATATGGGATGTGGTCCCCGTCTTGCAACGGGTATCGGGGCTGTGCTTTCTAAGTATGGGCGGGCCATATTCGTCGAAGATGATTGCCTCCCGACCGTGTCTTTTTTCAGTTACGCCCAGACCATGTTAGAGAAGTATGAAAATGATCCGCGGATCGTTAGTGTGAGCGGGACTTATTTCCTCAAGAAAAAGAGGATGCCCGCAGATTTCGGCTTTACCCACTTCCCTCAGATCTGGGGCTGGGCAGGATGGGCTCGCTCGTGGGAAGGATATGACCGTGAACTTAAGGGGTGGGATGACGGCTTTCTGCGCGATATTTCACGTTCAGGTCACATTCCAAGCTTTGACTTGGGAACGTGGTTGCGGACCTTCAAACACATTCAACAGAATCCGCGCGGGACATGGGATATCCAGTTCTGGCTGTTGTGCCTTAAAAAGCGGGGGTTGACGATATTCCCGTACCGAAACCAGATCACAAATATTGGTTATGGCGGTGATGCCACGCATACCACTTGCTGGTGGTTCTCAAATAAGCCTCAGTACGCTTTCGATTCGGAGATCCGCTGCCCAGAAGGATGTCCGGTCGATCTTGCCTATGAAAAATATTTGCAACAAGAGTTTTACGGGGACAAAATTACGTATCGCAACTTTTTCAATTGTGCCCTTTTGAGCGCGAAAGTACGGGTGAAAAGGTTCAAAATGAGGTTGCGGGAAAATGGAGTTGTACGGTAATGGTCACGAATGCTCAACGGTCCTTTTTTAGGTGGACGTGGTTTCGCGCATGGTTCCCGGTCCTCTTTTTTTTAGCATATTGGGCCAATTCTTATTTCAATTACCACTTTGGGTTATTGATCCGTGATCCACTCATGCCACAGACCTATTTTTACTTGTGGGGAAGTATGGCGCTCTTTATTTTAGGGTATGCGATCGGACTGGGGCGTCCAAGGCGAGTTATGGTGGGACACAGTACCCAAGTCTGGCGGCTGAATGAAAATGTGTTCAAATATCTTGGTCTATTGATGTGGGTTACTTTTATCGGGGCCATTGGATTGGTTGTGGATCGGCTTTTATCTGGTGCCGGTAGTGTCGCCAAGACACTTGAAGAGACCGAGTTTGTTCGTCAGGAGTATGCCAGTAATACGACAATTGGAACCACAATCAGTATGGCCTTGTACGCTTTTTCCTTTGTAACGTACACGACGTACTTTCTTGCTGTTGCTACTCGGTACGCAATGCCCAAATATTATCATCTTATGATTTATGGAACTTATGTGGCGTTATGCTTTTCCTCGTTTCTTACTGCAAACCGCGGAAATTTTTTTTCAGTATTCACGTATGTTGCTTTCATGATTTTTTATGTTCAAGGTTCGAGTCTTAAGGAGTTCTTGTTCACAAAACGGTATAGGATTTTTAGAATCACCGGGATTGTGTTCGTCATACTTGCTTTCGTTTATTTTTTCTTTATATCTCGGTATCGGAGCACAGAAGACGGGTTAGTGTCGGACGCTTCCTATTATCGGCCGGTTGATCGGTATGGGCTTTATAAGATGAATTTTGACGAGCACGACATAACCGCTTTTCTCACAACTTATACCTACATGACGGAAGGGTATCAGTATGTCGATGCCTTTCTCAAGAAAGCACCATTTGTTTCCTTTCGCCCTTCGATGTTGATCGGCGTTCGTACGTTACGCCAATTTTGGCGATTTCTCCCTGGTGGCTTCGAACGTGATCTCTCCGCTGTACGTGTTGGAAACACGTGGCGTTTGGAGGATGGCATGTCCATTTATGGGTGGCCCACGATATGGGGGTGGAATCTTGCAATGTTTGGTTATTTTGGAGCTGTCTTGTTTATGTTCTTTTACGGTTGGTGGTTAGGATATTGCTCTGGACTTTTCCTTCGTTTTGCGAGTCTCGGTGCGCTTATGGTATGTTTTGCGAACTATTCTGTCTTAATGAATAGTTATAATTCTTTGGGTGGTGATGTGTTTCATCAAGTTGCTATTTTCGTGGGTGTGTGGGTGTTGGTTAGTACATATAAGCATCGTCGTTTCATGTGTTTGCATTAAAGTATGAACTCAAGTAGCAACATGCCAAAGTCCGATATGGCGGTTTTGTTCCTCGGTTCGCTGGTACCTGATACGACAGAATTTGTGATCCCCGGATTTTGTCGGTCAGGTAATCTGGCGCAGATGGGGATTGTTGAAGGCATCTATCATGCAGGTATGCGCGTTGAAATTTTATCGGGGCAACCTATAGCTGCATTTCCGGGTTCGAAGACTCTATTCTGCCCTCGTAAAGTCCGTGATCTCGGATGTGGACTGTGGGTCGTCACGATCCCGTCCCCCAACATTCTCTTTGTGAGGGAATTTTTCAGGGGGGTCTATGCGCTTTTTGCGACCATGGTGTGGGCGTTCAGGAATCGAAATCGCGCCCGGTACATCATGACGTACAATCTGTACACGCCACCGATTCTTTTCAGTTTTCTTGCAGCACGTTTGACCGGATCTAAACTGGTGCCGGTTCTTTTTGACATGGGGATGCCCCCTGATGATTTAGGTCGATTAAGAATGAGTATCTACCGTTGTGTCGAGTGGATCGCAAGAGTGATGGTGCCCCACTTCAATGGGAGGGTCGTGATTACGGATCGGATTGCGGAAGACTATGCGAGGGGACGACATGCGTTGGTCATTGATGGCGGGATCACGGAAAGTGTGATTTCGCGGTTGTTCCCGTTGTGTCTTAGTACAGAGCATGAGAAGGGCAACTTCAGGATGTTGTGTGCTGGTACCCTTTGGCCGGGTAATGGTGTCGAACTGTTACTTGAGGCCATGACGCTTATTCCCGATCAAGACATTGAACTTTGGTTCGCGGGACCGGACGGCTCTTCGCTTGACGCGATAAAGAAACGGCAGAAGATGGATAAGCGGGTTGTCTATAAGGGCATCCTTGATCATGCTGCACTGTTCAAGTTGTACGAAGACGCGGATTTGTTGTTAAACGTGCGGGTCACGCGGTCGATGAATACCGATTATCTCTTTCCTTCCAAAATGTTGGAGTATCTGGTTGTGGGCAAACCGGTTCTCTCTACGGCTGTGGCACATGTCGAGAAGGACTACGGGGATTTTTGTTACATCGTTGAAGAGGAGACGGCCGCCGCGCTGGCGGAGAAAATCGTTTCGGTCAAGCGGATACCCGCTTCAGAACGTTACGAGCTAGGTTGCCGCGCCCGCGCGTTCATGTTAAAGAACCGCACTTGGGATGCGCAGGGGAAACGGATTCTCGACTATCTTGCGGGGCCGTGTTTGAACGGATAGTGCAAGGGGATTTGAGGGTGACATCGATGGCGAGAAGAAGCCTTGCTTGTCTCGGGAACGCATCGGATATACTGGCGTGGAGCAACATTCCGTTTCATTTCTTTCAGGCAGCGAAGGCGGCCGGTTTCTTGACGGACGCATTGAACTTGGAGGATCCTCGGTACCGGTGGCATCGCGCGGTATGGCGTTGCGGCCAAGCCCTATCGCTGAATGATTTGCGCGGATATCAAAGTTCTCGGGAGTGTGCCAAACGAATGTGGAATGCTGTTCCCAAGGACTTGCGAAGTGGTGAGATCATCAGCCATTTCCAGACGTTTCCTTGTGCTGAAGACGCATTGAAAGTCGGGTGCCTGTTCAGCTTCTTCTGCGATGCGACGTTGACCCAGCTCTGGGAGGATGGTGCGATACGTTTCGGTCTGCGTCGGAAAACGGAAATTCTGAGGCGGGAGAAAGAGGGTTATTGGTTGGCGCACAAGCTGATTGCCATGTCACGTTGCTGCGCCGATTCCTTCGTACGGGACTATGGAGCTGATCCGTCCAAGGTGCATGTCATTCGTCCAGGCGCAAACCTAGATGAACCCCGTGTCCGGACGTTTCTGAAGAACCGTGGGCGCGCGTGGCGGGAAGAGCGGTTGGAGTTCTCGCGTCTGAACCCAGCCCGGCTCGGGTTCATCGGTGTCGATTACCGGCGTAAGGGTCTCAGCCGCCTGATTGATGCGGCCCGGATTCTGGATAGCAGAGGCTGCCCCGTAAAAGTAGTCGTGATCGGGGAGTGTGCCGACGAACATAAAAAACACCCGTTGGTGGAATATGTCGGGCGTATTAATAAACGTGATGACTTGGATCGATTTCTAATGATCGTGGACTCGTTCGCTATCGGATGTCTGCCCAGCTATGCTGAACCTTTAGGTATCAGCACGCTCGAATGTTTGCGCATGGGGGTTCCCGTTCTAGGGACAAATGTCGGGGGTATCCCGGACTGTGTTGCGCCACCTTATGGGTTGCTGGTTGATGGTGTTGCTGACGGAGAGGAGATCGCTGCCGTTTTGCAGGAACACCTCTTTGATCCAGACAAGTATCGGGTTCTGGTTCGCGGTGCGGTTTGCGAAATGGAGAAGACGACGTGGGCGAACACTGTTGCGGAGTTCATTCGGGTGTGGCAGAGCGGAGAAAAGAAACGCTAGAGTGATTAACATGACGTGCAACCGTCGGTGCCGACAGGGGGATAGCGAGTTTCTCCGGATCCGTTGTCTGTACTCTGGTTGGGTTTTGCGATGAAAAGGAAAAGAGGTCGAGATGTCTTTTGATGATAAAACACTCCTGATTACTGGTGGAACAGGATCGTTCGGGAATGCGGTGCTGAAGCGGTTTCTGAATTCGTCACTTAAGGAGATCCGCATCTTTTCGCGCGACGAGAAGAAGCAGGACGACATGCGTCGCCTGTACAAAAACGACAAGATCAAGTTCATTATCGGCGATGTCCGCAACCGGGATTCGATCGGCGAGGCGATGGAGGGTGTCGACCTTGTTTTCCATGCGGCGGCACTTAAGCAGGTACCTTCGTGCGAATTCTACCCGATGGAGGCCGTTCGGACGAATGTGATAGGAACCGACAATGTGCTCACGGCCGCGATCCATGCGGGCGTCAAGAACGTGGTCGTCCTGAGCACCGACAAGGCGGCCTATCCGATCAACGCGATGGGTATGTCGAAGGCGTTGATGGAGAAGGTCGCGGTCGCGAAGTCACGTGTGGCGGCAGAGCGCGGCACCGTCGTCTGCGTGACGCGTTATGGCAATGTCATGGCGTCGCGCGGCTCGGTGATTCCTCTTTTTATAGAGCAGATACGGCAGGAGCGACCACTGACCGTCACCGATCCCAACATGACGCGGTTTATGATGTCGCTGGACGATGCGGTCAACCTAGTCGTCTATGCGTTTCAGAACGGCGAGCCGGGCGATCTGTTTGTGCAGAAGGCGCCGGCCGCAACCATCGAGTGTCTGGCGCAAGCGGTGAAGCGAGTTTTCGCCTCGGATGTCCCTACGAATGTCATAGGCACCCGTCACGGCGAGAAGCTGCACGAAACCCTGCTGACTCGCGAGGAGCGGCTGAGAGCCATCGATATCCCCGGTTATTTCCGTGTGCCGGCCGACAATCGCGATCTCAACTATGGGCTCTATTTCTCGCAAGGCGAGGGTTCGTTACAGCCGATCGAGGACTATAATTCCGGCAATACCCATCGGCTGTCGGTCGACGAGATGGCCCAGATGCTCGCGGACCTGCCGTACGTGAAAGATGTGTTGCAGGGTAAGATTCCTGCATGAGTAAACGCAGAGACGCGATGACGCAGAGACAGATATGGGATACGTACCTCACGGCAGCCCGACGATGTGTCAGCTCCTGCTGCCCCCTAGACTTTTCTCTGCGTCTCTCCGCCTCTGCGTTATAGCCCCAACAAGGATCGTATGGCCATGCTGACCGTCTTAGTTACCGGTGCGAAGGGTTTTGTAGGACGCAATCTCTGTGTGTCGCTGGCGCAGTTGCAGAATGTCCGCGTGCTCCGCTATGACGTGGACGGCACGCCGGAAGAGCTTGAACAGGCGCTGCAGGAGGCTGAGGTGATCTTTCATCTGGCGGGCGTCAACCGGCCAGGCAATACGGAAGAGTTTAAAACCGGCAACGCCGATCTCACCACCTTTCTTTGTGAGCGGCTTCTGTCGCTCCGCCGCACGCCGCTCGTGGTGCTCTCTTCCAGCGTCCAGGCCTCGCTTGATAATCCGTATGGCAAGAGCAAGCGCTTGGCCGAACAAGCGGTCGAATCCTACGCCCAGTCCTGCGCGGCCCTCCTTTCGGTCACCAATCCGCAATCAAGAATTCAGAATTCAGAATTCAGAATCCAAAATCCAGAATTATCAAACTGCGACTCCCCACTTCCCTCCTCTGCGTCTCCGAGTCTCTGCGTTTCAAATGCTCCTTTCGCGCTCATCTACCGTTTCCCTAATGTCTTCGGCAAGGGGTGCCGGCCGAATTACAACTCGGCGGTGGCCACCTGGTGCCACAACATCGCGCGGGGACTGCCGATCCAGGTGCGGGACCCAGCGGCCTCGCTGACCCTTGTCTATATCGACGACGTGGTGAACGAGTTTCTGACGGTCTTGCGAGAGGTGGGGGCAGAGGACAGAAGTCAGAAGGCAAACCCTCTTGTCTCCGTCCTCCGTCCTCCGTCCTCCGATCACTCTTCCGCCGCCCCCGCGTCTCCGCGTCTCTGCGTTTACAAAGACATCGCGCCCACGTATACGCGAACGCTGGGACAGATCACGGACTTGATCCACAGCTTCAAAGAGAGCCGGGTGACGATCCACGTCCCGGATCAGAGCGATGGGTTTTCAAAAAAGCTCTACGCCACCTATCTCGCCGCATTGCCCGAGGACCAGTTCGCCTACCCGTTAAAGATGAACACGGATGCGCGGGGAAGCTTCACCGAATTTTTGAAGACGCCGGAGCGTGGGCAAGTCTCGGTCAACGTTTCCAAGCCCGGGGTTGTTAAAGGCAACCACTGGCATCACACGAAGGTCGAGAAGTTTCTGGTCGTGTCTGGAAAAGGCGTGATCCGGTTCCGGAAGATAGCGGGGGAGGAACAACGCAAAGACGCAGAGACGCAGAGAGAATGCGGGATTGTGGAGTACGCCGTGAGCGGGGATAAGCTGGAGGTGATCGACATTCCTCCCGGGTATACGCACAACATCGAAAATGTGGGCGACACGGACATGGTGACGGTCATGTGGGCCAGCGAACCGTTCGATCCCGAACGACCGGATACGTTTTTCGAGAAAGTGTAAACGCTGAGGCGCAGAGACGCGGAGGAGAGCGGTTGTGAGGCGAGCAGAAAGAGAATAATCGATGAGTATTTTCTCTGCGTCTCTGCGTTAAACAAATAGGAAGATCGACCATGACTGAGAATGAGATCAGTGCGATCATTCTGGATGTAGAGATTGTGTTCATAGAGAATTGGGCGGGCCGGGGTTGCTTGAGTCCGTGTACGAAGAAGCGCTGGCACATGAACTGAAATTGCGTGGCGTGACGGTCGAGCGTCAAGTGGCCGTCCCCATTGTTTATAAAGGGCAAATGCTTGCCACACCATTGCGACTGGATCTTTTGGCAGACGGGAAAGTTGTGGTTGAGTGCAAGGCCGTCGAACTCTATAACACGATCTTCAACGTTCAAGTCCTGACGTACTTAAGGCTGAAACAGCTCAAGTTGGGAGTGGTCATCAATTTCGGCGCGGCAACGATCAAGGAAGGATTTCATCGCGTCGTCAATGGCCTCTGAACATGCAGAGATGCCGAATCTCGTGAGGGTTAACGCAGAGACGCCGAGGCGCAGAGGTTTTTCGACATTTCTGTTTTGCCTCAGTGTAAGACACATTTTCATTCCCGTTCTTCATTCCGGCCTTCTCGCGCAACCCAACTCCGCGTCTTCGCGCCTCTGCGTTAAAACCTATTCTTACCCCCGGTCGCCATCGTGGTCCCCTCTGCGTCTCCGCGCCTCTGCGTTAAAAACACTCTCGTTCATCCAACTCCGCGCCTTTGCTACTCTGCGTTAAAATTATGAAAAAACTCAAAGTCCTCACTGTTATCGGAACGCGGCCGGAGATCATTCGGTTGTCGCGGGTGATGGTAGCCCTCGATAAAGCCGTGGAGCAGGTGATCGTTCACACGGGACAAAATTACGACTACGAATTGAATCAGGTCTTCTTTGATGATCTGGAGTTGCGTAAGCCAGATTACTTTCTGGATGCAGCAGGGAAAACGGCCTGTGAAACGGTTGGAAATATCATTGCCAAGGCCGATGCATTAATGGGCGAGGTGAAACCTGACGCGCTGCTAGTTCTTGGGGATACCAACAGTTGCCTGGTGGCCTATCCTGCGAAACGGCGTAAGATTCCAGTTTTTCACATGGAGGCGGGCAACCGCTGCTTTGACCAGCGCGTGCCTGAAGAAATCAACCGTAAAATTATTGATCACATGGCAGATATCAATCTTCCTTACAGTACGATTGCACGTGACTACTTGCTCAGAGAGGGGTTGCCTCCGGACAGGGTGATTAAGACCGGCAGCCCGATGAAGGAAGTGCTGATGCATTATATGCCCAAGGTTGCAGAATCAAAGATTCTGGAAACTTTGGGTTTAGTTCTAGAATTCGAAAGTTCGAAAGTTCAAAAGTTGGAGAGTGCTGAAGCACTTGCACTGTTGAAAAGCAAATTGGTAAAGCCATACTTTTTGGTGAGTGCGCATCGGGAGGAGAATATTGATTTGCCGGGGCGCTTTGAGAGGCTGGCAAACGTGCTGCATCAATTAGCTGAGACATATTGTTGGCCTGTGATTGTGACAACCCATCCGCGAACACGTAATCGCATGGAAGCATCGGGCATTGAGTTTTCTGGCTTAGTTCAGTTTCATAAGCCATTCGGATTAACTGACTATCTGGCCTTGCAGCTTTCTGCCAAAGTGATCCTTTCCGACAGCGGAACAGTCACTGAAGAGTCCTCCATCTTGGATTTGCCGGCTCTGAATATTCGCGATGCGCATGAACGACCGGAAGGTATGGAGGAGGGGGTTGTCATGATGACAGGGTTGGAGTGGGATATCGTCAAGGATGCGTTGGATGTGCTGTTAAGTGGTCAACGGAAGAGACGAACAGTGGTATCTGACTACGATGTGGACAACGTGTCGGACAAGGTGATCTGTGCGATTCTGAGTTATACAAGCTATGTAAAACGTGTGGTTTGGCATCAGCAATGAAATAGATGACGGGAAACAGCCGTAATACACGAATTGTTTCATGGGGCTCTGGTTTGACAGAAGAAGGAGGTATAATATGTTGACGACTATGAGAATGGCAATCGTTCTTTTCTTTGTTGGAGGTCAAATGCTTCTTCTGGCTCAAACAAAAGAGCAGGCAGAGGAGTTGCGGTTGACTGCAAAAACGTCTCTTCAAGAAATGGAACGGACGATTCAAGCGGTCAATCACGATTGGTAATCACGTGTTGATAGGTTCTGGGTGTTTGATTACTGATTCAGATGCCCATCCGATTGATCCCGATGAACGACGGCTGGGTCGGGGAGGGCTGTCAAAGCCTATTGTAATCGAGGATGATGTCTTCATCGGAGCACGTGCAAGTATTTTGAAAGGGGTCTCAATCGGCAAGGGCGCTGTCGGTGGGGCAGGTACTGTTGTCACTCATGATGTCGCACCCCGATCAAGGGTTGCGGGCAATCCGATGAAAGTGATCTGAAGTGAAGTTCTGCCTTTATACCATTTGCATATCGCCTCACCAGTTGCCGCTGGCACAGGCGATTGTCAAGTTATTGGGTGAGGACGAATATCGTTATGTGTATGTTCATAATCTTGACGAAGAGCGCGTGAAGTTGGGTTGGATGACGGAGCGTCCGCGCTGGATGGTGTCGGTGGAGGAAGGGCGGCATCTCTTGGAAGAGTGTGATGTGCTGATGAGCGGGGAGCGCGATCTCGATTTGTTTAAACGGCGATCCGCATTGGGAAAGCGGACGATTTACTGTAGCGAGCGGTGGTTTAAGCCGATTGGCTGTTGGTTGGGTTATGTCGACGGCAGGGTTCGGATGTTGGTCCCTCGCTACCGGCAGATGGCAAAAGGCATTGTCGAGCTGGTCAAGAAAGACAAGAATTTCATGCTCTATCCCATGGGAATCCATGCGGCAAGGGACTTTGCATGGTTACTGGGGTGCAGGATCACGGACTTTGAGCGAAAACCAGGTGGAAAGTTGTCTGGAACTGGGAAATATCTTGATAAACTCCGTCTCTGGGGTTATTTTGTCGCGCCGTCGACCGCGGCGAAAACAACTGAAAGACAGGAGTGGGCAACGACCTCGATCATGTGGGCAGGTCGGTTCCTTGACTGGAAACGCGTGGGGGATCTGATTAAAGCATCCGGTCTCGCGCGGGTCAAGCTTGATCTGTATGGTGCCGGACCGGAAGGGCCACGTCTTAAGAGAATGGCGAAGGGAATGGCGAATGTCTCGTTTCACGGGGCGGTTTCGATTTCGATGGTTCGCGAGCTGATGCGTGAACATGATGTTTACGTTTTGACATCGAATTCCTATGAGGGCTGGGGGGCTGTTGTAAACGAAGCGCTGGAAGAGGGAATGCGTGTCATCGGCACGCGAGAAGCTGGTAGCTCTGCTACGATATTGCCCGAAGGATGCTTGTACTCTTCCGGCCGGGTTGATGAGCTTGTCGCACGGCTAAAAGGGTGCGCTCCTCGTCTGGGCATTGGCGATTGGTCGCCTGATAGTGCGGCGTTGTCGCTGCTGAAAAATGTGGGCGTGTCGAAGGACAATTGATGGGAAAATTCTTTATGCATATCTCATACGAACTGCCAAGCAATATTATTACAAATGATAAGCTTTCGGCGCTTTACCCCGAATGGCCGCCGGAAAAGATACTGTCGAAAACGGGTATCGCTTCGCGATATGTGGCAGGGGAGAATGAGACGGCGGTCGATTTGGCAGAGAAAGCGGCCAGGAAACTTTTTTCGGATGTAGGAATTTCGGGAACTGACATTGACTTCGTTTTGCTCTGCACGCAATCACCTGATTACAAGTTGCCGTCCTCGGCGTGCATTCTCCAAGATCGACTGGGCATTCCGACGAGCACGGGTGCACTCGATTTCAATCTTGGTTGTTCGGGCTTCGTGTACGGGCTTTCGCTCTCGAAGGGGCTTGTCGTCAGCGGTGCGGCAAAGAACGTTCTTTTGCTGACGGCTGAGACGTATTCGAAGTACATCCATCCGATGGATAAAAGCGTGCGCACGATTTTTGGGGATGGCGCGGCGGCAACCTTGGTGGATGAGGCTGCCGCAAAGTCGATTGGCGTGTTTACGTTCGGTACGGATGGGCGTGGCGCCGAGAAACTGATGGTCAAGACGGGCGGTGCCCGTTTCCCCTTTGATCCAAATGCCGTGGAAGAAGAAGACGCTTTCGGCAACAGGCGGACAGTCAATAACGTTTTCATGTCGGGGCCGGATATTTTCAACTTCACGCTCGAGATCGTACCGAAGACGATGGACGACGTGTGCGCGAAAAACGGACTGACACGCGATGAGATCGACCTTTTTGTTTTCCATCAGGCCAACAAGTTCATGCTCGATACGATTCGCAAGGTGAATCTGATTCCGCGCGCCAAGTTCTATGTGGACCTGGAAGATACGGGTAACACCGTATCGTCGACGATCCCGATTGCGCTCGTGCGGGCGCAGGTGAAGGGCGTGCTCAAGCCGGGCATGAAGGTGATGGTCATGGGTTTTGGCGTCGGCCTCAGCTGGGGTGCGACCGTTCTCAAGTTTTGATATACTTCAAAAAAAGGAGAGTCTATGGAGCTGTACGAGAAGATTGAACAGTTGGCTGATGTTCTGAATCGGGATGCCTGTGAGTTGAACGAGGGGACCAAACTTGATGATATTGGCTGGGACTCGATGGGAATGCTCAGCGTGATTGCCCTCGCCAAACAGAATGGCAAGACGATTCCGGGTGCTCAAATCCGCGCCTTCACCACGGTGGGGGACATCCTGAAAGCGGCGTTCTAATGAATCTCGTTGATCTGACTGGCAAGCGCGTTCTTGTGACAGGTGCGTCCTCTGGCATTGGACGCGCCTGTGCCATTCTGGCGGCAGAACTGGGTGCTTCGGTGGTGCTTACAGGACGTCGCTCTGATGCGTTGGACGAGACTTGGCGGCGGATGGAGAACCCCGATCAGCACCTGATTGTCGATGGGGACATCACTTCGGCGGACTTTGTGCAGGAACTGGCGCAGACGGTCGGCAAGCTGGATGGCCTGGTTCACGCGGCGGGCATTGGTCCGGCTGTGCCGATCGGCATGGTGGATGCGGTGCATGTCGAGACGGTGTTCAGGACGAACTATGTCGCCTTTCTTGACTTGATGCGGGTTTTCGGTAAGACCAAATATCGCAATACGCCATTTTCGGCGGTTGTTGTCTCGTCTATCGCTGCCGAAGCCGGATGGGGCGGCGTCAGCGTCTATGCGGGGAGCAAAGGCGCGGTGTGCGCTAGTGTCCGTGCGTTGGCGATGGAACTGGCGGCCAAGGGAGTGCGGGTGAATGCCGTTTGCCCGGGGCACATCGATACACCGATGCTTGATGCGGTTAACAGGGAACTGCTGGCGGCGAAGCAGCCGCTGGGCATCGGACGGCCAGTGCAAGTTGCAGCTCCGGTCTGCTTTCTTCTAAGTGATGCGTCTAGTTTTATGACGGGCGTTAACATGCCGGTCGATGGTGGGTATCTGGCACAATGAAAAAAAATTGGATGGCGTGGATCTATTGCCTTTTATTGACAGCGGTTATTCGTTGTCACTTGAAACGTACAGAACCGTTATTCTTTGAAGAAGTTGCATTCGGAATGGCGATACCCTTGTTTGCAATGTTTGCCGGATTTTCGATTGGAGGTTTGCTAAGGAAAACAAAGGGTGTCGGGGTTTTGTCGGGGGTTAAGTTGTTCTTGTTGCCATATCTATTCTGGACATTGGTCTATATTGTGCTGAATAATTTCACTCTGGATGTAATCATTCGAAAACAGTCGTTAAATTATTCCGCAACAGATTTCATTTCGGCGGTTTTCTTTGCTACGGGATCCGTTCATACCTGGTTTCTGGCTGCTTTGATATATGTGTTTATCTTTCATATTGCGCTCCGCAAAATACTCTCAAGTGATCGCGCCTATAAAATTGCCGTTTTAGGGGTTGTATGCGGCGCTTTTTTGTTGCATGGACGGTCATTCTTTGATGGCTGTATTCTTACTCATTTCTTTGGGTCTGAATTTATGTATGTTCTCAGTTATTTTACCCTTGGTGTCGCATTCTCCTTGCCAAAGATAAAGATGTATTCGAGCGTTTTCATGGTGCGATACGTTTTGCCCATAGGCTCGGTGATTGCCGTGTTGTCGCTGTTATTCCTGGAGGTGAAGATTTCTTCGCGCATATTTGGCGTTACGTTGTTTCTGACTACGCTTGTCTTGCCGAATGTGCCGACGCCCCGGATGCTTTTCGCGGTATTGCCCTATACAATGGGGATATATTTGACACATCTTTTGTTTACCTCTGCAATCGGCGTGTTTTTGGAGGTTTTCGGGACGGGGTCAATCTGTTGGATATATGCTTGGCCTCTTGCATTCATGTTGTTCTGGTGCACATGGTTTGTTGTTTGGGTGTCGCGTAAAATTCCGGTTTTGAAAAACTTTGTCTAATAGCTGCCAGATTTGAAAAGATGAAAATCGCGCAGATCGTAAATGGATTGAGCCGGGCGAACGGGGTGACCGTGTTCGTGGAAAACGTCGTGCGCGAATTGAGTGCCATGGGGCATGAGGTTCAGGTTGTTACACCAGCCGACGCCTCAGTCGATTACCGGTACTTTGATGTTGCGCATATTCACGGGCTGTGGCATCCATGGCTGCACCGACAGGCGATGGTGGCGAGGAAATATGGGATACGGGTCGTGTGGTCGCCGCATGGCATGTTGACACCATGGGCGATGCGCAATCGCTGGTGGAAAAAATGCCCAGCGTGGTTCTTGTATCAGCGACGTGACTTGGCGAAAGCGTCCGCCATTCATGTTACGGCACAAAGCGAAGCGAAGGATGTGCGGCGACTTGGATTCAAGAACGAGTTGATCGTGGCTCCGCTGGGCGTGAGGTTGAGTGAATGTCGTCCCAGGTGTGAGAAAGCGAATCATAAACGGACGCTTTTATTTGTCGGGCGCATTCATCGCATTAAAGGCCTTGACCGACTTCTTCACGCGTATTCGCGTGTCATGGCAGAGAATTGGAAGCTGCTCATCGTCGGGCCAGATCAAGAGGGGCACACGGAGGAATTGAAGCAGCTTTCTGCCAAGCTTGGCATAACAGATTCGGTTGAATTTTCTGACCCTCGTTACGGGCAAGAACTCAAAAATACGTATGCAAGCGCCGATTGTTTTGTTCTTCCAAGCTACACGGAAAATTTCGGCAGTGTTGTGGTTGAGTCGCTGGCATTCGGAGTCCCGGTGATTGCGACTAAGGGAACCCCATGGCAAGAGTTGGATGAATGCCATTGCGGATGGTGGGTGGACATCTTGGAGGATGGTCTTGAAGGCGCATTGCGTGAGGTGTTTTCCATGGAACGCGTTGAATTGGCAGAAATGGGCATGTGCGGGCGAAAGTTGGTTGAAGCAAAATATACATGGCCCGCTGTTACCAATCTTGATTTCCGGCGAGAACCCCCAATCACGTTTCATTCTCCCGTTCCGATTGCTCAGGTTCGCGATTTCATGCGACAGTCAGACGTGTATGTTTTGCCGAGTGACTGCGGTGAAGGTTGGGGGGCTGTTGTCAATGAGGCGATGGAGGAAGGGTGTGCGGTTATTGCCACACACGAGTGTGGTGCCGGTGCTACCATGATCAGAGATGGTCGGAATGGATTATTGTTTCGTGCGGGTGATGTGGGTGCGTTGACGAAAGGGTTACGACGGATGCAAGACGATCCGGAAATGCGGAGGGAGCTTGCAAAAGGCGGTCGCGCGACAGTGAGGCAGATATGGAGCCCCGATATAGCGTCTGAAAGGTTGGTAGCTTTCTGTCAGGCGGTCTTGGCTGGACAGCCGTGCCCATGTTATTCGGACGGACCTCTGTCGGAGGCTTCGGGGTGAAGATTCTCCATGTCATTCCCGACTTGAGGCAAGCAGCAGGGACGTCGGTTTTTTGCGTTCATCTTTGCGAGAATCTATCCAAGCTGGGAGTTGAGACAGCGATTGCAGTTCGTCGGGTGACTCCGGACGACACTATCCCGCAGGGGAACATTCCGTTGCTCACGATTTCTAGGACATTTGATTCACTTGAGTTTAAGCCTGACCTTGTTCATATCCATGCTTTGTGGAATCCGTTTTTACACTGGGCTTCAAGGTGGGCGCGTCGTGCTACATTGCCTGTGGTTTTTTCCCCGCATGGGATGCTGACACCATGGGCATTAGGGCAGAAAAGAATAAAAAAAGCTCTGGCGTTGGCGGTCTATCAATACCGTGACCTGAAATTGACAAATCTTCTGCATGCGACGGCGGATAGCGAGGTGCAGGATGTCCGCAGGCTTGGGTTACGACAACCCGTGGTTGTGGCACCATTAGGCGTTGCTATTGATCCAATTCTGCCAAGACGCACACGTCATGATTCCGATCCGCGCATCGCTCTTTTTGTCAGCCGCATTCACCCCAAAAAAGGTCTTGTTAATCTGGTCAATGCCTGGGCAGCAATCAAGCCCTGTGGTTGGAAAATGGTCGTCGCCGGTCCCGACCAAGATGGACATGAGCGTGAGATCAAGGATTTGGCAGAAACAAAAGGGGTTGCCCAAGATTTTGAATTTGTCGGCGCTGTGTTCGGTAAAGAAAAAGACCGTCTTTACAACCAAGCTGACCTCTTTGTGTTGCCCACGCACTCTGAAAATTTCGGTGTGGTCGTGCTTGAGGCTCTAGCGGCCGGTGTGCCGGTGATTACGACTAAAGGGGCGCCGTGGCAGGCACTGGAGGGCAGTTCCTGCCATAGTGCATTAGTTAGTGAGCAATCGGCAATTGGCAATACGCAATTGGCAATAGGCAATAAGCAATCGGCAACAGGTGGCGATTCAACTCATGCACTAATGAACTCGCGCACTAATGAACTGCCACCAGCCCACACGGGTCGTGCGGGCTGGTGGATCGATATTGGTGTGGAACCGCTGGCTGAGGCGTTGAAAGAAGCGATGGGGCTGAGCGATGAAGAGCGGCGTACCATGGGCGAGGACGGGCGGCGTTTGGTGGAGGCGAAGTACACCTGGCCAGCCATCGCTGAACAGATGAAAACGGCGTATGAGTGGATGTTGAACAGGGACCAAACCCCGCCGCCGTGTGTGAGGGTGTCGTGAATCTGGACTTGGCCAATTATCAGAATCGACATCCTTTGAGACTGAAGATTGTCCGATGCGTCTGGAACGTGGTTTGGTTGTTTTTGTTTCGTCCGACACCGCGTGGCGTGTTGCATGGATGGCGTCGTTTCCTGTTACGTTGTTTCGGGGCGCGACTTGGCAAGGGAGTGAATGTGTTGCCTTCCTGCCGGATCTGGCAGCCGTGGAAACTGACGATGGGTGATTACTCGTGCCTGTCTGAGCGGGTTGATTGCTATTCTGTTGATCAAATCACAATCGGGGCGCAAGTGGTGGTTAGTCAAGGTGTTTTTCTTTGTTGCGCCTCGCATGACATTTCTTCTCCGATCATGGAATTGACGCATCGTCCCATTACGATTATGCCTCAAGCTTGGGTTGCGGCACGCGCTTTTGTCGGGCCTGGGGTGACGGTCGGCGAAGGAGCCGTTGTGGGGGCCTGTGCTGTAGTAACGAAAGATGTTGAACCGTGGACGGTGGTGGCCGGTAACCCGGCGCGAGTGGTAAAGAAGCGGGCGTTGCGAGGGACGGAAGACGGGAGGAGTAGCAGTAGGCAGTAGCAGTTGGCAGTCTGCAGTGGTAGTAAGCAGTCAGCAGTAAGCAGTCCGCAGCAGTAGGCGATAAGCAGTAAGCAATTTGCAGTGGAATAACGGGGGCAAAATGAAGGACGGATTTGAAGGGTTAAAGGCGTATGAACTGGCGTATGCGGGAGCCATGCAGATTTTTCGGTTATCGAAAGCGTTCCCCCAAGAAGAGAAGTATTCGCTGTCAGATCAGATTCGGCGGTCTTCGCGTTCAGTTTGTTCCAATACTGCGGAGGCATATCGCAAGCGACGGTACCTGAAGCACTATGTAATGAAGCTGACAGATGCGGATGGGGAAGCAAGTGAGACGATTGTCTGGCTCAATTTTGCCAAGGATTGCGGTTACATGGATGACGAGACTTTCACAACACTGTGTTCCACCTATCGTGAAATCGGCAAGCTTTTAGGGTTCATGATCGACCACCCTGATAAATTCGGTGTTCGTATTTCTGGTTAGTCCCATCTCTACCCACCGCCTCCTG
>Ga0255343_1002576_pt1 | contig 20800 bp, 33 predicted proteins | sample wastewater_treat_4_FD_192413 | JGI IMG/M metagenome (GOLD analysis project Ga0255343, IMG submission 192413) | Wastewater microbial communities from Lulu Island WWTP, Vancouver, Canada - plant16 | ecosystem: Engineered > WWTP > Wastewater > Unclassified | place: Canada: Vancouver, British... | reverse complement strand
AAATTATTCTCACAAGCTGACCTTGATAAAAGTATCACACATTTCGTAACATCTGATGAAAGGTCTTTGAAAACTTTAAAAGCTTTAAAAACAAGCATTAGTCCCAAATTTGAGATAATAAATATCAAAATTCCTTACAACCAGACTTTTGGAATATTAGACCTCTAGATTAAATACGTTGCACAACAGCGCCTTGGCCTTCAGGCTATGGCGACTTGCACGTTGAAAAAGTTTTTGTACATTTGGTGGTAGTTGGCTCGCAGGGTGTGTGCTGGGTATCCCGCCGCCCGAAAGCCAAGCCGCGGAACGATATAGGTATAGGGGAGATAATGGATAAAATCGTGGTATCATAGAGCGTTATTCGGGTGCTGCACCGTAATCGCAGCTTGTGTTTTTTCATGATGTGTTTTGGTTAGTGGGAGGGAGTTGGTGCATTGCACTGCTCCCTCTTTTGCTGCTCTTATTTAGAATGGATATAAATTAGCATAAATAATTAAAAAATAATGTAAAAAATTTGCAAAATATGAAACAATGTTTTAATTTTACCGTATAATTTGATAAACACACTAACACAAAAACACAAAGTTGAACTAAAAACACAGAAATCATGAAAACACAAGCACAAGGAAAAGACAGAATGAAAATATTGCAAAAAGCAATAGAAGTAGTGTTAATTGGGATGCACAAATCAATGCTTAAAAATGCCATGCAACACGTTGAGAATTACAAAAAGGCTGCAAAAGATTCAAATTCATCAAGTATTGATAGTATTGATAATGATGGATTGGCTTTTATTGCCAAACTAATCATCAAAGATGTTGTCGCAAATGAGTTGAAAAATTTTAATGTGTTTGAATAGTAGCATAACCACCTGAGCATGTGGCTAAACTGCTCACATTTTAATAACCAAAACATAAAGTACAATGAAAACACAAAGTTGAACTAAAAACAAAGCACAATGAAAACAAAAATGACAAACAGAACGAAAGCCTTACTTATGACAAAGAAGGGCGAAATTAATCAGCAAATCAAGAGGATGATTAGCAATTGCCATTTTGGTAATGACTGCAAAATTTACCCGAAGTATTATCATGGGAGTGGGAGGTTCACATCTGTTTATGATGCGAGCAATTACGTTAAAATGCTCATTGAATCGCAGGGTGGCAAAATCAAGGATACTGGGAATGATTCACCGAGAGGCGGTGCAAAGGGCTATTACATTCAGACAACTCCAGCAGTGTATTATTTTCTGCTTAGTTTGACACGATGAAAGCACTACTCGCCATACTGATAGTTGCCGTTCTGATACTGCCCTTTGTGGTTGGTATTGGGCGGCAACTTCGTGTTCCGAAATACAGGATTCACTTCTACGGGCAGCGATACAAAACTTTCAAACTTTCCGAACTGGATAAAGCGAAACGATTTGCCAAGCTGCATCCCTATTTGAAATTCGCCATCGAGTGTGATGGTGAGGTAATCACAATGGGAGCAACAAAGCAGATACATCAAATTTCACTAACCAATAAAAATTAAATGTATGAAAGAGCTGGTAAAAATTCAGAGCGAATTGAAAGCCCCGAAAGGGCAGTTTAACAAGTTTGGCGGCTACAAGTACCGCAGTGCTGAGGACATTCTCGAAGCCGTTAAGCCGTTACTTGCAGCCAACGAATGCACATTAACACTCACTGATGAAGTTGTGCAAGTGGGCGAAAGGTACTACATCAAGGCTATTGCAACCGTTACCAATGCCGAGGGGCAATCGGTTACCGTTTCAGCCTTTGCACGGGAGGAAGAATCCAAGAAAGGCATGGATGGAGCGCAAATAACTGGAAGCGCAAGCAGCTATGCAAGGAAATATGCAATGAACGGGCTGTTTTGCATTGACGATACAAAAGACCCCGATGCTACGAATACTCATGGCAAGGATGCTAAACCGAGCGTTACCTATGAGGAAGTTATGGCATTAGCCGAAAGGGTTACGGACAAAGAAGAAGCACGTAAGATGTGCAGCAATCCCGAATACAAGGAGTTCAGGCAGGATTTAGTTAACTACTTCAACGAATATTTCAAAAATGCTTAACATCACAAACATCAAGCTGGTTAACGAGCCGTACCGCCATTACAGCGATGGCTCAAAGGAGTATAAAGGGATTACCAAATATCTAAACGATATACTATTCCCAAATTTGTACGCTAACGTTCCCGAACACGTTTTGAATAAGGCAGCAGAGCGAGGTAGCGATTTTCACCACTTCACACAGGTTTACGATTTATTCGGCACTTGTGAAAATAAAGAGGTTGAATGGTATGCTGAGGCTATGAAAGGTATTAAGGTTGTGGCTATGGAGTACATTGTTACCGATTTTGAGTTCTTTGCATCGCCAATTGATAGGGTTATAAAGGCTAACGGCAAAATTTACCTTGCCGATATTAAAACCACATCGAACCTTCAAACCGATTACCTACGCTGGCAGCTATCCATTTACCAGCACCTTTTCAAAATCGTTAATCCCGATATTGAGGTTGCTGGGCTGATGGCTATTTGGCTGAATCGAAAAAAGGAACGGGTTGAGCTGTTTGAGGTTGATCCGGTACCAGAGCGATATGTGATTGATTTTCTCAATGCAGCAAGGAACGGCACGGAGTTCAGCAATCCATTCACGATAGCAAAGAGCGATAATGATGAAATTGCGCTGAACTTAATCAAAGAACACGCCAATATCCTGAGCAAAATCGAGGAGTATAAAGAGCTGGAAAAGGAGTACAAGCAGCGCATTGAGGCTATGTTTACCGATTTGGGAGTGGATAAGTGGGATACGAATTACTTCACCATTACCAAAGCCGCTGATTACACCCGTGAAACGCTGGATTCAAAGGCACTCAAAGAGGTGCATCCTGAGATTTACAAGCAGTTTATCAAGGTATCGAACGTGAATGGTTCGGTAAAAATAAGCCTGAAATGAAATTTAACGTGGTAAATACGGCAACGGGATTGATCCCCGCAACCGATACGGATTTCGATGTAAAGAGGAAGTTAAAAATCGGGAGTGTGTACCAAGTTTCAATCCGTGAGGTGCGGAACTATGAATTTCACAAGAAGTATTTCGCTCTCATTCAGTGTGCATGGGAATATCAGAATGAAAAGGTGGTTGAGCATTTCAAAAGCAATATCGAGCTATTCAGGAAAACCGTTGAAATGGCGGCTGGGCATTGCGATTTGATTTACTCCATTGAACGCAAAGAATGGATCGAAACGCCAAAATCCATAGCCTTTGATGCTATGAGTGAGAGCGAATTTCAGGATTTGTACGATAATGTTTTAAGCGTGCTATTTAGAATCTTTCTAAAACACGTAACAGAAGAAGAATTTAAACGGAATTTGCAGTATTTTTAAACAATAATTTACTAACTTTAAACACTATGGAACAGCAAGGATTAAAAGAAGAAATGAGAGAAATCTTATTTGAGGCGCACAGAGAAAGTACGCTACGTAAAGATGAATTGTTCGATGATTTTTGCTATTGCGATGGATTTTTTACATCGTTAAGCGGAGCAATTGAGTATGCAAAACCATTGAAGTTTCAGAAACTTGAACTGAGAAAAACGATAGCCATGATGAAGTTGGCTTTAGATACAGCAATAGAATTGTTAAACGAAAAACAACAGAAAAATGAGCAACCAAAAGGACAATAGCGGTGCGTTATTCAAAAACGCAAAGAAGGAAACCGAAAAGCATCCCGATTACAGAGGTAAATGTTTTATCGGTGGAGCAAAGTATTACATTGCTTCGTGGATTAGAGAGAGCAAAAACGGCAATAAGTACATGAGCTTATCATTTACAAAAGCCGATGAAAAAAACAAAAAAGAACAGAGCCATGACTACTTCATTTGAAGAACAAACGCTGAAAGAGCGAATCATTTATGCCATTGAACAGGCAGATGATATTAGCAACGAGATTTCCGTTATTCACGAACAGCTAAGCGAAGGAGATTTTGAGTATGAAGTTCGAGCCAACATCTACCGAACCTTTGAAAAGCATTATGGCGGTTCAGATGAATACGGAAACCGAGAAGAATATTACACCTTAAAAACGAAGGAATGCGTTGTGGATACGCTAACCAAGTGGAACGAGAACGGAGAGCCGCTATACTTCACCGAGAGCCAAGAGCTGAGCGAATTGGCCGATTACATAGAGGATTATTTCACCGTAAAATAGTTAAGAAATGGCAAAGATTAAGAGAAAAACACAAATGCAGATGATTGCGGACGGGGAGTTAATCCCTGTTCGCATAGTGCTGCCAGTTGAGGCTTACAATAGGTTAGAACCGTTTGCAAGGAGGCAGCACCACATGAAGTTAAACCAGTTCGTTGAGAAAATGGTTATTGATTATTCTAAGGAGTTAAACAGAACTAAAACTGAATAACAAGCGATTTGATGAGCTGAGAAAGAACTCTCCTTCGTGGAGAAAATTCTTTTAAAAATATTTCATCAATTTAGTTGCAAATTAAAAAACATTGCTTATATTTGTAGTGCCGAATTAAAAAAGTACCGAGATGAAAAAAGAGTTTTTTACATACTTAAATACAACCCTCACGGGCAAATTACCATTGGCAGAGGTTTCGGTACACCTCACGGCAGCCAGTGGTTTTTTGCTTTGTGGGGGTTTTGTTATTGGAGGGTAAAAGAATGGCAAAAAGACAGCCAATTTCAAAGAAACTTCGCTTTGAGGTATTCAAGCGGGATTCGTTTACGTGTCAATACTGTGGGCTAAAGGCTCCTGACGTTATCCTTGAGGTTGACCACATTAAACCAGTCAAAGAGGGAGGTACAAATGATTTACTTAACCTTATAACCAGTTGCTATATATGCAACAGAGGTAAGGGGGCAAGAGAATTATCTGACAAAACTGTTGTTGAAAAACAGCGCAAACAGATTGAGGAATTAAACATAAGAAGGCAACAGTTAGAAATGATGCTTGAGTGGAGAAATGGCCTTTTGGATTTAAAATCAGACAGCATTAATGCTGTTCATAATTACATTACTAAAAAAACAGGATATGAGTTAAATGATACAGGATTAAATAATATAACTAATCTAATAGACAAATTTGGAGTTGCTAATGTGTTTGAGGCAATAGACATTGGTGTAGATAAATACTACAAGAATGACGCTGAAACTTTTAATATTATGATGAATAAATTGGGTGGAATATTAATTCTTAAAAATAAGCCTCCTCACATTCAGCAAATAGCATACATTAAAGGGATATGCAGAAATAAATTTGATTATTATGATGCAAGGAAAACCAGCATAATGCTTAATAATTTCTATAAGGATGGCGGAAATATGGATGAATTACAAGAACTTCTTGTTAATGATGAATTTCGCAATTGGGCATCATTCAGATATTTTATGGAGGGTTAACCATGGACGAAAAATCATTGACAGGCTACGAATTATCAAAGGATTTTTTTAACTTCATGTATGAAAATCCCAACATAGCCAACCCCACATCCACGGCTCTATATTTTTTCATTATAGAACACTCTAATAGGATGGGGTGGAAGCAGGTATTTAGGCTGCCAACATCTATGGCTATGGATGCAATCGGAATTAAGAATTATAAAACGTACATAAAAGCATTAAATATACTAATAGATACGGGCTTTATAAGGATGGTTGAAAAGTCCAAAAATCAGTATTCAGCAAACATAATTGCTCTGGTAAAAAATACCAAAGCACTTACCAAAGCACTTACCAAAGCAAGTACAAAGCACATGGCAAAGCAAGTCCAAAGCACGGTTAGTATAGATAAACTATTAAACTTATTAAATAGTAAACCTATTAACGAGGTGATTGAAAAATTAGAATTATTATTTAATTCAGAAACTGAACAACTAGAAGAAATTAAAGAATACAGCCAAGATGTTTTTTTACTTGCTGAATTTTGTGAAAAATATTTAGAGAAAAAATACATCAATAGTTCTTTTGATACGCTGGATAAACTAATGCGAATTGATGGATATTCGGTTGAGCAAATAAAAAGAGCGATAACATTTGCGGTTAATGATAATTTTTGGCAGCAAAATTTTCTATCACCAAACAAGTTGCGTTCAAAAAATAAGGATGGAGTGAAGTATATTGATGTTTTTTTGAAACGTGCTGAAAATAATAAACCAACCGAACCTAAAATAACTCCCATGTACCGATGAAAATAATCTCACTACATACACGCACGGTTTATGAAATAGAACCGAATCGCAACGGGGAGAACTCAATGGTTTGTCCGGAGTGTTCCAAAAATCGCAAGCCGGCTAACCAAAAGAAAAAACCGTTCAACTGGAACAACGAGAAAATGGTTGGCTACTGCAACCACTGTGGGGCAACCTTCATGCTGCATCGAGAGCAAAAGGAGAAAGAGTTTACCGTTCCGCAATGGGAGAATAGAACGGGATTAACCGATAAGGCTGTAAAATGGTTTACCGGACGGATGATAAAGCAGGATGTACTCAATGCAATGGGCATCGTATCGGTGAAAGAGTGGATGCCGCAGTTTCAGAAAGAGGTTGAGTGCATTGCGTTTCCGTACAAAAAGGATGGAGCTGTTGTTAATGTGAAGTATCGGGGAGCGCAAAAATCGTTCAAGGTTGTTTCGGGAGCCGAGCTAATCCTGTGGAATATTGATGTAGTAAAATCAAATAATGAGATTGTAATTGTTGAAGGAGAAATGGATTTGCTCTCTTACTTATGTGTCGGGGTTAAAAACGTGGTGAGCGTACCGGCTGGTGCGAGTTCGAATAGCGATTATTTGAACGGCTACATGGATTGGTTCAACCACATAACAAAGATTTATCTGGCGGTTGATAACGACCCGAAGGGCTATGAACTAAGAAATGAGCTGGAGAGGCGATTCGGAACGGAGCGTTGCGCTGTGGTAAACTTCAAGGATTGCAAGGATGCCAACGAATATTTATTGAAGTACGGAGGGATTGCTTTGGCTGATACGATTAGGGATGCCATTGATATTCCCGTAACCGATATAGTAAACCTGAAAGCCGAACGGGATGATATTTACAACTTCTACCTCAACGGTGAGGATAGCGGTTTGGTGTGGGATGTAACGTTTGATGATTGTTGCAAGTGGGAAACAAGGCGATTAGCTGTGGTAACGGGGATTCCTGGGCATGGCAAGAGCGAATTTGTTGATTACATTGCTGCTAAACTAAACATTGAGCATGGATTCAAGGTTGGCTATTTCTCACCTGAGAATATACCTATCCGCAATCACTATGCAAAGATAGCATCAAAGTTAACGGGTAAGCGATTCAAAGCACCGAACATTGATAACGCTGAGTATGATGAGGTATTCGATTACATTGAGGATAATTTTCACTTCATACTCCCAGAAGAGGATTTAAGTATTGAGAATATTTTGGAGAAAGGTAAATACTTAGTAAAGAAATACGGCATCAAGGTATTCGTTCTCGACCCATACAACAAGATTGAGCATTTGAGGGGAAAGAATGAAACCGAAACGGAGTATATCAGCCGAGTGCTGGATAGGCTTACCATGTTTGCCAAGCGGTACGATGTGCTGGTATTCCTTGTGGCGCACCCTCGAAAGATGGGTAAAGAGAACGGCAAACTTGAGATTCCAAACCTGTACGATATTAGCGGCTCAGCACACTTCTACAACAAGTGCGATTACGGGATAACTGTATTCAGGCTTTACGGCGACAAGGAGAATCCCATCAACGAGGTTTACATACGCTTTCAGAAAATAAAGTTTTCCTACTTGGGCGAAGGCGGTGAGGTGAAGTGTAAAAGGAACTATAACAACGGGCGGTATGAAGCCTTTGATAAGGATGTACTGCAATGGGATAATTCCAACTGGCTACACAAGCGGGAAGTTCCTGCTGAGCTATGGGATTTCGGAGAGATAGATAACAATATACCATTTTAACAAAAACTTAAAATTATGGCACTTCTATTAGGCGACATTTTGAAAACTGTGAAATTTACCGTAACTTGTGCTTGTGGAAACAGCATCGAGTGGGATTTCTCGCAGCCGAGATTGGTATGCAAAAATTGCGGATTAAATTACAATCCGAATGGCGAAGAAAAACCTTCTCAGGAAAATGCGAATAAAGCCATCCTACGTGGCGATATTTTAAACGAAAAGTAATTTTGGTACTACGTACTGCAAAATAATGTTAATGGCTAAAAACGCATATAAGATGGCAAAGAATGGAAAATGGGATTTGGAGATTAAAGTTCTTGAGGATTTTTTCTCAAGGCAAAGGGAATTTCCGTCTGTAAGAATCGGGGCTGTCCAGATTGCCGATGGCAGGAAGTTCGTCGAGGTTGGCATGATGAGAGTAAAGAAGCACAACGGCAATATTCACTTTCGGGCTACGCTGGATGAGCTGCTGGCGTACAAGGATATTTTAGAGCAAAATAGTGAACCGTTTGTTAACTTTTAAAACTTAGAAATTATGAATATAAATCAGATTGCATACGAATTGTATGGAAAGTATTTTGCAGATTTAACACCTGCGCAGCAAGATGAAGTGTGGGCGATTTTCGAGAAAAGAAAGAAAATACATTAACTTTTAAAAACCAAAAGCAATGAAAACACAAACATTTAAAGAAATTTATGCTGAGCTGATAATTCGGTTCGGCGAGGATTGGGAAACGGCAGAGATAGAAGAAAAGAGTTATCCGTTTGATGCTTCAGATTTGCTAAAAGGGAATGTAAAGATTGATGAATTATTTGATGGTGCTTATAGGATTTGGAATAAAAATGGATTAATTTACGATAACGGCACATGGGCAACCCGCAAGCTAACCGAAGCCCCTGAAAAGTGGGTGGTGGAAAAGGATGATGGGCATCCGATGTGGGAAAAATTCAAAAAATGGCAATGTGAGAATGTTGGGAACGTCGGATTTGATTATAAGTTTTACAACAAAGAACATGAATTTGATGATAATTTATTATGTTTCAAAGGTCATCAACTCATTACCCTCGACCAGTGGGCAGAGTTCTTTTTGAAGGAAGAGCCAAAGGCTGGCGAGTGGTGCTACTTTTGGGATGATATTAAGCATCCGGTTATACGGAGATATAATCGGTTGAATAACACCATTGCGTTGTACAAGTACATTGATGAAAGCGAAGGTGGGTGGGCATTTTGCCGTCGCCTCTCCGATGAAGCGCAAGTCATTCTGAACAGAGAGATAGAGAATATCAAAGCGAGATGAAGTACCGTTGCCGATACTGCAAGCAGAAATATGAGCTGATCGAAATGCTAAGGCTGAATCCCCAAGTTTGCCAAAGCGCAGATTGCCGATTACAGTATTACAACGAGTTCAAGGATAAAGTTCATCGGCAAGGCAGAAAGAAATTGGAGCAGCAGCAGCGCAACGAGTTTCGGGCAATGAAAAAAAAAGTAAAGCAGGATAAAAAGTATTGGCGCAAACAAGCAGATGATTGGTTCAGCCGTTACATCAGGATTATCCACCGAGATAGCATCGTGGGTGGTGAGATTTACTGCCGTTGTTTCGTTCGACCGCACCTACTGAAACGTGCTGCCGATATGGATAACGGCCATTGCTTTAGCCGTTCTAACTTACTATTGAGGTTTGATCCTGATAACTGCCGACCGCAGAACCGGAGCGGGAACCGGTACGAGGGCAACAGGGAAACGACACTCTTCATGGAGAAGCTGGAACGGGAGTTGGGAGCCGGGCGGTGGCAACGGCTGCTGGATTTGAAACGGCAAAAGGGCGATGATACTTTGGAATATTACAGGGCGAAAGCCTTGCATTTCAAAGAGAAAGTTACTAACTTACACAGGGAATTGAACTTTAGAAAGTGGTGGTAATATGCTTGCAAAATAACCTATATAAATAGCATCAAATGGTGAAATAATCGCAAAAAAGTTTTTTATTTGGGAAATAGTTTATATATTTTTTACCCTGAAAATTAGAAATCATGGTTGAATCACTCATTTTAATCGAAAGTATTGTAATCCTGATAGCAGGAATTGTATTCTACATATTCGTAGAGATAGACCAGCGTAGGTTTGAAGATGAATTTAACGAAAAAATTAAGAGCAATGAACTATAATCGAAGCGTAAGGTGCGAGGTCTGTCGAAAATTTATCGGGTACAGCGATTTTGTCAGAGGTGAAGTAACAATCATAAAGTCCATCACTACGGGCAACGAGAGCAGAATCACGTACTGCCACAGCAAGTGCTTAAACTCGCCGGAAATGATTAGTCCGGTCATTGGCGAGGCAATCAGGGTATGCTCAGATGTTTTTGATATCGAGGCGGGTTTGGTTATCGGGCGAACACGGCAAAAAAAGGCAGTGTTTGCAAGGCACATGGCCATTGCGCTATCGTTTGAACTGTTTAAAAGGAACGGGCAGAGGGTAACCTATTCAATGGTTGGTTACGAATTTGGAAGGCGAGACCATACCACCGTGCTGCATAGCAAGCGCACGTTTGTTAATTTGTACGAAACGGACGGGTGGTTCAGAGAGAAGGCGGATTTTTGCCGGGTGGAACTTGGGCTTGAAAGAACAGAAAAATTATGCCCAGACTGCGGCAAGCCAGTTCAGCATGAAATGCTGGGCAGATGCAACGGCTGCTATGCGCTGAAAGCTGTGGATCTACACAACAGGATATTTCCTGCTGTTCAGGAATTGAAGGCAGAACTCAAAGAAAAGAGTATTAGCCTTGATGAGTATTTTGCGAGCAAAAAAGAGCTGTCAAGAATTTGGCACGTCTGCCACACTTACAGCAATACAATGTTACAGGAAGGCCTAAATCAAGAATAAAAATGGAGTTTAATTTAGAGTACAAATTAGAAAATCTAAAAAAAAGAGCCAAAGAGTTCTTCGATGAAAATGGTGAGGCGTACACAGGCATTATTATTTCAATTGATTTTGCAAAAGAAATGTTGGAAATGATAAAAGAGTTAGAGGATAGGGTAATTGATTTGGAAAGTGAAGTTTCTGTTCTTGCAAATGATCGCCCTTAATTGTCTATAAATAGTGTATTTGTGTCCTTACAATCATTCGAAACAGAAACGTAGCAGTTTGCCGTTAACGGGAAGAGTATTGCCGTGCGGGTCGCTCCGCTCTTTTTTAATAAATTTGCATTTCACAAATTAATTAACTATATTCGAGCCATGAAAGAATTGAGAAGCAAGTTGAATGAAGCCATATTGGCGTATTGCGAAGCCTTTGCAGCGAAGCAGGGGCTAACCTTTGAAACATTTAATAAGCACCTAGGGGTTGCGAATTTTGGCGGTAACTATTTCGAGCTGAAAGACGTACTCTTTGATATTGACACGAACCAGCCGAGCGGGGCGATACTGGACTGGCAGAACGATGTGGAGCATGGTATATCCATCAGTTACCCCGCTTTTTGTCATGTATCGAGGCCGATAAACTAAAAAAATGATTGATATTAAAGCATTTAAGTACAATGGCAGGGATTACCGCTTCTATGGCATGCGGGGCGAGCACATCTACATCCAAGTACCGTGGTATGAGTATGAATTGTTGGGCGCAATAAGGAAAATGGGATTGAGCGGGGTGTATGTGGACGTGGGTGCAAATATCGGCAACCATAGCTTATACTTCGCAAATCATTGTGAATCAACGGCGATATATTCATTCGAGCCGCAAGATATTTGCTTTGAAATTCTGGGCTTAAACATGGGTTTGAATCAAAAAAAGCCGTTCAGGGGGATAAAGAAAGCGGCATGGAGTGAGCGTTGTAATTTGAAACTAGAAACCCATAGCGAAAGAAATATGGGCATGGGCAGAATAGGCGAAACGGGGGTGTGGGTTGAGGCCGATACGCTGGATAATCAGATACAGAAAACAGAAAGCGTGGTGTTGATAAAAATTGATGTGGAGGGTAGCGAAATTGAGGTGCTGAAAGGGGCAGACGAAACCATACAGCGATGCAAGCCGGTAATGGTATGCGAGGCCCAAACAGATGCGATGTACAAAGCGATTGATAACCTACTGAAGCCATACGGTTACACATGCACGGGGGTGGGGTATAACGGCCCCACGCTTGGCGAAGGTGGCGATTTTAACCACAAAAGCCGATGCGGAGAACGAATGTTAAATATATCAGTAAATGTCGAGCGGAGTACTGCACCGCCACTTTTGCCAAACGTGTGTTGGCAGCAGTGTTTTTTGTCGAACTAATAATTTTAAACAAATGGAAGATATAATTTTCGTAAAACGAACAAACAAGACAGGAAATTGCAGGACTTATAACAACCCTGTTATTAAGTTGGAGTATCCAACTGGAAGATTTTTAATAAGTCAAAAGTTAGCAGATATATTAAATGTTGACAACGACAATGGATTAATGTTTGGATTTAACCAAAAAGCAAAAACAGGATTTGTAATAAAAGATGATGAACCTGATGCTTTTATTTTAAGGCGTAAAGACAAACACTCATTGCGTTTCACTTCAAAAGATTTGCAAGGTTTTTTTATTGATACTTTTGAATTGCTTGAAAGTGGGAAGTCAACATTTTATTTTAACGTGTCAAGCCAACCAAATGAAAGAGGTCTTTATTCAATTACGTGGGATGTCTAACATTGCTGCTAACGTACCGTGTATGAGTAGTAGCGGATAAAATGAATGAAACTTTGAATATATGACAAACGATAATAAAGAGCAGAAAGTAACGGATAGCGATAAAACCGCTATTACTTATACACATTGTTATAAGCCGTTATTTGAGCGTGGGGAGTTTTGGAATGAGGACTGTAAAGAAACTATAAACAGACTTGATGATAATAGCGTGGATTTAGTGTTCACTTCGCCGCCTTACTACAATGCAAGAGAATACAGCCAATATAGTAGTGTAGATGATTATATGCACGAAATGGAGCAAGTTTTTTTGGGGATTGAACGAGTGCTAAAACCAAGTAGAATGTGTGTAATTAATATTAGCCCTGTACTTGTAAAGAGGCAGAAACGTAGTGAACAAAGCTACCGAATACCATTACCTTACTACTTTGTACCAATGATGGAGAAAATTGGCTTTGAGTTTTTGGAAGATATAATTTGGAAGAAACCTGATGGAGCAGCAGCGAATAGAAATGGTGGGTTTTACAGACATAGAAAACCTGTTGCATACAAACCGAATATAGTAACCGAATATGTGCTTGTGTTTAAGAAAAAAGCCAATTTTTTGATAGACAAAATTTTACAAAATAATAGCTTTGTTGGTGATGGATACGAAAGGACTAATGTTTGGGAGATACAACCCGAAACTAAAAGTTGGCACTCTGCACCATTCCCTAAAAAACTTGCGGAAAATGTAATCAGATACTATTCTTATGAAAACGAAACTGTATTCGATTGCTTTGCTGGAAGTGGGACTACTGGCAAGGTTGCCGAAACACTCAATCGTAAATGGATTATGAGTGAATTAAACACTAAAATTTTCAACGAAGCTGTGGAGCGTTGGCAAAATGGCTTATAACGGTTTCGGGCTTGGCGAAGTGGCTAAACCCGAAGCTAAATAGAATTACTAAACTTTAAAATTAAAAACGAATGATTGATAGAATTACTGAACAGCCATTTTGCCAAACCCGTGTTATGTGCAGGGCGGTTGATAATCTTGAACTCCTTTTGTCGCAACCTGATGAAAGTGTAGATTTGATTTATTGCGATATTCTTTATGGAACGGGTAGAAACTTTGGAGATTACCAAGACTTAAAACCGATTAGAAGTGAAATTGAAAGCCACTACCTACCAAGACTTATTGAAATGAAACGAGTATTAAAAAGCACAGGAAGTATTTATTTGCAAATGGATACAAAAGTAAATCACTGGCTACGAATATTGATGGATGATGTTTTTGGGTATAAAAATTTTCAAAATGAAATTATATGGCATTATAAAGGGACTGGTGTTTCAAAGACTTTTGTAAAAAAACACGACATTATTCTTTTATATTCAAAAACTGAAAAATTTACTCATAATACAATTTATGTGTCTTCAATTAAAAAAACAGGGTGGACAGGTAAAAACGAAAAAAGGTGCGATGATGTTTGGTCAGACATAAATACTCTGTTTCAATCAAAAGAAAGAGGGACACAAATGTACAACACGCAAAAACCAAAAGCATTAATTGAACGAATAATAAAAGCAAGTTCAAACGAAGGCGATACAGTTGCAGATTATTATTTAGGTTCGGGAACAACCGCAGTAGTTTGTAAAGAACTAAACCGAAATTTCATAGGTTGCGACATTAATCCAAAAGCTATTGAAATAACAAATGCTCGTTTGAATGGTTGTCAGTAGCATTGCACATAACGTTTTGCGGCTTGCCGAAGTGCGGGCTTTACAGCACTAAATTTAATTTGAAAAACAAAATTTGATATGAATGATAAACTTAATTTGGAACACGAAACCCCGCATTTTGGCAAACCGCTGTTAGGCGTAGTGCTTTCGTTGTTCGATGGTATGAGTTGCGGACAAATTGCACTCAACAGAGCAGGTATTTCCTATGGCAAATATTATGCTTCGGAGATTGATAAACACGCAATAAAAGTAACACAACACAACTACCCTAACACAATACAACTTGGAAGTGTTACAGAAATTAAAGGCACGGATTTACCGCAAGTAGATTTATTGATAGGTGGAAGCCCTTGCCAATCTTTTTCAAACGCTGGGAACGGAAGTGGTTTTGATGGTAAAAGCGGATTATTTTACGAATATGTAAGGTTACTAAAAGAATGTAACCCAAAGTATTTTTTACTTGAAAACGTAAAAATGAAAAAGCAATGGCAAGATATTATTTCAAGTGAATTAGGTTGCAAACCAATCAAAATAAACTCAAATCTTGTATCAGCACAAAATAGAGAAAGATTGTATTGGACTAACATTCCTATAAACGAATTACAAGATAAAGGTATTTTTATTGAGGATATTTTAGATGAAAACTTTGATGAAAAGTATTGGTTAAAAGAAAAGAATACAGAGTTGCTTATCAAAAAAGTGAATATCGAAAACTCACCTAATATAGCCTGTGTAGATGTGTATAACAAGAAAGTTAAATTAGATAGAAAATGCCCAACACTCACTTTGCCACATCATAATTCAATTAGATTATTACAGAATGGCAGGATAAGAAAGTTAACTCCTAACGAATGCGAAAAATTACAAACAGTGCCTATTAATTATACAGATTGTGAGTTGTCGGATATTCATAGGTACACAATGCTTGGTAACGGATGGACTGTTGATGTTATCGCTCACATTTTCGGAGGGCTATCTTAGCATTACGCCTAACGGTGGTGCTATGAAAAGTAGCGGATTACAAAGCGAAAAACTATCAAGCTATGACAACAGATAATACGAGTACAAACATTGCGAATACCACGAAACCCGCTATTTTTTATAGCACGTGTTACCCGCAGTTATTATTTTTTCAATGAACATTGGATTAGTAGATATTGACGGACATAATTTTCCAAACCTTGCTTTAATGAAAATTTCGGCATATCATAAAAGTATTGGAGATAATGTAAGCTGGGTAGATATTGGAAACTATGACCGAACATATATGAGTAAAGTATTTACATTTTCTCCTGACTACTCAAAAGGATTTGCCAACTATGGCGAAATAATAAAAGGCGGAACAGGTTTTAAAATGGCAAATACACTACCATCAGAGATTGATAAACTTTGCCCCGATTATTCTATTTATCCAAAATTTACTGCTGCTTATGGTTTTTTAACGAGAGGTTGCCCGAATAAATGCAGTTGGTGTGTAGTGCCAAATAAAGAGGGTAATATACAACCTTATGCAGATATTGAAGAGTTTTTGCAAGGTAGAAAAGAAGCCGTTTTAATGGATAATAATGTTTTGGCTCACGAACACGGATTACAACAGATTGAAAAAATAATAAAATTAGGGATTAAGATAGATTTCAATCAGGGTTTAGATGCTCGAATTATTGCAAAAGATAAAGGCATTGCAGAGTTATTGAGTAAGGTTAAATGGAGTAGATATTTGAGAATGGCTTGTGATACAAAAAGCCAAATACCATACATTGACAAAGCTCTTGCAAATCTTAATGATTACGGATTTAAAAATTACAGGGTATTTGTTTATGTACTGGTAAAAGAAATACCTGATGCACTTGATAGAGTTATGTTTTTAAAAGAAAAAGGTTGCAGCCCATTTGCTCAACCATACCGAGATTTTGAAACTAATAAAGAACCAAATTATGAACAGAAAAGATTTGCACGATGGGTAAACCACAAAGCAATTTTCAAAACCGTACAATTTTCGGAGTACCGTTAATTGCGGGTAACGTTTTGCGGCTTGGCGAAGTTGCCGAACCGAAAATACAAATAGAATTACAAATGTTTAAATTAAGATAAAATGTCAATTGAAAACGAAAACGGCAATTTTGCCAAACCGATGTTAGCACCAGTACGGGTTTTAAACCTATATGCTGGAATTGGAGGAAACCGCAAACATTGGGAAAATGTAGAAGTAACTGCAATAGAATACAATGAAGAAATTGCAAATGTTTACAAGCAATTACACCCAAACGATAATGTGATAGTTACTGATGCACACGATTATTTGGCTAAACATTGGAGAGAATTTGATTTTATTTGGAGTAGTCCACCGTGCCAAAGCCATAGCAAAGTAAGAATGATGGCAAGTAAAAGTGGAAGTTACGATGCTGTAATGCCTGATATGAAACTGTGGAGTGAAATAATCTTTTTGCAGAACTTTACAAAGAACACCAATATAAAGTTTGTGGTTGAAAATGTTAAGCCGTATTACGAACCATTTGTAAAACCGACTGCAAAACTTGGTAGGCATTTATTTTGGGCAAACTTTGAAATACCAGAAATAGAAATAAAAGACGGATTAACTCACAATGAAAGAGGAAGTTCTGAAAAAGGTTATTTTGATTTACGAGAATATAAAATGAAACATAGAAAAGACCAAATAATTCGTAATTGCGTTGACCCAAATATAGGACAATATGTTCTTGGTTGTGCAGTTTCGTAGTATTGGTGCTAACGTAAAAGCATACCCGCAGTGGGGGAATTAAAAGCACAAATGATGAAATTAGAACTGAACTTTGATAATAGCACAAATGCCGAAAGTAGCACGTCAGCCCCCATTGCCGGGTATGCAGTGTTACCGGCTGGCGTTCTCGGTCCAGAATTTATTGATACGTCAAACAGGGCCGACCAAAGACACTACTGGTTAATGCCACCTGATAAATTGAAACCGTTAAATGACGAATTTAATTTTGACTTTGACCCATGCCCCTTTCCGCGCCCTGAAGGATTCGATGGGCTGGAAGTGGATTGGGGGAAAAGCAATTGGGTTAATCCACCATTTACCGGAATGAAGCGCAAAGGAAAGCGAAAAATAGGACCTATGGCGTGGGCGAGAAAAGCGGTGGCCGAAGCCGAGAAAGGAAACACAAGCGTTTTAATACTACCAATTTACCAAGTTAGGGCAATAAGTTGGTTAGAGGACCAAGGCGCGGAAATTAGATATGCAGGAAAAATCCGGTGGCTTGCAGTTGAAGATAATACACCGAACCCTTGTAAAAGTTCAGACATTCAGCCCTGCTTGTTGCTGATTGTGCGCGGGGACACTTGCCGGTAACGGACGAGTATATGGTGCGTTGCCGTATAAAATGCAGTAAACTATCAAAAATACAAAGAACATGGAAAATAGCAATGACGTTCAAAATACCACTAATGCAGGCAATGAAGTTTTAGCCGATGTTATACGCTGCCCGAAGTGTGGTGGCGAAAATGAATATTCGCAAGGGTTTAAACAAAACATACAGCCTGTTGATGGTGGCGACTGGAGACAAGTTTGCTTTAATATATGCGACAGATGTGGTTATGCAATTGATGTTTGGTTCTGGGATTAGGGTTGCGTATAACGGTTCGTATATGAAAAGTAGCGGATTGCGAGCGAAACACTATCAAAATACATAGAATTATGAACGGAGTACAAATATTGAATAACCCACAACACCCGCTATTTTTTATATACGGTGTTATAACCAGCCTTTTGTTATGATTTTAAGAAGATTAGGAAATAAACAGAAAATTGCAAAGGAAATACAAAAGCATTTTCCACAGCATAGAATTTATATTGAGCCGTTTTTTGGGGCAGGTGGAATGTTTTTTAATAAACCGAAAGCAAATTACAATATTGTTAATGATATTGATAACGATGTTTTTAACTTATTTAATGTTGCTACTAATAACCGAAATGAGTTAAAAGAAGCGTTTAAACTAATGCCTATACATGCCGGACTACTTGATTACTGGAAACAAAACGAAGAAACCGACCCTATAAAAAAGGCTTTGAGGTTTATATTTTTAAGCAATTTTACATACTTAGGAACTGGACAACAAATGAGGTTTACGGCTACTAAAAATGAATACCCTGAAAACTTTGAATATTTACTTGATGCAACGGCAAAATATTTATTTGGTGTGCAGTTTGGAAATACTGATTTTAGAAAGTTTATAAAGGATATTTCTTTTCAAACTGACGGGCGAAATGATGAAGCAAAAACGCTAATTTATGCAGACCCTCCATACATAGCAACAAATGACAATTATAGCCACTCATTTACTGAACAGGATAGTATTGATTTATTTGATACGCTCCAAAATAGCAAATGTATGTTTGCAATGAGTGAATTTGATAACGAATTTATTTTAAACCAAGCAAAAGAAAGGAGACTAAATGTTATCTACATTGGAGAAAGAACAAACTTAAAGAACAAAAGAACTGAAATTTTAGTAACCAATTATCAAAAAGCACCGACGCTCTTTTAAGGTTGGTTATAACGAATGGTGGTATGGTTGGTTGGGGATTAGAAACCACGAACCTACCAAATTAGTATAAACTTAATAAATATAACAAATTATGAATAACGCAGAAAACCCCCAATTAACTATACCACGTGTTATGCCCCGTTTTTCTTCTGTCTTATCTCTTTTTGATGGGATGAGTTGTGGGCAAATAGCACTTAATAGGGTAGGTATTGAATACGATAATTATTTTGCAAGTGAGATTGACAAACACGCAATTAAAGTAACACAAACGAACTACCCAAATACAATACAGCTTGGAAGTATTACAGAACTTGATGGTACGAAACTACCTAAGATTGATTTGCTTTTTGGTGGAAGCCCTTGTCAAAGTTTTAGTCGTGCTGGAAATGGAACTGGGTTTGATGGGAAAAGTAGGTTGTTTTGGGAATATGTGAGAATACTAAAAGAAGTAAAACCCACCTATTTTTTGCTCGAAAATGTGGTGATGAAAAAGGAGTGGGAGCAAGTTATTACTGACACTTTAGGTGTAGAGCCAATTTTGATAAATAGCAAGATTGTTTGTGGGGCAAATAGACCACGACTATACTGGACTAACATACCAAATATACAGCAACCAAAAGACGCTAACATTAAACTTGTTGATGTGTTAGAAAACTTAAACTTTGACAAAGAGCCTTATGTGGAAAACTACGTAAGCAATAGACCTGTTAATTACAAAACTGATAAGTTTAACACACTAAGAGCAAGTGCGGGAAGTAGGACGCAAGGTATTGGTATTTGCAATGATGATGGGTGGTGGAGAAAATTAACCCCAGTTGAATGTGAAAGACTTCAAACTGTACCTGACAATTATACTCAATGTGTTTCAGATACTCAACGTTACAAAATGCTTGGAAACGGATGGACTGTTGATGTAATTGCACACATTTTTGGGTCGCTCTTAAATGGGGCATAACGTTCCACGTGTATGGTGTCGTGGCGTATAAATAGCACCAATGTATCAAATAAATAAAAACTTTATAAAATGGATAAAATTACAACAACAGAACCAACTAAGCCATGCACTATACACGATGTTAGCGGTTGTTCTTCTCCGAAGATTATCCTTCATTTATGTGCTGATTTAGGTAGTGATAGTTTATTTTATCAATTATCTGACGAATACGAAGTGATAATGATAGGCAAAGAGGTAGGTGTTGAAAACTACAACCCACCGCCTAATGTTTGGGGAATAATTGCAAACCCTGTATGCACAGAATTTTCAACTGCAAACGGATTTCATAAAAAAAATGATTTAGAAAAAGGTATGTTTTTGGTAAATCATTGTTTGCGAATCATTGAAGCTGCAAAGCCTAAATGGTGGGTAATTGAAAACCCTGCTAATGGTAGATTGAAAGAGTTTTTAGGGAAGCCTAAGTATGTTTACCAACCTTGGGAATACGGAAGCCCTTGGACTAAAAAAACGGCTTTGTGGGGCGAATTTAAAATACCGCCAAAGAAATATACTGATTGGAATAAAGTACCTAAAAACGATAATCTTTATATAAGACCAGGACGACAAAAACCTGCTCTTGCATTTTTACATAAATCGGCAGTTGATTTCATACCTGAAATGCAATGGGCAAAAGATAAGATAAAATGTGATGCTGATATTCGTTCAATGTGTTCTGCTGGTTTTGCAGAAGCATTCTTTCAGAATAACCGCTAACGCTCTGTGGCTTTGTGCAGGTGGGGCATCAAAGCACGTAAATATCAACCCACCACTAAACTTTAAAATTAAGAACAAATGATGAATTTAGTAGAAACCCCCACTTGCACAAAACCAGTGTTAGGCGAAGGGGCGGTTATTGGATGGTGGTCTGGTGGCATTACTTCGGCTATTGCTTGTCGTTTAGCGATTGAGA
>Ga0255343_1002555_pt1 | contig 20977 bp, 27 predicted proteins | sample wastewater_treat_4_FD_192413 | JGI IMG/M metagenome (GOLD analysis project Ga0255343, IMG submission 192413) | Wastewater microbial communities from Lulu Island WWTP, Vancouver, Canada - plant16 | ecosystem: Engineered > WWTP > Wastewater > Unclassified | place: Canada: Vancouver, British... | reverse complement strand
GAACCCGGGATTCAAGGCCCGAAAGGTGATAAGGGCGATCAGGGAGAACCAGGGATTCAAGGCCCGAAAGGTGATATGGATATTGATGGTCTATCCGCAGAAACTTCTCTTGAAGACACAGACTATATCCCATTTCGTGATACATCAGCAACTGCGAATAGAAAGGGTCTGTTGTCCGTCTTGAAGAATTATGTTCTTGGGACGCTGTTTGATTCTATATTAGGACACAAGCATAATGGAGTAGACAGTCCTAAAGTAAAATATTCTGATATCAGTGGATCACCGGCAAAAGCAACCGTTGACGATGTGTTAGTTGGAGTTTCTGACTCTACATATATCACACCTGCTGTTCTGCACGAAGCTACGCTATATCCTGTTTTCGGTGTTTCATGGGACGGTGGAGAAAATCCGACTTTAACTCGAATGAACGCATCCAGTGGCATGGTTGCGAATGCTGGTGTTGACGATCAAATCGTACGAAATGATTTCGATTATGTTTCGATATACGGTGAAATAGAAGATTACACCGACAATTATGGGAATGAGTTTGTAGCGATACCAAAATGCTATATCAAAAAGACTGCGAGTGGCAATGCACGCACATGGCAAATTTCTAAACGCAGGATAGACGGTGCGTATCTTCCGGCCTGCTTCTGGGATTTTGAACATGAAAGGGAGCTCCCTTACGTTCTCGTTGGCAAATATACCGCAAATCTATCCGACGATGGTACGAAGCTGGAATCCAAATCTGGAAAATGGCCACTGATTAATAAAAATATTGTTGAATTTCGTGATTATGCTAAAGCGAACGGTACCGGATATCAGCAACTGGATGGCGTAATTGTTGATCTACTGCAAACATTGTTTTACATCGAATTTGCGACGCTGAATAGTCAGGCTATTATGATGAGTTGGACGAATGGAAGATTCAGTTCTGCTGATGTAGCTACAGTAACGGAGACTGGAGTAAACAGGATTATTGTTTCAAATGCAACCGCAACTTATTATAGAGTTGGGCAACCGATTGGAATTGGAACAACGCTTGGGGGTAACCAGATATGCAGCAATCGATTAATTTCCAGCATTGAAGATTATGACGAATCGAATAAGGCTATTGTTTTTGATGGAATCGCGGTTGATGTTACTGCTGGTAATATTCTATATAATTTGGCTTGGAAATCCGGTGCTTGTTCTGGCGTTGTATCGCCATCTGGTTCGATTGGTAGTAATTCGAATGGATTGAATCCGTCTAAGTACCGCGGAATCGAAAACTTGTGGGGCAATGTTTATCAGTTTGTCGATGGAATCAACATCAACGAATATCAGGCATGGATATGCAAAAATCCTGCGGATTATGCAAGTAACCTGTTTGCAAGTCCGTACCAGCAGCTTTCTTATGTCAACCACACTGCAAATGGATATGTATCTCAGATGGGATTTGATTCGAATAATCCCGAATTTAATTTTCCAACATCAATTACAGGAGGTGCATACAACAAATATTACGCGGATTACTACAATCAATCAACAGGGGAAAGAGTGGCGCGTCTTGGAGGGAGCTGGCTTGACGGGTTGGGTGCGGGACTGTCATGCTGGTTTCTGAGTGGCACGTCGGGGGGTTCGAGCGTTTTTGTGGGCGGGCGTCTTGTTAAAAAAGCTCTTGAGTAGAAATGGAGATTAAATGACAGATAAACCAATAATTTACGCACCGGTTCCAGAATTCGATCAGGAAACACAATACGTTATGCGGGGGGATCCTATAGAACGGGATGATTGCATCTATTATCCTTGCGTTGTGCATGATCTGCCGCCGCAGGAAGAGGTTAATCCGGAGGAGATGTTATAATGGCGATAAAAATCACTGTTATCAATAACGTCGATGTACCAAAAAACATTAAAAAGATGAACGATGATGCTTTGTGGACGTTTGCAGCAAATGAGTGGCATCGCCTGATTTCTCCATTCACTCCGATGGACACGGGGCAGCTTGATACCAACGTAAGCATCAAACCGAAGGAGATTCACTATAAAGTCCCGTATGCGCATTATATTTATGTGAACAATTTCAACTTTAGGAAGGATAAACATCCGTTGGCTACGAAGGAGTGGGACGTCGCAGCGATACCTTCACAGGGAAGCAAACTTGTTTCTGCGATGCAGAGCTACGTCGATAGCGGAAAGCTGAGGCTGCGTGGATAACAAGCATTTAGCTATGTGGAACTGGTTGTACCAGAACAAAGATATTTCGGATCTGTTTTTCAATTTTTCGACTGATAAAAACGGGGCAACAGTCATTGCCACAGGTTCAGGGGATACAGTTGTCAAGCAATACATGGGCAATTCATCGCTAAGAAATTACGATTTCTCTATCATCCAATTCAAACCGGTGAACTCGGAGATCCCAAATAATTCGGAGAATGCAACTATAATTTTTGATGTAGAATCGGTGATGGATTGGATAAAAAAGCAAAACGATGACAGGAACTTTCCGGAGTTTCCGAGCAATTGTACGATCCAAAAAATAGAAGTATTAAACAACATGCCTTCGGTCGCAGGACAGGATCAGGCAGGAGCAAAATATATGTTTCAATGTCGGGTGGTATACACCCAAATAGGAGATTAAAATGGCACAAATCATAAGATGGGCAGTAAGCGATTATCTAAATGTTGGCAGTGAATCTGCCAAACAATGGGCGTTGATGGGGACGGGATTTAATACAATTGACGAAAACCCAGCAGCGCAGGTAAAAGAGACAACGTACGTTTCTGACAAGTCGACAACGAATATGATTACAGGGTACAAACCGGTATTTCCGTTTGACACCGACATCTATTCGGAGGAAGAGGCTGTCATGAAGCTGTACGATATCGGGAGAAATCACCGGACTGGAAAAGATGCGCAGGTTGAATATCTTCGAACCGATTTTACGGTTGGTGAGGATGGCACCCCGATTACAAACGTGGTCGATGCAAGGAAGTTCAAGGTATCGGTTGAGGTGGCGACGATTGAGGGGGCTGGTGGAGAAAACATGCGGATCACTGGAAACTTGAACAGTGTCGGAGATTTTGTGGACGGAACATTCGATCTTATCAACAGAGTTTTCACTCCGACTACTCCGGCATCAGATGAGCTGGTCGTAACCTCAACCGCTGGGACAACGATTGGGAAAACAAAAATCACCGTGACACCGGCATTGACTGGGGCGGATACCTACGTGTACATGCTGACCGTCACAGAATTAGCACTTCCGGCTGTTGGCACTGATCTTTCTGGAGCTGAGTGGATTACATGGGATGGGACAGCAGAGATTACCGCTGAAACCGGATATTATATCACTGTCGCTGAAATTGACACAACGGATAAGTGTGTGAAATCAGGCGCGACCATCGTTGTATCGAAAGAAGAGTGATGTCTATGCAAATAATTGATTACGAGCCAAAAGAGGTTTACGTAACTATTGGAGGTATAGATTACCGAGTCGCTGATCGTACTGAGAAAGTCGAGAAAGAGCTGCGGGAGCATGACCGCAAAGTCGGAACTATTTCTCAGTACGAATCAGATATGGAGCTGGTAAGGATTCTGATCGGGAAAGATGCCGCTAAAAAGTTGTTTCCGAAAGGCGAAGATGAGAACTTGGACCGGTTGTACTATATAGCGTCAAAACTTGTCGAGTGCTACAAGGAAAACTACAACCAGATCAAAGCCGAGTCTGACAGGAAGCTGATGGAACCGGTAATGACGCAGCTATCGGAAATATCTGAAAAAGTGAAACCGATCGTATCCATGGCTGACAGCGCGACAGAAAAAGGCAAGCGAACAAAATGAATATTCTGCTCGATAAACTGCCAACGTCGATTATTGCGAACGGTGAGAAACTAAAGATCAATCCAGATTTTCGGGTCTGGATTGAGGTTTCTTACGTTTTAGATACCTTGACTGAAAAGATCACAAGCGATATCTTAGCTGGGGTGACAGAAAAAATAATCGAGTTGGCATTTTACGAGCAGCCGAGAACAATAAACGATAAATTATTTATCGAGATAATAGACTTTTACAGCGGATACGCTCCAAAGATTGCAAAAAGTACCGGAAAAGTAGAACGAGTGTTCGACTATAAAAACGACGCTGAATTAATTTATGCGTCATTTGCGCAGCAATATGGGATCCGATTGATAAATGAAGCTATGCACTGGATCGAGTTCAGTACGCTTTTCAAGAATCTCAGCGAAGATACCGCTTTCCGGCAGGTGATCAGAATACGAACGATGAAAGCAAACGACGTGCCAAAAGAACAGCGTAACGATCTGGCAAAGCTTAAGGAGTTGTACAAATTACCTATCAGCAAAGACGATGAAGAGCTGATTAGCAAGCTGTCTGCTAACCTATCAAAGCGAGCAAAGAATGGCTGATTCATTAATCGTAAAAATTGACGGCGATACTAAAGGATTCAAAAAATCGCTTGACGATCTGGATGACAACGCCAAAAAATCGTTTAGCGGTTTAGGATCGGTTGCGTCAAAGGCAGGGGCAATCGCTACGGCTGCGATCGCAGCTGCAGGGGCTGCCATGGGGACAGCTGGAGTTTATGCAATCAATCTGGCATCTGATCTCGAAGAGGTTCAGAACGTTGTTGATACCACTTTTGGCAAAAATGCGAATGTGATAAATGACTGGGCAAAGAAAGCAGGCAAAGCTTTTGGGCTATCAGAGTTAGAAGCAAAAAAGTTCAATGGCACCATGGGAGCAATGCTGAAATCGATGGGGTTGACAGATGATCAGATTTTAGAAATGTCCTCGTCAATGACCGGACTTGCCGGTGACTTTGCATCCTTTTACAACTTACCTGCTGAAGAGACGTTTGCAAAAATCCGCTCTGGAATTAGTGGCGAAATTGAGCCGTTGAAGCAACTTGGGATTAATATGTCGGTTGCGAATCTTGAAGCGTTCGCACTGGCTGAAGGCATTAACAAATCTTATAGTGAGATGACGCAGGCCGAACAGGCTACGCTGCGCTACAACTATCTGATGTCCGTAACCGCAGACGCTCAAGGTGATTTTGAAAAAACAAGCGGATCGTTTGCAAATCAAATGCGAATCTTGAAACTAAATATCAGCGATCTCGCTGCAAGTTTAGGCGAAAAATTATTACCAATCGCGACCTCTGTAATTCAAAAAATGACTGAATTAACCGGAAAACTATCAGAAGGTTTTGACACAGGTGGTTTCGATGGGCTCATGGATACACTCGGAGAAATGATACCGATATTAAATCCGGTTATTGACGCTATTCAATATCTCAGAAACAATTTCGATACATTGGCTCCAATTCTGGCAGGAGTCACCGCTTCTATGATCGCTTTCAAGGCTGCGATGGCAATACAAGCGATCATTTCGGGTGTCACAACTGCTATCCATGCTTTTCGAGCTGCGAACGTCGGTGCAACTGCAGCGCAGGCAGCACTAAACGCAGTCATGAGCCTAAACCCGTTTGTTCTCATTGCAACGCTGATTGCTGGCGTAACTGTTGCAATAATTACATTATGGAACACGAACGAAGGATTCAGGGAAGCGGTTACATCGGCATGGGAATCAATCAAAAACGCTTTTACAACTGCTTTAGAAGCGATCTCAGCAGGTTTTGCAAATCTCCAGTTATGGTTTTCAGAACTTCCAGCTCAGATATCTGGGTGGCTTGCTGGGATTTGGGCTTCTGTCTCCGGATGGCTTACATCGACTGCAGAAAATATCAGCGGATGGTTTACAAGCACATGGCAGACAATAATATCTTTTCTGGAGATGTTACCCGGGGAAGTTCAAAATTGGTTGAATCAAACACTTGACCGGATAACAACCTTCTTCTCTAACACAAAAACAAAAGCTGAAACAGAAACGAGAAATATTATTGATAATATTGTATCTTTCTTCTCGGAGTTGCCTGGGAAAGTATGGGATTGGTTGAGCCAAACGCTCGATAAAATAGGTCAGTTTTTCTCAGATTTCGCCGATAAAGTTACAACAGAAACTCCAAAAATCATAGATGATTTTGTCGGCTGGTTCAGAGATTTGCCGAGCAAGCTATTTGAGATCGGATCAAACATCGTCAGTGGACTTTGGAATGGTATCAGCAACAGCTGGGGTTGGCTAAAAGATCAGGTTAACGGTCTCGTGTCCGGATTCGTCGACGGGATAAAAAATGGACTTGGTATCGGGTCACCTTCAAAAGTTTTCGCTTCGATCGGATCATACATCATAGAAGGGCTTGAGGTCGGGATCGAAAGTCAAAATAGCGCACTGGTAAAAGCGGCAAAGGATCAGATTGCTGAGCTTTCAAGCGTTTACGAAAAATCAGAAGTTGGGCTGAACATAAAAAACAGACTGTCAAGCGCAAAATCGGCACTTAACTCAGCTTTTAGCGGATCGATTTCAGGAGCGCAACTGGTAGCGCAAACGATATCAAGTGACACGTCTGATACATTTTACGTTTACGTCAACGGGTCAAACGGTGAAAAGCTCGGGACTGATCTATATCGAGAGTTTCAGCGTAGAAAACGCTACAAAGGTGGACTATGAGCGATTATATCAACAGCGGCTCTTTCAAATTTGGCAACATAGATTTATTCACCGAGTTCGGCTTGCGCTTGATTAATGTGATCGGTGATAGTCTATCTCCGAAGCTACGGGAACGCAAGGTCGTCATCCCCAGCCGGTCCGGGGCTTATGATTACGGTGCAAAATATTATGATGAGCGTGAGGTTACATTAGAATGCGCAAGCATGGTGAATCTTTCAAGAGCCGAATGGCGTGAGCTATCCTATATCCTAAGCAAAAAAGATAGATTATATATCTTCAATGAACCGGATAAATACTACGTCGGCAGGATTTACGATCCGGCGATACTGGAGCCGATAAAGTTTGCTGGGATGCAATTCGAGCTGGTTTTTATTTGTGAACCATTCGCTTACTCGGATGTCATCACGAAACAATTTTCTACAGTCCTTGAACCGAATTATAAAGGAACCGCAGACACGCCGACACGGATTGAAATTGTCAACACCGGCACGCAACCCATTGTTGGCATAAATGTTATGATCAAAACAAGGAAGGACTAAAACTATGTATGCAAGCAATTATTTTGAAACGATCATGCTGAACATCGCACGGGGAATCAGCGCGACTGCTCCGGCTAAAATGTATCTGGCTTTGTTTTTAAACAATCCTGGTGAAGGCGGATCAGGTACTGAGGTAAGCTATTCTGGGTATGCACGTCAAGAAATCGTATTCACTGCCCCTGCAGTTGACGGTACCGGAATGAGTTTCTCGAACAACGCGGCGATCACTTTTGCAACAGCACAGATAACCGTTGGCAATGCCACCTTCGCCGGTGTGTTTGATTCACTAACAGGTGGGAACATGTACGTTTACGGGCAGCTCGGCACGCCGATCACGATTGAATCAGGCGTTGCTCCGGTTGTGAGAGCGAACACGATGAAATGGATTTGGACAGGAAAGTTTTCAAACAACTATAAAACGAAGATCATGAACCTGATGCGTGGCATAAACGTTGCTGGATTTACGCCATACTTGGCACTTTGCAACGGCTCGCCGGAGGCAGGGGGATCGGAGTTTTCAGGAAACAACTATGCGCGAACTTCAATGACTTTTTCCGCTCCGGCTGAACAAGCTAACGGGTCGACGATGATATCAAATTCTGCAAGGGTTGAAAGTCCGGTAGCATCTGGAACTTGGGGAAACATGACCCATATCGCACTTTATGACGCATCCACCTCAGGAAACCCATATCTGATTGATACATCATCATCGCAGGTACTGATGAACATCGGGAAATCTGTTATTTACGAGGCGGGAACATTTAACATCTACGTCAATTAAGGGGATCAATGTATAACTCCGGAAAATTCAATGCGCTAAATTTTAATGCTGTCACGGCAGATAACGCAATCAAGCTATTCTCGAATAGCTATGAAACAATCAATGCTCAGCTGAGTGCTGCACAGATATTTTATCTGACGAACAACAGCTATGAAATCGTCAATGAAGAAGTTGAATTGGTTTCCGGAGTTATTTTAGTCGCTAATCCGTCTGAAAATATCTCATCTCAGTGCCAGATTGTAGGGGTTGTTTTTCTGACAGAAAACGCTCATACAGATATAACAGCTTCGGTAATCGTAGGCGCAAATTACTATTGGAAAAATAATCCGACTGAAAACATAACGGCTAATCTGATATTAGGCGGAAATTATTATCTTTCGAATGAATCAAAAGAAGCAGTTACTGCGTCAGTCCGTTGTGGGACGCGTCATTATATCAAAAATGATTCTTACAACATCATTAATGCTTCGATTGGTGCGATTTATTCCGTCGAGATAAAAAATATTGAAATTTCTGTCACGCTGCCAGTAAATAGTAAGCTCGTGATCGATTCTGATAATTATCTGGTATTACTGGATGGAGAAAATATAATCGAAAAACACTTTGGGGCATGGTTGGACGACTTGAATCGAAGCGTAATGTCAATCGAAATTTCAGGGGCTAACTTGACTTCGATTCTATCGACGATCCTTTATACGGAGCGTTATCTATGATCAATCTGTATGATCTTTCAAGAAAAAAAATAGCTGTCCTCGATAATGCCTTTGAAATCGACGAGACGAAAGAGATCAACTCAGTATATTCTTTAGAGTTTAGTATGCCGAGCACTGACACGAAAAATGATCTATGTCAAAAATACTACTACGTCCGATATGATGAAGGTGAGCTTTATAGAATAACATCGGTTACAAAAAACAGCTCGAACGGGCAGCAAATCTTCCGCTATTTCTGTGAGCATGTCATTGCCACGCTGATCGATGACGTCATCTTTGGATCAGAAACTTTTGGTAATCTCGGATTTTATACGGCTGATGCAATAAATTATATTCTTAGTAAACAAACTACAATGAGATGGGCATTAGGCACATGCGATTTTAGTCGTCAGTTTGAGTACACGCTGGAGAATGAGAATCTACTCGCTGGCTTATTTTCGCTTGCGAACAGATTTGACGTCCCATATATGTGGAGCTACGACACGAACGTTTTCCCATGGCGTGTGTCGCTGAAAGCGATTGACACAACGCAAAAGCCGCTATTTTACATACGGGCTGGAAAAAACATCCTTGAACCGTCCGAGACAGAAGAAACAGCAGAAATCTGCACGAAGTTATATTGTCTCGGATACGGAGATGGGATCAACCAGCTGACTATCAAAAGCGTAAACAACGGATTGCCGTACCTGCTGGCAGAGCAAGAATATATCGACAAATATGGTCTAATATCAAGGATATTCACGGATAAACGGTTTACGGATGCACAATCGTTAAAAGAACGTGGGCAGGCACTACTAAATGAATTGAAAACTCCACGCATGACCAGGGAGTTTGATGTTGTCGATCTTTACGAGTTGACAAAAGCTGATTATGACAAAGCCGAGGTTGGCAGAATAACGCTGCTAACCGACGATAACACGAAAACGTATATAACAAAAATCACGAAAAGGCTTGATGAAGCTGGTGATCTGAAAATAGAATTATCCACAAAAACAGCTGATATTGCATCCAGTATCGCTGATCTGGCAGACAGGCAGCGGATCAACGAGGTTTATTCGCAGGGCGCAACGCAGATATATGCTCAAAGCGTTCAGGCAAATGCGACAACAACGAAAGGTGCGATCCTGAGCTTCTTCATCCCGACCGAGATGAAAATCGTAAACGCTGTAAAAGCAAAAATAACATTGAATCGATTCAGGTCATATTCGCAGGCGACTGCAGGAGGTGGAGAAAGTATCGTTTCCAGCAGCGATGGCGGATCGTCGGTTGTGGCAAGCAATTCTGGTGGGAGCTCAACAATTACCAGCAGCGCAGGCGGAAGCTCATCTCCTACCAGCAGCGATGGCGGGAGCTCAACTCCAACCAGCAATGCGTCTGGAAACGCATCGGTCACAAGCGTTTCAGCGACAGAATCAATTTATGTTGGAAACGTAGTATCATCTAATCCGATCACCGTGCCACAAACATATATTTATGGAGAAACTGCATACGGCGGATCATCTATCACTTTCTCGCATAAACATTCTGCAGGAGGTCTATATCTTCCATATACGCAAATCGGACAGGTTCCGAATCATACGCATCAGTATTCTGCAAGCGGTCATTCTCACACAGTAAACATCCCGTCGCATACGCATAGTGTTTCTATTTCTGGTCATTCTCACACAGTAAACATCCCGTCTCATACGCACTCAGTCTCGATTCCGTCCCATAATCACAGCGTGTCGATTCCAAGTCATACGCACACGGTAAACATCCCGAATCATACGCATGGGATCGTTCAGGGCATCTACGAGTTCGGATCACCGACGAGTGCGGATTTATATGTGAACGGCATCAAGAAAGCGACGATACCGGCGTCAAGCTCCGAGATTGATATCACACAATATTTACTTAACGCACAGGGTTATGTCCCAAGAGGGAGCTGGATCAACCTCGAAGTTAGACCAAATGACCTGTCTTATGTTATTATTAACTTATTCGTTCAAGGATTTATCCAGAGTGCCGGCGGTGGCACTTATTAGAAGGAGATTTTATGGCACAAAATACGATGTATATTTCAAAAAATAACAGTCCACAAACTACTTTGACAAATGAAATAACTGCAACAGAGCAGACGATACCGGTTGCCGATGTCAGCAAGCTTCCAGCTGCTCCAAATATTGCTTCAATCGGATCAGGTGACAATATCGAATTAGTTTACTATGCTGGCATCTCAGGATCAACGCTCACCGGATGCGTACGAGGATATCATGGCACAACGGCAAGCATCTGGTACGAGGATACTCCGGTTTACCGAGCCTACACATCTTATGATCACGATACGTTCAAGGGTAATATCGAGGATTTGGCGGCGAATAAACTGGATAAAACGGGTGATGGATCTTCTACAACTGTATCTTTTACAGAAGCGGGAACACTTGCTAATCCTGTCACAGGTGAAAGTCAGGCAACGCTTTGGGGAAAAATCCTGAAGCTGTTTAGCTCATCATCAGGACACGACCACAATGGTACTAATAGCAAGAAAATTGCAGCTGGAGCTGTTGGGACATCTGAATTGGCTGATTCTGCTGTTACTACTGCCAAGATTCTGGATGGAAATATTACCAACGCCAAAATAGCTGCTGGAGCTGTTGGGACAACCAAATTGGCTGATTCTGCTGTTACCAATGGCAAAATGGCAAATATGGCTGCTAATACGATCAAAGGGAATCCAGGAAGTAGTGCAGCTGCTCCTTCCGATCTTACTGTCGCGAACTTTCTAAAGATGGTCATTCCAAGCAATGCAGGAGCGCATAATGGATTCTATCGTGGATATTCTCTCGGAACCTCGGTTACTGCTGCTCAATATTCTGCTATTGCTGCTGGAACTTTTGATGATATGTACGTGGGTGATTACTGGACGATCAACAGCGTTGTTTGGAGAATTGCGGCGTTTGACTATTACCTCACTACGGGTGATACCGCTTGCACCACTCACCATGTGGTCATTGTCCCGGACACCAACCTTTACACCCATGTAATGAATGACACGAGCATTACTACGGGCGGTTATGTTGGCTCGAAGATGTACAAACAGGGTCTTGCTAACGCAAAGACGGCGATTAACAACGCTTTCGGGTCTGCACATATTCTGTCTCACAGACAGTTTCTTTGCAACGCCGTTACTAACGGTTATCCTTCGGGCGGTTCTTGGTACGACAGCAAGGTTGAGCTTATGACGGAACAGAATGTGTACGGCGGCAAGGTCTTTGGCGCTGGCAATGATGGCTCCACCGTTCCTGCACTGTATACTTTGGACAAATCTCAGTACCCGTTATTTGCACTGAACCCGTATATGATTTCTAACCGTCAGAATTTCTGGCTGAGAGATGTTGTATCTGCCGCCTATTTCGCCCTTGTCTGCGGCACCGGTGAGGCGGCCTACGACGGCGCTTCCGCCGCCAAGGGCGTTCGCCCCGCTTTCTCTATAATCGGATAGGAGTAATCATGTATACAATTATTAAATATACAAAATAAATAGCATAAGGACATAACTTGACTGGATATGTTATAGCAGTCATAGGGGACACTCATATCGGGAGTAGCACTGCGCTAAGTCCATTACAATTTACCATTCATAACAGGGCAACGCTTGAAGAACAAATAACTTATGCAAATCGTCTGCAAGAATGGCTGTATGGATGCTGGATTGATTATTGGAGTTATGTTTATCACCTATGTGGCAAAGGTAAAAAAGGCAAACGACTAATCGTCATTCATCTCGGCGATGTCATTGACGGAAATCATCATGGGAGCAACCAGCTTATGCAGGAAGTAGAGGATCAGGTGCAGATTGCACTTGATCTTTTAGAACCGATTAGAAACAAAGCAAATGCGTTTATCGGGATCCTCGGAACAATGCCATTTCATGCTGGGCAGGATCATGCGACGGAATCGGAGATTTACAAAAAGCTGGACGCAGACTATATTGAGCAAGCGGTCACCATAAACATCGATGGGATATTAATTGATCTCGCTCATCATGGAAAATCCGGCACCAGACCATGGACGACGAGTGCAGTCTCTGAAGGTGCTGAAGTAATGCTTGATTATGCACAGCAAGGGCAACCTTTGCCGAATTTCATTTTTAGAGGTCATACTCATAAATTCGACGACAGTGGAGCAAAATTTCAGCACACGCGGGTCATCCAGTGCCCATCTTGGCAATTAAAAACTGGGTACGGCTGGAGAGTGTCATCAAATACGGTGAGATCTGATATCGGCGGCATAATCATCAATGACGGTGTTTTAGACTTAAGTAAATCTCGTTATACGGGGCAACCTGACGGAAGGAAAATCATAAAATTATGACCGAAAATGAATTGCTGTTGGAGTTAGAACAACTGTTAGGGATACCGGAGATTGAACCGGATGAGATAACCGTTTCAATGCTTGCTGAAAAATTAAAAATATCTCCAAAAAACGTCAGGGAGAGACTGAAAGCGATGGTTGAAGCCGGACAACTTACGTCAAGGCTTGTCAGACTACCGGACGGTTACCGATGTATCGCTTATAGGAAAAAGTCGAAATCGTAAAAATATCAGATAAATATCGAATTTCTGCCTTATCCATATACTAATCAAGATAATAATAAAACTGTTTATTAAAAATGTATTTTGCCTATTGACAAATAATAATTTATCCTGTATAATAATGTTATAACAAACAAAGGAGAAACAAATGGATGAGAATTATTTTTTAGACGGTGAGTTTGATGTTGAAGAGCTCGATATCGAAGAGCTTGCGCATAAAGATTGGGACTGCAGTTATCAGGAAGTAAGTTGGGAGGAATATTATGGGCAATTTTAACACTGATAAAGATCGTGAGTTGAAGGAATTATCGCAAAGGCTGAGTGATCTCGAGGCGGGAATTGAACGGACTGAAGGTTTGATCCGTTCACGAAAAAATCTTGAGCTGCAGCTTGAAAAGCAAAAAGCTGAGTTTGCGGAAGTTTGCAAACGCATCCGCAAGCTGGCAGAGACGAATTAATAAGCAAAAAAGCCCTCCATCATTTAGAGGGCTTATTCTGATTAAAAAGAAAGGTGATATTATGGAAAACAGATTATCTAATAAAAATACAATTGATGATGCTGCACTTGAGCAGGTCATTATCGGCGGGGATTTAAGCAAGCTTTCCCCAAGCCAGCGGGTGCAATACTATCGGATTGTTTGTGAAAGTTTAGGCTTGAACCCGCTGACGAAACCGTTCGACTATATCGTCCTGAACGGTAAATTGACGTTGTACGCTAAAAAAGACGCTACGGATCAGCTTAGATCGATAAAAGGCGTCTCGATTGATGATGTTGACCTAAAAGAAGTCGGCGATAATTTTATTGTGAAAGTGAAAGGTCACGATTCGAGCGGACGGTCTGACGTCGAAATCGGGGTTGTCCGGAAATCGGACATGCAGGGGAACACCGCCAACGCCCAGATGAAGGCGGTGACAAAAGCGAAGCGGCGGTTGACATTGAGCTTATGTGGATTAGGTTGGTTGGATGAAACCGAGGTTGAAACAATCCCGGACGCAAAACCGGTGGTTGTTTCGGAAACAGGGGAAATCATCGAATCACCTGCTGGGATCCAAGAAATTCCTGAACCAAAGCCTGCTAAAACATCTTTCAACGAGGAGAAGTTCTTGAAGAATTTCAACCCGCCAAAGGATTTCAAGCCGATGCCGCTTGACGAGGCTAAGAAAATAGAATCAGAAAAGGACGGTGTTTACGGGAGCATGGAAACTGAGAAGCTGTTTTATCGGATGAATAGTCTGATAAAGCAGCTAAAGAATAATCACCTTAGCCAAGAAGAAGCCGATCTTGTATCGCTTAATCTGAATGCGATTCTAACGATTCTGCTTGACAGAAAAATGAGTATTGAATCTGCTGATTAAATGGGATATAATGAATTTATCTTCATTTTCCTCCCTTTCTTTGGATCCAGACAGGTTTCCTCCTTTTTCCTGTCTGGATCATTTATAATTCATCGATTAATCAATGGCAGAGACCATGAATCGATGCTATTTAACACAAACCGGAGTTGATATGAGTGAGACAGAAGAAAGATACGTCACACAGAGCGAAACGATAAAACAGCTGGAGGAGCGGGTGAAATCGCTTATAGAAGCAAACGAAACACTTTTTGATCTAATCCGCAAGCTTATTATTGCAGAAAACGAAGTCCTGACTGTAAACGAAAATCTGCGTGCACAAAACAAGGAGCTTAAAAATCTGCTGGATTATGTCATCAAAAATTCGTGATGAATGTCATAAGTTTAATAAATGCTGTCATAATATAAATATAAAATAATCATAAGGAGATTACCATGGACGAAAACAACAACAAAATAATCGAACAAAAGCGGCTATATACGATCAAAGAAGCCGCAGCACTTCTTCGGGTGGATCCGATGACAGTCCGCCGCTGGTGGAAGGATGGCAAGATCAGCGTCATCCGGATATTGGGAAACAAACCACGGATAACGAAAGAAGAGATGGACAGGCTGCTCGGGATTGATTCGGCTAACAAATCTGATTGACAAAATGTAATATTGACAATTATGCTATTGACTTTATATTAGAAAGGATTATAATAGAATTATGAATACCAATTTGTATACCCAAAAGCAAGTTGCGGAAATTCTCGGCGTCTCGCTAATTACTGTTAACAAATGGGTGAGAACTGGAAAGGTAAAAGTAGTTTACCTGCCGACAAGCAGCCGCCCTTTGATTACACAAGAGGAGTTGGACCGGCTGAGAACACCGGTCGATAAAAAACCATATTGAAAAAAGGAAGTTATTATGTCAAATAGACGAATGATTTCGGCTGATTTATTTGAGGATGATTATATTTATTCTGTTGATTATGTAGCTCGATTTGCTTGGATTGGGTTGATTGTATCATGTGCTGACGATCAAGGTAGATTACTTGATAATCCTGCTATCATATATTCAAAAATATTCGCACTTGACAATGATATAACAATTGATAAAGTAGAATCTATTATATCAGGATTCGCAGATGCAGGTAAAATAGTCCGCTATCAAATAAACAATAAAAAAATAATCCAGATCGTTAATTGGTGGAAATATCAGACACCTTCTTGGGCATCTCCGTCAAAATATCCACCTCCAGAAGGCTGGATAGACAGGGTTAAATGCCACAAACAAAATAAAAAAATAGAAATAATTAATTGGGATAAAGAAGGTGGTTTCCAACACATACATAATGATCTATCTATTGAACAAGATAATGGTGATGAAACAGATGAAGAAATTTCAGAACATAGTCAACTACATAGTCAACTACATACTGATATACATAATCAACTACATAGCCAGATAGATAGTACTATAAATGAGATGAGAAGAGATGAGATAAGAAGAGATGAAATTAATGCGATTGAAAATGATTTATCTGATCCAGAAAAATCACTTGAACGAAAACCTAAAAATAAAGAATCACTTAAAAAACGTTATGGAGAATTTATGAATGTTACCCTTACTGATGAAGAATATAAAAAATTAATAGATAGATTTCCAGATAGTTATGGAGATTGGATAGAAAAATTGTCATTTTGGAAAGAATCGAAAGGTAAAAGAACAAAAAGTGATTATGCCACGATTCTTAATTGGGATAGGATGAATAAAGAAAAAAATCCAGAATCTAAAAATCAATTGGAAGGGTGGATATTACGATGAGAAAAGATATACAAGTATTGTTTGATGAAGAGACAGAAAAATCGTTGATTGGAGCATTTTTGATAAATCCAGAAAACCTGATCATGTCGATGCTGCGTTCAGAGGACTTTTCTAATAAAAGCCTCGGAGAATTATATAAAGTCATGAGAGAGATGGCTGATTCTCGGATGGAGATTGACGTTTCAACCGTTTATTCTGAGTGTCGCCGCCGTAATATCCTTACGTGGACAAAGCTTGATTTATATGCGATGGCATCCGCTTGCAGCTCTTCGATGCACTGGGAGTCATACGAGAATATTATCCGTGATTTGGCTTCGAGACGATCGGTCGTAGCAGCTTCAAGTGATTTGTACAATGCAGCGATCGACACCGAAAAACCGTTATCAGAATCGATAAGCAGGGCGATTGAAAATATTTCTGATAGTGCAGGGATCCAAGAATCGGCTGTTCACGTTTCTGAATGGCTTGAGGAGTTCGAAGCGGACATGATCCAGCGTGCTATGGGAGAAAAAGCAGCCGGTCTAAAAACTGGATTTAAAAACTTAGACGAAATTCTTGGAGGTCTCGAACAAAAAACGATGATGTTGATTATGGGTGTTCCAGCTGTAGGCAAATCAATGTTTACCATGCAGATCGGATTGCAGATGTCTGCATCTTGCCCGGGTGCTATCTATTCGCTGGAGATGCAAGGCAAATCCGTTATACGCCGGATGATATCGGGATTCGGGAGGATCAGCGCAGGCAGCTTGAAATCCGGACAGATGACAGCAGAAGAACAAGTACGATATAACGACACGGTAAAAATGATGGAGAAAAGGCGTCTCTATATATCTGATTTGGCGGATTGGAACCTTTTTTCTCTCAGGTCCGAGTTGACAAAACAAAAAGTGAAACACGGTATCAAATGGTTTGTGCTGGATTATATGTATTTGATGTCGGACGAGCTGCAGCAGGATGAAATCCGGAGAACAACGACAATCAGCACTGGACTAAAGAAGATTTGTTCAGACTTGAATTTGGTTGGCATCATTGTTCATAGCCTGAACAAGGACGGATTCGATAATGGAGCTATCCCAACCATGAAAAACGTCCGTGGCAGCGGGCAGGTTGTTTATAACGCCGATATTATTTTAGCACTTTCTGAGGTTACGAAAGATTTGGGACTTAACCACGGTTTGGATACGCTATCCGAAGGGCAGCGCAGAAACATACGTGCTCTGTGGGTGCTGAAAGGACGTGAATTGCAATATACGAAACAGTATGCATTGTTTACAAAAATGCCGGATTATCCGCTATTCACTGAATATAAATAGGAGGAGAAAATAATGAATATAAAAATTAATGATATTGTCATAAGCAGCCGCAAACGAAAGCTGAATATGGATAAGGTAAAAGAATTAGCTGAAAGCATGAAATTGATTGGGCAGTTGGAGCCAATTACAATCACAAAGGATAACGTTTTGCTTGCAGGTTGGCATCGGCTCGAAGCAGCCAAATTGCTTGGCTGGGATGAAATAAAAGCAGAATGTTTTGATGGTAATGAAATAGAATGTGAGCTTGTAGAAATAGACGAAAACCTGATGCGCAATGATCTAACTATTTTAGAACAAGGCGAACATCTGGCACGCAGACAGGAATTGATTGGATATAAAAGAGGTGGAGATAGAAAATCTTCAGCATTTTCAAAAGCTCAAAATGAGCCTTTGAAAACAACAGCTGAAATTGCTCATGATATAGGAATTTCTAAACAAACAGCTAAAAGACGTATGCAAGTTGCCCGCAATATCATACCAGAAGTAAAGGATGCGATTAGAAATACTGAAATTGCTGACAGCACAACGCAGTTGCTTCAACTTGCAAGATTAGATCCAGATAAGCAAATTGAAGTGGCGCGAAGCATTGCAGAGGGAGCTTCAAGCATAGCAGATGCGGTAAGACAGGTTAAAAAAGCCCAAGTAATCGCTAATCTTGAAAGCGTTGAGGCACAAGAAGCTAAAAAGATTTCCGGTGTTTATGATGTGATCGTTATTGATCCGCCATGGCCTATGAAAAAAATCGAACGCGATGTTGCACCAAATCAGGTTGAGTTTGATTATCCTACAATGAGCGAAGAAGAATTATTTAATTTAGAAATTCCCTGTGCTGATAACTGTCACGTTTGGCTCTGGACTACACAAAAATATTTGCCGCTGGCGTTTGATATGCTTGAAGCGTGGGATTTAAAATACGTATGTACCTTTGTTTGGCATAAGCCTGGCGGATTTCAGTCATTCGGATTGCCTCAATATAACTGCGAATTTGCCCTATATGCAAGACGCGGATCGCCTGAATTTATTGATTTTAAAAATTTCATGGTTTGTTTTGAGGCTCCACGCGGGGCACACAGCGAAAAGCCGCAAGAATTTTATGACATGGTTAATAGGGTGACAGCAGGGCGCAGGCTGGATATGTTCAATCGTCGGGCAATTCCTGGCTTTGACACCTGGGGAAAGGAAGCTAAATGAGCAGTACAGAATTTAACAAAAATTGGGATTGGCAATTGCAATATATTGAGCAAGTGAAAGAAATTATTAGAAGCCAAGCCATGCATATTGTCAACATCGAAATAGCATCAACAGAAAACGATTTGGAACATGCAACGGATTTAGAAGTGCATGTAACCGGCGGGAATATAGCTGTACGAATCAGGCGCGATATCCCTTGGCGTGATTTAACCATTAGGGCGAAAAATGGGAATGCGCGGACAGAAATTCATAAACTTAGGGATGGCTATGCTGATTGGTATTTGTATGCGTGGACTACAAAGAATAATATTTCCGACTGGCTACTTATCGATTTGAATGCCATGCGAAGCAAAGGCTGCTTTGATGAAAACAGACCAATTACTATGAATAAAGATGGTTATACCGGATTTGTGAAATATAGCTTGCAGGAACTAAAAAGCTACAATGCTATCGTTGCTACTAATATAGAAAAAATAGAATAAATCACAATGTGGGCGTGCCATTTGCCACGCATAATTTGTGGCCAATAAATATAATTGATAGGGGTGAATAATGGATATCAAAACGAAATTTAATGCAGGCGACACGATTTGGATAAAAGAGTTCAATCCAGAAGCTAAAAAATTCATGCCGGAATCGTGGCAGATAGACCATATTAATATCAAAATCAGTAAAGATGGAAATGTCGAAGTTAGATATTATCTCGGCTGGTGGCAGGGATTTTGGGAGGATCAGATATATGCCACCGAGGAAGAATGTCAGTCTGCCTGTGATCAGAAAAACGATGAAATCTACCAGAGAAAAAAGTAGGTGACGAATGAGTAAAAAATATGTTGCCGGTTGTGTAAATAGAATAGGAATATTTTATCCCATGTTTCGGGGGACTAAGGATGAATGCTTCTATTTCGCAAAGAAATTTTCGTTTTGTTATGACTCAATGGTTGTTCGTAGCTATGAAAATATAGATGAATTAAAGCCGTTGAAAAATATATTTAAGGTGAAACTAAAAGGAGAATGAATCATGCTTATAGACATTTGGGTTGAAGACAAAGACGGCAATATTTATGACTTATGGAAAAGATATATAAACGTAGGCAAACTATTTTGTGGTATTTATGAAGATGAACTTGACGAGTATGAAGTTAAATATAATACTGAAGCAAAAGTTGGCGGCTGGGAACAATTTAATTTATGACAAGAGCATATACCATAGTGATCTTTGTCATATTGAATAGGTTACATTTGTCACTTGTTACGGTCATATGATGCGCATACAATGGAGTTAATCAAATAAAAGCGTGTGGATAAATTGATTTTAGATTGCCACACGTGATATTACAAAGAAAGGAAAGGGAAATTATGTTTACTAATGAGGAATTAGAAAAAATGTATGAGGAATTTCAAAAAGATGATTCTGTGCCATTCGATGAATTGTCAATAGAGGATCAGGCATGGAATACATTACAGCGTTGTAACATGCTTTGGCATAATGCGATTCTTGAATGGGATAACATGACGCGGGAGGAAATTATCGCATTTCTCCAAGAATACAGCGATAACGCACTCCAAGAAGAGCCGCTTGATTTTATCCCGCAACGTGCAGACGCATTATTGTATCTGCTTGATAAGACTAAGCAAGAATTAACAAACAAATAACCTATAAAACCCATTGGTTGTAACACCAATGGGTAAATAATAATCTTATGGAGGAATAATTATGAACACATACGAAGAAAAGAAACAGAAAAGAATTGAGAGGTATAGGGAATTAGCAGATAAAAATCAGAGGCTATCAAATAAGGTAGCCGAAGAAAGTATTAAGATGATTGAGGTTATACCAATGGGACAACCGATCATGGGTGCACGGGACGCAAATTATAGGGCGCGTGCGTGGGATAAGATGGGAAAATCGGTAGAGCTGCAGAGTAAGGCAGACTACTATAAAAATAAAGCCGAGGCTGCCGACAATGATATTATTTCGTCTGACGATCCGGAAGCGTTGAATAAATTACGCGCTAAGTTAAAGCTGCTTGAAGAAAAGCGCGAAGCTTACAAAGCCTCCAATAAGAAGGCTAAGGCGGAGGGTAAAGATATTCTGCCGTCTTATGTACTTCAAAATCTTGGACAGAATA
>Ga0255343_1002554_pt1 | contig 20982 bp, 19 predicted proteins | sample wastewater_treat_4_FD_192413 | JGI IMG/M metagenome (GOLD analysis project Ga0255343, IMG submission 192413) | Wastewater microbial communities from Lulu Island WWTP, Vancouver, Canada - plant16 | ecosystem: Engineered > WWTP > Wastewater > Unclassified | place: Canada: Vancouver, British... | reverse complement strand
TGCGGGGCAACAGCTACCGACTCCGGGGAAAGGTCGGGAAGGAGAGTGAAGAAATGGGCCAATCATGAACACAGGGTGGCTCACTTTTCACGACCGAAAATGGCTCAATTTGAAAAGACCGTTGACACCCCCTCCCGCCTCGCTTGGCAAAGGCTGCGGGAGACGGGTTGTGGATAACTCCTCATCGTCTGAGGAAGCGCACGTCCGCCGCTCCCCTCCTGTTCCAAAATGTCTCCCCCTCTCACGGAACAGAAAAGCGGACAATTCACGTGCTACAAAACCGGACAATTCTATTTGCTCTTGACACCCCTTACCTACACAAAGTCCGGAAGAACCGGTATTTTAAAACGCTTTGAGCGGTTCATAATCTCAAGCCTCAGGCTTTGCCGGAGGTGATGACTCCGGATAATGATTGTTTAAATATACTTAGATATTTCCTTGCAATATCTTCTGGATCAAATTGAATAGCAAATTTTAAACACTCTTCAACCATTTTATTATACTTTGTGTCCTCTAATGATAAGCATTTTTTAATGTTTTCGGTTAATTGAGTCTTATTTGAAGGATCGTATACCCAACCAGTTAGATCGTTTACGACTATTTCTTGTGTTCCTCCTCTATTGGATACGATGACAGGTATACCGTAGACGTATGATTCATAAACGACCCGTGGCAGTGGCTCTGGCCAAATAGAGGGCAGAATCAAATAGTCAATATTTTCAAAAAAATCTGAAGTCATCATCCAGCCTTTCCACTCAACCCTGGGATCTGAATATTTATGTCTTAAATAACGTAAATATTTATCACGACCAGTGCCCGCAATTAAAAGCCGAGCGGTTGGATTTTCTACTTGTGAGAAACTCTCCAGCATGTGTTCAACACCCTTCTCAATTGAAATTTGACCAATAAATCCAAAAACTGATCCGTGCCTTTCTCTTGACCTTTGCTTTATTGAATTATCTTTGTATCCGCTATACACGACCGTTTTAACACATGAATTAGAAAAATACCCCTCTGCCAAATGTTTTTTTAATATATACTCACTATTTCCTATTACACAGGTTATAATATTTGAGTATTGTTTTCTTTTTCTGGTAAATAAGGAACATAATTTGCACTGTTTGTTACATACATTTTTACCATCAAACATCGATTGCCGCATGCATAATAGATGATAATCCCTCAACGTGTGAATAATAGGTTTAGAGTTTAAGATTGGCAAGTTAGGAATACTGTATGACATTCCAGCTAAATTGTTTATAAATACTACATCTACATGAATTGTATTTAGAATATTTGATACTTGATGCAAAACATACCAATCAAACATGCCTGCAGATAGTTGAAACATAAAACGACTAATGATACTACGACGTTTGTTTGTCGGAACAAGTTTGAAAGATAAAGGTCTCAAATAGTACACTTTAACACCATTTACAATTTCCACTGCTTGTGTCGGTTTGCACGCCAAAGTTAGTACTGTTACTGAATGACCTTCGCGAACAAATTCTTCAGATAAAATCTGAACTGATTTTTCTGCACCACCAACAATATTAGGTGCATACAAATTATTTACAACAACAATATCCATGATAAACATCATTCAAATATGTATAGAACCAGGATCTAAGGATTTGTCTTATTCTTATCCATGTATATTATGTTTTGCCGGGACTTTTTATGGCAGCGCGAGGCAATGCTCTTGAGTGCACATATTTCGATGCTCGATAACTCGTTAAAAAACCGCCAGATATTCGGACAGACATTATGTAGGCAAGGACAATGACTATAATAACGGGGAATAGCTCAAGTAAGAGTTCTGTACCAAACCCCGCCGGGAAACAGAAAAAAAATAATATTATTGCAACTACATAAGAAAAGGTATCTTTCACTATTACATCAAGAAGAAAAAAAATTATTCCATTAATAATTGCAGCATTTAAAAACAGCCCCCAACCTCCGTCAAGAAGCCACTGTGCAGGTGGCATCACCGGCCATCCAGAAAATGATCCCGGAATGTATTCCGCACGAAGTATTTCGCCAGAAGTAACGAGTAGTGGCTTTGTATTCCAAATCATTCTTGGTATAATGGAAGTTAGCCCTCTGTATGAAATTTGCAAATCAAAGTGACCAGGGGAAAAATCTCTTATGTATGCAGCATAATAATCATATTGCTGGAGATTGAGACCACTCACGAAGTTATCGACTAAATTATTATTATATCCCGCTTCTGCACCGAAAAATAACAAATCGCGCGTAACTTTAAATATTACAAATAAAGATGCTATAACAAATAAATACAACGAAGCCTTTAATACAGCACCTTTAGAACCTCTAGACTCAAAAACACTGATAAATATGAATAGTATAAAAAAAAGCATAGACAAACTTCGATCACCCCATAGCAAAGATATAGTCATAACTATTAAAACCCCGGGAAGTAGCCACTTTTTTGGAAATCGCTGCCTATGTGTTGTGAAGTAATATAAAAAAAATATGATAACTATGAGATTTGGAATCTTATATAGAAATTTTGTCGGCAAAATGGATTCGCCCATGCGGACACCTGCAAGCGTAGCTACTACACCGCCGTAAAATTTATAGGTATAAATATATGTTGCAATAGAAATAAGAACTAAGCCATAAAAAAGAATAAGGGCCCTAACTCCTACTCGAACAGGAGGTACATTCAGCGAAAAACGGCGGAACAGCAAACTAGGCATGAAGTATGAGAAGGAGGTCAGCACCAGCCAAAATAATGAAATCAGAAAAGCACGAAAGATGTCGTCTTCACTAAGAGGGGCGACCCAGGTTAAATCAAATTGATCTGACCATCCCAACAATAGCATAAGGGGACGTACAGTAAAGAATAACGCAAAAACAAACAAGTACAATTGAAACGTTGATAGAAAACGACGTATTTTGTAAGTCAAGTAGATCAAAAAGAAAATAAAAGATAGATAAATAATATGAATGAGTTCAACCATTATGTTGTATTACGAGACTTATTTTCTGTCTTCAAAAGAGGAATTCTCTATTTTAACCATCCAACCCCAGTTAGTCATTTCTTTGTAAATGTACTTTTTATCATGTTCGTAAAAATACTGTAACTTATTTTCACTCACGTCGAAGAAGCCATCAGATCTTTCCCAGTTAGAACTTATCTTTTTTAGTCTTAAACCTATAGAATCCAATACCTTTTCTACATAGTTAACATATATCCGATCCTTAAGTGCATCAATAATCTTAAATCTTAAATACTTTTGCAACTGATGAACACCATATTTGCTTCTGTATCCATGCTGGACAATATCATATATCGCATAAGCTGTTCGCTCAAGTGCATTCCCCTGAGAAACTGAGAACAGCTCATCGACATTCTGCATAACATCAAACTGTCCTGCGTAATCAATTAATTTGTCCACATAAACTAATTCTCTTTGAGCTTTCAGATCCACGAAAGGGTAGCATTTGTAATAATCACGCCAATTTTCACCAAGGTGCTCAAACAAACGAAGGGCGACTACAGGAATATTTCTTGAAACAGTCTCAAATATTGAGGTAGATAAAAACTGGATAACCAGGCATTTACTATTTAGAGCTTCGGCAAAACTTGCACTTTTGTCGAGATAAACATTATCAAATTTCAAAATAGACTCCCACCCGCAATCGCTTTCACCAGGGTGAAGTCTTAGCGCAAACTCATAATCAGGGTTTGATATAATTATTTTTGAAACCTGATCTATATAAGCAAGCTTAGCATCTTTATAAAACTGTACAATCCTTTCTAATCCATCAATTTTATATTTACGGTGTTCCCTTATAGTTTTATCATTGAAACATGCTACGTTAAAATCGCTCACAAGTAAAACAGTTTTGCTGACTTTTTTATTTCTTAAAGATACATCTAAAACGAGCTTGGGACATCCAACGATATATATTTTATCGGCGTCAACCCCCGTATATGACATTAGAATATTGGCAAAATCAATTCCCCATACAAGATGGTAATCTACCTCGTTCTTGTAATTATCTTTATTATCTAAGTTTAGCTTTTCCTTATAAAATCTTGAATCAATTAGTTGCTCCGAGGGCCAATGCACTAAAATGCTTTTTCTTTTTATTTTTTCGTAAAGAGTATTGAATGTATATCCTGTGTTGTAAGCTGGGGTAATAAGAAGATCGGAAAATTTAGGAAGTATTTGATTAAAATTTCTCCGATGTGCTCCATAAACAGGGTCTTGCGGCGCAAAAAAAAGGTTCACACCATACTTCTTAAATAAAAGTGAGCGAAGAAATCTTAGGTAAGGCATCTCACGACTTGCTATATCAATTTGAACAATTGCGGTATAATTATAATCGCTAAGCTGGTTCCTGTTGTTAAGACTCTTTTTTGCACCAGTAAAAGTATTTGTACTCACTTTATCCATATATACGACCCCAGACCCGCTCCTTCCTCAATCTAAAATGATAACACTCTTAATGACTAAAAATGCTTTTTTCAAGCTACTGCCCGAAATAACTAAGACTTCATTGTGTTCTATATAAGGAATTCTCATCTCGGTATGTGTTCGTCTTGCAGGAAAGCAGCAAAACCAGCCATTACATCTTTCCCTTCCTCCTGGAAAGCTCCCGAGAGTGCGGGTTTGTACTTTGCAACCCACTCCGCAAAGGCTTGATTGCCCTGAATATCATCGGCAATGATGATAGAAGGACGCGCCAAATATGGCGCGACAATTCTTAACTCACGACGAATGTTCCAATACGTATGCAGACTGTCATGTACGAAAAGGTCAACATGCCCAAGCTGCGGAAGAAGTTTTGGGAGTATTCGTTTGCTTGTCCCACGGTGAAGTGTCCATCGCTCTTTATGAACCTCTGGAACAAGGAAGCCCACAAAGGCATCTGCCTTTTCTCCGAGAGGTGGCAGATCAATGCTAAAAAGTTTCCCTTTTTTGTTCCTTTGCAGAGCCTCTAAGATAAAAGCGGTGGTAACGCCGTAAGCGACTCCAGTCTCTATTACAATCTCTGGCTGTAACAGTCGGCACGCCGCATAGCACACCTTTGCCAGACCGATATCTCCATGGTGTCTCGTTGTGAATGGGAGTGCCCCCTCTAAATCTTCCATCCTCTCGTTTACTTCACGTTCGATTTCATCTACGCCTTGCCAATCTATAAGTGTTTTGAAGAACTGCTCTATAGAATCTACCATGTCTTTTACTGTTTGAGGATAATAATTGCCAGGCCTACCGAAACGCTGCTCAACCCTATAGGTGAGAATGGCTTCCAATCGATCCATAAATTCCTTGGGATTTGAGAAAGCTATTTGTGACAGCAAAAATATTTTTTTAATCCAACTCATGATCTATGCTCGCTAATCGCTCCTCAGGCAGCTGTATCTCCATAGCTTATATATGCCCATCCACGTAAAAGCCGCGAGAAGTGCATAGGGAACAGTGTATAGAGGCGTAGTGGAGGCCAGTAAAGCTACAACCACAAAAAAAACCACTAAAGAGCTGAGATGGGCAAACATAATGCTGCGGTCAGCCCGCATGGCATATAGTCCGTAATGCGGGATCATCCCTCCAGCATATATAACAGTAACGCTAAGCAATAACCAGATAAGTGATAGATGCTCAGTATAAAGGGGCCGGTCGATCCAGTGCAGCACAAAAGGAGTAAATATGCCAACTATAGCCGCAAGAGCTATGCTCAGAGCAATTGTCCAAATCCCCATTTCCCGCATAAGCGTGCGGTAAGTGATTCGATCCCCTTTTTGGTAAGCGCTAACGATAGGGGGATACAAGAATGAGAATACCGCCGGCTCCATAAGGCTAATGACTGTCATTGCCAGTCCCATAAAAAGTGTATATACACCTAATAGCGAAGGACCGACTAAGAAATTTACTATATACCTATCTATAGTTCTGAGTGTCATAAAAGATAGAGTCGCTAAAAAAAACATAAGACCTGTTTTATATCCTCTTAGTATCCACGCACGATCTATCGGCCACCACCGCCATGGTCTTGAGCCACGCCATACCATTATTCCCCCTACAAACGAGGCCGTTGCTGTCCCGACAAACCATGCCAAAAAGATAGCATTAAGATTGCGGGTATCATGATTAAACCACATCATAGGGATAATAAGCCAAACCCACGCACCCATTCGAATAAATAAAACAATGCTTGCCATGAGTGGGCGTTGCATAGCAACCAAAATACGATTTAATTCCTGTGAAATGTGTTCAAATAGCAAAAGAATATAAAACCAATACAGAAATTTTGATGGTAGTAAGTTGAAATAAAATAAAGGTAACTGTAATGGGAGTATTAGCAGGTAAAGTAATCCAATGGCAATTACCTGATGTTGTAATACGAAACTCCAACGGTCCTTAGGTACAGAAAGCAGTTCTCGTTGACTGTATGTATAATAGTCGACACCGATAAAAATAACACTAAAGTATAGCGTGGCCGTAAATAAACCATAAAGACCAATTTGTGCTGGTTCCAGTATACGGGCCAAAACGATCATCAGGACGAACTTGCTGCCCATCGCAAGAGCACGTAGAGCCATATTTGCAATTCGAGGCACCGCCGTCTGAAAAATCTTTTCAAGATCAATACGACTATTAAAAAATTCGGCCAAAAGTGAAGGCGCGCCAGGCTTCATCCCGTCATTCACAATCTCGCTCTTTCTGACAATTACACCGTCGCCAAAAATGGTTTAAATCCCGACCCAATTTAGTCTACCAACTCCCATGATATAGGCGTTCCTCGTTTTATGGCTTTGTTTGCTTTATGCCCAAGAAGGTCGGTTAAATATCTTGGATGGAGGCCATGGCCAGGGCGGATGGAGCGGATATTTTCTTCGGTGAAGGTGTCGCCGGCTTTCATGTCTTTCACTACAAAAAGGGAGCGGCGGAAGATACGGCTGGCCTTCTCGTGTTCGGTTACTTCGTAGCTTACTTTGCCGAGGGCTTTCTCGGTCGTTCGGATGGCTTCAACCATCGCCTTGAATTCCTCCGGCTCGAGGGAAAAGGCGCTGTCAGGTCCGGGTATCGAACGGGACAATGTGAAATGCTTTTCTACGATGCAGGCACCTAAGGCAACGGCGGCGACAGGGACTGCAATGCCAAGGGTATGGTCTGATAGCCCAACAGGGCAGCCGAATGCCTCTGCCATGTTCGGAATTGTTCTGAGGTTCATCTCTTCAGGTGGTGCCGGATAGGCACTTGTGCATTTCAAAAGGGCAATCTCTTTACAACCGGCATTTCTTGCGGCAGTTACCGCCTCATCTATTTCTGCAAGGGTTGCCATACCTGTAGATATGATTAAGGGTTTGCCTGTCTTAGCCATCTTTTCGATGAGCGGAATATCCACTATCTCAAATGAGGCAACTTTATGGATTGGCACCCCCATCTCTTCAAGAAAATCCACTGCCGTCGGGTCAAAGGCTGTGGAAAAAAGCTCCATGCCGAGGTCATTGGCGATCTCCTTGAGCTTCGGCTGCCATTCCCAGGGGGTGTAAGCTTCTTTATAAAGGTCATAAAGCGTTCGACCCTCCCAGATTGAGCCGTTGCCAATGCGGAAATATTCATTATCACAATCTATGGTTATCGTATCAGGTGTGTAGGTTTGTAGCTTGACAGCATCAGCACCCGCTTCTTTAGCGGCATGAATGAGCTTGACTGCCTGCTCATAATCCTGGTTATGATTGGCAGACAATTCAGCGATGATATAGACGGGTTGTCCAATCCCAATAGTTCGGTTATTGATCGAAATGGCACATCTCATAATAAACCTCAATTATGATATGCTTTAAAAAATGATGATATTCCTCAAAGAAGTCCTTTGCTCTTCAGTCGCTGTTCAATTTCAGGTCTCTTTTCATCCCACTCGCCTTTCAGCATCGCCAGTGCAACAATGTCAACATATTCCCCATTTTTCAGGAGATGTCGGCGATAAATCCCCTCTTTTTGAAAACCGAAACTTTTATGCATATTGACCACAGCTTCATTAAAAGATAACACCTCGCAGCATAGTTTGTTGTATTCCAAATCGTCAAATACGTATTTCATAATTTGATATTCAACAAAGCTTCCCGCCCCTTTGCCACGTACATTCTGACTTGTGATATAAAAAGCCCAGAAGCACCGCCTGTTCTTTTCGTCAATGTCATAGAGGTTGGCCAATCCAATGGGTTCTCGCTGATACATAATAATCCAGTATTTTCTTCTCGGGTCGTTCAGGGCATTCTGAAACCATCTTTCATGTTCTTCTTTCGTGATATGGTGATCCGTGTACATGTATCGGGCAACATCGGGCGAGTTTCTCCATAGACGAATCATTTCCTTGTCGTCTGCTGCTACTTCGCGGAGGTAGAATTCCCCCTTGCCAAGAATCTCACTCACAGGCGTCCTCCACCCTCTTGCAAGGAGACGCTTGAAGTAAAGTTTGTCCGATAGTCGATGGCTCGTGCCACCTGAGTGCTGTTTGCGTCGAGGTGTACCCCCCCCCCCCTGCAATATCGACAATGGGCCAGGTCGTCTTAAAAAGCGACATCATCTCGTTTTGTAATTGTGCGTACGTTGTTTCCAATGTCTGGCATTCATGATCGAAAATGACTTCTTTCTGCGCAATAATATCGCCGGTATCAATCCCCTCATCCACAAAGTGTATCGTAACACCCTTCGGCGTATCCTCAAGGAAGCTCCAGAGGTTGGGATCGGCCCCCTTATTCCACGGCAAATAGGAGATGTGCATATTTATAATCCGCTCCTTCATAAAGTTCAGAACATCAGATTTAATAATATGGCGATACCCATAGCTGATGGCAAAATCAATCTTATTTTGTTTGAAAAACTGTACTTTGACAGGTGCATCCGTTTCCAGCACATGGTGACCATCCTCTTTGAGAATACGCGTCAGCTCCTCGTTTCTCGGCCCTAAGATCAATATCTTCATGATGCATTGAACATTTCGTGAAGGAGACGTTCCGGCCCTCTCCCATCGACAATTTCACGTGACCTTCTCGAGTATCCATTGCGACGTTCCTGCGAAACAAGAAGGGGCACCAGATTTTCCGCGATGGCATTAATACTCAATTTTTGCCCCCACCCCAGACTCAAAGCCGCACCTGTTTCATGCAGCTTCTCTGCAATAGGTCGCTGATTTTCCGCAATATAGAGGATCATGTTGGGTAAGACAAGAAACGCCATTTCCCAGCAGGTGCTTCCCCCGGCAGATACAGCTACATCCGCCCAGGCCATCAATTCAGGCATGTTGTTGACACTCTGTAAAAGGTGAAAGGGAAAAGGTGAAAGAGCGAGTTCTCTGCGTAGGCTTTCGATGTTTGGGTTGGCAGGGCCAACAACAACCTTTACCTCGATGTCGGCATCTTCAATTAAGTTTAATGCCGCGATTACTCTCAAAGTCACGTTGTCGGCGTCAGCGCCTCCGAGGGTTACCAAAATATTTTTCGCTTTCTTTGGAATTGTGCGTTTGAAATCCTTATATTTCAAAAATTCCCTGCGAAGAAGAACATAACGAGTGCCCAATAAGTGAATGGTATCTTCATCACAACTATAGTTTAATTCAGGGGCGTGGATATTCTGGTTCAAAAGAATATCGGCATGGTAGTGGGGGAGGTGGTTCATATCGTCTATAATCAAGAGGCGTATCCCAGCGTCACGGATAGCCTTCTGGTAGTCGGGGGTGAAGTGATAGCCGTCGAGAACGAGCCACGCATGTGAAAGGGGAAAGGGGAAAGGGGAAAGGTGCTGCACATAGTTTATGGTTTGAGACAAATCATCGGGATGGGGGTGGGGATGTTCGATCGGGATAAAGCTAAAACCTTCTTCAATGATACGCTCTCGTAAGGCGGTGCTTTCGCAATGGCTGATAAATGTGACTTTGCCACCATGATCCTGCCATGCCTGGGCAAGGGCAATACAGCGCATAATGTGGCCGGTACCTATTGTAGGGGTAGAGTCAGATCTTATAAATAATGGAGGCAGCATGCGTAGTTATTATAGTAAAATGGGAAAGGGAAAATGTGAAAGGTACAAAATCCCAGGGGAAATGTGAAAAGGAAAACGTTTCATTTGTTAGTTAGTTTGGCCTTAATTTTATTTGCTAATCCGTATAGCTGTTTGGAGATTATCCGAAGCTCAGATGTAATTTTTTCATATGTTTCATTGTTTATGTATTCTAACTCTTTTGCAAGTTCTGTTTGCATATCTAATTCACTGGCAGAGCCCTGTGCCATATTAATGAATTGTAAGAATTCTTTTTTCCCGGAGCGTGCAGCGCCCTCAGATATATTACTGGCAATGGAAATAGCCGCCCTTCTCATTTGAGTGGCAAGTCCATACTGCTCACTCACAGAAAGTCACCGCTAATCACGTAAATCTTCTTGCTTCCCCCGCTGTTTCCCCTTTTATATTTCCCCTTTTACCTTTTCCCTAATTCAGCCTCTTGAATCCGGAGGCCGCAGGTTTACCGAGCAGATGCTTCTCAGGCTCTCCACTATCAACCGCCACCCGAATTGCCTTGAATGCCTCATCTGCCGCTTTCAGATACTCCTCCACATGTCCTTCCTGATGGGCATACATAGAATAGAAGAGTGTGGAAGCGAGGAATCCCCTTTCCAGCATATACTGGACAAATAATGCCTTCAAAACAAGCCCCTTCTCATGCTCAAAGTCAAAATGGCTGAGAGGCGGTATGCCCGCGATATGTATCGGAAGACTATACTTTTCTGAAAGCACCTTCCAGCCTTCCTGAACCATCTTGCCGATTTTCATCAAATGGCTTCCTACATCAAACGTTCTATGTTTATTAATCGTCGCAATGGCAGCCGCAAATCCTGTCCTTTCCGTCCAGTTTGTGCTGCTGATAAAAGTTTTCTGCGCAGCATCCATAATTTCTGACTTTCCAATTACCGCTGCGATAGGATAGCCATTGCCCAAGGCCTTGGAAAATACGGCGATGTCAGGCTTAATGTCAAGGATTAGATGTGCACCGCCAGTGTTCATGCGAAAACCTGCTGAAACCTCATCGATGACCAACACGGCGCCTGTCTCATCTACCAGCCTTCTTATTTCATCAAAAAAATTAGTATTGGGGTATTCATTACGAATAGGTTCCATGACGACCGCAGCAATTTCGTGTTTGTGCGCTTCCATAATGGATTTGAGTTCATGTAGCTGATTATACCGAAAAGGCAAGGCTGTTCCGGTAAGGGCCTTTGGGACGCCTGCCGGGTCCAAACCCGACAACAGGTGCTCACCGAGGGCATTCTCTGTACCCAAATTCGCCGCCAGATACCAATCATGCCAGCCATGATACCCACAAAAGGCGATCTTGTCTCTACCCGGATATGTTCTGGCGATCCTCACTGCAATCGCCATCGCTTCACCGCCTGTCCTTGCGAATCTTACCATCTCGGCCCAGGGATGAAGTTCACAGAGTAAATCTGCCAGCTCTACCTCTTCAGGAGAGTTAAGGGACGAGCTGACCCCATTATCAATGGCAGCCTTAACGGCTTGGTCAACATCCGGGTCAGCATAGCCGAGGACATTTGCGCCAATCCCGCCAATGCTCATATCTATATAGCGATTACCGTCCAGATCCCATACCTCGACTCCTTTTGCACGACTGAAATAACCAGGCCAGACACCATAGCTGAACATATCGGGCCGCTTGGATAAAAGTTGCGACAAACCCGGTATCCTTCTTTTGGCATGTTCCTGGAGGGATAGGGATTTATGGAGATTGAGTCTATTCATGGCAATAATTTTTTTGTCTTCTTCCAGTGATTTTTCCATACCTTCATTCCTTTTGAATATTTTGTTTATTTCAATTAGTTCAGGCTTTGATTTTAAGAGCTTCAGTATATCTCCCATGCGAAAATGAGGATTAATCTGGTAAAGGGCAGTATAAATTCTATTAACAAATTCAAGGTCCTCTGGTTCATCGACCGTCCACCGATGATTGGATAGGTCTTCCTTGTGGGCATAATTACCAATCCGAAATAGATGGGGGTTGCCGTAAATAAAAGTGGTGACATGCTCACGCTGAGATGGCAGATGAGCTTCATTCCATGCCTGTTCAAGGGCTGAAAAGCGAAAGATTTCAACATCCAGGCCATCAGGAAAGGTGGGGTGCAGCGTATTAGATACGTAATCATATCCGCCGGACAGGTAGAATTGGATAACAGAATCAATTACGTCCGGATCTATTAAAGGGCAGTCACCGGTGAGTCTAACAATATGTGCAGACTTCCACATCAGGGCTGCCTGGTAAAATCTGTCGAGGACATCATTCAGACTACCACGAAAGCATGGGGTCTTTATTTGCAGGCAAAGGGATTCTATAGCATCATCCGTTACATCGGTGCTCGTTGCCACGATAAGCTGGTCTATCATTTTAGATTGCAAAACCCGCTCAATCTGTAGCGCCAGCATAGGCCTAGCAATAATCGGCTTAAGGACTTTACCTGGAAGGCGGGTAGAGGAAATGCGTGCCTGAAGGATAGCCAATATATTCATCTTCATATCTTTTTATACCTTCCATAAAGAAGGGTTGACCAATCGCTCATCATCAATGGCAAATTCTGAAAAATCCAATCGTTCTAAGGTGTCGATGTTACTAACCGATGCGATAATCTCTTCTAAATGGTCTTTATTATTCACACCTACAATAATATAATCTATATCAGGTAGACAGTATACGAATCCTAATGCTGCCTTAAGTGGCGAAACCCCTTTTTCTTTAATCGATTCCTGGTAATGCGCAAGCATAGGTTTGAAGGGATTAAAGTAATCAGGCATTTCTTCTACAGGCATTAGAAGTAACCCCTGCAAAAATACTGAACGGTTATGTATCTCAATACCCTGTTTCTTAAGAATTGCTAAATATCCAGCTTTTATCAAGCGCTGGTCGAGCACATTTATCGGGGCCTGGATAACATCAGGTGAATATTGCTCCAGTATCTTATCGATTTGTTGAGGAGAATACACAGAAACGCCTATCTTTTTAACGAGTCCAGCTGCCTTAATCTCCTCCATTGCCTCCCAGAGGATATCACCATTGGGCAGGAAAAGGTTGTCTGCGTGATGAATCAAGAGGCAATAAAGGGAAGATTGCTTTAGCCTGTTGAGGGATGTGTGGAGGGTCTCTTTCAAATATTGACCATCAGAGCTATAAATGCGAGTTTTTCTAAAGGTCGGGGTTTTGGTTACGATAAGAAAATTGTGTGGATCCGGCAGGCTATTACCTAATGTCTCTTCACTTGTTCCGTAAGCAGGTGCAGTATCGAGAAGGGTGATGCCTTTCTGGTATGCAAATTCCAAGATCCTTTTGACTTCTTCTGATATAGTAACCCCCATAGTGTTGGAGATACCATAGTTAAGTCCGAATTGTGCTGTGCCAAGTGCGAGTTTCATGGAATAATATTATGCAGGGTTTCAATTATATAATTCTGTTGGTCATTAGAAAGCCCAACAAACATCGGCAGGCTGATAATCTTTTCGTATGCCGCCTCGGCAACAGGACAGAGTCCCCGGTGATATTTAAAGGCATTTCGGTAAAATGGATGTAGATGTACAGGAATGTAGTGGACATTTACACCAACACCTGCGTTTCTCAAGCCTGTGAATATATCCTGCCTTGTCTTTCCAATGAGCTTTTCATCCAGGCGCACTACATACAGATGATAGGCGTGGATGCTTGGTAAAAGGCTTGGGGAGAGGGGCATGGGGTTTTGAAGAGAGAGGTTTGCATATTCCTTTGCGAATATCATATCGGCGCGGAGTCCAAGTGGTTTAATGCCGGATATAGCGGCAAATGCCTCATCGTAGATAGCGGCAATCTCCTGGCGCCTCGCAATCCACTTGGGCAGTTTTTTAAGCTGGCTTATGCCGAGGGCGCATTGGAAATCCGTAATGCGATAGTTGTAACCCAATTCCGTCATTTCATAGAACCACGAACCTTGCTGTTCCCGCTGGCGATGGTCAGTTGTAATTCCGTGATTTCGGAAGATTCTCATACGTTGAGCAAATTCTTCATGATCGGTTGTAATCATACCTCCTTCACCGGTGGTAATGTGCTTCACAGGATGAAAGCTGAATACATTGAGGTCAGCAAGTGAACCGACGGGTCTACCTTTGTATCTGGCTCCGAGGGCATGGCAGGCATCGGCGATTAGAGGGATATTGTGAGACCGAGAAATTGATAGTAATTGGTCGTAATCACATGGTTGACCGGCGTAATCAACGGCAATGATAGCTTTGGTGCGTTGCGTAATCTTCTTTTCAACCTCGATAGGGTCGATGAGGAGCGTATCGGGCTCCACGTCGGCGAAAATGGGGGTGCCGCCTTGATAGACAATGCAATTGGCTGAGGCGGCAAAGGTCATGGGGGAAACGATTACTTCATCACCAGGGCCGATACGAAGGGCAAACATGGCGGCATGGAGGGCTGCGGTGCCGCTCGATACTGCTACCGCATATTTTGCGCCGACCGTTTCTGCAAAGACCTTTTCAAACTCTTCAACCTTCGGTCCTGTCGTAAGCCAGTCGGAACGGAGGACGTCGATTACCGCCTGGATGTCATCTTTGTCTATGGATTGTTTGCCGTAAGGGATCATTGTGATTATCGGGGATTATAGAGATTATTGTAATTGTAGAGATTTATAGAGATTAGGAGATTATTGTAATTGTAGAGATTTATAGAGATTAGGAGATTATTGTAATTGTAGAGATTGTAGAGATTATTGTAATTGATCGTAATTTTGGAGAACAGGGGATTAGCAGATATCACTTTGATGCCCTTTTCTTGGTTACGCTAACAAGGTTATTGAGCTTTATACCAAGTTGATCAATATCAGCTATTAACTCTCTTCCTTTGTCAGAATCTATAAAATTCAGGTCGACAGCAATTAAGACAAAACTTTTTAGCTCAAATAATGAACCTCTTGAATTGAGATAAAATTTAGCCTTATCAAGATAATGGTATCGCCCGAAGCCTTCTGCGATGTTGGCTGGGACAGATAAGGCTGCTCGTTTCATTTGAGACGTTATACCATAAATTTCATTTTTGGGGAAATTCGACGTCAATGTATAAATCTTTAAAACGAAATCTTTTGCCATCTTCCATACTTCAAGGTCTTCAAAACTCTTTATCTCCACCGTTCACCTTCAATCAATCTCCATGAATCTCAATGAATTACCACCAATCTCCATCGATCTCCATGAATTCCCATCAATCTCAACGAATATCATTGTTACAACCCTTCAACCATCCCCCCCATCTCTTCCTCTGTGAGGCGCCAGGGATTTGTTCCCGAATTATATTCAAAATCTTCCGGTACCGGTTTTCCTGTATCATGATTATAGCGACGTTTCCAGAAATAGAATTCGGGTTGAATCAAATAGTAATCATCAAACTCTAAGGTGCGTCGGACATCATCCCTGGTAATCATAAGCTCATGTAGCTTTTCGCCGGGGCGAATACCAATGATTTCTATTTTGCATTCCGGTGCGATAACTTTAGCAAGGTCCATGATATTCATGCTCGGTATCTTGGGGACAAAAAGTTCTCCGCCCACCATTCGTTCAAGAGAGGAAAGCACAAAATTCACACCCTGTTCCAGGGTAATCCAGAAGCGGGTCATACGAGGATCGGTAATCGGTAACACCCCCGTTTCTCGACATTTCAAAAAGAAAGGTATGACACTGCCTCTACTGCCCACTACATTACCGTAACGCACAACACTAAAAATCGTTTTATCCTGGCCGACGTATGAGTTCCCTGCAATGAAAAGTTTGTCTGAGCAGAGCTTTGTGGCGCCATACAGATTGATGGGATTGGCTGCTTTATCGGTGCTTAATGCGATAACCTTTTTTACCCCCTGGTCTATCGCTACATTGATGACATTCTGAGCGCCAAGGACGTTTGTTTTTATGGCCTCGAACGGATTATATTCTGCAGCCGGAACCTGTTTAAGGGCTGCTGCATGGATAACGTAATCGACATTGTGAAATGCACGGTAAAGGCGTTCTTTATCTCTCACATCTCCAATAAAATACCTGATGCAATCGTATTTTGAATCTGGGAACTCCTGCGCCATCTCAAATTGCTTGAGTTCATCGCGGCTGAAGATGATAAGCCTTCTTGGTTTGTAGCGTTTGAGGATTATTCCCGTACATTTTTTGCCAAATGACCCTGTTCCACCGGTGATGAGAATTGTTTTATTGTTTAACAATGTTTTACCTCCCTAAATATAAAAAGGGGACAGGCTACTTTTTCGGACTGCGTACTAGCGGCATCCTTTTGGGGCCTCCCCTTTGGCCCCGGTGTCGATTCCAGCCCCAATTCTTCGCTCACGATAATCCGCCAATCTGCTTTGCTATTGGGAGATTCACGATGCGGTCCTCCAGCCATTGGGAGTTGGTAAGGTCATCCCGCCGGCAGTGGCTGTACACATCCAGCTTGTTCATCAGCCGCCATATCGGGCGGGTTACGACGCCATTGTCATTGGTGAATTCCAAAAAGGCATCCCGCTCCTTGCGGTTTTCCATAATCAGCGCGTTAAGCCAATAGTTTGATGCAGCGCCTTTTGGCTCGTGGACAAACGAAAGGCCATGCTCCAGACAAAAACGCCGGTATTTCTCGGCTGTCTCCCTTTTGTTCTTCAGGTATTCGGGAAGTTTTTCCATTTGCGCCACACCAATCGCAGCGTTGACATTCGGTAAGCGATCATTGTAACCGGCTGCGTCATGGGCGTATTCCCAGCGGTGGGGCAGCTTTGCCGTTGTGGTGATGTGTCTGGCGCGCCGGGCGAACACCTCGTCATCGGTAAGGATCATCCCGCCGCCCCCCGTGGTGATGGTCTTGTTACCGTTGTAGCTGAGGATGCCTGCAAGTCCAAATGTTCCCGTATGTTTTCCCTTGTAAAACGAACCCAGGGATTCTGCGGAATCCTCAATCAAGACAAGTTGATATTTTTCGGCAACCGCTTTGATTTCGTCTATGCGGCACGGATGACCGAAGGTGTGCATCGGAACCACGGCGGCAATGCGCCTGCCCGTTGTCCGATTGATCGGACATGCACCTGATGCATCGGAACGTATGTTCTGCTTTAGCCAGCTTTCGAGCTTTTCCGGCGACATCCCCATTGTATCCCGGTCGACATCGACAAAGACCGGCTCCGCGCCTGCATGGACAATCGCGCTTGCGGTCGCGGCGAATGTCAGGGCCTGCGTGATGACCTCATCGCCCGGCCTGACCCCTGCTATTTCGAGAGCAACCTGAAGGGCCGCAGTGCCGTTGACCACGGCGATGGCGAAGCCGGCTCCTGTGAATTGGGCCGTCATCTCCTCAAACCGCGTCACATAAGCGCCGACATACGAAACAAAGGCGCTGTCGATGCAGTCGAGAAGGTACCGCAAGAAACCTGCCCTTTTCATCGTGGTTGAAGCCGGGCAGCAGTTCCTGGAAAAGGGTGATGAGCTGATCGCGCCTCCAGTGTCGCTCCTCTTTCATACGCCGAATTTCCTCGAGGAAGTAATCCAGCGCCTCCTTTGTCGCCGTCGCCGTGTTTTTTACCACACCCAAAGATTCAAAGCGCTCGAGGTCTACTGCTTCACCGCTTGCGTAAAACTCTTCGTACCCCTTTTCGCCCGTTGTGTCGCTTGCGGAGAAATAGCAGGGCCATTGCCCTTTTCCCTTGAATTCTTTAACCTTTTGGCGGGCTTCCTCTTCAGAGGCACAGGCGACAGCCTCGTAGCCCTGTCCTTTCAGAAACTTAACGGCGATCTCGGAAAATGTCCGCATATGGAGTTCCTCGCTTAGCTTCGGGAAAAAGATCTCCCCATTTTTGCCGAAGATGGCTGACATCAGGCACAGCTCGCCGGACTCCTGCGGGGTTACAAAATAGCGCCGGACATCGTTTGGGGCGGCGATGGGCTGACCCTTGAGCAGCCGCTGCTGAAACCCGTAGAGCAGACTGCCGTCGGAAAAGGCAACGTTTGCGAAACGGGCGGTTGAGATTGGAATTCTCTCCCCGAATCGCTGCAGAAACATCTCCATGATCCGCTTGGAGGCGCCCATCATGTTGACGGGGTTCGTCGCTTTATCGGTGGAGACGCAGAAATACTTCCTCGTTCCGGAGGCGATGGACATCTCGATCGTCTTGATGGTGTTCAGGATATTGACGTCCACCATCCGCATGAGCGTGTAGGGGTCTTTTTCGCTGCGGATATCCCGCACCAACTCAACGAGGTTGTTCTCCGAAGTATCCACGACATGGAGCCTGCGGGGGCCGCGTGCGAAGATCTCCTTCACGACCGCCTGGCCGATGGAACCTGCACCGCCGATCACCAGAAACGACGAGCGCTCTATTTCCTTTCTAAGCCGTTCCTCATACAGGGGAAGATCCACTATCAGGGGTTTGGAGCGACCAATTAAAGCGAGCATATTGATTGTATTGAGCGTGTGCGAGTACATGGAGGTCATTCAGAACCTATTTTTTGCAGGGTGACCCTGTGCTGCTTGGGGTTCCTCTGGTGCCATGGGCAAATCTTCCTTCAGCTTGCGGTGCCTGGCCTGCACAAATTTATGAAGGTCAAGAGAATATCAGGGTTTATAAAGGGGACAGGCTACTTTTTCTCGTACTGGCGGCATCCTTTTCGGCCTCCCCTTTTCTGGTCCTAAAGGGCGCTGTCACTAAATTTGATCCTTTATGTCAATAGTGGACACGAACAATATTCTCATGCTGTCTTTCTCATCTCATAAAATTGTCTCATATACCTGAATCCGTGGCACTGAATGTGCTTACTGCTTCAAAGCGTTAAGAATCGACCTCTAGCATCTGCGCCTTGTGCCAAAGATGGCGCGACCCGTTCCATATCCAGCCATCAAAGGCGGTAAACGAGGGACATGATGTTTCAAGTCATCAAGAAAACCGGGAAAAGGCATTTTTCGGACACACATCTCCCTCTGCCTGCAAAGTATTCGCTGAGAATCTCAGCAAATCACCCCTCTTCCATCCTCCTATGGGACGGGGACCATAAACCCACGATAGATGTTTTGCCATACATAGACCCAGGGATTGTGACGGCCGAAGGACAGATACATCCGCCGGGCATGGAAGGTTATGCGGGAGGCCATGTAGATCAAATCCTGCATCACCGTGCGCAGACGCCTCCGCCGCGCCTTCTTTCGCTGGGGAGGGCGCTTCTCCAGATTGCCGTTGTCTTCCCGCAGGCTCTCCTGCCCGCAAAGCCTGAGCAGATTGTAGGCTATCAGGGCCAGGGTCAGGATGGCGGAATTGGTGGAAAAATGCTCGCTCGGCAGCCTCTCCAGGTCCATATCCGACTTGAGCTCCGAATGAAACTGCTCACAGGTCCCGTGATCCTGGTAAAGCAAAACGACCTGATAGGGGTCGTCCTCAAGGGAAGTCCAGTAGGTATCCACTTCCACCTCAGGAACCAACAGATATTGACCATCCTTGGTCGTCCGCTCTGTCACCTCGAAGGCGATCCGCAAGGGTGCGGCAAAACCTTCTACTGTGCGATACGTCTCCCCTCGCCAGAGGGTCTTGCCTTCCCGGGAAGTCTCTTTTTGACCCTTTTCCTGCGCAATCTTCAACCACTCCTGAACATCCTCCCGACGGAGGTTCCGCTTGATCAGCCAGTTGGCGCCTTCCTCGATGCAAACCCCGATGTTCTCCAGGCTGTCGTTTCCCGAATCCAGGCGCACCAGAAGCCCCTCGTCCGTGATCATCTTCGCATACCGGATCGACTCCCGCAAAAACATTGGTGTGTCATTCTGGGAATGTTGCTTGCCCTCGCGAAGCTCAGCATTGACCAAGTACCCCTCAGTGCCCAGATACGCAAAGATCGGGGCGTAGCCGTCAACACCCTTGTAGGTCCTCGACACCCCCTCCTTCTTCGTCTTCGAGTTGTCGAAAGGACTCACATCGATATCCAAGGCAGCCAGATTACCCTTGCAGGTGGATACTTCTCCAATGCCGGGCGCCGTCTTGCGGATCAAGCGTGCCGACTCTTCCTTGACGATCCGGTCAAAGGCCCCGTTGACCACATCCAGCCTCTGCCTCAAGGTCGGGCTGGAGGGGCATTGCCCAATCCCAAGGCTGTATTCGAAAAAAGGAACATCCCGAAAGGCCTCTATCGCATCGTAGTCCGGCTTTCCCATGCACAACAATCCGAGCATCGACTTCACTATGTCGCTATGGGGGATCTTGGGCTCCCGGCACCCGGAAAGCGTAACGGCATCGATACGCGCCCCCAGTTCCATGCGTTCTATCAGGGCGCCGATCAAGGCCAGCCCAGAATGGCTGGTCAGATGTTCGTCACCCTCCTTGATGATGAATTCTACAGGTTGCATCTTCACCTCCCGGGTGTCGTCTCCGGAAAAGGTGAATATCACAAATTACTTGCAATGTCATCTACTTGTATCAATTAAAGCGGATTTTGTGCCACTAATTCAGGATATAGTTAACTGGAGATAGATACCTGTCAACGGTCTTTTCAAATTGAGCCATTTTCGGTCGTGAAAAGTGAGCCACCCTGTGTTCATGATTGGCCCATTTCTTCACCCTCCTTCCCGACCTTTCCCCGGAGTCGGTAGCTGTTGCCCCGCATGTTGATAACCACACTGTGGTGGAGCAGGCGATCGAGGAACGCCGTAACGATGATCGGGTCATGAAAGAGCTCCGTCCAGTCGGAGAAGGCCTTGCTGGAAGTGATGATCGTGCTTGCCTTCTCATAGCGATTGGCGATGAACCGGAAGAAGAGATTGCACTCTTCTCTGCCTATCGGGGTATAAGCCGACCTCGTCCACGATGACGAGCGCCGACTTGTTGTAGCCCCTTCCTCTGCCCTTGCGCTCGGCAACGCGGTCTTTCTTCAGCTTCTCGATCAGGTCTTCCATCGTGGTAAAGTAGATGCTCAT
>Ga0255343_1002547_pt1 | contig 21007 bp, 14 predicted proteins | sample wastewater_treat_4_FD_192413 | JGI IMG/M metagenome (GOLD analysis project Ga0255343, IMG submission 192413) | Wastewater microbial communities from Lulu Island WWTP, Vancouver, Canada - plant16 | ecosystem: Engineered > WWTP > Wastewater > Unclassified | place: Canada: Vancouver, British... | reverse complement strand
ATGCATCCGGGTTTTATGAACGGGCAGAACAGTACCGAAAAGAACTATTTTTTTAAACCGCCCTATCCTCAAACCTGATAAGGACATACGTAAATAATATACATAAGGGATGCAACAGGGATCTGAAATGTCTATAAAATATTGCCTGTTCATCCTGGTATGTACAGGATTTCTGCTACTGCCTCATGTATCTGCATACCAGGATGACAGCCTGGATAATTCAATTCCATCCGATCTGGTCATTTTACAGACACCACTGGATGAAGTGATCATTGGGGATAAAGTCTATCTTTCCGGTCAGGTTGACAGGTCATTATTCGGAACTCAGCCCTCTGATGTTATCATCCTGATTTCTGCGCCTAAAGGTTCACATACTGACACGTTCATGCTGGCAAAACCGGTATCAAACGGGTCATTCAGATATAATCAGGTTGCTGACGTCGGGGGAGACTGGAGCTTTGAAGCCTTGTATAATGGAATATATAGTGAAAAAGTATATATCTCCGTGGTACCTGGAGACGAACCTAAAAAGACAGCACTCACCCTGAGCGGATGGCCGACCTTTCCAAAGATAGGTGATTATGTCTCCTTTAAGGGAAGGCTTACAGATAGTGAAGGAAAAGGGATATCATTCAAAGAGATTACGTACCGGCTTGCTTCAAGTCCTGTCGGCTGCCTTGGAGGATGTGCCTTTGGTGGCATGCTTGAATGGAGAGATGCAGGATCTGTTACAACTGATATCAATGGAGAGTACTCTTTCAGCCTTCCGGTTGTAGAAAGTGGATCTGTTCAGATTGAGGCTTTCTTCCCTGGTGACGAGGGGTACAGCATGACTTCATCGAAGGCTTTAAAATTAACAGTGTACGAATAAAAATTATTTTTTGTATTGTTCAGGGTTTTTATCAAAGACCTCTTTGCAACCTTTATTACAAAAATAGTACATCTTACCCATGTACTCAGAGCTGAACTTCGCTGTCTTTGGGTTTACCGTCATTCCACAGATTGGATCTATCTCATCTTCAGGTTCATGTATCCCGGATTTCTGATCGCTTTCAAGTGCCGGCGGTATGTATCGTTTTAGTAAAAGTGAGAGGCTGACGACTGTTACCGAAGAGAGAGCCATGGCAAATGCACCATATTCTGGTCTGAAAGTTATTGAAGGGTATAAAATTCCTGCCGCCAGCGGAATCAGGATTATATTGTAAGCAAAGGCCCAGAACAGGTTTAACCTTATTCTGCTCATAACTTTTCTTGCCAGCTGAAGTGATGCAGGAACCTGTATAAGGGAATCCCTGACAAGGACAATGTCAGCACTCTCTATGGCAACATCAGTGCCTGAACCAATTGCAATACCAGTATCGGCCCTGGCAAGTGCCGGCGCATCATTGATCCCGTCTCCAATAAATGCAACTACATTCCCTTCTTTTTGAATTCTGACAACTTCTTTCTCCTTGCCTTCAGGAAGAATGCGTGCAAACACGTCTGAAATTCCTACCATCAGGGCAACGGCAGCTGCTGTAACATGGTTATCGCCGGTAACAATACCTGAACGAATACCCATTTCATCTAAGAACCTGACACATCTTTCTGCTTCCGGCTTTACTTCATCTGCTATTGAGATGAGACCCAGGATCTGATTATCCCTTGATACAAGGACCGATGTCTTTCCCTCTTTCTCCCGGCTGGTAACGATCTCTTCTTCTTCAGGTTTTAATGAAAGGCCATTGGAAGAGAGAAAATCCTTTGTACCAATTCTTATCATGCCACCTGCAACTATACCGGAAAGGCCACTTCCTGTCTTTGTCTCAAAAGAGCTTACATCAGCAGGTTCAATACCTTCTTTCTGTGCCCTGGCCATTATCGCAGAACTTAATGGATGATCAGAAAGAAATTCAAGAGATGCTGCCATTGATAAAAGAAGTCCTTCGTTTCCTGTAAAAGTATCAATATTGGTGACAACCGGTTTGCCCCTGGTGATGGTTCCGGTCTTATCAAATAAAGCAACGTTTATCTTATCAGAGATCTCCAGAACCGAGCCATTCCTGATCAGTATGCCAAGTTCTGCGCCACGTCCGATTCCGACCGTCACTGCTGTAGGCGTTGCAAGACCAAGGGCACATGGACAGGCCACTACCAGGACTGCTATCAGAGTCTGAAGGGAGAAACGAAGGTCCATTCCCCTTATACCATACCAGTAAAGGAATGAAAGAACCGATATTAAAAGAACCGTCGGGATGAACCATGCAACCGCATAGTCAGCAAGTCTTTGTACCGGGGGGCGTGAACCCTGGGCCTCCTCTACAAGCCTGATTATCCTTGCAAGCATGGTATCCGAGCCTACCCTTGTAGCCTCATAATTGATTGTCCCGGTTGTAACCAGTGTACCCCCGATGACCTCATGCCCTTCTTCCCTTAATACTGCCAGTGGTTCACCGGTAACCATCGATTCGTCAACATAGCTTGATCCGGAAACTACGACGCCATCTACAGGAATCCTCCCTCCTGGTCTCATTCTGATGATGTCTCCGGGAACTACATCCTGAACAGGGATGTCTTTTTCTATTCCTTCTCTGATAACCGAGGCAAAATCGGCCTGTAGTCCGATGAGCGAAGATATTGCTGATGATGTTCTGCCTTTTGCACGTGCTTCAAGGTATCTTCCAAGAGATAAAAATGCAGTAAGCATAATGGTGGTCTCATAAAAGAGAGTGCTTTTATCAAGAATTATCGAGAAGGTTCCAAGAACACTTGCAAGGTAAGCAACTCCTATACCCATGGCATACATGACATCCATGTTCAGGGTTTTGTTCCTTAAAGCGCCTGATGCAGCACGAAATATGGGGGACCCAAGCCAGAAAAGAACCGGTGTGGTTATAATGAACTGAGCATAGGAGATGATCTGCATATCATGGAATGGAATAAACATCATCCCCATAAGGATAATGGAAAGGCCAAAACCGATTATTATCCTGATAAGCTGATTCTTCAGCTCTTTTTCTTTCTCTCTCTCGATCTCGTCTTCTTTGTCCCTGTCAGTTCCAAGGAACTGATAGCCGGCATTATTTATTGCGTCACGAATGGCCCTGATATCAACAAGAGAAGGATTATAGGAGATATAGGCCCGCTCAGTGGCAAGGTTGACATCTACAGATACAACTCCATCTAATGACTGTAAAGCCCGGACTACTGCCTGAACACAGGAAGCACATGTCATACCTCCCACACGGACGATGACTTTCTCATAGCTTACTCCAAATCCACTCTTCTCTATGGCCCCGGTCAGATCATTAATGGAAACAAGTGTGGGATCATAAGAGATCCTTGCTTTTCCTGTAGCAAGGTTTACCTTGGATTCACTAACCCCCGGAGTTGAAGAGAGCCCTTTTTCAACAGATATTGCGCAGGTTGCACAGTGCATTCCTGTTACCTGCAGTTCAATCTCTTTTATATTTTCATCAGACATATAAAACCTCTTTTTCTGTTGCCAGATTTGTGAAAGTAATCATAATCCAAAACATCTTTTTGGAAGTTATTAACAGATAATAATATATGATACTATGTTTAGCACAATTATCACCCTGCTGGAATGATCCTGGTTTAGGCCTTGAGAAGATGAGAAAATTTGCGGTAGAAGCATCACAAAAAGATGCTGATCTAATCGCATTTCCTGAACAGTTCCTGACAGGATGGGATCCTGATGACACATCATTTGCAACAAAAGAAACTGGGTCACTGGTTGGCGGGATGAGAGATATCGCAAGAGAGGCTGGTATAGGAATAATTGGATCATTTCGGGAGGAGAGTGACAATAAACCCAAAAATACCTGTATAGCAATAGGTCCTGACGGAGATATACTGGCGAAATATTCAAAGATCCACCTTTTTTCTCCAGGAGGAGAAGATGAACACTACCTGGCAGGTAAAGATCTTGGAATTTTCCGGTATGGTTCCTGCAAAACCGGGCTTGCAATATGTTATGATCTAAGATTTTCACCATTATTTCAGGCATACAGGGACAAAGGGGTTGAACTGATGATAGTGCCCTCGGCCTGGCCATCTTCCAGAATTAAATATCTTACACTTTTTACAAGGAGCAGGGCGGCAGAATTTCAATTTTTCGTTGCATCGGTAAATACCGTCGGACCGACTCCGGTTGACAATTATTCAGGAGGAACCTGTATAGCCGGTCCTGACGGGACTATCAGGGCATGTGGAAGTGGCAATGAAGAGCTGGTGTATTATGATATCCGGGAGGAAGAAGTAAAATCAATCAGGGCGAATTTTCCTGTTTACCGGGATTATTCAAAGACAGATTATAAATCTCTAAAATAAGGAATGGAAATTTTATAGAACCATGATCAGGTCACTTACTGATTCATCATACTCATCGTCCCCTGGGAACCTGACCTGGATAAAGGTTGTCGTGGAACCACCGCTGGCGGTGAATTTGAAATAGCCCTTTTCATTAGTGGTGGAGATGCCAAGGATCATAAAGTCACTTCTGTTACCAACCCGATCCGAAGCCTCGCATATGACTTTTTTTCCTGGAAGTGGTGCGCCATTAGCACCTAATAGCTGCCCGTTAATTGAGACTGCCTGACCAGGTGATGGATTTGAAGGGGACGCTTTCGCAATGACTTTTGTACTGGATTTTGCCACCGAAAGATCGGTCCCGGTCTTAATATCAGGCTCCCTGGAGATGTGACCGGCAATGATCTCACTAACACTGCCCTCAAACTGTGAGTTACCATTATAACGGACTCTCAGGTATTCTGGTGGTGAAGCTGCAGGTCTGAAAAATGAAAAGCCCCCGTCAATATCGGTAGTAGTAACAGCAAGGAACTTGTATTCACCTTCCGGGTCATCAGATTTCAGCTGTTCCAGGGAGACCTTCTTGTTACCCATGGCATTACCATCCTGGTCCATGAGGGTACCTATGACTTTAAAGGGAAGAGCCTCACCCGGATTTTCAGGATCTGTGCTGGCCGATATCTGAACCTGCACCTTCTCTGCAAGGACGCTAATTCCACATCCAAGGAATGCAAGCACAATACAGGTGATTAGGGCGATAAAAGAAAACCTGATCACCATGTGGGAGTTTGCGGTTGAATTCATCATGTCACAATCATAGCACTGCATATGATAACAGGATTCTCCTGATGGCCCTATATAAGTTTTACGATGTCATGTTTAGGCTCCATTGCCTCACCAGAACGGAGCATGGCGGTCAGTTGTCGCTCTACCTCATCACGGTCAAAGCCCTGCTGGCGTACAAGCTCAATGACGTCTGGTTTATGTGCCCGCCCGTTTTCATCTGCAATATCCCTTATAACATGTTTTAATGTTCTTATCAGATCCCGTTTACTCTTTGAAACACCTGTTGCAAGGATATCAATATCAAATGTTCCGCTTGATGGATCATATGCAACCTGTCGAAGGCAGGTATCTATGATAGTAATAACCCGCTCTGCATCACTCTTTTCAATAACCGAAGATAGCCTTATTCTGGCAGAGGCCTCAGCCAGTCGGACGATCGCTTCAAGCTGTCTTGCAGTTACCGGCACCGGTTTATTTGCGTCGGCAAGGTCACGAAGTTTCATGTAATATGCGATCAACTCCTCTCTGGCCTCGTCAGAAAGTCGTGGAAAACATGTACGCTTTGCATATGCGACATACTTGCGAAACATCGCCGGGTCAATCTCCGGAGTTACCGGTTTTAACTGTTCGGTAATATACTCCTCATCGACCCCTGGAATCGGTTCACGATTATGCTGGGCAATTAATTCTCCTACACTATGAGCCTTTATTATGTGTTCTGCAATTGCCAGATCCCTCTCATGTTCAGGTTTATCGGCAAGAACAAAAAGCAGGTCAAATCGTGACAGGAGTGAGGGGGGCATATTTATCTGATCTCCTATCGGAACAAAATCATCAAACCTGCCGTACTTAGGATTTGCAGCACCAAGAAGGGCACATCTTGACTTTAATGTTGCAGTTATACCTGCCTTTGCAACCGATATGGACTGCTGTTCCATAGCTTCATGAAGGGCACTTCTGTCATGCTTTTCCATCTTGTCCATCTCGTCCACACAGGCAACACCCATATCTGCAAGCACAAGGGCTCCTGCTTCAAGTGTCCAGCGGCCATCTCCAAACTCATCCTTTACAGCAGTGGCAGTAAGACCGGCTGAAGTCGTAGACTGGCCTGAAGTATAAATCGCTCTTGGGGACAAGCGGACGACATACCTTAACATCTGTGACTTGGCAATACCTGGATCGCCTATTAAAAGCACGTGGATATCTCCCCTAAGCCTGCTGCCATCAGGCATCTCCTTGGCAATACCTCCAAAAAGCTGAAGGGCAATAGCATCCTTGACATCATCAACCCCATAAATAGTCGGGGCAATTGAATGCGAAATTTTCCTGTAGATATTTGGATCATTTGAGAGAGCAATTATCTCTTTCTCATCCTCTTCACTGATATTTACCTCTTCAAATTCTTTTTCTGCAACTTCAATAGAGTTACATTCAAGGTAGATATCAAAAATTGTTGACTTTGAACCATATGAGCTCCGCTGCATAGAACGCAGGATCCCATTCACAACAATCCGGTCACCCGGGGCTACAATACCACAGATATCATCAGTCACGTCAAGATCTATAGTCTGAGGCTGTTCACCTCCACGAAGACCTTCAGGTGACTCCTGTATTCTAAGTTTTTGTGAGTCTACAAATTTTGAAAACCGTGGGATCAGCTCAAGCTTTTTTTGTGTACAACCATCAGCCTGGCAACCATCAGGTTCAGCAAACGGACCATATGTCTGGGCCTTTACCGTGCGATGCCCGGCTGGACAACGAAATACTGCAAGTGTAATTCGTGGCCTGACTTCAGTTGTTTTCCGGAGAATTCCTTCCACACTGATAAACTTGCCAATATGTTCAGACCTTATCTCCCTGATCGCAATCTTTCTTGGCAGATTGATAAATCTGACATGAATATCGGGTTGCTCATCCTTTTTCCTGGTTTTAACAAGGCGATGAGTCCTGATTGAATCCTTAATATCTCCGATAACTTTCCCGGGATTTTCAAGAAGTTCATCAGCCAGCTCAGTTCCTGTTTTTCCAAAACTCTCAATGTCCCGGTAATTGATATACAAGGAGCGGGAATGAGGATATTCACGTGATAATTCATCCAGTCCCTTTTTGTATCTTGTCTTGAGAAATCTGTGCCAGTCTGCATCACGATCAGTTATCTCAACCGGATTTGTATCTTTACCTGCTGCCATGAAGATCAGAATAATCAAAAATTTTTGTTCATTAACGAAGCACTTACGATGTTTATAATATGTGGATTATTAAAATTAAGAGGTCTTTCGGAAATTCGCTTTTGGAACAGTGAGGACAAAACAGGCACCTTTTCCCTGTCTGCCATCTTCAATTATCGAGATCCCGGTAATTGATAAAATTTCTCTGACAAGAAAGAGCCCAAGTCCCGTATTTTTTCCATAACCGCGCCCGAAAATTTTCTCCTTATCCACATCTGCTACACCTGCACCATCGTCTTTGATATATATTTCCAGGTTGTCATTTTTTTCGCAAGTATCAATGAGGATATTAGTGACATGCTCTCCATGCCGGATAGCATTATCAAAAAGGTTATAGAATATTTTCTCAATCAATGGATCGACGAATATCTCGTAGTATTTCAGATCAGGACCGGAAGATATACTGACTGTAGTAAATGTCCGGCCCTGCTCAGTAATCAGCCTTCCAAGATCAACCCAGACTGCACCTTTAACCCCAAGCTCTTCATAAAGCCTGGTAAACTCAATCTGTGCAGATAACCGCGAAAGAAGGGAGTTCTCCCTTTCAAGGTAATCCTGAAACTTTTGTTCAGGTTCATCCATCCTGGCAAGTTCATTATATGACAAAAGAGCCATCATTGTATTTTTCATGTCATGCCTGGTGATGGAGGATAAGAGATTTATCTTTTTGTTTGCCTGGGACAGTGACAGCTCAACCCTTTTTCTCTCACTTATCTCATTTTTCAGATCCTCATTTATCCTGATCAGCTCATCATTTGCATCGCTAAGCTGATCATTAACAAGGGCAATCCTGTCTTTTGCCTCATTTAGTTCGTTGTTTTTGTTGATTGCTATTTCATAGGTAGACAAAAGGATGTTCAGAATTTTTTGACGGTTTGAAGAGATATAATGAACTTTTCCACCAAAGAAAACTGGAACGTCAGGCTGTGCAGGAACATCCAGGTATTGGTTTTTGTCATCCTGGATTAACCTGATCCTCTCAAGCAGGCAGTCTTTTTCATAGGGTTTTATAATAAAATTATCCGCTCCACATTCAAGCCCTGATAAAACATCCTGCGGGTCAAAGAGCTGGGTTACAAGAATTACCGGAATGCTCGAGGTATCAGGGTCACTCTTTAAATTTTTACATAGCTCGTATCCATTCATCTCAGGCATCATCACATCAGTCAGAACAAGGTCAGGTTGTTCTTTTTTAATCTGGTCAAGAGCTTCCCGTCCATTGTATGCTACCTTCACAGAATACCCGTCACTCTCCAGAAGATGACGTAAAATCTCCACCTGAGTTTTGCTGTCTTCAGCAATCAGAATTGATACAGAATTATTTTTATTTTTGGTCATTTAACCTCCATATTCAGAGAGAGTAGCATCTGACCTGACATCTTCCCCTGCCAGGTAAATCTGAAAATTAGACCCAAGGCCTAATCCTGGACTTTTAGCTGTAACAGTCCCTCCATACAGTGATATTATCCTTCTGACAATCGAGAGACCAAGACCATGAACATTATGATCATGCCTTGATATGTCTGCCTTGTAAAAGTCATCAAAGACCCTTTCTGTCTGGTCTTTTGTAAGCCCTATACCGGTATCCTCAACACTTATCACCTGGAGCTTTCCTTCTTTCTCACACGACAGTGTGATCATTCCATTATCCTTGTTATACAAAATTGCATTAGATACAAGATTATCCAGCATTGTCATAGCATGGAAATGAGATGTCCGGAAATATGTTCCTGCCCTGATATTATTTACCACAGTAATATCCTTCTGTTCAATCATGTAGGAATGGTTACCAAGAACCTCGACGGAAATCTGATAAAGATCTGACCTGGTTTCTGTGCCAGATATTGAATCGGGTGTGATGTGTGACAATTTCAATATTCTTTCGACAAGTTTTTTTAGTACGGTCACATCTTCAACAAGCACCGAGAGAATCTCTTTTTTCTCTTCATCTGTCTCTTTTTTTTGCAAATATGGTAAAAATGCATACAAAGGAGTCAGGGGGGTCTTTAGATCATGGCCTATGCGGGTAATAAGCTCATTTCTTTGTATCAGCAGATGTTCTATAACTTCATTGGTTACAGATAAGGCTTGTGTCCGCTTTTTCACAAGTTCTTCAAGATGAGAAGTGAATTCATTCAGTTCTCTTGTAGCCCGTTCAAGTTCAGAATTTTTCAGTGCAGCGGTCTGGTAAATAGAGATTAAGGTTCTTAGGAGATCTTCCCTTGACGAAGAAATTGAGAATTCATGCCCATCATACATGAAAGGGATCTTTTCCTGCAGACATGCCTCCGGCTTTGATTGAGTGGGACCATTTTGAATTAATATGGAGATCTCCCTAATCAGTTGTTCTCTTCTGACAGGTTTGATGATGAAATTATTTGCACCACAGCAAAGGCCTTTGATGATGTCAGTCGGGTTTGAGAGCTGGGTAATGATGATAATTGGAATGGATGAATATTCCGGATTATTTTTCAGCCCTTTACAAAAGGTATAACCATCCATTCCAGGCATGATTATGTCGGTGAGGATAAGATCAAATGGCGATTGCGAAAGGGCTTTGAATGCAGAGGCCGGTGAATCTACCCATACGGCCTCATATCCTTCCTCATCCAGGTAGTAAAGAATAATTTCTGCCTGGGTTTTACTATCTTCAACAATTAAAACCCGGGGTTTTTTAGTTCCCGTCACTCATCCCTCCAATAAGGTACTGATTTAAAAATGAAGCTATTTCTGATGGAGACAAGGAGAACTGTCCGGCATTTATCAGTTCTGCAGCACCAGGCATTCCGTATACAAATGAGCTCTCCTTATCCTGGATAATAGTGCATCCTCCACCCTGCCTTATCTGTAATAGTTCTTCAGCACCATCTGAACCCATTCCTGAAAGAAGAATTCCGATGACATACGGACCCAGGTTTTTTGCCGCCGATCTGAATAAATATGATACAGAAGGTCGTAAATTGTGCTCAGGCTGACTTGATGAGAGGGTGAACCGTAAATCAGCAGTAATGCCCGTATGTTTCTTATCTGGTGCAAGATATAATGTTCCGGGTTGTGCCTGCTCACCTTCTTTTGCAATCCTGACAGGAAAACCGGTTGAATCATTAAGCCATAAAGCCAGACCCTCAATAAATCCGGGGGACATGTGCTGAACCATCACAAGAGGAAGAGATAATTTCCCCGGAATATTTTTTAATATCTCCTGGATAACCTGGGGTCCACCGGTTGAGGCCCCTATAACAATAGCACGAATCTGCCTTGAGATCTGAATAGGTATGGAAAGGCTGTTGTCAGTCTCCTTTTGTAACACCAGGTTATTTGTCCTTCTTTTGATTACTTTTACCTCTGAAAAGGTTTTTACTGCATATACAAGTTCCTGGGCAGCGTTTTCATACCCTGGATCATTCAAAGCCGGAGGTTTCCTGAAAACAGCAAGAGCACCTGCCTCAACCGCCCTGAATGATGCACGAATCTCCTCAAGATTATCGATTCCGCTGACGATGATGATGGGAACCGGGGTGCGTTCCATGATCTGCCTGGTTGTTGTAAACCCATCCATGTCAGGCATGTTAATATCCATGGTAATTATATCAGGAGAGACACGTGAAGCAAGATATACAGCCTCCTTCCCACTTTTGGCCTTTCCGACAACGAAAATATCCGGCTCCTTCTCAAGTATCTCCCGGAGAACCATCAGGGACACATCTGAGTCATCCACCAAAAGCACTCTTATCATCTGGCAGCTCCAATAAGCCTTGAGATTACTTCAAGCAGATTGCCCTGATCAAAACCTGATTTAACGATATACGCATCGGCCCCAACCGTGATGCCATGCTCCCTGTCTTCCTTAGAATCAAGTGAAGTTACAAGAATTACCGGAATATCCGATATTTTCTTCTCAGATCTGATCTTCTCGGTCAGGATAAAACCATTCATCCGTGGCATATCAACATCCGAAACAACAAGATCTATTGGCAGAACCTTTAATTTTGTAAAGGCATCAAGTCCGTCTACGGCAGTTGTAACCTCAAACCCTGCACCTTCCAGGATATTTTTTAGCAACATCCTTGATGTTATGGAGTCCTCAACTACCATGATCTTCCTTTTGCCTGAAAGAGTTGATGGCATATCCTGAACGGCAGCACCTACGTGGGCCCTGTCCTGCATCTCTTCTGCAATATCATCAATTTGTAATACCGGTACAATTATGGCATTACCTAAAATTGCAACACCGCTGACGAAACGAATATCTTCCAGCTGTGGGCCCAGGTCCCTGACCACGATCTCCTGGACGCCGCCGATCCGGTTTACGACCAGCCCAAACCTTCTGCCTGATGTTTTTACAAGAACAATGGTGCGGGATTGCACAGAATCATCTGGCCCTGTCGAAAGTCCAAGCAGATCTCCAAGCAAAGCTATGGGAATCGTCTCGTTCTCAAGGCACAATACAGTTCTTCCTTCAATGGTCGATATTTGTGATAAATCCGGTACCACTACCCGTTCGATCTCACTTAATGGTAAAAAGAACTGCTGATTCCCGACATATACCAAAATTCCCCTGAAGGTTGCCAGGGTTACAGGAACTGTAAGCAAGAATTTTGTGCCTTTCCCTGGGACCGATATTACATCAATAGCCCCTCCCACCTGGTTTAACTTTTCCTGCACAATAGCAAGACCAAGGCCCCGTCCTGACACTTCGGTGATGTTTCTTGAAGTTGTAATACCTGATTGAAATATCAACCGGTTCTTCTCTTCATCGGTAAGTTCCCGTGCATCATTCTCGTGCAGCAATCCTTTACCTATTGCAGCAGTTGTGACTTCGTGCAGATCAATTCCCCTGCCATCGTCTGAAATTGTGATTAGTACCTGGTTGGTCCGGTTATGGGTTATGTCGATGGATAATCTTCCTTCTGCAGGTTTTCCACTTAAAAGCCTGGTATCTTCAGTCTCGATCCCATGATCCACGCCATTTCTGATCAGATGTATTAATGGATCCCTGATATTTTCGAGGATGCGCCTGTCTACCTCTATCTCAGAACCGGTTATCTGAAGTGAAATTTTTTTGCCCTGCTCACGGGCAATGTCGCGGACCATTCTTGGATAAGTGTCAGTCAGTAATGAGAAAGGGACAAGCACGACATCTCTGATACTTTCAATAAGCTGGGTGATGGCCAGCCCCATCTCATTTTGATCCTGGATCATCGACTGAATAAGAAAGTCAAGTCTTGTCTCGCAACCTCCTATACTATCCCTGGAATTATCAATAAAAACCGAAATTTTCTCCAGCAGATCATTATTATCCTGAAACTGGCGTTTAAGATTTGCTATATCGCCCAGGGCACGGTTAAGGTTCCATCTCCACGCCTGAAGGACTTGGGAAATACTTTTTAGTTCTGATATATGCGTCTCCGCAGACATACGATATGAAAGGAGGTCGTCTGCAGTCTCATAAAGGGAGGTAAGGCGTTCTTCTGATATCCTGATTTTTGTTGTTGAACCGGTCTCCTGTTTTATTATCACTGCTGAATCAACAGGTCCATCAGGCTGGGAAGGCTCATCCTGGACATTTTGCTTATGTGATGCCGGTTTGGGTAATTCAGATTTTAAGGCCGACTGTGTGGAAAGAACAATTTTTTTCAGCTTTTGAATTAAAGGAGCGGTCTTTACCTGTTTATTTCCGGCAAGAAGTGATTCCAGGGTTAAAACCACCTCATGTACAAGGTCAAAACCCTCCTGGTTAAGGGTTAATTCACCTTTTCTAACAGAAGAAAATACTGATTCAAGGTGCTGGCAGACCCCCTCGATATCTTTTAGCCCAACTGCTCGTGCAGCACCTTTAAGACTATGGGTCGCACGATAAACCGGTTCAATCCCTGTCTGCTGTGAAAGGGAAGGATCCTGCTCCAGGACCAGAATCCCGGAAATTATGGACTGAATATGATCAGCTGCCTCTTCTCCAAAGGTTGCAAGCAGTCTGGTTAGAAACTCTTCGTCCTGAATGTCCATGTTTGTAACTCAGACTCTGAACCGTTCGGTGATCTCTTTCAGGTTGTTCCCAAGATCATGAAGATCCCTTGCAGTCTTCTCTACCTGCCTGGTGACCTCAAGGTTATTTTGTGCAGCAGTCCGGATATTTTCCATGGCAATGGATATCTGATCCATTCCAACTACCTGTTCCTGGCTTGAGGCAGTTATCTGAATCCCTGCACGAGCAGCATCAGATATACCCTGGGAAAGGACTGCTATTGCCTCCTGTGCGTCTTTTGTAAGTTTCATTCCTGTTGCAACGGTCTTTGTCCCCTGTTCGGTGGAGATGACGGTAGAGCTTATTCCACGCTGTATGTCTGTAAGAATATTTCTGATATTTGTCGTTGCCTGCTTGGACTGTTCAGCAAGGCTCTTGATCTCCTGGGCTACAACACCAAAACCTCTGCCAAACTCCCCTGCCTTGGCAGCCTCAATTGAGGCATTAACGGCGAGCAGATTGGACTGTTCTGCAATATCTGTAACACTTACAATTATCTCACCGATAGCCTGGCTCTGTTCAGACAGGTGGATAACGTTTGACGCAATCGACTCCATCTGCTGATTTATCTGGTTCATACCTGAAATGATCTCTTCAACAGAAGTCTGGCCGCTCTTTACAACCTGATTAACTGCCTGGGACTTTTCAGAAACAGTCTTTGCCTTCTGATTGGTAACCTCACTCGTCTTTCTTACCTCTTCAACGGTTGCAGATGTTTCATTAACGGCAGTTGCAGTCTCCGCTGTGCTGGAAGATAACTGCGATGTGACCGATAAAATCTCGGTTGATGCGGCAGAAAGGACATTAACACCCTGGTAAAGCTCGTCATTGATTAATGACAACATCCTTGACAGTTCAATGCCAATTCCGTTAAGAGCATTTTTAAAGGTTGTGAATTCTCCCTGTAAATGTAATTTTTCATCTATACGTGCCGTGAAATTACCTGCAGCATATTCGGCAGATACTCTCATTGCCTCGTGAACCGGTTCAATTACAGAATCTAATGTTTTATTTACCCCTTCAACAATTTTCCTGAAATCTCCCTGGTGACGTAATTCATCTGCCCTGGTGTCAAGCCTGCCTTCCACTGCTGAATCTGAAAGCATCCGGACGTCGGTTATCATCAGGTTAATTGCATCAATACACTGGTTCAGATTATTCTTTATAAGTGAGAAGTCTCCCCTGGCTTCCTCTGTTACCTTATCAGGTATATCCCCATATGAGATTCGTTCAACATACTCAGCAGCGATGTTTAATGGCCCTATGATTGCATCCAGCATTTTATTAATGCCATCAAACATATCCCTGCTATAACCAGTGTATTTTGACAGGTCAACCCTGTAATCCAGGTTTCCTGCTATTCCGTTCTCGATAAGTAATTCAATATCCTGGTTTCTTTCTTTTAGTAATGTTACAAGTGAGCTCAGATTTACTTTTACCTCTTCAAAAGAACCAGGAAAGGGTTCTTCTATTGGAGCAGGAACAGCTCCACGTGCCAGGTCATTAATATACCTGGCTGTGATGTTCATAGGTTTAGTGTAGGCATCAAGTGTTAAGTTTATCCCTCCAATAATCTTCCTGAAATCACCTTCATGTCTCTGAGAATCGACCCGGTATTGCAACTCACCCCTTATCGCAGCCTCGGTCAGGGCATTAGCATCCGCAACCATGGTTGCAATATCACTGCCCATATCGTTTACAGTTTTACCAAGTACTCCGATCTCATCACTTCTCTTCCTGGTAAACCTGGCAGAGCTGTCTCCTTTTCCAATTCTTCCTGATACATCTACGAGTTCATTTAAAGGAGCTGTGATATTTCGTGTAAGTATATAAACAGTTAATATTGTGATAATACCAACACCAGTACCGATAACTGCAATCAAAAACAGAAGGAAGTTTTTCTCTGCATCGGCCATTTCCTTCTTCTCTTGTGCCTCTTTCATCAGATTATTTTTAAGTGTTGAAAAGATGGAGTCAGTCGCCCTTCTGGCATTTGCATGCTCCCCGCCATTCATAATAGATATCTTCGCTTCCCTTTCCTTTCCATTCCTCTCAAGTTCGAAGACACGGGTTGCTGCTTTTTTATAATTATCCCACTGGTCCAGGAAAGTCAGGATACTTTCATCCATTTTCCCGTCTATCCTGGAAGTTTTGATCTCTTCGATAACAGCCTCCACTTTCTCCATTTCAGCCAGGAACCTTCCATAATCCTGTTCCCTTTCTTCAGGGATGGCAATTGATCTGAAGACAAGGGCACGAATTGAATGCAGACCAGTCTCAACATTTCCAATATTTTTCAGGGGAACTGTCTGTTCTGTATAGAGTTGATCTATCTCTGTTGTAAGCTTGTCAACGCTTACAAGACAAGTTGCCACTATGACTGACATTAATAAAATAACAAGGACAAATCCTCCAATCAGTTTTTTTCCTATGTTTACATTGTCTAATAATGAATTGATACCCATGATTCACCAGATAAATTTTGAGAAGTTATAACCAGCAACATTAAAGATCTATTTATCTCCAAAAAAATGTTTTCAGATTGACAGTATTTCTCATTCATAATTATCGACCTCTTTTGTCTGAGCGTTTTACCACAAGTTTTGGGTGAGTAAGAATTGCCCCGGCATTAATGAGAATGAGGGGTCCTGGAAACACCCCGCTTAGAAATTCTTTCCCAATACCTCTGATTGTATCAGGAACAGCCGTCAGCCCTGAAAGATTTTGTGATGATACCCCGTTTACCTGATCGGCCAGTACTGCAAATTCCATCCCTTCCCCGGAGAGTACTATGATTTTGTTATAATCCGAAAGACCTTTCCTTGGAAGATTAAAAAAAACACGTAGATCGGTAACTGAAATAATTCTACCCCTGATGCCTATAATTCCCAATATAAAATCAGGTGTCCCGGGAAGAGAAGTTAAATGCCGGAGAAGTGTCACTTCTTTTACATATTTCATCGGGACTGCGTACTGTTCACCGTTTAACATAAACGAAAGAACTTCAATCCTTTCACCATCTCCATCTTCCTTATCCAGTGGTTTTGCAAGGATCCGTGCACGTTCCTGCAGGATATTATCAATCTGATCTTTTCCAGTTAACATCTGTTCTGTCATCAGTCATCATCCCTCAAGAAGCTGGTTTATCATATCTTTCATCTTCTGAGCAGGAATACCCTCAGTCTCTTCAAGAATGATATCTTCATCCTTTGTTTCAAGTATGCCAATTGCCAGTTTATAGTGATGTCTTGCAAGATCCGGCTTTCCGGTCTTTGAATAAATTCCGGCAATCGCAAGATGTGCGGGAAGATAATCATGAGAAGCATATAATGACTGGCGAAGCAGTTGCAGGGAGTGTTCATATAGTCCCTGTTCATCAAAGACAGCAGCCTTTAGCAGGTAAGGCCGTGGGTTTAAAACATCAATGGCAATTAACCGGTCGCTCCAGCCAAGCGCCTTTTCGTATTCACCATTTCCAGCATAAGAACGGATAGCACCCTCCATCTCCATGATTTCCTGGAGAAAGTTATCTGTTTCTGAATTGTTTATTATCTGGATCGCTTCATTAGGACGATCTTCAATTATTTGCTGATTAATCTCCTTGTTCTCATCTTCCTGAATATCAGCGCCTGGTAAATTTATTTCAGGTTTAGTCCAGTTTTTAAAAATATCTTCATGAGACTTGTCGTCATACCCGAAGTCTTCAATATCTTCTGCATCAATAGTCTCAGACGACAGGGAAAATTCAGATGTCACATCTTTACCAGGAGAAGAACAGGATGAATCTTTTCGCCCTGCACCTGCTCCGGGAATTACCCTTTCATGAAGGAAAACAGAACCTTCATGGACAATTCTCGTATCCTGTCCCTGGATTATTCCAATCTCCTGTGGAGAGACTATAAGATATCCTCCTATCCGAAGAGAATTTACAAGATGAGTGACTACTTCATGTGACTTGTCCTGAGAGAAATACATTAATACATTCCGGCAGAGGACTAAATCCAGGGAGGAAGGACCAAAGCCATGGGAGAAAGAGGTATCCCGGACCAGGTTTACCTTTTCAAACCTGACCATATTTCTGATAATATCATCAAGTTTCACCTGGTTATCAAGTATTTTTGAAAAATACAGGTCAGTGGGTATTATTGGATCATTCCTGAAGGACCACCTTGAATAAATTCCCTCCCTGGCACGATTGAGTATGTTCTGGTTAATATCAGTTGCCATTAAAAAAATATCCCAGTCGTCGATATCAATAAGCAGGTACCGCAGCAACATTGCAAGTGAATAAGGCTCTTCCCCACTGCTACAGGCAGCACTCCAGAACCGAAGGTACAATTTATTCTCTCTTCTTCTCTTTTGAATCAGGTCAGGAAGTAAAATATCACGAAGATAAATGAAAAGATTTTTGTCACGGAAAAAATATGTCTCTCCAATTGTTATGTAATTGACCAGAATTTCAAGAAATATTGAAAGGAATGAAGAGTCCTCGATCTGCTCAATACAGGATTTCTTCGAAATTTTCAGATCTGTACAGGCAGATGAGATATGACGAACAAGGTCATTTACATGAAGTTCATCAAACAGTATTCCGGTGTGGGTAAGAATAATATCCCTGATCTTTACAAGTGAATTATCATCCAGGCTGTCATTCATAGATCAGAAAATTCCCTCAAAGCCTGGATTTTTTCTTCATCTCCCGGATCTATTAGTTCTTTTAAATGGGAGATTACAAGTAAACCATCATTACACCGGTATATTCCAGTGATACCTTTCATACCAGGGGTGATTTTTTCAGGAGATGTCATTTCCCCTTCAAGCTGAAAAACCCCGGAGATTGATTCGGCAATTATTGCCAGGTTCTGCTCCCCTCTTATGATTAATAAAAAATCATGGATCTCGTGCTTTTTATCAGGGAGAAAGAGATATTTCCTAAACGAAAAGACTGGCAGGATATCACCATGATAATTGATTATTCCAACAATTCCATGAGGGGCATCAGGGACCGGGGTAATCGCAACCATCGGAATGACATGATCCAGGACCCGGGCAGGGACACCAAGCCGTACATTCTGCACAGTAAAAATGAGAGTGTCTTTTAAATCTCCTGGTGAAGATGTAGCACTACCCTGATTAACGATTGTCCCGGCCACCGTACATCACGAATTTTGCCATTAAGGATTGCATCTGAATGTCACTGCCGGCACCTTCAGACAGCCGGAAGTCAGTCTCTCCAAGGGAATCAATCAGCCTGACCTTTATACCTTCAGGCATGTCTCTTCTGACCACCGCACGATATAACTGGCCGATAAGTTCCTGTGGTGCAATGCCACGATCATGAAGAAGGGCCTGAAGAGAGCTTCCTGCTCCAAGGAAATTGCCGGCAAGGCTTAAATCAATGAGATCCTCAATTTCTTCAGGCCTTGCAGTTGCGGTAATTGCGAAGATCATGTCGGGACTTATCTCCCTGCCAAGAATTGCTGCCCCCTGTAAGGCATTAATGGCTTTTCGCATATCACCCTGGGCAATGTAAAATATGGCATCTGTGACCTCATCTGTAACGGACAGGTTCTGGTCCTCACTTATTCTTTTTACCATTTCAGATACTGCCTGGCGTCCAAGAGGTCTGAACCTGTAAATTGCACATCTGCTTTGTATGGGATCTATTATCTTGGCTGAATAATTACAGGACAGGATAAACCGGCATGTCTGGGCATAAGTCTCCATCGTACGTCGAAGGGCTGACTGGGCATCGTTCGTGAGGGCATCTGCCTCATCAAGAAAGAGAATCTTAAAAGTTGAGGCACCAAAGGGAGAGGTTCTGGCAAACTGTTTTATCTGGGTCCTGACCACATCGATTCCACGTTCATCTGATGCATTCAATTCCCGAAAGTTCATCTGCCAGTCTTCACCAAAGAATTCGCGGGCCAGGGCTACAGCGGCGGTTGTCTTTCCGGTCCCGGCATTTCCGGTAAAGAGCAGGTGTGGCATCTCCCGTTTTGCAACATAAGAGCGCAGCCGGTCAATAATCTCATGTTGTCCAATAATATCTTTGAGAAACCTTGGCCTGTATTTTTCAATCCATATTGCGTTTGATTCTTCCATCTTTTATAAAACCTCCAGCCCTAATTCAAATATCAAAGCATGGAAATCATGGTGCTGATTTTGATACCAGTTATTGCTCTATATTATTACAGATTTTCAACCAATATAGGTTCTTCAGATTGATACATAAAAGAGTCAGAAACCTTGGGATCAACACATGTGATTCCTGATGCAGAGCAGTGAATTTTTTCAGGAAAAGTTGTCAAATCCAGATATGGTTCGACAGATTGTTAGAAAAATTGTCGTAAAAAGAAGTTAATTTGAGGTTTCGGTGGAATTATCCACGTTCTCATCTGTATTATCGCCCGTTTCTTCATCCTGTGACGGGGTTTCTGCGCTCTCCTTAGGGTTGTCAATAAGTTCCTTAAGGTCAAGAGCATACTTCCATTCCTGGTCAAAGGAAAGGGCTTTCTCAATCGCTGCAGATGCCTCATCTATCTTGTTCAGATTATAAAGGACTAATGCTTTTTGTGCCCAGAGATCAGCTTTTGTGTCATCCAGGGCAATTGCAGAGTTAAATGCCTCTAAAGCTTCTTCAAATCTCTCGAGCGAGACAAGTGCCATACCTTTTGCAAGATAAGCACGTGGATTTGGCTCCATCTCTGCAGCTTTTTCGAATGCAGCTATTGCCTCTTCAGTCTTGTCCAGTTTCGACAGGGTTGTTCCCTGGTTATAATAATACTCAGCCTCGGTATCTGAGAGTTTGATCGCCTCATCAAAGGCCTCGAGTGCTTCCTCGTCCTTTTCAAGCTCGGAGAGAACGACACCATAATCATTCCACGCAACCGGGTTTGAAGCATCCAGTTCTACTGCCTTTGCAAAAGCTTCTGAGGCTCCCAGTTTGTCATCGATCTGAACACGGGAAAGACCTAATGTATAATAAGCCTTTGAAAGATCGTCCTCTGTCATCTGAGAACCGCTAAGTGCAGTTGCCTGTTCAAGTGAATCTGCAGCTTCCTGGTAATAACCAAGCTGATACTGGGTCAGGCCCTTAAGGTAATATGGATCTGCAAGGTCTGGTCTCAGTTCAATCATATTGTCAAGGGCGGTAACAGCTTCCTCATATGAACCTTCGTCACTTAAAAGGCCACCAAGGTAATACCAGGCATCAGCAAGACCTGGGTTGAGCTCTGTTGCAGTTCTGAACTCGGCAATTGCTCCGGACCGGTCGCTCTGGTCTATGTAAACCTGACCCTTCCAGTAATGTGCAATGCCCATCAGTGGATCTGCATCTGTTGCAGCAGTCAGGGCTCCCATTGCGTCAATAAGATCTCCCTGGTCGTAGAGAATTCTTCCCTTGTAATACAGGGCATTTGCATTTGATGGATTCAGCTCAATTGCCTTATTAAAAGCAGCAAGAGCCTCGTCCGGACTGTTTCTGATTTCAAAGAGGATGCGTCCCTTTCTGTCCCATACATCAGAGTCACTTCCTACAGTAAGGAATGGTTCAGAATAGTCTTCATCAATCGCAAGGACCTTGCTAAAAGTAATCTCTGCATCGTCAAAGTTGCCCAGTGCACTCTCTGCAATTCCTTTTGCATATAGTGCATCC
>Ga0255343_1002546_pt1 | contig 21022 bp, 18 predicted proteins | sample wastewater_treat_4_FD_192413 | JGI IMG/M metagenome (GOLD analysis project Ga0255343, IMG submission 192413) | Wastewater microbial communities from Lulu Island WWTP, Vancouver, Canada - plant16 | ecosystem: Engineered > WWTP > Wastewater > Unclassified | place: Canada: Vancouver, British... | reverse complement strand
CGCAGATTCACGCAGATAAAACGCAGATAAATAGGTTTTCATCTTTTAACTATCCGCCGATTCGCTTTTACGTTCATATCATTCACACTGTGTATAAATTTAATTTTAAAATCTACACTCTTATTTCTCTTGGCTTAGTTGCTTTTTGGTATATTGCGGCGAACGGGCAGGCGCCAATTTTCCAGTTAAATTTTCCACTGACCGAAGTCAAAAGCAAAATTGGATTGTCTAAGCCAAGCACCCTAGTTATTAATGAGCAAAAAATAAAGGCAACCGTCGTCGTTGCCCCCAAAAAAGAAACTCGTGGCTTTGCCGATTATGAACGCCTATCAAAAGAAGCCAGTCTTTTGTATATTTTTGACAAACCTGATTTTTATTTTTTTGAACGAGAAAAATTTTCTTCCCCGCCGGACATTGTCTGGATTGGTTATTACCACAACATTATAGATATTGCCGCCAACCTCGCCGCCCAAACCTCACCCAAAATTCTTGAACCAAAAAAACCGGCCAAGTATATTCTTATTTTGCCGGCCGGCGCCACGGAAAAGTTGCGTTTGGAAATCGGGGATGAAGTTCTTGGATTATAATCAAGCGATTATCGGCGGCTCACTGACTGGCTGACAAAACTGCCAAGCTTGTGGGTCGGAGTTTATATGACGGTCCAAAACAGTTCGGTCATTTGTGCGCATCGCTTCGGCGTTGAGTTCGGAACGGCCAGGCAATTGTCTCGCGTAAGTGCTGTTTTGAATTTCTCCAGCCGCGCCATCCCAATCACCTTGGGCTATTTCGCCCCACATATTATTAAATCCGGCCAAGCCTCCGCCGCCTTGCGCCCCCATATTAAACGCCATGTCCGTCAAAACAGCCTGCCTGGTGTCTGACAAAGAATCAAAATCAACTCCGTGAAGAGCGGCGGCCATCGCGGCCTCTTCTTTTGCTCTGTTATAGTCTTGCTCAAACAAGGTAGCCACTTGCTGGTTGGTCAAGGTTTGATTGACATTAAAGGGTTCGTCGCCGGTGATACGGTGGCCTACTCCGACCGTGCGATGACCAAGCGAATCGGTATAGGGGGAGTTCCGCCAGCCCTCGTTGGCAATAACATAAGACGAAGCAGTATTATCACCTTCGCCGCAAGGTTCTACCGGCTCATAAATTGCCGGTACCACACCGTCCACATCGCCACGGCTTGAGCCGCCGGCATTGTCAGGATTGTCAGCGTTATCAGTATTACTCCCGCTGGTGTTGCTGCCCGAACCAGCTGTCATCCCCGTGCCCGAAGTGCCAACAATGGTAATTAAAGGGAAAAAACCACGCAGAACAACAAAAGGTGGAAAAGGGGCAAGTTGCAAACAAGGCTCCACCCCCAGGGTGTTGCCAAGCATCCAATTACCAGGCATCAATTGGGCATAAGCGTATAGATGGCTGATTTTCGGATCATACATCACCACGCCCGGGCCAGCAGCCGGCGCGTGCCTGATCATAACATTGTTGCTGATTATGCAAGGCTCAATTTTGGTGATCCAACCCCCAAAGGGGACCTGCCCAATTTGGGCATGCGCCTTGTTTGCCCCAAAACCAAAAGACCCGAATCCAACCAAGACTGCCAAGAAAAGAAAGAGGAAAGGAGTTGTTGTTTTAAATTTTTTCATCAAAACTGGTAGTTAAAAGTCAAACTGTTACTTTGACCGTTGGCATTTTCTACATAAACCAAAAGCGGAATCGAAAATGATTCAAAATGATTAGTCAAACTGCGCGATTGTTGATACTCGGCTCCAAAGGCTTGCACCGTAAAGGTCAAAGTTTCTTTATCAGGCGAAGAAACGTTTTTCAAAACACTATAACCGGTATAAATGGTGTTGCCGGTGGCGGTAAAGTTTTCGCCTTTAATCTTTACCATCACGCCATAAGCGCCCCTGGCAGGGGACAAAGAGGTGATTTTGGGCTTTCCGGCAACAACTTGACTCTTTTTGCTTTCCGACTTTTCTGTTTCTTCCAAACGCTTGATATACGGCGATTTCTTATCGGCCAAACGCGTAACATTCCCTCTAATGCCTGAAGGAAGCCTAAAAACAAAGGTTTTTTGGGTTTTTGCCAATTGGTCAGTAAGTTTATCTTCAGAGGCTGCCGTTTCAGCAAAATAAGATTCGGCCAGCTTTTTGTTCAAAGCTAGCCTGGTTTTGCGCCCAACAAAACCATATTCGCCGGAAATGCCATTTAAACGTTGAAAACGTGCCAAGGCGCCACGAGTCAGAGGACCAAAAAAGCTGGTTTCTGCGCCTGGTGCACCGGCCCCGATTTCAGTCAATCGGGTACGTTTGTCTTGATTAAGAATAATTTGGAGATTTTTTACACTCAAATCCTCTTCGCCTTCAATCACGATTTTTTCAAAAACAAACCCTGCCGAAACAAGCGGCCACCAAAGCAATAAAACCAAGGGGAAAAACAGAAAAACGCGTCTTTTTAATTTTAAGCAATTTCTCAATTTGTAAAAATTAAACATTTCTCTTTTATAATAATTCAATCTGTCTTTTTTATCCACTTTTTTCAATAAAAAACATTTACCAAATACCTAAACAAACGGTATAATAAAGTTACAATCTTGAATCGATTACCCAGTCGTAAAGTAATATTTTTTATAGTTATACTCCTGATTATAACTCTAGGGGTTTTATGGTATGTCGGTTCAAAAAATCGCGCCGAGCGAGAAAGACGAGAAGCAGAGGCAATCGCTGAAATCATAAACAAAAACGAGAGCCTGCGAAATATTGTTGAAGACAACCTAGAGAAGAAAGGGGGGCTGCAAAGTTTTGACCCGGCCAGTTTGTTTGAAAATAACGACATCCAATTAGACGCTATGGCCAATGTAACCGCCGCTGATTTGCAGACTTACGCTGAGCGCCTGGTGGGCGCCCTTAAACCGATCTCCGGCAATCGCAAACATGAAGTGAGGATAATGCTTGAGGCGATGGATAGCGGCGACCGGACAATGATTCAAGATGTCGTTTCCGCCAGACTAACCTTTGACTCCATCGCCGACAATTTGGCTAAGATTCCAGCTCCGGCCGAAATGGCCACTTTCCAAAAAGATTTAATAATTTCCCTGCAAAAACTTTCCGCCCTGGCCGCCCAAATGGAAAAAGCTTTAGACGAACCAATTCTCGCCCTGCAAAGCGGCAACGTCTATCTGGCAGAAACCGCCAACCTAATCAATTTGGCCGACAAACTGAACAATTATCTACAACAAACGGGTGTGGTTGGGCCGGAATACAAAATTGTTATCACTTTTGAAAAAGATAATTAATGAAACCAGAAGCGCAAAAAATAACGCTGTTTATTGCTTCGGCCCTGCTGACTTTTGGCCTTGCTTATTCGGCACAGGCAATTACATCTGGGGCGGACCTGTTTGGTGACTTTTTGCCAAATAGCGATGGTTTACCTGATATCGTTAATTTAGCTGATTATAATTTATCTGATTTTGGAGACTTTGAGGATGTTGGAACAACAAACGGCAAACACCTAGTTTAGGCGGAAATCCGAGCGCGGCCCAGGAAAGAATTACCAACTTGAGCCAGAGCACCCGGCAAACAGCCAGGGAAGAGGCCCAAGAACTTTCTAAATTACAACAAGCGGATTTTGAAGCTTGCCAGGCGGAGGCCGGGCGCGGGGGCGGAATGGGAAGTGGTTTACCGGGCGGAGGCAGTTTACCGGGCGGAAGCGGTATGGGAAGCCCAGTTGGCAGCGGTGGGACTATGGGAAACAATGAGCAAGCCACCAGAGAAGCTTTGAAGAGCCAGGGGATCGAGGTCAAAAAACAACCTTGCAATGGCCGAGATTACCGGACTGTCGCGGGCGGCTGTACCGACGTGGCCGGTATGCCGCAACTTGCAGTGGATCGTTTGGGCGAGATGGACAGAGAAATGGGTGGCGGAATAGTGCTGACGGGCGGAACAGAGACCGGTCATAAGACACATGCCCCAGGGCAAAGCATCGTTGATATCGCCATGACAAGTCAAAGCCGAGAATACGTTAATAAACACGCGGTTGAATCTTACCCTTCTAAATATGGGAATGGGACCTGGTATCTATTAGACAACGGGGATAAGTTTCTGGACGAAAGTGATCACTGGCATATTGTTTTTAATGACAAAAACGTCCCTTCAGGCTCAAGCAACAACAGCGCCATATTAGCCTCCAACCAGAGCGGATTTCAACTGGTCAAAAACAAGATCCAATCCCTTTTCGCTTGGCTTGGCAAAAAAATTAAGGGGATTAGTTTTGCCAACATTGTAAACGCCGATTCCAGTGTAAATCTGGGGGGTAATCTTATTGACCCGACAAATATCTCGCCGGAAAGACTCGAAGAGATTATTTCTGAGATGAGTCAAGCGCAGATTAACCGAGACTTTTCACAGATGAACGCTTCGGCCTTGTCTGATTTGTTGGAACAAATGGGATTCAATTCCATAAACACCGTCTTTGATAATTTGAGCGGCGAAAACATAAACAATATCGTTTCCACCTTAGGCGGTGAAACTTTTAATGATTTTGCTCATTTGTTGGTAGATTCCTCGGCCAGTAACATCTTTTCCAATATGTCGGTCACTGGCTTTGACTCGCTCTTGACCGGAATAGAAGACGGACCCCTGAACATGCTTATCAGCAGTCTGGACCAAACCGGGATAAACAATATGCTGACGCGCGCCAACGATGATATTCTTAATCAGGTTTTTGGCAACTTGGGCATCGGCGGGATTAATAATATCATCGCTGGTGGTTCAGAAGATCTTCTCCGCGGCGTGATGAACAGCCTAGGTCAAGGCAATATTGAACAAATTTTTGAAAGCGTTGGTATCTCCACCGCCGGCAAATTACTAGAAAGTGTCGGCTCCGATTTTCTAAATGAAGTCATCCCCGATATGAGCAGTTTGGGTTTGGACAACGTTTTTGGCAACTTGGGCGACGGCAACTTTGATCAACTTTTAGGTAACATCACCGGTGAAAATTGGGAACAAGTCTTTTCTCAACTCGGCGGTGTGGCAGCCGACGACTTGATCGGCTCTTTGGGGGCTGATATGATGAACGAGATTTTACCAACGTTGAGTGACGGCGCGCTCAATAACCTATTTGGAAATATCGGGGGTGACGCCTTGGGTATGTTAGCAGAAGGTCTCTCTGCCGACAATTTAAATAACATCATTGAGGACCTAGGCGCTGGCGCGATTAATAACACTCTGGGATCGCTGGGGGACAAGTTCGGCGACATTTTGCCAAACTTAACCGACAACGCTTTAGGCAACTTCTTGCTCAGTGGCGATAATTCAATTTTGCAAGCTGCCCTCTCCGGCGCGCCAGAGGGAATTGTTGGCGCTGCGCTAGAAAAATTGCCAAGCGGGATTTTGGACCAAGCGGCTGATATTCCGATTGTCGGGAATCTTATTGGCGGCAGTGGCGGGGGGATACTTGGAGGGGCGGCCAGTCTAGTAACTGGTGCCGGTCTTTATGTGCCAGTTGTGGAGCAACAAGGACAGCTAATGACCGCCACCCAAAACACCGACAAACAGACCGCCAGCATTGATAAAACCACTCAGGAGATTCGCGATTTAAGCATTCAAATCTGTACCCATCTGCGCGCCATCAGACGAATTCAAACCAGTTTTGAATCGATGAAGATTGCCGATGAGGTAAATGCCAACCGCACCAGGCTAGAAGCGCTCGCCAAATACGCCAGCGACGTGGCCGGCAAAGACAATCCTGACAGCTTGATTAAAACCGGCTACAAAACGATTATCGACGGTAACTATGTTAACATCCAAGCTTTTCCCAAGAATCTTGATGAGCACCTTACGCAAATCAAAGAAGAGGCCAAGCAAGTTGTCTTGGCGGATATTAGGAATTCAAACAATCTCTACAAAGAAGAGTTGGTTAAATTAGTAGACGACGAAAGCGCCAGCCAAATTGATTCCACGGTCACCAAAGAAGAGATCGAGGAGTTTAGAAAAACAGACGAACGGAGCGCCATCAAAACCGCTTACGCGCCAAGTTTCTCCAGCCGCCTATTGGCCTACTTGCCAAGTTTCATCAGCCGGCCTTTGAGCAAACTCGCTTTTGGGAAAACTGCTTCAGCCGGAGGCCAAGCCACCGCAACCAACTCTTCCTCGGCAACTGATTTTTGGAATATGTGGTTTAAGGTAACCGACCCGGAAAACAATCCTTACGGCTCGGCGATGTTGGCGATGGAAGCCAAAGAACGAGCGCAAAATATTGCTGAGGCACAAGCCCGAGACGAATATTTAGCCGGACAAGGAATCCTGCCTTCCGGACGCAAATGCGTGGAAGAAGTCAAAGATGAGAACAACAAATTAGTGGCCTGTCGTAAATGGGAAACCGTGGCTGGCGAAGGCGCCCCGGGAATTATCGTTAAGGATACTTTATCCAGCGCTTTATTGCTTAAATACAATTCATACCTGAACCCGGGCGGACCGGAATCACAACCGCCAGGTAGCGCGCCCGACGCCCACGAGCCAGCTACTGGCGGTTATGAACCGCCCACCAGCGCCGGCAAGGGCCCGGGCCAAAATAACAAACCAGGACAAGGGACCGACGGACAGCATATTCCGACCATCGACCCGGCCAAGACCGAACAGGCCGTCAAAGAAACCCAAGAAAGCAGTCTCGGCACACCAACAACCGGAGGTTTTGGCGGCAGTTCTGGTTCAAGCGGTTCAAGTCCAAGTGGAAGTGGGGACATCCCCAGCCCCAGTGATTCGGGCCCCAACCTCCCCGACAATAACGGCTCAGTTTTAAATTGGAGCGACCTCTTGGGCCAATTGTCAAATCTTTGGAATAGGAGCGGCGACTCAGAGGACAATGACTCTCAATACATAATTAGTATGTTGCTTAGCTTGGCGCAGAATGCTTTCCGTAGTCAACCGCCACTTATTCAAGCTGATGCCATATCGCCAACTTTGGCTGAAATAAATTCAGGCCGTAAACCGAATCAGGTTAAACTAACCTGGGCAACGCCAAACTCAACCTGCCAAACGGCTAATGATTGGTTATCAAGAACCGAAGATGGAAATTTTGTTATTGTCAAAAAAACCGGGGATGATTTGGGTCGTCTTGGTAGTCTAATCGTAAAACTGCCTCTTGCCGCTAGCTCGAGTTTGTCTATTACAAATGGCGACGTTGTAAACAATGTTGCCCCACAAAAAAATACCTCAACCGACAAAACAGTGGTGACTTTGTCTTTTTCGCTTTCCTCTGTAACGCAAAACAGTCAAATAAGTTTTTATTTAGAAGATAAGACAGTGAAAATTCAAGCCAATGAAGCCAAAGAGGTTTTAACCAAACTTAGGTCAGAAATTGAACGCCTCTCTCTTAACGATTATAATCTAGAACATAATCTGGATACTCAAACTCTGACCGTAAGTTTGAAAGCGCCAACCTACAAATTATCGTGCAAAAACAGTAATGGCGAAAATATCAAGACCATAAACATAGAAAGATGATAGCAACCTATTCCAAAAATAAAACCTTTATCGCAGCAATACTTATGAGTTTAAGTTTTGCTCTTGTTGTGATTCCGCAATTTACCCAAGCCCAAACCTTGACAGAGTTACCTCGTTGCACGGAGGAACAAAAAATATTCTACCGAAACGAAATTGCCCGTTTGCAAAAAGCTTTGAATGAAATAAGCAAAGTAACAGGGTCTGGATGGCAAAAAATAGACCAAAACGCAATAAGCGCGGAAACGTTAGCGCTTCTAAAGGAGAGGAATGAGGAGCTTAAAGAGGAGTTTGGAGTTGACGAGTATCTTGGGGAAAGAAGCGTTATATACAGATTTACTCAAACTGGCGGTTATGGGGGTGTCGTTTTTGAAACACAAGAAGAAATACATGTAGAAAAAGCCAAATCTGAACTCGGCAGTATGTTGGTGGCTCAAAAAACTTCTCTAAAGAAATGTATCCAAGAAGAAGACGAAGATATAATTAACAATCCAACTTCCACACCCGAAGAAATAAGCGCGGCCCAAGAACGGATACAAGGAAGACAGGAAGATCTGGCCGGGGACATCGACGAGGCTATGGCCGCCACCATGGCTGATCCCGGCTCGGTCCAAAGTCACAAGTTGGATGATAGCAAATGTTTCTACCGGTGGGGTATCAACCCAATGATTTGTCTTTTGAACATAGCCGCGGCCGTCGCCACGATTATTCTAAAACTGTTTGGTGTCCTGCTTTGGCTTGCCAGCTCTATTTTTGACCTTTCAATTTATATTTCAATAATCAGTTTCAAGAGCTTGATTGCCTCTCCTGGCGTGGATGCCGCCTGGAGAATAATGCGCGACCTCGCCAATTTATCATTCATTTTCATTCTGTTTTATATTGCCATTAGCGTTATTTTTGACATTTCTGTCGGCAGTAATGGCAAAAAGTTGATTGTTGATGTCATTATAATCGCCTTGTTGGTAAACTTTAGCGGTTTTCTAGTGCGAGTAGTGGTTGACGCCAGCAATGTGGTTGCTTATGAATTTTATTCGCGAATGAGTTATGACCCCCAAGCCAATGACGGCTGGGTTCTAGACAAAGTAAACGCCAATATCGGGACCGCGCTTGTGAGCAAGCTTGGTTTGATGAATCATGTCGTACCGGTTGAAAACGCCGACGATCCCAATGAAGTGACAATAACCAGACTTGGCCACTTGCAAATCGTTATCGGGGCGCTTGGGGGGATAGCAATTATTTTAATGGCCTCGTTTGTTTTGCTCGTGGCTGCCATAATGTTCTTTATTAGGACCGTAACCCTTTTGTTTGTTTATGTTTTCTCGCCAATCGGTCTGACACTTAGGCTTATCCCGATGTTTAAAGATGCTCACGGAAAGTGGCGAGATGCCTTACTAAAACAATCTTTTTATGCTCCCGCTTTTCTCATTCCTTTATTTGCTGTCTTTAAAATACTGGGGGACAAAGGTCTTTCTACTCTGGCCCAAGATGCCGGAATAGGAGCGGGTCTAATGAAAATATCTGCTATCCAAATTATCATCATGGCCATGATCATCTCTTGTATCTTTATTGCCCAAAAATTTGGCGCCTTTGGTACAGGGTTTGCCACCAAATGGGCTGGTAAAGGGGTTAATTTACTATCTAAACCAGCAGTTGGAACAACAAAACTTTTGGGCAGGGGTACTTTAGATGTTGGCAAAAGGGCAGGTAAGAGGATCGCTTCTTCAGGAGCGGGTAAGAGTATTGCCAAGGGAGCTTCTACGGCCGGTGGCTACATAGCTAGCACTAGGGTTGCTCAAGGAGTAACTCGTGCGGCCCAATGGACTGCCAACACTGCCGCTGGAAAAGCTATTGGTTCCTCTGTGTCCAGTGGGGCAAAAAATATCGCCAAGGATTTCAAATCGGCGGTTAAAGACAAAGTAGAACACCCACTCTTATACGCCAGCGACTTAATATCTTCAGGTGCATCAAAAATCGGAGGAGTCAACAATTTTAGTATAATGGGCTCCACGAAAGAGGAAAGAGATAAAGCCAAAGAAGAAAGTAAAAAGAAAAAAGAGGAAGAGAGGAATAAGGAAACAAACAGGTTGCTCAGAGAAAGTCTTGCAAATGCTGCCAATTTTGCTGATGTCCAAAGTATAGTATCAGGAATAGCAAGAGATGCCCTAAAGATTATTGATCTAAAAGTTTTTGCAGATATTCCTCAAGCGGCCTGCGCCTTAAGTCATGACCAGGTTATAAGATTAACCAACAGAGAAGGGAAAGGGAGTGATGATAGTAAACATAAATCTAAAATTAGAACTAACATTTTGGCCGGCGGCACTACTCCGTTCGCTTTTAGCGCAGATCCTGCTGTTTATAGTTATATGGATACCGGAGCTGGGAGAGTATTTTGGAGATAAAAAATTTAATTATGGACAATATAACAAATGAACAATTCAATCAAGCTCTAAAACGCCTACCCCAATCTGCCCAGGATTTTATTTCATCCAAAGAGTTTAACGATGACTTGGTTGAAGTAAGCAAAAAATATCTTTTACATGTAAACCAGATGGGCAAACTGAGCGAAGTGATAATTTTTACAGCCGTTGGAATCTTGCCGACATCCGATTTCCAAAGAAATGTCGTAAAAGAAGTCGGTGTGTCAGGAGATATTCTTAACTTAATGATCTATGATATTAACCAAAAAATTTTCTTGCCACTAAAGAAAGAAATGTATGCTCCACCCAAGGATTTAATTAGTGAGGGTGACAAGGAGACTGAAGAAGAACCCGGAGAAAACCAACAAAACAGAGTTTCTGAAATTCCAGAGGAAAAAGAGATTGAAACCCCGGACACTTTTTCCCAGAAAATGACTGCCGAATATGGTCTGTCACGAGAAAAAGTGGAGATCTCCGACCAGCCAAACCAGAGTGAACCGCCCCAGCCGAACAACACCCCACCCCGCCACGACCCCTATCGCGAACCGCTGCCCTAAACCTTATCAACAGTCCGCCAACTAACGCGGGCTGTTTTATTTAAAGTTGAACTAAGTTATAATTAGAAAGGAAATCTATGCAACAATTTCAAATCCCACAGTTTATTGAAATGGAGGACAAGCTTTTTGGTCCCCTGACCTTCAAACAATTTCTATACTTGGTTGGCGGGGGAGGAATTTGTTTTATTATTTACGTTTGGGTGCCCTTGCCTTTCATTATTCAAATCATTCCGATTGCCGGCGTGGCCGCTTTAGCCTTGGCTCTCGCTTTTGTTAAGTATAATGGCCGGCCATTTATCGTGGTTTTGGAAGCGTTTATCAAATACTCTTTGGGAAACAAGCTCTACATTTGGAAAAAAGACGAAAAAAGAGTCCAGAAAAATCCCACGCCCACACAAACTTTAACCAACCAAAATACCGACTTAAAACTGCCGAGGCTGTCAGAGAGCAAGTTAAACGAATTGGCTTGGAGTTTAGACGTTAAAAAACCCCACAACCCAGAAGAATAAAATGCCCCCAAAAGGAAAAACAACCCAAGATTTTGTGCCCATCAAAGAAATCCGCAATGGCGTTTTGATTCTTAAAGATGGCTCGATGCGTTCTGTCTTAATGGTGTCATCTTTAAACTTCGGCCTAAAGTCTGAGGATGAAAAAAACGCCATTCTTTTTGGTTACCAGAACTTCTTAAACTCGCTGGACTTTCCAGTGCAAATTTATATTCAATCACGTCGCCTCAATATCCAACCATATGTTTCAGTCTTGGAACAACGAATGATTGACCAAACAAATGAACTGCTCAAAATCCAAATTAAAGAATACATAGAATTTATCAAGGTTTTCACCGAAAAATACAATGTGATGACCAAAAGCTTTTTTGTTGTCGTGCCTTATACGCCGGCAATCTTCAAGGGCGGCCAAGGAGAATTTATCGCCAAAGTCACCGGCTTGTTTGGTCGGAAAAACCAAAAACTCGCCGTGGCCAGCGATAACTTTGATGAAAATGTGGCGCAACTAAACCAACGCATCAATGTTGTCAAGGGTGGCCTTTCTCGGGTCGGCCTGCGGGCCGACGTATTGGGCACTGAAGAGATGATTGAACTTTACTTTAAAATGTATAACCCGGGAGAACATCAAACTCCCAATATCGCCAATTAAAATGTTGCCATTACCCTTCAAAAGAAAAGAGGATAAGAAAAAAGACATTCTTGAACCAATAATGCCCCAGGACATCTACGAAATGGGTGTTTTGGAGCTGAAAGACATCATCGCGCCGTCAGCCCTGCGCGTCACTCCTAAAAGCATCAGTCTTGGCGGCAAAGTCATTCGCACAATGTATGTTATCTCTTATCCGCGCTTCTTGTCGGAGGAGTGGTTTTCGCCGGTCATTAACTTAGACACTGTTTTTGATGTTTCTATTTTTATTCACCCCTTAGACACCACCACGACCCTGCGCTCCCTGCAAAAGAAAATCGCGGAAGTGGAAAGTCAGATTCAAGAAAGAGCGATGAAAGGCATGGTGCGCGACCCTCAGCTTGATACCGCTCAAGCCGACATCGAGAATCTGCGAGACCAACTTCAACAAGCGACCGAAAAAATCTTTGCGGTTGGGTTATACATCACAATTTACGCCGACGATGATAATGAATTGGACAAAATAGAAAACGAAATCCGGTCTATTCTTGATTCAAAACTAGTTTACCTGAAAACCGCCACTTACTTGCAAGAAGACGGTTTTAAAAGCGTTGTACCCTTTGCGACCGATTACTTAAATGTCAATTACAAAATGAATTCAACCCCTCTTTCTAGCCTTTTCCCATTTATTTCTTTTGATTTGACTTCCAACAAAGGTATCCTCTTTGGTCGTAATTTACATAACTCATCATTGGTTATTTTTGACCGTTTCTCCCTGGAAAACTACAATTCGGTCATTTTTGCCAAATCCGGCTCTGGCAAATCCTACGCGACTAAACTGGAAATTTTGCGCAGCTTGATGTTTGACACCGAGGTCATCGTTCTTGACCCGGAACGAGAATATGAATTTTTGGCCGAGGCGGCCGGCGGACGCTACTTCAACATTTCTCTGACGTCCGAACACCATATCAACCCATTTGACTTGCCCTTTCCCCGAGAAGACGAGTCGCCAGCTGATGTTTTGCGTTCAAACATAATTAACCTAGTCGGTCTCTTTCGCCTGATGCTTGGCGGTCTAACTCCCGAAGAAGACTCTATCCTGGACAATGCCATTACCGAAACCTACGCCTTAAAAGACATTACACCGGATTCCGACTTTACCAAACTTTCGGCCCCCCTTTTATCCGACCTGGAATTAGTCCTGGCGGGAATGGAAGGAGGGGAGTCCCTAGCCCAAAGATTGCTTAAATATACTCAGGGCACCTGGGCTGGCTTCTTAAACAGACCAACAAACGTTGATATCAACAAAAAATTTGTTGTTTTTTCCATTCGCGATATGGAAGATGAGCTCAAACCGGTCGCGATGTACATCATAATGAATCATATTTGGAGTTCTATCCGCCGCAACTTACGCCGTCGTTTGTTAGTGGTGGATGAAGCTTGGTGGATGATGAAATCGGAAGATACCGCGTCTTTTCTCTACTCTTTGGCCAAAAGAGGTCGTAAATATTACTTGGGCGTGGCTACCATCACACAAGACGTAGAGGACTTTATGAAATCGCAATATGGTGCGCCGATTATCCAAAACTCATCAATTCAGATTCTGCTCAAGCAGTCGCCAGCCTCCATTGACGCGGTCCAAAAAGCTTTTAATTTGACCGAGGAAGAAAAATACTTTCTGTTGGAAGCTTCCATTGGCCGCGGTATTTTCATCGCCGGCCTAAAACGCGTCGCGATTGAAGTGATTGCTTCTTATACTGAAGACCAAATCATCACCTCTGACCCATCTCAAATTTTAGCTATCAAAAAAGCCAAGGCTGAACTCGCCGCCGCCCAAGAGCAGGGCGCTGCCTAAAAAATGAAATTAAAACTGCGCATAAACCTAATAACGGGAACGATTATGGTCTTGGTCGCCCTTCTTTATGATGGGGTCCAGGCCTTGATTGACCTTATTTCTGCCGGGACCATAGGTTGGTTAACCAACCCATTTATAAGTTTTTGGTCTTTTTTAACTTTCTTCTTTTGGTTTAAATTAAAAGGATTAAGTTTTATGAGACCCAATAAGGCTTTAACTATGGGAGGGTCTTATTTTTTGGAGGTAGTTCCTCTTTTAAACAGTTTACCAACTATAACTTTGAGTGTTGTGATTATGTTGGGAATTACTTATGCCGAAGATGTGGCTGGGATTATTTCACCAGAAGCGGCCAAAGCGCTTGGCGTGGCCTTGGGTAATTTTAAGAAAGGCGACCTTACAAACCCTTTGTGAGACAAACAGCTTTGATTTACAAAAAAGGTAAGTTATAATTTAAGAGTGAAACCACAATTTATAATTTTTGTTTTTTTGCTTCTCTTCGCTCCGGTGTTTGTTTTTGCTGTTCGCGAAGTTGAATCAACCGGTAATTTTATCGCCGAGGTTAGACCGGAAAATCCCGCCCCGGGGGAGAGGGTGGTTATCACCTTAAAAAGTTTTGGTTCTAATCTGGATGGTAACTCAATCAGTTGGTATCTGAACAACCAACTTCAAACCCAATATAACAACCAGAAACAATTTTCTTTTTTTGCCGGAAAAGCAGGCAGCAATAGCCAGGTAAAAATCATCATTAGGAGCAACAATCTCCAAATGTCTAAAACGCTAGTCTTTGAACCAGCTGAGGTGGACCTGATTTGGCAGGCCGGCACGGAAGTTCCTCTTTTTTACCAAGGCAAGGCCTTGCCTTCACCGGGCAGCCCAGTCAAAATCTTGGCAATCCCAACCCTCATGAATTCTTCTGGTCAAAAGGCCTCGCCGGAAAGTCTGGCCTATCGTTGGTACGTAAACGGCAATCTGGTTTCTAACGCCTCTGGCCTTGGTCGGCATAGTTTTCTCACTTCCGCCAATCAAGATTACAGTGAAAAGGTTATCAGCGTTTTGGTTAGTGATTCAACAAGCGGGTTGGTCGCGGAAAGTAGTATTAAAATAAAACCGCGCTCACCCAAAATTCTTTTTTATGAATCAAAGCCGCTTGAGGGGATAGATTTTAGCCGCGTTCTTGGCACCAACATAAGCTTAATTGCCGAAGAAATCACAATTAAGGCCCAGCCTTATTTCTTTAGCTTAGGACGAATCGGACAATCCTCATTTAACTGGTTGTTGAACAACCAAAAATTTACACCCCCGGGAGACCGTTCCTTGGTTACTTTCCGCCGCAAATCAGAAACCGAGGGAGTCAGCAGAATAAATTTAACTGTCGCCGGCGATGACTCTCTGCAAAAAGCCGTTGGGTCTTTCTTGATTAACTTTAATAATCGCGTAATTGATTTTAACAATGCGGCTAATTAGATTTAAAAACTTTTTTTATACTCTGACCTATTTTTATCTGCTTGGCTGTTTAACCTTTGCTTCAAAAATTTCCGCTCAAGAAGAACAAACGCGCTACATTTTGCTTGAACCAAGCGTTTTGACCGGTGTTAATGTCCCAGAAGATGGCACAATTGATTTAATGACTTACCTCAAGGGTGCCTACCAAACCATGTTCGTAGTTGTTTTTTCAGCCGCCGTTATTATGTTAGTTTGGGCTGGTTTTGAGTATATGTTGACTGATGTTGTATCTACCAAAGGTAACGCCAAAAAGAGGTTAAAGGACGCTTTTTGGGGATTGGTAATTATTGGCCTTTCTTATTTAGTGCTTTATATAATTAACCCTGATTTAGTTGAATTCTCTTTAGATTTATAAAAATATGACTAAGAAAACCCTTCTCATCATCTTGTTAATTATCATCTTTATCGCCTTGGATGTGGTTTTTTACGTCTTCTTTTTCCAAAACCGAGATTCCCTAACAACAAGCGGGCCTAAATCGCCAGATTCAATTTTCCCAACCTCGGACAATCGCCCGCTTGATGACTCCGAAACAGACAATTTAAAAAACAAGTCTGCCAATGACCAGACCAGCAGCTCAACAAAAGTGGAGCCAACCAGCGAGAATGGCGATTCCCTAAGCGGAACTTCTTGGAGCAATTTACTGGCGATTAGTCTAGGTTCCTTCAAGATTGGCACCACCACTCAGACTTTTATCTTGGATAAACCAAGCGGCAATATTTTCGCGTATGGCCCTGATGGCTTAAAACGTCTTACCAACACCACTTTTCCTGGAGTTGAAGAAGTTATCTGGGGAATGGACAAAAACGGCCTGCGGCTGATTTTACGCCGTTCAAGCAGTGGCCTGTTCAACAACGCATCCGGCTTGGTAAAGTTAGGCAGCACAACGGAAGTAGGGGAGTTACAAACCAACCCCTTAAGCGACAACTTATTATCTTTTGCCGTTTCACCAACAAAAGACAGGCTTTTTGTCCTTAATGGCCGCCAAGGCGGAATTGACGGCTATGTTGCGGATTTTAATTTAAATAACCGTCGAACAATTTTCTCTTCAGCCTTAAGCGAATGGCTGGTTAGCTGGCCAAACCAAACCTACATTGCCCTCCAAACTAAACCAGCGGCAGATGTCCCGGGTTTTCTCTTCTTTTTAAATGTTAACAATAGCTCCCTTTCTCCCGTTATAAGAAACGTTGAGGGTTTGTCAGCTTTGGTCGGGCCAGATGCTAATAAAATAATTTACTCTCGTGGCGCCCTAAATAGTGTTTCAACTTACCTTTATGACTACAAACAAGACAAGTCCTTGCGCTTAAGTATCTCCACCTTGCCGGAAAAATGTCTTTGGGCTAAAACGGGGGAGACAGTATTTTGCGCCGTACCTAAAAACACAATTGCCGCTAATTATCCAGATGATTGGTATCAAGGCAAAATTCAATTTTCCGACAACCTGTGGTCTATTGACGCCTCAAACGGCAACGTTACTCTCATAACCGACAGCCAAAATTTAGGTGATTTAATTAACCTAAGTCACAACGAAGACCAAAACCAGATCCTGGCAATTGACCGTAACACCAAAAAAGTAAGGGTTATCCCTCTAAAAAATCAATCCCTCTAGATTTTTTTAAGCCTGTTTCAAAGCTGGAGTATTTTTTTGCTCTTTCTTAATCTTCAAACCAAAGATTAGGTGGAACAGATTGCTGGTGATCCAATAAAGGGAGATAGCGGCCGGCAGTTGCCAGGCGATAAAGATAATTATTAAAGGCATAACGTAACGGATTTGAATATCCATACTGCGCGCGAAATCATTCCCCAAAGAGGGGGCTTTTTCTTTAGTGGTTATTTTAGGTTGTTTGGGCGTCGTCAACTGAACTTGTAAAAATTGGGTTAAACCCGTCAAGACCGCCAAAATAATGTTCTGACTAGCTGAGATGTCAACCAAGCCTAAAAATTGCGAGTTTATGTTCTCTGGCGCGGTAATAAAGGAATAGATTATGTCAGGATGGACAACCAAGCTATCACGAAAAACCCAAAATAAAGCCAAAATTATCGGCAATTGGATAAACAAGACCAAAAAACTGGAAAAGGGGTTGATTTTGTTCTCTTTGTAAAGCTCCATTGTCCGCCTTGACTGTTCTGGTAAGTCTTTTTCGTATTTTTGTTTAATTTCTTTAAGTTTGGGTTCAATTTCCTTCATTCTGACTTGGGTGCGAATTGATGAGGTATAAACCGGCAAAATCAAAAGTTTTATCAAAATCGTCAAAATAATAATTGCCAGCCCAATATCCCCTCCGGGAATCAAGTTTACAATAACAATTAGGATGTTATATAGGGGATTAAAAAGTAGAGTTCTAAACATTGTTTGTTATTCGTTAAGAAGTTTGGCTTTTTTAATTAAATCTAACACTCGTTCTTTTAGTTTAGCAAAATTAATGTCTTCCAGCTCGCTATTGTTTATATAAAAAATTAAATAATACCCTGTTTTTACCTTGTCTAAATAACTTTCAAGGGCTGAACGAACCCGTCTTTTAAGCAAGTTTCTTTTAACAGCCTTGGAGGAAACTTTAGCAGAAACCACTACCGCAAACAGAGGAGGTGACAGCCGGTCTGATTGTTTGGAGGTTCTTAAAGACAAACCTTGCCCCTGAAAAAATACACTCTTTTTGAGAATAAGAGGAAAAAGAGTCTTATTTATCCTCCTTTTTTGGGGAAACATTAAACTAAACCGTTAATTTGGCTCGTTTTTTAGCCATTCGCCTTTTGAGAACCTTTCTTCCAGCGGTGGTTGCTTTTCGCGCCAAAAAACCATGGGTTTTGGCTCGTTTCTTTTTCTTAGGTTTGTATGTAAATGACATAAACTTAATTCTATACTAGTTTTTAAGATTAATCAATATTAAAATTTAAAAAACACTTGACTGGTAAGCTGTGCGGGAATAAAGAAAAATAAAAAATGTCAATTCACAAGTAATCCACTACTTATAAACAGTGTTGTAAAGTTTGCTTAACTTATCCACAACTAATATAATCTATTTAATGGATGGCATCTTAGACACCAAAAAACTTTGGGATAGCGCTCTAAACGAGATAGAGATGAATATTTCAAAGGCTAATTTTGGGACTTGGTTTAAGCATACAGAGGTTAATAAGGTAGAAGAGGGGATTGTTTTCTTAAATGTCCCCAATACTTTTGTTCGTGATTGGTTATCTAATAAATACCATAAATTTATTTTAAAGGCTTTACGCGATGTCAGCCCCGATGTTAGATCAATTGAATATCAAATAGTAAAACTTGATGATAAGTTAAAACAACACCGAGATAAGAAAACAGAAAAAGAAGTTTCAACCACCAGTGAGCTTGGTCTTAAAGACTTATATATCAGCAAAGAGAGTAATTTAAACCCTAAATACACCTTTAACGACTTTATTGTCGGTTCTTTTAATGATGTTGCTTACGCCGCCACCCAAGCTATTCTAAAGAATCCCGGTCAAGTTTATAACCCCTTGTTTATTTATGGCGGGACTGGACTTGGCAAAACCCACTTAATTCAAGCGGTAGGCAACCATCTAAAAAGCGCTTTCCCGGAAAAAAATGTTTTTTATGTCACTTCTGAGAATTTTGGAATTGATTACATTAACTCTATTCAAAATAATAAAGCCAACCAATTTAAAGAAAAATACCGCAAATACGACCTTTTAATAATGGATGATGTCCAATTTTTCTCCAATAAAGAGAAATTTCAAGAAGAACTTTTCCACTTGTTTAACCATCTCTATGAAAATAACAAACAGATTATTTTTTCTTCCGATAAATCACCTAAATATATTCCCAATCTTGAAGAAAGACTTCGTTCAAGGTTTGAAGGGGGAATGATTGTTGATGTTTCAAAACCTGATTATGAATCACGTTTAGCTATTCTACAAAACAAAATTAAAGCTAACTCAATTCCGGTCGCTAAGGAGATTTTAGAATATCTAGCTTCTGTTATTCAGGACAACATAAGAGAGTTGGAAGGGGCTCTAAAATCAATTTCCTGCCAAATAAATTCCAAAGGAAGGGAATTGACCTTAAGTGAGGTTAAACAAATGATTAAGCATAGTATTAAGCCTAAAAAGACCCTTTCTATAAAAGATGTCTTAAGCGTAGTAGCTAATTATTACAATATTGAGGAAAAAATACTTTATGAGAAGACAAGGCGAAAAGAAGTGGTTAAACCACGTCAAATTGTAATGTACATCTTAAGAGAAGATTTCAACACGTCTTATCCTTATATCGGTCAAAAATTAGGAGGGCGAGATCACACGACTGTTATTCACGCTTATGAAAAAATAAAGAAGGACTTAAAAATTAATTCTTTATTAAATCAAGAAGTTGAACAAATCAGGTCGTTATTATATACCTCATAATTGTGAAAATCTTGTGGAAAAGTCTGTGGAAATTACATTAATAATTTATGAATAACTTACAAACCTGAGATCAACTTTAATTCAAATAACATTTTATTAACATTTAAATTGAAGTTAAAATTTTAAAATAGGTTGAAAATCAAGGTTTAATTAATTTTTCCACATATTAACACCCCTAATAGTATTAAATTCTTAATTAAAAAATAATTAATATGATTATAGAGTGTGTAAAAGATAAAATAAAAGAAGCAGTTATTCTAGCAGAGAAGGCGAGTGGAAAAAATTTAAGTTTACCTATTTTAAGTTCTGTTTTGCTTCAAGCTAAAGGAAAAACTCTTACAATAAAAGCCACTAATTTGGAAATTGGGTTGGAAATTGAAATTCCGGCCAAAATTGAAGAAGAAGGCGAGATAGCCGTTAACGCGCTGGTTTTAAGCGGTTTTTTAGCTAATCTACAAAGAGAAAATAAATTAAAAATTGAAACAAAAGAAGGTAATATAAAAATTAGTACCGACCTGACTTCTACCACCATAAAAAGCTTACCAATTGATGATTTTCCTCTTATTCCCAAAGTCTCAAGGGGGGATTCCTTTAATTTAGCCGGTCACGATTTAATTAATGGGCTGCGTTCAGTGGTTTTTGCTTCGGCTATTTCTGATATAAAACCGGAAATTGCTAGCGTTTATGTTTATAAAGATGACCAAAGTGTCGTTTTTGTGGCCACTGATTCTTTTCGTCTAGCGGAAAAGAAAATTGTTATTAAAGATAAGATAAAAGACTTTTCTCCCATTATTATTCCGTTTCGGAATGTGTCTGAAATTATAAGGGTTTTTGATAAACTTGATTCAAATTTAGAGATAACTTCAGATGGTAATCAAATATCATTTATTTCAGATTCCATTCATTTAACCTCCCGAATAATTAATGGAACCTATCCTGATTATCGTCAAATTATGCCCAAGAATCACAAAACAGAAGTGTTGATGACTAAAGATGATTTAATTAATAATTTAAAAATTGCCAATATTTTTTCTGATAAATACAGTCAAGTTGATTTTAGAGTAAAGGCCAAAGAAAATATTTTAGAAGTTAATGCTCTTAATCAAGAGGTGGGAGAGAATATTTCTCAAGTTATCACTAAAATTAAAGGTGATGACTTGATAACCAGTTTTAATGTGCGTTATATAATTGATTGTTTATCTGTTATTAATCAAAAAGATTTAAGTTTGAAATTCACCGATAAAGACAGACCCCTCCTAATTCAAGGAATTGGCGATAACTCTTTTAGTTATATTGTGATGCCTATAAGGTCAAGAGGTGAGTAGATGGATAACATCTTTAATTATTTGCAGAAATATCAAAGTCACTTAATAAAATCATCTTTAGTTAAGGATGAAGTTATTAAGATAGTAAAAGATTTGGTTGGTTTGGAATTGGAAAAAGAAGATTTTAATATTTCCAATAACAATATTTACCTAAAAACAAGCACTAAGGTAAAACTAAGTGTTTTGCTGCAAAAAGCCCAGGTTTTGGAGATGATAAATAAAAAACTGGGCGAAAAAACTATTTTAAATATCAAATAAGCAATTAATCAGAGATAATCACTTCTACGGATTTAATCAAAAGATTGTTTTGGTGGTCGTAAATAATCACGCGTATCT
>Ga0255343_1002482_pt1 | contig 21429 bp, 19 predicted proteins | sample wastewater_treat_4_FD_192413 | JGI IMG/M metagenome (GOLD analysis project Ga0255343, IMG submission 192413) | Wastewater microbial communities from Lulu Island WWTP, Vancouver, Canada - plant16 | ecosystem: Engineered > WWTP > Wastewater > Unclassified | place: Canada: Vancouver, British... | reverse complement strand
CTTGCCAATTGCTGCCAACGACAAAGCAGCCTGCACAAATTGCACAGACTGCTTTTGGTTACTACATAGATTATTTTTGTTTTTTTGCGCTGTCTACTTGACAGGGGGCGGGTCATTGAAACGCTTAGGGGCAAAACTTATATATGGGTATTTGTCTTCGCGGAGTTTCTTATTATTCACAGAACCATGGCTTTTTTGAGTTAAGTGTCTTTTCCAGATCAAACTGCGTAGCAGTTCCGTCGCCGCTGTAAGGCAGGGGATTGACCATATCGGTGCACTTTGAGAGATCGGCATTATGGAGAGTAGCCGATATCAGTGGTCTGCCGTAGCCAAGCCGCAGCGTAAGATATACTTCTTCGTTTTTCGGAAGCTTCCAGTTTTCGCCGTCTGTTACCCTGAACTTTATGATAAGGTCGCCGTTAAAAGAGTAATCTTCATAGGTATAAGGAGCAAAGTCCTCGGGACTCAGCTGCTGTCCTTTTTCATTGTGAAGACGTATCACATCGTCCATAGTCAGCGAGCCTGCAACGGGAGCGCTGAGGATAGCCTCTTTGAAAGTCCATTCGTTTACAGCTTCGAGAACATCTTCATAGGAATTCCTTGTCATATCAATGCTGTGTCCGCCTGTTTGGTCTGACAGTGTGCAGACTGCGAGTGCGTCGGAGCTTGCGGACTTCTTTACAGTCAGATACCAGTTGCTTCTGTCGATGACGATAAACTTCATGTTCCGTGTGGGATCGAAATAATTGTAATAGTTGCTGTATTCGCGGAAGTCGCCTATTCTCAGAGCCGAGCCCTTTTTGGCAAGCTTCAGGACGTCATCAAGGTAAATGATACCCTCGTATTCTCTCTCGGGCTGAGTCTCATTTATAAAGCTCTGAACATCGTCATATCTTATATCTATGCCGTTCTTGGTATCTATGCCTTCCGTGGCAGGATACTCCTTTTTATTGATACCGCGGAGCAGCCTGATATAGAGCGGTTTCTCGGGCGGCACTCCGCCAACCCAGAGGGTATATCCGCTGCCCTCATTGATCCTGAACTCCCAGATATAAAGACCTGAGCCTATATCCTGATAGATATATCCGGTAAAATCAGACCATGTGAGAGCGTCTTTTTTCTTTGAGAGCTCAATAACGTCCTTCAATGTGAGATTTTTTGACATAGGCTTTACCTGAGTTGTGGTTTCAGCCGCCGTAGTCGTAGTTTTTGTGCCTGTTTTGTCAGTCGCTTTCGCTGCGGTCTTGGCAGTAGTTTTTGCAGCTGCTCTGTCGGTGGTCCTTCGTACTGTTGTACCTGCGGCAGGGCGGGTAGTCTCAAGGACAGCATTTTCGCTATTGTCCGTGCTCACAGCGGTTTTGCCGCTTGTAACAGTCTGATGATCTGGATTATCGTTAGTTTCGACGGCAGCTTCATCAGTTACCACAGCGACGGTATGTGTAGTATCGGCGGTGCTGTCTTCGATGTTGTCAGAGACCACTGTTGTAGCTGTCGCCATGATAACGGGAGTATCATCAACAGGCTTGCGGTCGGGAGCCTTCATCTTCATAATACCGAATACTGCGCCGCAGACCACCAGTAAACATGCTGCCGCAAGAAATACCCTGTGCAGAGCAGGGGAACGGTGTACTACATCGGTGCCCCTTACCTCATCATCGTCAGCCATATCCATACGGCTCAGTGCCTTGCGGTAGATACGCTCGGAGGTCTTTTTGTCGGCGGCAGTATAGCTGTCTGCGATGCGGCGGACGGTCTTATCGTCTGCATTGTGCAGTATATCGCTAATGTTCCTTTTCATAATATCCCTCCTTCAAAGGGTGATGTCCATATCGGTAAGAATGGTTTTCAGCTTTTTCAGTGCTCTGCGGAGCCTGCTTCTCACCGTTATGGGGTTCATGCCGAGGATACGCGCGGTCTCGGATGAGCTTCTGTCATAGAAGTACTTCTGTATGATTATGGAGGAATCGGGCTCGCCCAGCTCCTCGATCTTACTCAGGAGAATTGCCGATATATCGGAGCTCTCTGCGTCCGCCTCAATATCGTCTCCCGATGGAAGTGTATATTCTGTCTCGGCTTCAAGGGGGATATTGAGAGCGGTATGCGTATTTATTGAGCGTCGGAAGTCTATGGCGCGCCGCTTTGCCGAGGTGCCGATATAGGCTTTCAGCGAGGTATCGCGAAGCGCATCGTATTTCATCATGACATCGCTGAGCACTTCGGCGGTGCAGTCCTCAACATCGTTTCGGCTTCCCATTCCGCGGAGAATACTGTAAACTATGGTATAAGCATAGCTCCAGTACTCATCAAACAGTGCCCTGAAGCCTTCCTCTGGCGACTCTTTCATCATTCTCTTTATGTCGTTCTCGTTCATTATCCCACCCCCCTTGTCGGAAGATACATATATATGTCTTCATTATACACATACGGTGAGTAAATGTAAAGTGTTGCACAGAGGTGAGCTTCCGATGCCTTTTTACGGCTGAGTTTTGCCGCAGAGTAACTTTATCTTCGCGTTACTTGCTATTTTTGTAATTATATGATATAAGCGGCGAGCCGCCGCCCCCCTGTTTCGCGGCAATGCTTTACATAAAAGCACTTTTTCTCCGCGGACATTGATTTATTTAAATTTATATGATATAATAGTAGATATTCTACTATGAGGAGTGAGATTATGAAGGAATTACACAACGAGCACTTTACGGGGGAAAGGGCTCTGTTTCAGTGCAATGAACTCAGAATAAGCGGTTCGGTCTTCGATGACGGAGAGTCGCCGCTCAAACACAGCAGATTTATTGAGCTTTCCGACTGTACCTTCGGGCGGAAGTACCCCATATGGTACAGCGAAAACATCAGGATGAAAAATTGCAGGATAGGGGAGCACGGCCGTGCGGGAATATGGTATGTCACAGATGTAAAGGTAGAAGATACTGTAATAGAAGCACCAAAGTGTTTCCGTCATTCAAACGGAATAAGCATGAACAATGTCAGCTTTCCCGGCGGGCAGGAGACCCTATGGAAGTGTGCGAATATCCGTCTGAACAATGTGACCGCAGAAGGTGATTATTTTGCTATGGACTGTGACGGCATGGAGGTCAACAGTCTGAAGCTGACAGGCGGCTACTCCTTTGACGGCGTAAGGAATGTGACTGTCAAGAATTCTGTTATCACAGGCAGAGACGCTTTCTGGAACAGTGAGAATGTCATCATATATGATTCTGTCATCACAGGAAAGTACTTCTGCTGGAATTCACGCAACATCACCCTTGTTAACTGCACCGTGGAGAGCCTTCAGGGAATGTGCTATACGGAGAACCTTATACTCAGGAACTGCAAGCTTCCGAATACTACCCTTGCCTTTGAGTATTCTACTGTAAATGCCGATATAAAGGGCGGTATCGACAGCATCATGAACCCTTACGGCGGCGTGATAAAGGCTGACTCAATAGGAGAGACCATCATGGACGAGAAGCAGGTAGACGTATCAAGGACAAAGATCATAGTTGGCGCTCAGTAAAAAATATAGCCCCGAAGCGTTTGACGCCTCGGGGCTGTTTTACATATTTCTCTGCAATTGAACAAGTTTATGCGCTGTTCCTTGCAATCAGCAGTTTTTTATGCTATAATTACTTGGAAATAAGAGCGAGAGTATCTCTTGCGATGAGGAGCTCCTCATTTGTGGGAACGATCCATACCTCGATCTTTGAATCAGGTGTGGAGATCTTTGTAAGCTTGCCTCTGATAGAGCGGTTGAGCTCCTTGTCGATCTTGATTCCGAAGTAATCCATATCTTCACATACCTGCTCTCTTACTTCCCATGAGTTCTCGCCGATACCGCCTGTGAAGAGGACAGCGTCGAGACCGTTCATAGCAGCTGCATAAGAGCCGATGTACTTCTTGATCTCATAAGCCAGCATATCGGAAACCAGCTGAGCCTTTTTGTTTCTGTTGTTTGCAGCTTCCTGAATGTCACGGTTGTCGGAGCCTACGCCTGATACTCCGAGGAAGCCTGACTTCTTGTTCATATATTCGCTCATCTGTGAAGGTGTGAAGCCGTGCTTGTCAGCAACGAAGGTTACAGCAGAGGGGTCAACAGAACCTGTTCTTGTACCCATTATAACACCGTCAAGAGGAGTGAAGCCCATTGAAGTATCTACGGACTTGCCTGCGTCAACAGCTGTGATGGAAGAACCGTTTCCGAGGTGACATGAAACGATCTTGAGATCCTTGATGTCCTTGCCCATAGCCTCTGCGAGAGCAGCGGATACGAAACGGTGTGATGTGCCGTGGAAGCCGTACTTTCTTACATGGAGCTTCTCATAATCATCATAGGGAAGACCGAACATGAATGCCTTGGGGGGCATTGTCTGATGGAAGGCTGTATCAAAAACAACTACCTGAGGTACGTTTGCGGGGGTAACGCTCTTGCAGGCTCTGAGTGCCAGTGCGTGTGCGTGGTTGTGTACGGGAGCAAGCTCGCGGAGCTCGTCGATCTTGTCGATTACCTCATCGGTAACGAGAACGGACTTGTCGAATACGTCAGCGCCCTGTACTATTCTGTGACCTACAGCAGAGATAGCGTCTATGCTGTCGATGACCTTTGCATCGCCTGATGTAAGGCACTCTACCAGCTTCATGAAAGCCTCTGTATGTGTGGGGAATGAGCAGTCCTCGTCAAGAACTCTGCCGTCAGCTGTCTTGTGATTGATATGGCCGTCGATACCGATACGGTCGCAGTTGCCCTTAGCGATAACGCTCTCATCGCTCATGTCGATGAGCTGATACTTCAGTGAGGAGCTTCCTGCATTTACAACTAAGATGATCATATATGTAATTTCCTTTCAAAAAATATTTTGCATATATTATTATATACTATTTTTGAAAAATTGCAAGTCCTTTTTTGAAATTTACGGGGGGCAAGCGGCATTTTTCTGCGTGAAAGGGGCGGAAATGCTGTGCTTTAGTGTTGCAAAACACCTAAAACCGCGTCAAAAACCTGCAATAATATGTAAAGTTGAGAAAAATTTACAGAAAATCATTGAAATAAAAGAAAAGAGGTAGTAAAATGAAAGTCAGCGGTATTATCTGTGAGTATAATCCCTTCCACAACGGACATCTTTATCATATCAGAAAGACCCGTGAGAATGGTGCTACGCATATTGCTGCGGTAATGAGCGGCAATTTTGTACAGCGCGGCGATACTGCCATTATGGACAAGCTTGAAAGAGCAAGGCTGGCAGTCCGTTCTGGAGCTGATCTTGTCATTGAGCTGCCTGTGCAGTACAGTCTTGCCTCGGCGGAGAATTTTGCGTCGGGTGCTGTTCATCTTCTGGACAGTCTGGGCGCTGTGGACGAGCTTTCATTCGGCAGCGAATGCGGCGATACGCGGAAGCTTCTGAAAGCTATGGAGACAGTTGATCTTGCGGCGCTCACACACGCCGATGAGATAAAAAGCATTATGGAAAAGGGCTATACTTACCCGAGAGCGCTCAATTCCGTGGTAAACGGCTACGATCCCGAGGCGGCTGCTGTCATAGCAGAGCCCAACAACACCCTTGCAGTCGAGTACCTGAGGGCGCTTAAAAGAAGCGGTTCAGCCATGGAGCCTTTCACGGTAATGCGCGAAAAGGCTGCACATGACGGTACGGAAGCTTCCGACGGCTTTGCAAGTGCATCAATGCTCCGCGAGATGATAGAGAACGGCGAGAGTATAGACAGCTTCACTACCGAGGAGTGGGCTGCTGCTGTGAGAAATGCGGTAAAAAACGGCGAGACAGCGTCCATGAGCAGGCTCGAAAGAGTCATACTCTACAAGCTGCGCACCTGCTCTGTTGAGGAGATAGCGCAGATATGCGACGTGGGACAGGGACTGGAGCACAGGATATACGGCGCGAGGATGGCAGGCTCACTTGACGAGCTGCTGTTCACGGTAAAGACGAAAAGATACACTATGGCAAGGATAAGGCGAATAATGCTTGCCCTGCTCATAGGTATAACAAAGACAGATATGGAGCAGCTGCCGCCATACGGAAGGATACTCGCCTTCAATGAGCGGGGCAGGGAGATACTTGCGAGAGCCAAGGGTTCTGCGGTGATACCATTCGGCTCCTCTATCGCAAAGCTGTCACAGCTGGGGGATACTGCTGAACGCTTTGCGGAGCTTGAGATAAGAGCTTCGGATATATATGGGCTGGCACTTGACACGGTAACGTCCGCCCAGAAGGATTATAGGGCAAAAATAATGATAGATATGGAGTAGTGTAAATGATAGCGGACTTTCTTCGTAAAGCAGCCGCAGCGGCTGCTGCGATGATCTCACTGACGTCATGCGGTAAAATGGTAGTGCTCATGGACTCCGAGATCGATGACCCCCATGCTTCAGCAAATGCCTGTTCAAAGGTGGAGGTCACTAAGGCGTCTGAGCCTGCTGCCGAGCCTGTTACGGAACAGTTTACTCTTGACATAAAAATGCCCGAGGGATATGAGATCCCCAAAAGCTACGCATTAGCTGATTTCAACACCGTTCTCCAGAAGCCCGAGCTTCCTACGGGCTGTGAGGTAACGGCACTGTGCGAGGTACTCCAGTATCTCGGATTTGACATCGACAAGGTGACGCTTGCCGACGAGTTCATGCCCATGGACAACAACGGTATCACCACCATGAAGACCGCCTACGTTGGCGACCCTAAGTCCGATGAGGGCTTCGGCTGCTTTGCTCCCGTTATAGTGCAGACTGCCGACGATTACTTTGAGTCGGTGAACTCTCCCTGCTACGCTGTGGACATCACAGGAAGCTCCATGCAGGAGATATACTATCAGGTGAGTCAGGGCAGACCCGTAGTTATATGGAGCACCATAAACCAGATCATAACTACTCCCAACCTGCGCTGGGTCACCAATGAGGGCGAGGAGATGTGGTTCAATGATTTCCAGCACTGCGTCGCCATTTACGGCTACGACCTTGAAGAAAAGACAGTCCATATCGCGGACCCTCTGGTCGGCAATGTTAAATACGGTATAGAACAGTTTGAAAAGACCTATGAGGTCATGGGCAAGCAGGCTGTGGTCATCTGCGGAGACGCCAAAACTCAGGGAGACTACAAGGCGCCTGCCGATAAGCCTCAGTCGCCGATACTGAGCCGCAATAAGGCTGAGCGCAAGAAAGCCGAGGAGGAAGAAGCACGCCGCAAGGCTGAGGAAGAAGAGCGCAAAAAGGCTGAGGAAGAGCGCAAGAAGGCTGAAGAGGAAGAACGCAAAAGAGCAGAGGAAGAAGAAAAACAAAGGGCTGCGGAGGAAGCAGCACAGGCTCAGGAGGAGAATGAGGCTGTTGAAGAGCCTGCTCCTGCTGAGGAACAACATGATGAAGGCGAAGAGGAGCAGGGATAACTTGATAAAAGGCGTGATTTTTGACCTTGACGGTACACTGCTTGACTCCATGACGGTGTGGAGCAGCATTGACCGCGAATTTTTAATAGAAAACGGCATTTCCGATCCTCCCCCCGAGGTATCGGACGTTGTCAAGAAGATGACTGTGGACGAGTCTTCACAGTACTTCATTGACCGCTTCGGACTTCACTGCACCAAGGAGTATGTTATAAAGCGGATCGAAGACATGGTTCGTCAGCGCTATGAGGAGCAGATACCCCTGAAGCCCCACGCTGAGGAGGTGCTGGACTTCCTTGACAGCAGGAACGTGCCCTACGGTATAGCCACAGCTACCTATAAAGGACTGGCGGAAGCAGCGCTGAAACGCTGCGGAGTTTATGACAGGTTCCGCTTCCTGCTGACTGACAGGGAGTACCCCGCAGGCAAGAATTTCCCCGATATTTTTCTCGGAGGAGCTCAGCGTCTCGGCGCACAGCCTGATGAGACCCTTGTTATCGAGGACTCGCTTCACTGCATAGAGACTGCAAAATCAGCAGGTTTTACGGTCTGCGGTGTCTATGACTCCGTTGCAGCGGCTGACTGCAGCAGGATAAAGGAGCTTTCCGACTTCTATGTGAAGTCTCTGGACGGGATAATACAAATAATTTAGGGCGAACGATGTTCGCCCGTGCTGTTTTCAAAGGAGCATAAAGATGAAAAAGGTAATGGTAGGAATGAGCGGAGGAGTGGACAGCTCCGTAGCGGCGATGCTGCTCCGTGACAGAGGTTATGAAGTCATGGGCGTAACTCTGAAGCTCTTTTCCGATGAGGATATATCCGAGGCACAGAAGGAGGGCAAGACCTGCTGTGCGCTGTCGGACGTGGAGGATGCAAGGAGCGTTGCATACAGACTTGGCTTCGAGCATCTTGTGTTCAACTTTAAGGACAATTTCCGCGAGCACGTTATGAAGCAGTTCGCAGACAGCTACATAAGCGGCAGAACACCCAATCCATGCATAGAGTGCAACCGCCATGTGAAGTTCGACAAAATGCTCAGGAGAGCGCAGGAGCTGGGCTATGACTATATAGCTACGGGACATTATGCTGTGAACGAGTACGACGAGGGGAGGGGACGCTGGCTGCTGAAACGTCCCAAGGACCGCAGCAAGGATCAGACCTATGTGCTGTATTCTCTCACTCAGGAGCAGCTCTCTCATACTCTTTTCCCTCTTGGAGAGCTGGAAAAGACTCAGGTCAGGGAGCTTGCTGAAGCTGCCGGACTGGTGAACTCCAATAAGCCCGACAGTCAGGATATCTGTTTTGTTCCCGATGGTGACTATGCAGGCTTCATACGCAGATTTACGGGCTGTGAAACGCCCTGCGGAAGCTTTGTTGATATGGAGGGCAATGTTCTCGGAGAGCACAAGGGAATCATAAACTACACCATCGGTCAGCGTAAGGGACTTGGTATCGCTCTCGGACACCCTGCCTATGTGGTGAAGAAGGATATAGCTGCAAATACAGTCACACTCGGACTGGAGTCCGACCTGTACACAAAGAGCCTTATCGCCGACGATTTCAATCTTATATCCGTTGAGAAACTGGAGGCTCCCATGCGTGTGACTGCAAAGACACGTTACAGCCAGAAGGACCAGCCTGCTGTTGTATCATACCTCGGTAACGGCGAGTACATGGTGGAGTTTGACGAGCCGCAGAGAGCCGTTACCGGCGGTCAGGCGGTAGTCCTCTACGACGGTGATATCGTCGTGGGAGGAGGTACCATAAAATGAGCGAAACCGTCCTGCTTGTGGTAGATGTGCAGAAGCTTATAACCAATGAAAAACTCTACGCTTATGATAGATTTATCGGAAACGTCCGTAAACTAATTGAAGTGTCGCGAAAAAACGGTGTGGAAGTTATATATGTCCGCCACGATGACGGCGAGGGGCAGCCTCTGTCAAAGGGGAATGAGGGCTACGAAATACATGAGGACTTCGCGCCCGAAGCAGGGGAGAAAGTCTTTGACAAGTCTGTGAACAGCCCCTTCCGCGATACGGGACTTACGGAATATCTGCGCTCAAGGGGCATAAGAAGGCTAATAGTCACAGGTTTGCAGACCGAATACTGCATAGACGCCACGGTGAAATGCGGCTTTGAGCACGGCTTTGAGATGATAGTCCCCGAATACTGCAATACCACCACCGATAATGAATACATGACCGCGGAGCAGACCTACCGCTACTATAACGAGTTTATCTGGAAAAACAGGTACGCGCATTGCATTGGTATTGAGGAAGCAATCGATATTATACAGAATAACAAGGATAAATCGGAATTCTCTGAGACACATATCATCAGAAGAGCGACAAAAGAAGATGTTTCGAGAATTGCGGAGATACTTGTATTTGCAAAACGAATGAAGTATCGCTCTATTTTTAATGATGACGCATATTCATTTTGCGAATTGCAAGTATTATCTGTCGCTGAAAAGTACATTGAAAACGGCTTTCTTAACAATATGTTCCTGTATGATGACGGAATTATAAAAGGGCTTATCCGCATTGAGAAAGATGAGATCGTTGAATTATATGTGGATCATTTCTTCCAAGGGCAGGGCGTCGGCTCAGAGCTGATAGAATATGCCAAAGAGAATTATCCTGTCAGTTTTCTATGGACAATTGAAAAGAACACTGATGCAATACGCTTTTATGAAGCACACGGTTTTCATCTTACAGACATCAAGAAGCTTGAAGAGGGAACTACAGAATATCTTGTAAAAATGAAAAGATAATCATTTACCGAAAAGGATCATTATGGAATACAAATACGAAAAGCTAACCGATAAAATATGCGTCTGCGCCAGCAGCGATCACCGCTTCGGCACTGACGCTTTTCTGCTGGCTGACTTCTCACAGTACCGCGCCAAGGACAAGGTCTGCGATCTGGGTACGGGCTGCGGTATAATACCGCTGATAATGCAGAAGAAGCTGCCGCCGCAGGTGACCTATGCTGTGGATATTCAGGAGGGCGCCATAGAGCAGCTCCGACTGGGGCTTGAAAAGAGCGAGACTGCGGGGATAGTTCCCGTCTGTGCGGACCTCAAAGAGCTGTGGGAGGGGGCTCCTCTGGGACAGCTTGATCTTGTGACCTGCAATCCGCCATATAAAGTGAACAATGCAGGCTTCCAGAGTGCTATAACTGCCCAGAAGATAGCCAGACACGAGATATTATGCACCATTGATGACGTCTGTGCGGCTGCACAGAAGCTGCTGAAATTCGGCGGAAGACTATGTGTCTGCAATCGCCCCGAAAGGCTCAGCGACGTTATTTTTGCCATGAAGAGCCACGACATCGAGCCTAAGAGACTCCGCTTTGTATCGAAAAACGCCGAGGAAGCTCCGTGGCTGTTCCTTATCGAGGGCAAAAAAGGTTCAAAGCCCTTCATGAAGGTGGAGCCTCAGCTGTACATCCGCAGCGAGAACGGCTTCTCCGAGGAGCTTCAGAAGATATACGACACAGGAAAGGAGCAGGTATGAGCGGAACATTTTATGTTATAGGTACTCCCATCGGAAACCTTGAGGATATAACACTTCGTCAGCTTGACACACTGGCGGCAGTGGACTTCATCTGTGCGGAGGACACTCGTGTTACACTGAAGCTGCTTAACCGCTTCGACATAAAGAAGCAGCTCATAAGCTTTCACGAGCACAGCTCCAAAGCCGATGCACAGCGCATAATCGACAGGCTTCTTGCAGGGGAGAGCTGCGGTATAGTCACCGACGCGGGTATGCCCTGCATATCCGACCCGGGAGAGGTGCTTGTCAGACTCTGTGCCGAGCAGGGGATAGATTTAAAGGTAGTTCCGGGACCCAGCGCCGTAGTTTCGGCAATTGCGGTGTCGGGACTGAGTACACGAAGATTTACTTTCGAGGGCTTTCTTCCCGTTCAGAAAAAGGAGAGAGCCGAGCGCCTTGAAAAGCTCCGCGGCGAGACTGCGGTCATGGTGTTCTACGAAGCTCCACACAAGCTGAAAACAACTCTTGCCGACCTTTGCGGTTTTTTCGGCGGCGATCGCAGGATAGCGCTCTGCCGCGAGCTCACCAAGATACATGAGGAGGTCATAAGGCTGACTCTGGCTGAGGCTGTTGAATATTACAACATCAACGAACCCAAGGGCGAGTTCGTTCTCGTGCTTGAGGGGGCTTCTGAGGATGCAGAGGACGGTATCACCATCGAACAGGCTATGGAGCAGGTCATGAAGCTCATAGATATGGGAGAAAAGCCCACAGAAGCCTGCAAGGCTGTGGCAAAGGAAACGGGCTTCCGAAAGAGCGAGCTTTATGCGAAGCTTCAGTGAGTGAAAGGCTGCCTGTGCGGTGCGCTGAACATCTCATCTGCCCCTACCTTATAATATAAAAATGATAGAAAAGTGAAAATTAGTGTAAAAAGCTTGAAATTGTAAAGAATTTGTGATATAATAATTAGCGTTATTATTACTGCTTCAGTAATTTGCGAAACCATGTTCCCAAAAAAGCGCTATATCAATACAATTATAAAAATTCTGCCGCAGATACAAGACCTGCGGCGAAAGAAGGTTCTTTATGATTTGCGATCTGCACTGTCATACCACGCTTTCCGACGGTTCACTGGGCATCGAAGATGTTATTGCTCAGGCGAAACGCATGAATATCGACTGGCTTTCGATAACCGATCACGATACGATGGCGTCATTTTCAAGAGCTGACGTATTGGGCGACCGCGCAGGAGTAAAGATACTCCACGGCGTAGAGCTTTCGGCATGGGATAAGGAAAGAAACAGCAAGGTTCACATACTTTGCTACGCTCCGTCAAAGCCCAACAGACTTGAGGGGCTTTGCATGAAATCCTGTGAGATAAGAAAGGAATGCTCCAGAGAAATGATCGAAAAGGTCATGGAGAAGTTCCCCATCACACAGGAGAGCATACTGAAACGCACAACGGCTTCAAAGAGCATATTCAAGCAGCATATCATGCGTGCCCTTATAGACTACGGCTATGCGCTGGAGTTCTACGGCGACCTTGACCGTGAGCTGTTCAATCCCGAAAACGGCTCCTGCTACGTTGAGCGTGAATACCCTGACGTAAATTTTGTTATTGACCTGATACACACTGCAAAGGGCGTTGCTGTCATGGCTCACCCCGCACAGTACAATAATATCGAGCTTCTTGAGGAGCTTGCCAAGAAAGGAAAGATCGACGGCGTTGAGGTGGGACATTTCTCTGCCGACGAAAGCTGCCGCAAGGAGCTTTCAGCCATTGCACAGAAGTACGGTCTCATCGAGACAGGCGGTTCGGATTTCCACGGGCTCTATAATAAGGTGCCCACACATCTTGGCAGCGAGACTACCACAAAGGAAAACCTCGACAGGATCCTCAAGCTGGCTGCAAGCATGAAATAAGAGGTAAAAATGAGCTTAAAGATCATACCGTTCATAGTTTTTCTGGGACTGTTCCTGCTTTTTGCAGCGCCTGTCGCCACGGGGATAATCAACCTCGGCAACGGCGTGGGAATGGCGTTATCCGCTGCAATGATGCTGATAGTGCTTTTCTGGGGAAAGTTTACGGGAGCTTTGGGAAGATGCTGGGAAAAGCCGCTGGGAAAGATAGTTCTTTCTCTTGTAGGGATTGCTGCGGCAGTCAGTATCGTTCTGGCTGTGGTCATCAGCGTTTTCATGATACGGGAGGCGAACGATCCGCCTAAGGACGAGAACACTACTGTTGTAGTGCTCGGCTGCAAGGTAAAGAACGGTGCTCCAAGCCTTATGCTGAAAAGGAGACTTGATGCCGCTTACGGCTATCTTTCGGAGCATGACAGTGTCTGCGCCGTCGTTTCGGGTGGACAGGGAAGTGATGAATCCGTCAGCGAGGCTCAGTGCATGAGAGACTATCTTGTGTCAAGGGGCATATCTCCCGACAGGATATTCATGGAGGATAGATCTGTGAATACCGAGGAAAACCTCCGCTTCTCAAAGGCTGTCATCAGTGAGAACGGACTTCCCGGGAAGATAACTCTCGTGACTGATAATTTCCATCAGTACCGCGCAGAGCTCATCGCTGAGTCAAACGGTATAGAGGCATACAACATATCGGGCAAGACATCATGGTATCTGCTCCCTACTTACGTAGTCAGAGAATGGTTCGGTATAGTTTACTATAAGCTGTTCGGATAGGAGCGTTTGGCGTGAAATGGGTCATAATGCGTATATCCGACGGAATGTATGCGGTTTCACCGCGGTTTTTTGTGTTCAATAAGCTGTTTGCAAGGCGCTTCAACACCAAGAAGCAGGCAGAGGCTTATATGATATCATCAGGTTTCGACAGAAGGGCGTATACCGCCTGTGAGCTTGAAGTTGAGACATAATCGGCTGTATGCATCAGCCGGACTGCTATTTAATAGTATAAGTTATTATGTAAAGGAATGGTTATTTTGAAGATCGGTTTTTCAACACTCGCTTGTCCTGAATGGTCGTGGACTGATATCTACTCTATGGCTAAGGACTTCAGATTTGACGAAATAGAGATAAGAGGTCTCGGCAATGAGATCTTTTCCGTTAAGGCACAGCCCTTTACAGAGTCTCAGCTACCCAATACAGTTGCAAAGCTCCGCTCACTCGGACTGGAGATACCCTGTCTTTCTTCGGGTGCCTGCCTGAAGTTCAAGGACAAGTATCAGGAGGCTGAGGACGAGATCAAGGCTTACGCTCAGCTTGCAAGCAAGCTCGGTGCTTCTTACATAAGAATACTCGGCGATCTTGAGCCTGCCCCCCGGAGGCGATGTTGATGATGAGTATATCGTAGAGACACTGAAGAAGCTTGTTCCGATTGCTGAGGAGTACAATGTTACACTGCTGGTAGAGACCAACGGCGTATACTCCGATACAGCGCGTCTTGCTAAGATACTTGACAGCGTAAAGAGCAGAAAGGTGGCTGCCCTCTGGGATATGCACCACCCCTACCGTTATAACAACGAGTCTCCAGAGACAACTGTTGCAAATCTTGGCGAGTACATCAAGTATATTCAGGTCAAGGACAGCGTTATGCGCGAGGACGGCACTGTTGAGTACCGCATCATGGGTACAGGTGACATTCCCGTAAAGCAGATGATAGAGGCTCTCGATACCATCAACTACAACGGCTATATCTCACTGGAATGGGTAAAGCGCTGGGCAAGAGACCTCAGCGACGCAGGTATCGTTATACCCCAGTTCGCAGAGTATATGGCTCCCTACAAGAAGTCTCACAAGCACCCCCTCCAGACCAATATGAGAGGGGACGGTCAGTATCCGTGGCCCAAGGAGAGGATACTCAACTATACATTCCCCGACATACTGGACCGTATCTGTGAGCAGTTCCCCAATCAGTATGCTTTCCGCTATACTGAACTGGATTATACAAGAACATATCCCGAGTTCCGCGACGACGTTGACAACTTTGCACGCTCTCTCCTTGCAATGGGCGTAAAGAAGGGCGACCACGTTGCTATCTGGGCTACAAATGTTCCCCAGTGATATATAACCTTCTGGGCTACTACCAAGATAGGCGCTGTACTCGTAACAATGAATACAGAGTACCGTATCCACGAGGCTGAGTATCTGCTGAGACAGTCCGATACCATGACACTCGTTATGATCGACGGAATCAAGAACATCAACTATGTTGATATCATCAAGGAGCTCTGCCCCGAGCTTGACACCTGCGAGCCCGGTAAGCTCAACTCCGCAAGACTTCCTTACCTCAAGAACGTCATCACCGTTGATTCCAAGAACAACGGCTGCTACACATGGGAGGAGGCTGTTGAACTTTCCAAAAACGTTCCCTACAGTGAGGTAGAGCGCGTAAGAAAGACCATTGATATCCACGATGTTGCAAATATGCAGTACACCTCGGGAACCACAGGCTTCCCCAAGGGTGTAATGCTTACACATTATAATGTAGTAAACAACGGTAAGGCTATCGGCGACTGCATGGACCTGTCCACAGCAGACCGCATGATGATACAGGTGCCTATGTTCCACTGCTTCGGCATGGTTCTGGCAATGACAGCTTCCGTTACACACGGTACAACGATGTCTCCTATAACACGTTTCTCACCGAGAAAGGGACTGGCCTGCATAAACAAGGAGAAGATAACCTGCTTCCACGGTGTTCCCACTATGTTCATCGCTATGCTGGGACATGAGGACTTCGATAAGACCGACTTCTCCCACATGAGAACAGGTATCATGGCAGGCTCACCCTGTCCCATCAAGACCATGGAGGAAGTTATCGAGAAGATGCACATGAGCGAGATCTGTATCACATACGGTCAGACCGAGGCTTCTCCCGCTACTACCATGAGCAAGACCACAGACTCCATCGAGCAGCGTGTAAACACTGTCGGCGGACCTATCTTCGGTGTTGAGTGCCGTATCGTTGATCCTGAGACCAACGAGGTTCTCCCCGATGACGTTGACGGTGAGTTCGTTGCAAGAGGATACAATATAATGAAGGGCTACTACAAGATGCCCGAGGCTACGGCAGCAGCCATCGACTCCGAGGGCTGGCTCCACACAGGAGACCTGGCAAGACGCCGCTCAGAGGACGGTTATTTCAAGATCACAGGACGTATCAAGGATATGATAATCCGCGGCGGCGAGAACATCTACCCCAAGGAGATAGAGGACTTCCTCTATACATATCCCAAGGTAAAGGATGTTCAGGTAATTGGCGTTCCCGATGAGGACTATGGCGAGGAGATCATGGCGTGCATCGTGCTTCAGGACGGCGAGACTGCTACCGAGCAGGAGATCAAGGACTTCTGCCTTGCAAGAATGGCAAAGCACAAGTGCCCCAGATACGTTGATTTCGTTGACGGCTTCCCCATGAATGCCGCAGGAAAGATACTCAAGTACAAGACGAGAGAGCAGGCTGTTGAGAAGCTGAAGCTCCACAAGGCTGACAGTATCGTTACCGCATAATTAAAAATTATAAAGCCGTTTGTCTTCGGCACAGCAGTCGGAGACAGGCGGCTTTTTGCATAATTCTTACAAATTGGAACACTTTTGCAGATTCACTTGATTTGTTATACATTATGTGTTATAATTGTCATATATTACAGAAAGGGGAAAAGATATGAGTAAAATTCCAAGCAGATTGCTTGCGGCTGTTTCAGCGGCAATGATCTCCATTTCAGCTGCTCCAACAGCTGTTTATGCGGAAGTATCGATAAAAGACCTGTTTGATACAAATAAGGGGGCAGCTGTATCCTCTCAGGTCGGCTGTTTGTCTATGCCTGTGCTGAGAAGAAATGCAGGCGGCGACGATATGAGTCTTGCTCCTACTGCCGATTATACTCCCATTAGCAGTAAAACTATGGCGGCTGAGTCAGAATGGATGCCGACAGCCTTTGATATGAGGAATGTATACGGCTCTACCGAGATCAAGGATCAGGACATATACGGTACCTGCTGGGCTCACGCAGCCATTGAGAGCGCTCAGTCCAGTTTGCTCGCTTCCGAACCGGATATCGATCTTTCCGAGCTCCATACAGCCTTCTATACATATTACGGAGACGATGAGCTGAAGCTTTTTAATAAAAGACCTCTGGAGATACTCAATGAAGGTGGTACCTCGAGAATGGTGTCTAATCTCTGGTCGCAGTGGATAGGTCCTGTCACAGAGGAGAAGATGCCTTATTACCATACAGATATCTTTGATGACGGGACTGACATGGGCTATCTTCGCTATCAGGCGGACTATCACCTCAGAAATGCCTATAACTTTGATTTTTCCCGAAGCAGGGATAACTTTGATGAGATAAATTCTCTTGTAAAGGACTTTGTTTACAGCGGCAGAGCGGTTGATGTGTCCTATATGTCCAACAAGTCGCTTAACTGGTCGGCTGAGTACAGCAGCTCCTACACGAGCAGACCAAGACGCTTTGCCAACCATGCAGTCACAATAGTCGGATGGGACGACAATTTCTCCTCAGACCACTTCAGAAATCCTCCCGAGGGGGGACGGAGCATGGCTGTGCAAGAACAGCTGGGGAACTGATGACGGTGACAATGGTTATCTCTGGATATCCTATTATGATAATTCGCTGACTGATTTCGCTGTTTTTGAGCTTGATGATCTTGACGAGCATGAAATGATCTATCAGCATGACAGCTTTATACCGATACAGACTCTGTCTGCTTATGATGATCCCAATGAGAACGGTCCGTCATATATGGCAAATGTATTTGAAGGACATTCCGATACACAGATAAGCTCCATAGGTACATACATATATAATGCAGGCACGGAGTACGAGATAACCATATATACCGATATACAGGATATCCTCGATCCGACATCGGGTATTCCGTCGAATGTTACCAAGGGAGTATGTGATCTTACGGGCTTCTACACTATCGATCTGGACAGCCCTGTTATACTTCCCGAAAACGAATGGTTCAGCGTCGTGGTAAAGCTCTACTGCCCTGATTCGCCGTTTGTAATACCGATCGAGAGCAGTATGTATGTTGAGGACGGCGCCAGAAGAAGGACTGATCTTACTTCATACAGCACCGATGAGCAGATAAGAACATATACCAGATGGGGCGAGAGCTTTACAAGCCCGGACGGTGAGAACTGGACTGATGTAGTTGATGATCCGATCACCTACAACGAGGAGGAAGAAAAGAGACTGCTGGATTCCTTTATTTTCCAGCTCTATGACGGACTCGAACCCGAGGATACGGAGCTTCTTGAAGATGCTAAGAGAACAGAGGGATACTATACACGACTCTTTGACAAGGGAGAAGTAATGTGTACTCTCGGAAATGTTACGCTGAAGGCTTACGGAGACCCTATCGGCAAAGTAAGCTTCTCTCACCATGAGGGTATGGTAAATGCCGATGAAAAGATATCACTTTCAACACGCATGGACGAGGGGACTATATATTACCGTACAAACGACAATGAGGAGTACAAGCCGTATACCGAGCCCTTTGCCGTAACAGAGAAAATGAAGGTATCTGCTTATAATGACCTCTCATCTGTGTATGAAAACATTGATGATGCCATGCTCAATGTGATATCAACAAGGACGTTTACTCCGCACAGACCTGTCATGAACTGGATAGGATATAAGTTCAATGAGGACACTTACCGAGAGAAGATGAAGTACCTCAAAAAGGAGAACGAAAACGAGTACTCGATAGAAGTGCCGAGTTATATCGAGAATATATCCCTTTACTGTGGTACGGAATACGCCGTGAACTTCGATGGGGACTATTTCGGCGGATGTGAGTGGATAAGAAATATACCGCTTGAATACGGCATGAACGATATTGAGCTTACTCTTACCGGCGCAGGACTGCCCGATGAGGTGATCACGATCCATGCGAACAAGGCGATGATAGGCTTTGATATGGAAAAAGAAGTTATCGACTTCAGTTACGTTGACAAGATACTGGCTCCTGACGGCAGGGAACTGATGATCGGCAGTTCTATAAGCGATTACGCAGGACAGTACCTGACCGTTATCAAGGACGGCAAGGAGAAGCAGATACTTGTCAATCCCAGACCTGTCATCAATGATCTTGAGATAGACTACCGCAATGAGATACTCGGACCCATAAGCAAAAAAATTGCCGATAAGCTCATGGTGCGTACAGGCGACGATGAGGACCACCCGTTTATAGAGGCTGTTCCGAGAATAGCCCCGGGAGACGAATTCTACGGCACCGATATGCTCCAGTATTATATAAGGATAATCCCCGGAGAGACTATAACCTTGAAAGTCAACTCCGACAGCGAGAATATGGCGAGCAGTTCCGTTACATATAAGATACCCGAGGCTCCTAAGGAAGTTCCCGACCCGAGGGATTTTTATGAGAATTCACAGGGACTCATAGTTTCGGACGACAATTCAAAGTATGAAGCGGGATTAACGGATTATATGCCTTCTGACCTCATAGACGTTGTAGGTATGGACTACGGCTATCATGATCCTGCTGAATTCCGTGCCCTTCTCAGAAACCGCTACGGAGCAGAAGGGGCAGATATCGAAGAAGTATTTGCAGCAGATTATCTTGAATTTGATCACCTCGAATTTAAGTGCAGGTATGTGGTGAGATATGCGGCTACGTCCGACAGCTTTGCTTCCGCAGGCGTTGTATTTATACCGCGAGTACGCGGAGATGTGGACGCAGATATGCATATTGACGCCAATGATGCTTCGGAAGTCCTTCGGCACTATGCTCTGATATCAGGCGATCTGGCAGGTTCACTCGATGATTATGAGCAGTACATAGCCGACGTGAACAGCGACGGAAAGGTCGATGCTGTTGATGCGTCTCAGATACTCCGTATGTATGCAGATCTGTCTGTATCATCGGAATGGTGAACGGGTTTGAAGAAGCACACAAAAAAATGCACAGAAGACGACCGGGATTTTGTATTCGTTAGGCAATAGGCATAAAAGTGTGCTCCTGTATTTGTGTAATAAACGTCAAAACGCTTTTACCGATTTGTAACTTTTATTTTTTAGAGGTGCGATTTATGTTATTATTGCTAAAAAATAGCGTTGAAAATGTACATTGCGCCCAAAAAAGATTAAAGAACGATACAAAGCATTGACTTTGACCGCAAAATACGGTATATTTGTAAATGCAAAAGCAATTGTTGCACAGTTCTGTATATGCGGTGCGGAAGGCACGACGGTCTGATACACAGGCAGTAAAGAACGTGATACGGTAACATTCGGAAGTGTAAGGGCTTTTATGACGAAGCCTGCGGAGTACATTCGCAGACCGAGCCGCCATGACATGAAAAAATGCGAAAGTATAAAAGACATTGCCCAGCATGATAAAAGAAAGCTAATGACGAAAGTCATGGTTATAGCTTCATAGAACAGAAGCAGGGAAGACATACGGTTGCAGGACGTCAGCGGTGAGCACAATCATCGGACAGAGAAAAATAACCGCGATGTTGCCCGCAAAACATTAATTACCGAATATTATACACGGAGATGTATAATATACATATTTAAGGAGGAAAAATCTCATGAACACACTTAAGAGAACTTTAGCTTTAGTAGCTACACTCGCAATGGCAGCTACAGCATTCGCAAGCTGTGGAGATGACAAGAAGGAGTCATCTTCAAAGGCTGACGAAACAACAACAGCTGCTCAGGAAGATACAACAGCTGCTGAGGAAACAACAGCAGAGGCTGAGCCCGACGGCATTGATCCCTCAGTTGGCGTAGGCGGCGACACATTCACAGTTGCAGCTTGGAACCACGATGACGTTCCTGCTCTTATCGCTCAGTGGAAGGGCCTTGACTACGATACAGTAGTTGCAGACCTCGCTGACAACAAGGTTGAGGGCATCAAGTTCATCGACTTCGGTGTAGGCGGCGGCCAGGCTTCCGAGAACTATGACCAGCTCTTCAATGACGGCAGCGACCTCGACGTTTACTTCTGCGAGGCTGACTGGGCACTCAAGTACATCAACGATGATGAGAAGACACTTCCTCTCACAAAGCTCGGTCTCGGCGATTCTGACTTCGCTAACATCTACAGCTACACAGACGAAATCGGTAAGGATTCCAACGGCGTTCGTAAGGGTATCTCATGGCAGGCTGCAGCAGGCGGCTTCGCTTACAGAGCTGACCTCGCTGAGGAATATCTCGGTGCTAAGAGCCCCGCAGAGATGCAGGAGCAGATCGGTACTTGGGAAGATTTCGTAACAGCTGCTAAGACAATCTCTGACAAGACAAGCGGCGGTGTTGCACTTGCTGATACACTTGGCGGTCTCTGGCAGGCATTCGCTTGCGGACGTACACAGCCTTGGGTTGTTGACAACAAGCTCGTTGTTGATGACTTCTGCAAGAACTTCGCTGACACAGCTAAGGAGCTCTGGGATTGCGGCGGTATCACAAAGAACAGCCAGTGGACAGACGAGTGGACAGCTGCTGGTGTATCCGGTAACTGCATGGGCTACTTCGTATCAACTTGGGGCTTCGGCGGATTCTTCCTCGATGCTGCAGGCGGCGAAGGC
>Ga0255343_1002460_pt1 | contig 21568 bp, 19 predicted proteins | sample wastewater_treat_4_FD_192413 | JGI IMG/M metagenome (GOLD analysis project Ga0255343, IMG submission 192413) | Wastewater microbial communities from Lulu Island WWTP, Vancouver, Canada - plant16 | ecosystem: Engineered > WWTP > Wastewater > Unclassified | place: Canada: Vancouver, British... | reverse complement strand
TGGGCCTGATCCTGACCCTGCCCAACTACAGATCCTGCCAAGTTGCATGTTCAGGCTTACGATTGTTTGTTCTTTTTTGCGTTTTATCTCTTCGTTGCAGTTTAAAAACATGTCCGGGGGCATCCTTTCGGACCATGTTGCAGGGTGCCCTCTCGACGTCCTTTTAGCTCCAAATCCTGCAGATCAGCACAATCATCCCCCTGATCCTGTCCCTGCCCCCGTCCCTGTCCCTGTTCTCTTCACCCTTCACCCTGACCCCGCCCCCACACCTGTCCCAGTCCCAGCCCTTCCGGTGTATAATCCCCAAGCGTCTTTGCCTTTGAGATACCTTTGAAAAACGTGCAACCTAGATTCGCAATCGCTGGCCTTGCCGCTTTAGTCTTCTTGGCGGCTGTGCTGCCGGGACTCAGAGGTTTGAATTATCCATTTCTGTTTGATGACAACTGGGCGGTTGTAAACAATCCGCTTGTGGTTGATTCGCTGGATGTCAAAGAAATATTTTCTTCAAACGCTTGGGGGTCTACGGCTAACTACAGTCATACCCCAAACTACAGGCCTCTTTCGGTTTTATCACTTGCTGCCACCCACAAGATGGTCGGGCTAAACCCGTTGTTGTACAGGCTCACCAACCTGATGCTTCATGGTGCCGCTTCGGTGGCTTTGATGCTTTTAGCACTGAGTTTGGGTGCCGGTATCACGGCCTCGGCTCTTGGGGCCTTGTGGTTTGCTGCTCACCCAATCCACGCCGAAGCCATCTTTTTTGTAGTTACCAGGGAGGAGCTGACAAGCACCCTGCTTATTCTGACCCTGCTTATTTTGGCAGTCAAAGCGTTTCAGTCACCTGGCCCTGAAATTGGGACGCGGCAGCAAGACAAAAAACAAAGGGCCCTGCTGCTGATTTTGACTGGCACAGTTACCATTCTTGCGCTTTTGTTCAAGGAAGGCGCTGTCACCATTCCCTTCTTGTTGATAGCGGTTGGAGCTGCGCTGCCCGGCTCTTCCTGGAAAACGATTGCCACTATGGCAGGAACAGCTTTCGTGATGTTAATCACATACTTAGGCCTGCGCTACTGGGTCCTTGGAAGCATTACAACAGCTCACATCCCCTGGCAGGACAACCCGCTTGTCTTGGTTGGTCCCTTTGAACGCATCAAATCGGCCTTGAACCTGGTCCCACTTGCGCTGTCTTTATTGGTTTTTCCCATGAAGACAACCGTTGATTATGGTTTTAACGCCACTGGACTACCCCAGACAGCTTCTTTGGGCTTGGCCTTGGTTGGGTCCTTAATAATCATTTCCGGGTTGGCTTTATACTTTTGGTCGGCTTTTTCCAAACATAAAAGCGCCTTGATAGCCGTTGGAGTAGCCGTTTTGGCCATCCCATATGCCTTGATTTCCAACTTGATAATCCCGAGCTCGGTGTTGTTTGGAGAGCGCTTGCTGTACCTTCCATCTGCTGGATTTGCGCTGATTTTGGTCGGGATTGCCGAATTTTTGCGCACGAAAGTCTCAAGCCGCTTTATCGGTTTTAGCGCCGCCGCTGTTGTAGTACTGTTTTGCCTTGGTTTTATGGGGATGCTGGCCTCCAGAAACAGCGATTTCAAGAACGCAAAATCGCTGTTTGATTCATCGCTTGCGGCATATCCTGGGTCAACTAGGCTTTGGAACAATCTGGGATTGGCGCTGCAACAAGATGGCGATCTGGAGGCTGGATTGACGGCGATTGAACGGTCCCTATCAATAGACCCGACTAATGCATCGGCGTTAAACAACAGGGGCAGAGTGTTGATGCAGCTAGGCCGGCCTCAAGAGGCGATGGATTCTTTGGTCAAGGCGATTGAGATGCGCCCAGGAATGCCAGCGGCCTTGGGAAACCTCTGCATCCTGTTGGCGAGCCAGCCAGATGTGGTACGCGCCACCAACATCTGCCAGCTGGCTGTTGAAAAAGGTGCACCAGTTGACGAAGTGCTTGAAATGTTAAAGCATAAGGCGACGCAAGGGCCTTGAAATATCATTGGAATTTTTGCTAGTTCCAACTATGTTAAGAATACTTTGAGGCCTGAGACGTCTGCGACCGATGCTGTTTATGGAGGCTTTTTTATGAAATCAGTCTATTTCGCGCTTGTGTTGATGCTTGTTCCAGCTCTTTTACATGCTGACCCACTAACCCCCTTTGAACCAGGTTCAACTAAAGTAAAGCTTGAAGACGCGCTTCCCCATTATGATCGGCCTGAAAACAAGACCAACGAGTTTTACAGCGAGTGGTGGGCTTTTGTGTTTCGCCTTGATGATGGCTACACGGCCTATGTGCAGTTTTTAATCAGCAATATGGGGCCAGGCGACGGCAAAGGCTTTGTAAAAGTTGAATTTGGTACTCCTGATGGCCGCAAATACAAGACAACTTCCGAATATTCCAGCAGCCAGTGGTCCTGGCAGAAGGATCAATTCCTGTTGCAATTTGGGGACAACCGTTTGAGTGGGCCGCTGAACAACCTAAAAATTCAACTTGAAAACAAGGACTTATCAGCTGAATTGGTCATCGAAAACATCGCCCAGCCGTGGAAACCTGGGACTGCCAAGGCTCAGTATGGCAAAAAGAAGACCAGCTATTATGCATTCCAGTACCTAGTTCCAGTAGGTAAGGTCAGCGGGACGGTCAAGACTAAAGACAACAATAAAGAGCATCAAATCAAAGGGTTAATCCATTCAGACCATTCGGTGGCCAGCATTGGTCCGCATGAGCAGGCTCAAACGTGGGCCAGATTTCGAGTTTTGGGCGAAAAAACGACTTTGCTAGTGTCGGATATCAGGACTCCGAAGGTTTATGGCGGGGCTCCGATCAGACAGGCGGTGTTGTTCAGAAATGGCAAGGTTGTGTTTGAGTCGGTCGATTTCAACGTCTCGCTGTCTGATCCCTACGTTGACCCTAAAAAATCAGGCTACCAGGCTCCACGGTTGATGGAGATTTCAGGAACCACACAAAAAGGCAACTTTAGAGGCGCCATCAAGGCAACAAAGCTGACGTCCAGCGAAGACTTCCTTGAATCATCAGGCGCCGCCGCCCGCTTCATAATCTCGAAATTCGCAAAACCAGTGATGTATTACTTTGACGGCATCTACGCCATAGAAGTAGAAGTCGATGGAAAACCACAAGAATTCAAAGGCCGAGGCAGCTACTACTACACAGTGATGAATCCCTGAGTCTGAGCAATACAAATCTTGCCAAAAGTAACGCTTAATGTTATATTAGCCAAGAAACGTAACAGATTCCAGTTGCGTTTCTAAGTCAATTCTTGACGCCGTGTTTTCTGGAAGATGTGCACATGAGTGCCCGAGCGTACATAGATGAGTTGGCCTCGAACGGACGCTGCCACTTCAGTTCTGCGGAGGCATTCGAGGCACTTGGTGGTAGCCAGGCTGCTGTGCGAGGCCAGCTGCGCCGGCTGAAGGCGCAAGGGTTCATTGCAGAGCCTGTACGCAGTTTCCACGTGATCGTGCCGCCCGAGTACCGGAGACTAGGCTGTCTGCCGGCTGAGCATTTTATCGACCAACTCATGAACGCTTGGGGTGAACCTTATTATCTGGGGTTGCTGTCTGCAGCTGAGCGACACGGGGCGGCGCACCAGCGTCCGCAGTTTTGTCAGGTGATGGTGCGTAAGAATAGAGCTGCGATCTCGTGTGGTAAGGTGCAAGTCGGCTTCATCGCTCGTGGCGATCTGGAGAGTATGCCTGTTACCACGATTAACACGCCTCGCGGTGTTTTACATTACGCTACTCCTGAAGTGACTGCGCTTGAGCTCGTTGGCTACCCGAACCACGCCGGTGGACTGGGCAACGTGGCCACAATCATCGACGAGCTGGCCGAGGGACTTGACGTGGTGAAGCTGCTTGAGGTCGCAAGGCTCTCGCCCATCAGTTGGTCGCAGCGGCTTGGCTACATTCTAGGGCTGGTCGGCCACGAGGACTTGGCCGCGGCCCTCAATCCTTTCGTACAAGAACAAGCAAGAAGCTACACGCCTCTACGGCGTGCTGCGCCAATAGCGAAGGCTAAGCGCAACACAAAGTGGAAGCTGATCATCAACACCGACCTGGAGCCAGACGAATGATACCGAAAGCACACATTACAGCATGGAGGGCAAAAGCACCGTGGTTAACGGATGCTCAGGTAGCGACCTGTCCCCGTCCCTGAGCCTGTCCCTGAGCCTGCCCCTGGGCCTACATCGAAACAAGCTTGGGTCTGTCTCCGTCCTGTGCTCCTTTTGATACGATAACCCCGGCATAGCCTACTACGCTGGACATGTCGCCGTTGTGATCGCCGCTTGTGCAGTAGGAGACCACCCTAGCGTGCTTGGCGCCTTGAGCCTTTGCGGCCACAAGGACGACCACCATTGGGACCAGACCGCACATGGAGACGTTGTGTTCAACAACGGCGGTGAATAACCCCCTTGGGTCAATATCTGAAATCCTGTCAAGCGCCATTCTATCCTTGCGCAGCGCCACGTTACAGGGTTCATGGTGGTTCATATCAGAGCTGGCAATCAATAACACAGGCTCGGAAATCGACGCCAGTACAGCAGCAAGCTTGTTACCCATTTCCTCGCATGCCTGGAAACCGTTGGTCCGCAGACAAACGGCTGTGACTTTAACCTTTGGATTTTTTGTCAAAAGCAGCGGCAGGTGCACCTCGATGGCATGCTCCTGAAGGTGGGCTAGTTCGTCCCAAACAAAGGGGCCTGTTTCAACCAATAACCTCCCAATTTCTTTATCATTTTTAATATTCCCAATGGGAGTCTCAAAACATGCGGCCGGCGATACAGACACAGCCTGTCCAAGTCCAGTGTGGTTTGGGGCCAAAATAATCACGCGATTGGGGACTTTAATGCCTTGATAAATGTCGGACAGTACCTTGCCACAAAAACTGTAACCTGCGTGTGGAACCATGACGGCAAGCGGTTCTTTTTCGTGCTCATCAAGCGTCAAAGAGGATGTGGAAAGTAGGTTTTTTAAGTATTTCTTCAGCTTCTTCGGGTCTGACTCATAAAATGTGCCGGCCACAACGACATTTCTTTTCATGGAAGCTGTTCTCGGTCCGCAAAGGGCGCTTTACTATAAATTAAAGGCAAACAAGAATCCAAATTGGGGGCGACTTAAGGCCAGATAAATCAGGCAAATTGTTGATTGTTTGGCGGAGAGCGAGGGATTCGAACCCCCGGTGAGCATACACCCACGGCTGATTTCGAGTCAGCTGCCTTCGACCTCTCGGCCAGCTCTCCAGGTTCGTGAAAAAATGGCGGAGAGAGGGGGATTCGAACCCCCGGCAGGGGTAAACCTGCACACGATTTCCAGTCGTGCACCTTCGGCCAGCTCGGTCATCTCTCCAACAAAAGTACCGCCATTATCGACGGTTACGCAATTCTTCAAAGAACGAGCTCAACAGGTCGGATGCCTGCTGGGCTAAGACTCCTGGTGTGACCTTGCACAGGTGGTTCAGGCGCTCGTCACTGAGGGCGGTGTAAAGGCTTCGAGCGGCCCCACCCTTGGGATCGTCACAACCATAGACAACGCGTCCAAGGCGGGCAAGCAATATGGCGCCAGCGCACATCAGGCACGGCTCCATCGTCACGTACAAGGTAGCCCCGGCAACCTTGAAGCGCCCGGCGTTCATGGCCTGTCTTATGGCCAGGGACTCGGCATGGGCGGTTGGGTCACCAAGTCTAACTACTTGATTTTGCCCTCTTGAAAGGATCTGATCCCCAGCAACGATGACACAACCAACTGGAACCTCACCGGCCTCAAAAGCGGCCTCGGCCTCGGCCAGCGCCAGTTTCATCCAATATTGGTCATCCATCAGCAGCCACCAACGGGAATCGTCACCAAAAATTGTCAACGAGCACAAAAGCGGCGCATAAAGTAACCGGATTTATGCCCAACGTCAAGAGCGAAAGCCCCGCCCCAAAAATAACCAACCTGACCCTGACCCTGTCCCCGCGCCCGCCTAGCGCACGGATTTGGCGAGGCGGAAGCCTAAATCGTCGTCGCGGGTGCTGGGCAAGCTGATGCCGCGTTTGGCCGAGCGTACAAATTGGGCGCCTAGGCGGTAAGCGCCACCGCGTACAACCCGGTGAGTGCCTGGGGGTGATACCCAGGCAGAGCCATCGTTGGGGGCGTCTTTGTAGCTGTCGTGATACCAATCCTGGACCCACTCCCAGACGTTGCCGGCCATGTCACACAAGCCTTGGGAGGTGTTGCCTTCTTCCAGGCCGCAAACTGGGGTTGTGCTGGTGTGGCCACAACCGCCTTTTACAGCGAGGGCGCACGTTGCTTCTTCATTGCCCCAGGGGTATTTCCAGTCACGACCGCCGCTGCGAGCTGCGTACTCCCATTCAGCTTCGGTGGGTAAGCGGCCTCCAGCCCAGTTTGCGAATACTTGAGCCTGCTGCCAATCGACGCAATTGATGGGGTGATTTCCGCGGCCGGACTTGCCCCAATTGCAGTCATCTCCGGTGTTGGGCGCGGTGCAGGCACCGGCGACGACACAGGCCATGTATTGATTGACGGTGACCTCGGTTTTGCTGATTTCAAAGGTTGGTACCTTTACTGGATGGACGGCTTTTTCGTCGGCGTCAGCGACATTATCGGTGGAGCCCATGATGAAGCTGCCGCCAGGAATCCTGACCCACTGAATGTCGACGGGCTTGGACTGGCTGAGGACGGGACTAGATAGGGAGAGGACGAGTCCGAGAATGACAAACTGGAAAACGCGCTTCATTGCATGGTCCCAATTGAGGACAAAGAGTTGGTTATCACAACCACCATGGGCCGTCAACACAGAAACGGCCGGCCCCGCCTAGTTCTTGAGGCTTGTGCGGTTCTTGTGCCTGATCCTGGTCCTGGTTCTGTCCCTGATCCTGATCCTGTCCCTGATCCTGTCCCTGCCCCTGGTCCTGTACCTGTTCCTGCCCCCACATTAGCTCACAACCGGCTGGCCGTCACCTTGGCGACTCCAGGGTCTGTTCCAGTGTTGCCAGCTTTTCCAAAAAGAAACCCTGGCTCCATAGCTTTAGACTGGGGCGTTCGATGGGTGCTACAAAGGGGGTGACGTCCAAAACTGCTTCATTCCAATTGATTGCTCTGATTCGTTCTGCCAGCTTGTTTAACAGCCAAACTTCATTGATTTTTTCATCTTTGTTCTTCCATGGTCCATATTGGTTGATGGCGTTTTCCAGTAAAACCATGTTTGGCTTGACCTGAAACCTGCAGTACCAGCCAAAGTCGAACCAGTCGCGCCCCTTTACATAGGGCCGGCATAGTAGTGCATGTAGCTTGAGTGCAAAGTTGGATGATAAATCCTGTGTGCAGACTTCGAAATCCAACGGAAAATCCAAAAATCGGTAATCCCAGTTTGAACCAATTGGAGGATTTGTGTCTACCTCTAACTTCACCTTTAAAAGGCCACGCCGCCCAGTATCCATGAAGCTAAACTCAAGCTGGCTGGTAATTGAATCGTCTTTGATGAAGGCCTCTTTCACTGGTCTTGTATCGTTTGGCCTGTGAACAAATTGGCATGCAACGTTATATTCGGCCAAAACATCCAGCAAATTTTGAGAGTAGGCTTCCCATGTAAATGTTGGATCAGGAGTTTTCGTTATAAAATCCAGGTCTTCTGAAAACCTGGGCAGTGCATGCAAGATGCGCAGACTGGTGTCTCCTTGAAATGCGGCAATTTCAAAGAAATCCACCCGCCATAGTGCGTACAAAGTGATTGACTGCAGGATTTCCTTTAGCGCCTGTTTTTCGGTTTCAATATCGGTAACTTTATAACTTTCTAGCTTTTGTCTAATTAAGTTAATCATGGCTGCAGCTCCAGTTGTAGGGCTCTTATGCATTTGACCATTCTTGAGTGTTGGTAGGTGTTGGCCAAGATGTTCCAGGTTGCTTTCGAGATTTTTGGAAAATCATGGCGGTCGATGCGCAAAAAGTCGAATAAATGCTCCATATCCTGTGGTTGTAGCTTTTTGATGTAGATAATGTCTGTTACTGCCCTGATTGGGGATGCGACGAGGGCAAATTGAGGGCCGAATTGGTGCCTGTCAACCATCTGTAAAAACTGGCCTTTGACCAAGGCGCTTGGTAGGAATTGAAAATGTCCGACCAGGTCGTGGTCAACTTCCAACAAGCGAGGCCCGGGAACCATTGATAGGACTGAATGAACTTGTTCTGGGATTAATCCATGCCATGAAAGGGCTGTTTCCATACTTACAAAGGAGCCTGGGACAATAGCTTGTGCAATCACAAACCGGTGCGGCGTGAAACCGGTGATTTTCGGTGAAAGCATGTACAGCCCGCGCCGCAGCCACACCAGCTCACCGCTGTTGAGGGCGCGATTGACCAAGTTATAACGCCGCTGGTCAGAGCCGGTTACGAGTCTTGCAACCTGATTATGAAAAATGACCCTCTTTCCAAGGTCGGCTTGCAGGATTTTTTCGGTAAGCGTCTGCATAAAATGTAGGATACTTTCATTTTATGAAAGTTTCAAACATTTTCTTGGATTGGTTTTTAGGGGCAAAATCCTGGGGACTAGGTGGCACAGGTCTAACATTGCTGTCCGGGCTAACATCGCTGTCCGGTCCAAGATCGCCGTCCAATTTATCTCTAGGCTCGGGATGTTTGGCTGGCACAGGTCTAGCGATGCGGAAGCCTATGAAGTTTTCGCGAAACTCTGGTGGGTAGTATACACGAACAGCTGCTTGCATGTTCCTGGCGTGGCCACCCCAGAAGCCGCCGCGACAAACCTTGTATGGGCTTCCCTTTACCTCCCTGGCTGAACCATCCTTTGGGGCACCTTTGTAGCCGTAGTAATACCAATCCCGGACCCACTCCATTACATTGCCGGCCATATCGCATAACCCTTGAGCTGTGTTGCCTTTTGGCTTGCTGCAAACAGGCCAAGTGCCGTCATTGCCACAGCCTTGTCGTTTACTTGATTCCGTCATTACGGCCAGCGAACAATTTGCTCGTTTATTCCCCCAAGGATGCTTCCAGCCACGGGTGGCGCTTCGAGCCGCATACTCCCATTCAGCCTCGCTGGGCAAACGACCTCCAGCCCAAGTGGCAAAGGCTTGAGCTTGCTCCCAGTCGACGCAATTTATGGGATGGTTTCCGCGATCTGATTTTCCCCAATTACAGCCTTCTTCAGTATCCGGGGTCTCGCACACACCTGCATCGACGCAGGCCTTATACTGATCAAGGGTTACTAGAGTTTTGCTCATTTCAAATTCTGGGACGTTTACTTTATGAGCGGGAGTTTCGTCTTCTTCAGCGTCCTTGCCACTGGAGCCCATTATAAAACTACCACCTGGAATCCGCACCCATTCAATGTCAACAGCGGCAGCCTGACTAAAAACCGAGCCAGAATAGAAAACAGCAACCAGAAACAGGACAAACTCAAAAACACGCTTCACGGCATACCCCAATCACAGACAGCAATTGGCTACCATAACCCCCCTCAAACGTCAACAGGGAAACCCGCGCTGGCGCTGCTCCTGTGCCCGTCGAAACAAGAATCTCGGAACTGTTTTCTCAAACACGCGGTTTCGCAATGGTGATGGGGGGGAGGCAAAAAAATCCGACCTCAAGCTGCTGACGCGCAACTCCGGGCGCCCCTGTTGGCCATTGGCGCCTACGCTGCGCTGTCGCCTGGCCAACAGGGGCGCAGACCAAGGATCTAGCGCACCGAGTCGCGGTAGGAATGGCCCTTACGGGCCACCCCCCGCACAGATCCCGGCGTGCGGAACTACCGCACCGGGCTCCTGCCTTGGGTCAGACGCGCAGACTTGCGGCCTGCCGTATCCAGTCGAGCGCTCTTTGCAGGGTGAACCGGCTCTGTGTCCAGTCCCTGTATTGCCCTACCGGATTCCCCTTGGCCAGTTCCCTTCCCTCCTCACACTCCGCCACAGCCTTTGACGTCGGTTCAGGAACTGCGGATGTCCGGCTAAGTCCTTCCCCCCGTTGTGCTCCCTCCAATGCTGTTGCTGCTTTGTTCATGTGATTCTCCGGTACTATGAAACTGTCCGACTTCCCGGTCTCGTACCTCACGGCTGTACCCCTTACGGGTTTTCCGTGCCGTCCACCGCGCAATCTCTCGGTGGACAAAGACCGGGACCTCCTGCATCCCGTGTAAAGAGTTTCCATGCATGCAAGGGGTCTAGGACCCCGCCGAGCCCGGTTACACCTCGCGTTTGCGGTGTATCCAGTGTTGCCTTCCGTATGCGCGGAGTACGTCGGCGCTCAGAACTATTCCGCCCATTTCGAGGCTCAATACCCTGCCTGCATTTCCCCCTGTCAACGCTTCGAATATGACGTTACCATCATACCCGCATGACTCGGGGCCGATGTGGCTCGCTAAACCTTCATCGTAGGACTCTTTCATTCCCAACTCTTTACCGTTCTACAGCGAATCTCTGGCAAGGCGAAACCCGAGGGTGTCGTGGCGGTAGCCGGGCGAGGCGTGGTTGCGAATCGCCGCCCGCACGCTCCCGGCGCCGTTGCCCCAGGAACCGCCGCGATCAACCCGGCTAGAGCCTGTCGGCTTTTCCCAAGCTGAGCCATCAGTTGGTGCACCTTTGTAACTGTCATGGTACCAATCCTGAACCCACTCCCAAACATTGCCTGCCATATCGCACAAGCCGTGAGTAGTGTTGCCTCTCGGCTTGCTGCAAACTGGCCAGGTACTTTCACGGCCGCAACCCAAATCACCATCGTACATTACAGCACGCTCACAAGTAGCATTTTCATTGCCCCAAGGATACTTCCAATCACGACCACCACTGCGGGCTGCGTACTCCCATTCTGCCTCTGTGGGTAAACGACCACCAGCCCACTTAGCATAGGCTTGAGCTTGGTGCCAATCAACGCAGTTTATAGGATGCTTGCCACGATCAGATTGGCCCCAGTTACAATAATCCCCAGTATCAGGAGCTGTGCAGACACCAGCATCAACACAAGCTTTGTACTGCTCGACCGTCACCTGAGTCTTTGTCATTTCAAACGTTCGTACAGTTACTCGATGAACTGGCTTTTCGTCATCATCGCCATCATTAGACCCCATATTAGAACTACCACCGGGAATCAAACACCAGTCACCAGGACAGGTTTCAATCAAAATGTTCAGCTCTGAACGACCATTGTGCGCGACTGTAACCTGTTGGCTGGCCTTGCCGTTTTGGCACTGTACCTCGACTGTGTGGGAGCCGGCTGAGACGTCTCCTTGCCAGGGAGTGCGGCCTACAATTTGGCCGTCGATCTTTAGATTGCCTTCGCACTTACTGCCGCCGCCGTAGCTGGACGACACTACCAAACGACCGCACATTGGTTCTAGTTTTGCTGCTACTGACGCTGTCTTGCCGCGAATGACGCTTGTCCTTGCTGTGCCCTCGCTGTGGCCGGCAAGGAAAAACTTGACGACGTGTACTCCGGGAGCGACGCGGTCCAAAACACAGGGAGTTGTTAGATTTGGCACCAGTACATCGTCCAGATAAACCGTGGCGCCGGTGGGGGAGCTTGAAATGCTGATTTTTCCCCAATTAGAGGCCAATTCTCGGTGATGTATGGTCTCTTTACCCTTCTTGATCACCAAAGTCGCTTCGTTGGAGACATAGTCGGGTAATTCAAGGCGTAATTTGTAGGTACCGGACGGCTTTTCAGGGATTATATGGGGTGTTATGCCTATGAATTCATCGTTGAGCCACACTTCGGCTCCAGACGGCGAGCTGGTGATCTTGGCTGAACCACCGCCTTTGTCCAAATCTTGAACTGGCTGTGCTGGCGCTACAACGCCGCCTTTGAATATGGCAACGACTTGGTCGATGGAGGCCGCTATACCCTTTTCAGTGCAGGGGCCTTTCGCCTCGGCCCCCATTTCGGTGGTTTCTGTTTTGAGGTCGTATATCTGTGATTGTAACGAGCACACATCGCCAATTTTAATCAGCCGGCTGGATAATGATTTGTGGGCGGATACAGCCTTGCCAAGTTCGATTTGGCAGGATTGGTCATAACAGTCTTTGCGGGACTCACGTTTGAGACTGACAACGCGCTCTCGAACTTGACTTTGGGGGGTGAGTTTGAAACCAGCAAATGCCAAACGACCATACATGTAGTCGTTTAGATTCGCCATCGTGGCTGCTTTTAAAGGAACTCCCCGCCTTTCAATCTCGAAGACAGCGATAATCTCCGAGGATTGAGCTTTGGTGTTAGCAGCCGGTAACAACCCGACCAGGCAAAGGGCAAACCAGAGACAAAGTTGTGAAATTAGCTTTCTCATGACCCGGATTTATCGCACACTATAAACCCCAAAGCAAGCACCAATTTCACCCACCACTGTGGTCCCAGATGCTGACCCTAGCCCCGCCCCGTCCCTGCTCCGCCCCCCCTGCCCCCGCCCTACCGCGCACTACCGTGCCCCTTTAGGGGCCAGGACCAGCGACACGCCTTCGTAGTCCCAGCGCTTGCGGATCTCTCTGGTCAGGAACCGCAGGTACGAGTCGGGTATCAAGCCCGTGCCGCCGCGATAGAGCAAGATTACAGGGGGGTTGACATCGACCTGCATCAGGTACTTGATTCGGACTGTTTTGGTGCCGGTGGTGTGGGGGGGATGAGTTTGGATTACCTGTTCGTAAAAACGGTTTAGTTCCGAGGTGGTTATCCTGCGAAATAGGTTTGTGTAGACTCTGTCTACGGTGGGTAGGACGCGTTGGGTGGATTTGCCGGTTTTTGCTGACAACAGGATTAGGGGCGCAAAGCTCAAAAACGAGGCTTCGTTGCGAATCCGCTTGGTGAAGGCCTCAGCTGATTCTTTTCCGGCCATTAAATCCCATTTGTTTGCTACTAATACCAGGCCGCGGCCTCGGTCCGTTATTAGAGAGGCCAGCTTTTTGTCTTGGTCGGTCAAACCTTCTGTTGCATCAAAGACAAGGGCCACAACGTGGGCGCGGTCTATGGCCTGCATGGCTCGGCCGACGCTCATTCGCTCGACGCCGGATTCTACGCGCTTTCGGCGCCTGACCCCGGCGGTGTCGACCAAGATGTACTGGCGACCGTTGGCGGTGAAGGACGAGTCAATCGAGTCGCGGGTGGTGCCGGCGACGTCGCTGGTCAAGAAGCGCTCGTAGCCGATTATGGCGTTGGAAAGCGTGGATTTGCCTACGTTGGGGCGCCCAACTATCGTCAGGCGGCAAGGCCCCAAGCCTTCGTCCGCCTCTGGGGGCGTTATTGGGGGAGCGTCTGTGTCTTCAAGGATCTGTTCCAGTAATTCAGCGACCCCGCTGCCACCTTCGGCGGTGATGGGAAAGACATGCTCGGCACCAAGGGTGTAAAAATCAGCAAGCAAAGGCATCAGGCTTGGAGAGTCTATCTTGTTGACCGCCAAATACACCCGCCTGCCTGCTCGCCTGATCTTTTCAAAGATGTCCTTGTCAACGTCGGTCAGGCCAGCCCTGCCATCCATGACCAGGACTATCGCGTCCGCCTCGGCCAACGCGATTTCCACTTGGCTGGCCATCAGAACCAGCATCTCATCGTCCGAATCAGGCTCAAATCCGCCGGTGTCGACCACTACAAAGGCGCGACCAGCATGGTCTGTTTCGGCATAGTTGCGGTCCCTGGTAACTCCAGGCAGATCTTCAACAATTGCCGCTTTGCGACCAAGAATCCTGTTAAACAGAGTGGATTTTCCAACGTTTGGGCGCCCAACCAGCGCCACAGTGGGCTTCATGGTAACTCCCCGTACCGAAAAGGCGCGGCAGTATATCAAAAAAGAGCGCCGTTGCCCCAAAATCAGATGATAAAAGGAAACGTTGGAGCTAGCTGTTGGTACATTTTGCCAGACCGATGTATGTTAGTGGCGGTCATGGTTCACGATGAGGTGTTGTTTTGAGCATAAAAAGCAACAAATTCTTGAGGTTTTTTGGCACCATCCTGGCCATTTTGGTGCTTGTGGAGCTTGGGGCACGAGCTGGCACTTGGGTCTTTTTGAAGTTCTTTAGATTCCATGGTTGTGCGCCCTACGGGGAGTTTTGTGAATTCGCATCACTTTACGGGCCTGTCGATTCGCCCAGATACTTGATTCACAACCCTGACCTTGGCTTCGATGTAAAGCCCAACTTCAAAAATTTCGATAACAAACAACGCATGATTTCAACTGATTCCAATGGGCTTAGAAGTGAACGCGAACGTTCTTTGACAAAAGACCCCACCAATCTTCGCATTCTGGCAGTTGGAGATTCCATGATGTTTGGGATTGGTGCGGACGACCAGGGCACCATCACTGCGCACCTGGAAAAAAGCTTCAACAATGTAGAGGTGTTAAACGCTGGCACTCCTGGATATGGCTTGGACCAAGTCTATCTTAAGGCCAAAACAATGATGAAAAGATTCAGTCCGGATGTTCTCTTGGTTGGCCTGATAACTCACGACCTTGATCGATTAACGACTAGGCACTTTTCAGGGGCCAAACCGGTGTTTAAAAAGGTCGATGAAAAATGGACGCTTACCGGCAGCCCGGTACCAACAAGACAGCAGCGTTTAAAGCGCCAATTGCCGTTGATAATTGCGCTTCCCAAGTTGCTGCTAGACATTTCGCTGCGCCCTTCACCGTCAGAAACAGATGAAACAATCGCCGAACTTGGAGAGTGGTTGATATTAGAAATGAGACGTGAGGCACAAAAGCAAAACGCTCGACCTATCTTCGTTTTGATGCCCTGGCGATTTGAGTTGGATCCCACACAAGACATGGGGCTCAGGGGCCAAAAACAATACGAATTGCTTTTACAAACCTGCAATCAGAATCAACTGGAATGCATTGATCTTTTTCCGCAATTTCGACAAGTTCTTAAAACCCATGGCTGGCAGGACTTTGAAGCGCAGTATTTGCAAGAAGAGCATCTGTCATCAAAAGGCTATGAAATCGTTGCAAAAGCCGTTGGCGAGTATCTAAACCTGACCCCGGTCAGCACACAGTAAACATCAGCGCTCAAAACTCTTTAACGCATGTTGGGCTTTTTCAAACGTTTCACTGTCACCAGCCATCTGCGCGGTGTTCGCCAAGGTTTTCCACCCTCTTTGATAGGAGGAATCTGCCTTGACTGCCAGGTTTGCGAACTTGATCGCGTTCTCAAAGTCACCTTCAGCCCTTAAAATTACAGCCATGTTGTTCAGCGCCTTGGCGTTTCCAGGTTCTGCTTTGATGGCCATTGCCGTGTAACGCGCCGCTTGAGCGTTGTTGTTCTTGAAGACAGCCCATATCCCAAGTTGCGTCAGGAAGTTGGAAGACCAGCCTGCAGCCCATCTGTCGGCATTTTCAATGTGGACGATGGCCCTTTCTGCCACCTCATCAGCTTGGTCGCTAGACTGCCTTTCCACGTACCTGAATGCAGGAAAATCTGGCTTCAGATTGGGCATGACAGCGCGATCAACCATGCCTTCCCCTAGTTCAAACCACACTGCACCGTCTTGACTTGACGCAGCCAACGCCCTGATGACTGCATCCTGAGGCGTTTCCGATGCACTTTCAAAGGCTTGGCCCTTAAACGAACCGACCAGACGCCCACGATTGCTTGCCTCTCCATGCTGATCCAAGCGAGCCGCCGTGTACTTGGCATCTGACATGTGCTGCTTGACCAATACCAAAACGTCTGGCCTTGCAGTTTCAACCAGTTGGATGCCAGCCAAACTGGAAGATAGGTTGTCGCTGCTGGTAAATACTGTGGCAGACGGTGGTAAAGCGTCCAAAAAGTCCCAAACGATGTCTGATGCAGCAGTTACCCGATCCATCCTGCGTTCGATTGGTGAAACGCTGAACTGGGCCAAAGCGGCAGCTATCGATGCAAAAACAAGCACTTTGCCCCACTTGTAGTCCCACAACACCACAGTTGCCACCCCTGCTAAAATTGCCAAGTAGGATGCGGACGGCAGCAAGGTCTGCCAATCAACGATTCCCATAGGATTTATGCGAGCGGAAAAGAGCAGGTCCGCCAATAGTAGGCAAAAGGCGACAACAGCAAGAAATGGACGTTTGATAAACAGCAACACCAGACCCGCCAAAGCGGCCGGAATGATGGCGATTGCTCCATCTGAAAGGGTCAAAACTGAGCGTTTGAAGTTTATCCAGACAAGGCCCAAAGGTACGCCTGAAAGCTCGTCTTGAAACGATGTACGAATCCTAGACCCGGTCAAATGAGCAAGGAAACCCTTTAGATCAGCAGGACTTCCCCAGTTCATGTAGGGGCCTCGATTTGCGACGGCTAAAAGATAAAGACTGACCAGGCTTCCCAAAATGGCCAGCAACACCAGGATGGGAACCAAGCTAAAGCGCTTGGTACTGCGTAAATAGACTATCAGAGCAGAGAAACCAACCATCGCTCCATACAAGGGCCATGTCAGATGGCCGCCTGCACCAAGGCCTGTAACCACAGCGCCGACAGCAAGCCACCTGGCGTCTTGCAAAAAAGCGCCCCGAACCCAAGCCAAAAAAGCAAGCAACATGCCTGCAAGGGAAAAGGCGTAGACCTCGGTTGTTGTAGCGTGTTGCCAAAACAAGTGGCTGGCAATCAAAGCGATTGGGGAAACAAGCGCCGCGACCAAATTGGGCCTGATGCCAAGGATGCGAGCCAGTTCGACGGTCAACAAAAACGCCAGAGTAGCGGCCCCTGCTGCGCTGACAGCCGAAAAAGCGTTGGCTCGAAATGCGCCGGCACCAAAGGGAAGCAGGTCAAACAATTTGCCAGTCAAGCAATACAGCGAAAAACCGGTTGGATGGGGGACTCCCATGCCTCGGATTGCGGCCACCAACTCACCGGAATCTTTGACATAAATCCCGGGCACACTAAGGATCAACAGCACAAACGCCGATATGGCGAACACCGCCAAAGCCCAGGCCGTAACATCGTGACTTTCAGTCGCCAATAACGCCTTGAGCCTTTGTAGCCCTTTCACTGACATCCACCAGGTGTTTATCGTTGCGAAATGCAAGCAGCCTTAGGGCAGGTAAAATTCAGCACCCTCGGCGAAGGAAGGAGAGCCAAGCAGTGAGTTTAGGCCTCCTGTAATGACGATCCCACCATTTAGCAGCCCACCTCGAAGCCTTGTAGCGGTGTGGCCAGCGCGAGGAACAGCAAGCCCTTCCCACTGCTTAAGAATGGAGATGCCTTCTTCGGTAACCCTGATGAGGGTTGCAGATCTGGTTGGCTTAAGGTCGGCGTTGAGACCACCGGTGACCAGCAGATCCCAGCCGCCAGCCAATGGAGTAACGGTGTGGAAAATCCGCTCAAGCTGGCTTTCCTGGTTGTCAGATAAAGAGACTGCTCTGCCGGCAATGGTGCGATTGGTAAGGTTGACGTCGAAAACCAGCAAAGCAGAGTCTGCGTTTCTGTGCACCGAGCCGCCACCAATAACCAAAATTTGACCATTCAGGTTAACCGCCGTGGCACCAAACAAGGTGTCTGGAACGCCCTCTAAGGGTACCAATGGATAAATCACAGGGCCTTCTTCAGTAATCGAGAAAACTTCCGCAAACGAAGTTCCTTCAGAGTTACCCCCAAGAACCAGGTAATCGCTGCAGGTGCCGTCGTCATTTTCGGTCAGACAAACGCCTGTAGCCATGTATCTACCAGAACGTTGGCTGGTTTCTGCAACAGGGGTGCAATCCGTGGTCATGTCGTCGGCAATGGAGCATATCCAGGCCTCGCGACCGGGACGCAGCTCGTTTTGAACCAGCGATTGAACCAGCCCGGATCTGATGAATACCCTGGGTTTGCCATCTACGCTGGGGATTTGTACAACCTGACCTGTGGCTATTGGTAATGGAAGCTCCGATTGGCTGACCGTGCCTGCATCCAAATCAACCAGCCACATTTTTTCAGACAGTTGGCATTCTGTATGTGTGCACTTGCTGGCCCAAGGCCAAGGGACAATGCTTTCACCAACTAAGTCGGCCGAGATAGCAGACGTTCCACCCACTATCATCAGCAGGTTATCTCCAACCATGGTGGTGCTGGACAGAGCCAAGGAATTGCCTAGGTCTCGATCAAACTGGAGATGCGAGAACAAACCAGTGTTTGCGGAAAATGACTCAAGGTCAGGCTTGTCAAAAGTGCCCGATTTGGCCACCAGTGACCTGATGCCTGAAGAAGCAAGGCCGCCGATGATAGACAAGTCACCCTCGGTGGAAGAAGCCGCCAGGTGAAAAACCCTTTCAGTCTGGGTATTTAAAGGAAACAAAGTGGTCAGCCTGCAAAATCCCAGGTTACAAGTCGCGGCTGGATGCAATTTATACTGCATCGTTTTGGTCCCGTCCGGACAGTACTCGTCGCTATCACATGCAACCGACAGCACAAAGCGACATTCGGCCGGATCGGGGCAGTCGATCAATTCCTGGCAGTCACCATCAGACACACAGGAAATCGGCGGGTTAGGCGCACTCAAGCTTGGCCCAGGAACAGGCAGCGGGGTTATGTCGCCAGAGCGGTTCACGTTAACGTAGTAGATCGCGTTTCCAACCCCCTCAGGAAACACTTCAATCCCGCCTCTAACGCCGTAGCCAACTCTGGAACCAGCCTGACAGCTAGAAGTCGAAAACGCCTCGAATACAAGGACATAATCCTTACCGGTCTTAAGCCTGTTTAAGCTAAACCCACGTTTAGCCAGACTGCATTCAGATGCAAAATAGGGTTCGACATCTGGTGTAGTTGGTAGGGTTGGGTAAAGCTGAATCTTGAAGTACTCAGCCTCTAGGCCTTCCAAAGCGATTTGCAAAACGCCATTTTCAGATTCTTCCGGCCCTTGAAATGATACAAACGCCCCATCGTCGGCGCATGAAACGCTGAAGAAGGCCGCAACAATAATTGATACATAAAATCTTTTCATTACGACACCTCTATCTAGGATAAATCGTTACATCCTGGGGAGCCATGAAGGGATCATGGGAAAAACTGGCGCTGCTATTTCCGGTAGTTCCGGATTGCTGGCCGGCTAACACACCGGCTGTAGTTGCGCCACCAACAACGACGGCCCCAATGATCGTCCAAAACCACCACTTCTTATAAACCGGTGTTTTTACTTCCTTTTTGGGCTCTTTCTCGGCAGGAGCGGCGGCAACATCTGCAATGGGAACCTCAATGGCGGCCAATGCCATATTCAACTGGGCAGCCTTACCAGGCTCGATGACCAGCGAATCCTTGAACTCTTCAAAGCCAGCCTTTGCAACCCTCAGCTTGAATGTGCCAGGCTTTAGCTTGGTAACAACAGGAGTTAAGCCTATGAACTCGCCATCGATCCATACTTCACCGCCTGGTGGGGTGGACAACAGGTCAACACGAACTGGACCAGGGGTTTTTTCGGGCTCTGGCCCCAAAATTCGCTCAAGCGCGGTGCTCAAAAAGTCAGCGACCCTGGCCTGGTCTTGCACCTCACCTTCTGGATTTTGAACCTTAAGTGTCTCAACTTCCACCAAACGTAGGTTGATGGCCTGGGCACCATTACGCTCAAAAACCTCGGTGTATAGAACCATGTCGGCGCCGCCGGCCAGCTTAACCAGACACTCCGCATCGAAGTCGATACAACCGGCATCAATCATCATGTCGATGGGATCCTCTGCAGGCACCGGCAGGGCTCGATACTTGGAGTTTTGGGCAATTTTTGCCAAAACCGCCTCAGTGAGCATTTCAGCGGCATCAGGGCTTAAACCAGCGCCCGACACGCGCAACACACGAATATCTATGGGTTTATCCGCATTAGCTGGGAACGAAAAAAGAAGTACCAGCGCTAATAACGGAAATGCCGCCAGAAGAGACCTCCACTGAACACCTTTCCAAAGCATTTCAGACTCGCATAAAAAGACCGATGCTATACTAATCCTTGGAATAATGAGGTGTCAATTGTTGCACACATTTAAAAACATCTTTAGAGGCGAAAATACAGCCCTTTTGGTCAAAAAGTTATGTGGTTCATTGCCCCATGCAATTCTTGCCATTGCCGTTTTGTCGATGGTGGGTTGCGCCTCGGCGGCGAAGTACACCAAAGGCGCCTTACCAATTGGGGGCCACCCAGGGTTACAGGTGTCTATTACTACCGCGGCCGGGACTGAGGTCGAATCTGTCACTGGAGGATCGGATAACGGCGGCTATATTTTGGCAACTGTCCGACAAATCACGACTGATCAAGACCCTTATCCTGGGTTTTCTTTGTGGCTTGCCGACAGTACTGGGCAAGCCATCAGAATTCGAATGGATACTTTTCTTGCAGACGTAGTGCCAGACCTCAGCAGAGGACGCCTAATAACATATAGAAATGAAGCACTTGCGCCGGATGCTAGGCAAATACGTATCTACGACCCTGATGGTTCTGTACTTTGGTACTTTACGGGGACGATAACAGCCAAACTTCCACCTGAGGTGCCTTTCAAAGTGGATACTTCGTTCAGGCGGACTTATACCGAGGCCTTTCAGGCTGATGATATGTGCCAGTGGAACAGTGACCACTATGCCTTAACTGTTGGACTTAATGGTGAAGGCGTCCCGGAAGGAGCCGTGTACGTGCCGGCTGGTCAGTCTAGGCTCATCGAGACTCCCAAGGGGATTTATCTGTTTACGGCTATCAATGTGTCGACGGCGGAGTCTTCAAGTTGCGATCAGGATGCTGACCCAAATGTGACATGGCTCTGGATTAGGATTCAAAACGATCAGAGGTTGCTAAATAGGTTGTTGGAGACTTATAAGCGTGGGGTTTTTGAAACGGTGAGGAGTGGGCGCACCGGTTCACCCCAAAAACGCCCCAATTGACAGGTGGGGCGGATAAAGGCAAACTCTGACGTGTTTTTTTGAGGGCCAAATTGCATGTTTGATGAGTTGAAAGCCAGTATTTCCAGCCTCCGTGAGAGGGCCGAGGTCCTCGGGAGGTATCTTTGACCGCGAAGCCAAACTAGCCCGCATTGGCGAGATTGACGTCATAAGTGCAGGACCAGATTTTTGGAACGACCACCAACGGGCGCAAAGCCTTGGTAGGGAAAAAACGCGGCTGCAAAAGGATATCGACGCGGTTGATGCCCCGCTGAATGCGATTAAGGAGGCGGCTGAGCTTCTGGAGATGGCTGAGTTGGAGGGCGAGGAGGAGTTTGCGACGGAGGTGGCGGCTTCGGTTGAGCGAATTGAGCAAGAAATCTCGGACCTTGAGTTTGCGAGGATGATGTCTGGGGAAAATGACCGTAATGACGCGATTGTGGAGATCCACGCTGGGATGGGTGGTACTGAATCCCAGGATTGGGTCCAGATGTTGTTGCGGATGTATCTGATGTGGTGTGAGCGACGTGGGTTCAAGGTTGACGTGCTTGATGAGTTGGCTGGTGAAGAGGCTGGTTTAAAGAGCGTGGCGTTTCAGGTGAGTGGCGACTGGGCATATGGGTATCTGAAGGCTGAGGGTGGGGTCCATAGGTTGGTGCGAATTTCGCCCTTTGATGCTAATGCAAGGCGCCACACGACCTTTGCTGGGGTTTCAGTGCTGCCTGACATTGAGGATACGATTA
>Ga0255343_1002449_pt1 | contig 21645 bp, 19 predicted proteins | sample wastewater_treat_4_FD_192413 | JGI IMG/M metagenome (GOLD analysis project Ga0255343, IMG submission 192413) | Wastewater microbial communities from Lulu Island WWTP, Vancouver, Canada - plant16 | ecosystem: Engineered > WWTP > Wastewater > Unclassified | place: Canada: Vancouver, British... | reverse complement strand
GTAATTCCGCTCTTGTGGTTAAAGCTTGTAGAATCGGTGAGTCCCCAGTGGGCCCAGTCAGTGGTACCTTCTGTACTGAGTGTTACTGCAGTAGGAGGCTGGGCCATTTGAACAGAGAGGGTGGATGAACTGCCGGAGGGGTTAATGATAAAGCTCGCAGTGGCAGTGGCACTGTCATTATAACCGGACAAAAAGGCCTTGGCCCGAAGGGTACAGCTCTGGGTAAGGGTAAAAGGAGCAGTGTAGAGGGTGGAGCTGCTGGTTGGCTCTGTACCGTTTGTGGTATAGCGGATAGAAGCCCCTGATGTCTGGGTTGCCAGGGTCACGGATACAGAATCGGTATAGGTTCCTCCAGAAGGGGTAATCGTGGGGGTTGCAACAGTGGGTATTGGTACCTGATCTTCAGCAACCAGTGTTGCTGCCTGAAGGGTGATATTACCCATGGCATTTCCATAGGTGTTCTCCACAATGTATTCAACGATCAGGTCCACCCCGCTTGAGGGAGAACTGAAGGTGATGGTGACTACCCTGTCAAGGGTGGTGGTTGCATTATCCAGATACGTTACATAGGGGGGGACACTCCCGTCACTTAAGCGTGCTTCAAAGCGACCCCGTGCTATCCAGAGACCAAGGTATATCTTCAGGACGCTCTCTGTGCTCTTTGCTGGGATGGTTAACCGATACCCGTTGCCCACACCTTTGAAATAAAGACCTGTCCTGGTGCCAGTAGTGCTGGTAGTGGGGGTACCCCCGGTCCAGGAATAGGCTACCCTGCTGTCTGTCATTCGACCGACCGTAGATCCTATACGGGTATAGTTGCTGATCTGCTGGGTAATTCCGCTCTTGTGGTTAAAGCTTGTAGAATCGGTGAGTCCCCAGTGGGCCCAGTCAGTGGTACCTTCTGTACTGAGTGTTACTGCAGTAGGAGGCTGGGCCATTTGAACAGAGAGGGTGGATGCATCACTGTACGGTACAGCATAAAGGATAAGAGTCATGAGGAAGAAAAAGAGACAAGCAATCTGGAAGATCCTCTTAGGATCTTTTTTGGCAACAAACTGAATATATCTACAATGCTTCATTCTGTCATTCCCTTTCATGGGTCTCCATACTCAATGTAAATTCCAGTGTAGACCCATTATATATAGCATTTCCCATGCCAAAAAGAATAAATTGAGTAATCCAAATAAATACAAAAGGTTGTACACACATAGAAAAGTCTAACCTTCTCCTATAAGCACGGTAATCTACATTTATTGTTGCATATGCTGCAAGTACTATTTTTATATACAATCGAGAAAAAACAAGCCTTACTTTGTGGCGGAAGATAATACCAGGAATTACTATGTAGTTGGTATCGCTCGGCCTATTGGCTGGAATAGCTAACACTACTCCTCACATTTTCTTTACCCCTCACCAACTGACCCTACCATATTGTGATATTAATTCTATCGTTATTTAGAAAAACTTGTCAAACAATTTTATTTATTAATCAAATACTTTTGCAACAAAACGCCCTTCCTGGTACCTAACAAAACGATGAGTAAAGAGCAACTTTAATATTAAACCTCACAATTTTCCAGTGACCTCAGCATATCTGTATTCTTTTAATCGCGCCCATAAACCATAATTATCTCTTCGGCTACTGTTCGATAAACCTCCGCAAATTTCTCACGAGTATGATTATTACGAGCGTATTCCCATGCCTTTCTTGATCTTTCCGTTAGTTCCTGAGTTGACAATCGTGCCACTCGATCAACACATTCTTTAATTGCTCCAATAGAGGAATCCTTCAGAATAAAACCAAAATCCTCCACGTCTATGCTGGTTTCGTAACTAACCAATGGGATTAACCCTCCATGAAGACAGGTAATTACACCACCGCCTCCCCCCTCAGAACATGATGGATAAACAATACCTATACAAGCGTGCATTATATCTGTGAATGTTGAACTGCTCACATCGACCCAGCCTATTGTGTGAATATTAGGAGTATGATATAACTCCTTGTTATAAGCCCTCTCGAATTCTTTTTCTTCGTTCACCGGACCACACACAGTAAGTTTATAATCTGGCATTTGTGCGAATGCTTCTAAAACTAAATCCAAACCTTTGTGAACAAGTCCTCCGCTGCCAAACCACAGATAACTGCGGCAACAGTTGGTGAAGTCTTTGCTTTCAGGCCAGGGGTAAACTACGGGAGCAGAAATTGGTATGCGATAGAAAGGCTTATTTGCATATGCGTATGTGCTTCGCGTGAAATCGTTTCCAAGAATTGTCGCACAATCTGCATTTTCAATGGCCCAGTTAGGGTTGACTACCTTCCTGGGGCCAATTGTCAAGTGCCGTCTGCGCTGCAAGTCAAGGAGACGATTATGTTGTGCAGCCGTATGGAAAAGCCAATGAGCTGTTTCGATATGCATGATCTTAACGCAGTCTGGATTTAGCAGTGGTCCGATTCGTTCCAGATTCATTCGTACGTCAATAAAAAAATTGTAGTGCTTTTCTGGTACAAAGTTCTGGTTTTTCCAATGAATAACATCGACAGCATATCCTAGATCGAGCCAAGTCTGCGCAATCTGGCGCGTTTCCCAATAGTGGGTGTGTTTCAATATAACAGGATCATTGGGTTTGAGAAAAAATGAATCAATAATATAGGATAGTAGCACATTTCCGCGTGATGGTCCTGGCGGCTTAAGAGTTACTATTCTCCGATCCATTTCATGAGAACCGGAAATACTCCTTTTCACTTTTGCGGCCCAACAGTATGGTTTTGTATTACCAAACAGTTTTTTAACGAAAGGTTTGATCTTGCTGATCATATCTTCTTAATCATTTTTGAATGTCCATTGAAGAACTTCAACTGCGAGATTACGTAATTTTCGGTTAATGTCCAGTTGTCGGGGAGGGGTTGATAGGGCAGTGGCCAATCTGGCTATCTGTTGATCCTTCGACGGGTCACAGACCAGACATAATTCTGTAATTTCCGGTGGCAACCGATTGGCAAGTTTCGGGTGTACAATGACGTGACAACCCGCTGCTAGTCCATCGACAATGGTCGTCTTGAATCCAAAACCAAGATGAGTGAGGACCGCAAGTGCCTGTACCTGACACAGAAGATCCCATGGTTCCTCGCAGTTTCGTAAAATTTCAACGTTTGCGTGGACATTAGGCACCCGCTGATGCCATTGTGACCACCAGGTCAGTTGAAACCTCCAAGGCTTATTAGAGATGGCCGGAAGCTTTGCTGCCATCCTGTTCAGGTTCGCAACATTTAAGAGTCCAGACGGGTCAAAATTTCCACCCATAGAAACGATGACAGGCTGACGCCCTTCCCAGGCTTGGGGTTCCACCATTGGTCTGAGGAATGGCCAGGGAGAAAAATATGGCAGATATTGCACAGAAACACAGCCTGGGAGCCATTGCCAGTAGTTCTTATTATCCCAGGCACTGATTCCAAGGAGTGAATCTGATGCACGTTTCGAGCGAGAATCGCGTATAGCTACTTCAAAAAATTTTTTCCAAAACTGCCATTTTATAAAGTCTCGTCTTCTTTTGTACCTATGGATATAATGGTATGCCTCAGCGTTGTGGGTTCTCACATGCACTTTGAGTTGCGGGTATTTTCGTCTTGCTTCTTCCTGAATATGAGGCCAAAAGCTGTATTCTATCAGCAGGTGTTTTGTATCTGGCGTCAATTCAGACAATATCGTTTCAGGTGATTTGTCAGAAAACCGTACCACCTTTGTTTGCAATTGAACCTCTGCTACCGCAAGGCGAGAAGCTTCAATCGCCTTCCAGTTGCCAGCTCCATATTCCTTTTCGTTAATGTATTCAGGTATAGCGTGAATGATCATTGATATCCCTATCGTTAGCCTTTAATACTGGATACGGAAATTGATACAGATTATTTTGGAGTATACTTGGTCTTCCATTCCAATAAAGGTCTAACAACTCCATACCATTTCTTCCCATAATCTCCGCGAGCAGAATCACCATCCATGCTGTCGATGACGTGGAAAGCAACTGCACTTTGAACATCACAATGCTCTACAAAAGGATTCTCCGACCAAATACCCCCCCCAACAGTAATTGTACCCTCAGCCAAGAAATTGCCCGGGATCAAAGCTGAGCTAATATAACGGCCTATTGGGCGTGGTTTCCTTTGCCATTCAGGATCACGATCAGCTATCACGAAAATACACGTACCTTCTTCGTCTGTCAAACCGAAGTTGGCCACCAGCAAATGCCCTGGTTCAAGTACCTCGTATTCTAATTCAATAATGCAGGGCTTTCGAATATCTATGGATTCGCTTACATGCCCCTCTTCTGTCCTCACTTTCATACTTATCATTCGAACAATATCATTTCCAGGTGCTTTTTCAGGGTCTTCCCAATTGCGCTCAGCATTTGTTCCTAATCCAGCCTCTAAATATTTAGAGACAACTTGGGATGAAGGCCCATCAGCAATCAACTTTCCCTCATCTAACAAGATTGCACGTGGGCATAAACGCAATATTGCTTGCATGTTATGCGATACAAAAAGCACGGTGCGCCCTTCCTGTCCCACATCCTGCATTTTATTCAGACATTTTTTCTGAAACCGTGCATCGCCAACTGCCAATACTTCATCTACAATCAAAATCTCTGGTTCTAAGTGAGCTGCTACGGCAAAGGCAAGGCGCAAGTACATACCAGATGAATAGTGTTTTACTGGCGTATCAATAAACTTTTCCACATCGGAAAAAGATACAATCTCATCAAATTTTTGTCTAATCTCTGTTTTTTTCATTCCTAAGATAGCGCCATTCAGGTATATGTTTTCTCTCCCTGTAAGCTCTGAGTGAAAGCCTGTGCCAACCTCCAACAACGAGCTCAACCGTCCTCGAATCTCAGCAAATCCTTCAGTTGGCTCAGCAATTCGCGAAATCACCTTAAGAAGAGTACTTTTGCCTGCTCCGTTTCCACCAATAATGCCAACTACTTCACCACGTTTTACTTCAAATGACACATCCTTGAGGGCCCAAATCGTTTCATCGAGTTCAGAAGCACCCGAAGCCTGACCACTGAGAAGCTTTCCTGCGCGACGGAATGGAGCCTTAAACGCATCTACAAGCGCTTCACGAACGTTTCTGTTTTTTTGATAAGCACCTATATGGTATAGCTTGCTGAGGTTCTCTACTTGAATTGCAATGTCGGTCATTTTTCTCACCCCATATTGTTAACTATTGAGTAAAGAGCTAAGAAGATAGTGTGCTTCAATCCTAGTCAATAAAACTTAAAACTTCCCTTTCCTGTGAGAGCACGTGGATCAAACCACATCAGCAAATGTTTTTTCAAGGCGACGGAAATAGTAAGCACCAAAAGTCATTAGCATAAATGCTGCAAAGGAGGAAACAATAATTATTGGACCTGGAGCTTGACCTATCCCAAGCAATGCCCAGCGGAACCCCTCTACTACCCCAGCCATTGGGTTAATACCATAAATTGATCGCCAAGGTTCCGGTAGAAGGCTACTTGGGTAAACAATAGGTGTAGCATACATCCATATCTGAGTTATGAAAGGGACAACATGACGAACGTCCCGAAATTGAACATACATGGCAGAAAACCAGAGAGATGTACCAAGAGAGGTCATGAAAGCTAATATCAGAAAGAATGGCAGCCAAAATACATGAATCGTCGGTGTCATACCGAAATAATACATCATTGCAATCAGCATGATAAAGGCAAGAAAGAAGTCTACAATTCCTCCCAATACTGACGCAATGGGCATAGCCAAGCGTGGAAAATATACTTTTTTTATCAGATTTGAACCTCCAACCAGACTATTTGACGCCTGAGTCAAACCATTCGAAAAAAATGCCCATGGCACGAGGGCGGCATAACTGAATATTGGATATGGAATACCATCCGAAGGCATTTTTGCTAATTTTCCAAAAAAAATGCTGAAAACAATCATTGTAAAAAAAGGTTGAATAATAGCCCAGGCAGCCCCCAGGACAGATTGTTTATATCGAACTTTTACATCACGCCATATCATAAAATATACTAACTCACGATATGTCCATAATTCTCTCAATCCAAGGCGGACCCAACCTTTTGAAGGTTCTATTCTAATAACTGATGAATCTTTTAACTCTTGAATGGCTTCGTTGTTCATTATCCTCTCTCTTTTAAGAAATCTCCTGAAAAGCTCTCTTCAGTCTCTAATTAATTCTCAAAACCATGAAGATTTGCATTACATAGCTGTGCTAATGCATTCTAAACAGACAACGTAGGAATATAACTCACAAGAAACTTATATACCGTTAGGCTTATTCAGCATCACCTTGGCTCATTCCTAAAATCTTCAATACAGCACTCTTAAATTCTTCAATAAATCTGTCTTTGGTATAACTCTGTCTCGCAAATTCCCATGCACGACGAGACATGCCTTTCAGGTCTTCTGTTGGAAAGTCAGAAATCCGTTTTACAACACTTCTTATTTCTTCCACGGAAGTCGTTTCTAAAGTTATGCCAAAATCATGCACATCCACATCAGATTCATAGCTTATAATAGGAATCACGCCGCCCTGCATGCAATCTCTGACGCTTCCACAGCTCATTTCGCAGCACGAAGGATTTATAAGACAAAGACATTTATTCATCAGTTGCGTAAATTCAGGGGATGTTATATCCATCCATCCTATTGTGTGAATATTCGAGGTTTCGTAAAGTTCTTTGTGAAAAGCCTGTTCAAAATCTTTCTCCTTTTCTAACGCGGCGCAGATGTAAAGATGGTATTCAGGCATTTTGGCGAATGCATCCAAAGCAAGATCGAGCCCCTTATGAACCAAATCAGATCCGCCAAGAAACAAAAAGTTTTTCCTAGCACCATCATAATCTTTATTCTCAGGCCATGGGAAAAGAGTAATGGTTCCTTGATGCACATGGAACGTAGGTTTTTGTATATATCCATAGCTATTTCTTGAAAATTCGGCACCACGCAAAATAATATAATCAGAGTGTTCTACTGCAAGATTGGGTCTCAGAAGTCTTAGGGGTCTTAAGACAATTCCCTTTCTTTGCCGCAACGCTAAACATCTTGAATAACCGGCAGTATTATGTGACAACCAATGTCCAAATTTTGGGTAAAGAATTTTTATGCAATCTCTTTTCAGGTAAGGAGCTATCCTGTCAAGATTGTATGAGACATCTAGAAGAATAGAATAATCTTTCTTCGGGGTAAAGCTTAGATTGTTAAAATCTATAACATCAATTGAGTAGCCTAAATCTAAGAATATTTTAGCAATTTGAAAACACTCCCAATCCACAATATGCGCATTCGTAAATGCCTCACCTTCTTTTAGCAGGAAAGGATTAACTGTGAAGGAGATCAACATATCCCCTTTATATTGGCTCTTAGTTTTTAACGAAGCAAATTTTGCACTATGATCATTGGGGTTGTATCGTGTTATCTCAAAACCAACTTTTTTGAATGCCACCTTAATCAGCTCTATCATAATAGTTTTTTCTGCTAGAGGTCCAAGGGATTGATATTTAAAATTCAAAGGTGAATTTCTGCCACAAACTGCATATTATCACAGGATGTTGATTCCTTTTTTCATAAACCTTCTAAAAACTGTTTCTAATCCTGTCTTTCTTGCCGCCTTTTTGATAAACATCGTAACTACATTGTCTTTATTCATAGATAGATCGGCAGCCTTCATGCTCATAAAGTTCAGAGGTACTATTTGAGGTACTTTTTTGCTTTTGCCATTATCTGTGTTTATTGAAACATCTTTTATGAATGTTTCTTCTTTGAACCATTCCCAATCATCGTACCATGTCCAGACATAATTTTTCATATATAGCTGCTTAATCTCATTAATTAAATCATTATTCGTCTTAAAGGATACATACTCAGGTTCAATACATCGGTCAAAAAAATCCAACATAAGTCCGTAAGATAGGTTGCTGCAATAATTTGAAAACCATAAATTGAATTTCAATTCTGTTTGTAAATCTTTGACTACTTTATATACCTGAATGTGTTCCGGATGTCCGTACTCCCCCCATGGGTTGTGTGTAAAAACATTATGGTAGCCTGCAAGGTTGTTTATCAAATGTTCTTTAAGCTTGAGATAGTTTTTTCTGTACAACTTTTCAGTAGGATTTCTCTTAGATATCTCTATCCCATATTCTGTTTTTGTGAGTTTTTCCCAATCAACACCAAAAAGAGCCGATGACTGACCAACTCCGAAACAAATCACATTTTTCAATGGATACTCTGATAAACTTCTTTGTATTTTAATTTTTCGAGTAGGGTCGTCTTTTTTACCCAAAAAACACAAGGCTATGTTATTGACTTTATCAAGTATCGAACTAAACCACAAGATTTCATCATCTGGGTGTGATGCAATGATGAGAGATTTTTGAAATATATCTGCAGAATAAATCTTATCTTGCATGCTATTTTTGCTCCTGCCTATTCATCAACTCTCTTGGCCTCATACACTTCATTCCGAAGGACTTTATCATTTGCAAATTGCTTTATATGCCAATTAACAGTGTATTTCAATCCTTGTTTTAGTGAGGTCTTCGGTTTCCAGCCGATCTTTTCACGAGTAATCTCTGTATGGGCAATCAGAACTTGTTCCATAGGCCTATCGGGTATACTTCCAAACAACGGTTGAACATTTGAGCCCATTATTTTTACCAATGTTTCAACAACCTTGCGAATTGATACAAGTCTTCCAGAGCCCAAATCAACAGTACAACCTTCCACATTTTGAGCTTGAGCGGTATGGATGAGTCCATCAACCAGATCATCAATATATATCCAATCGACTTCACGCGTTCCACTACTTATTTTCGGGGATTCTCCGTGGAGAAGTGAATTAATAACGTATGGAATAATCTTGTTGGAATTTGGTTCGCCCGGTCCATAGGTCATAAAAATACGCGCTATAACCACGGGTGTATTGTAAAGCCTGTTAAACATTCGAGCATAAGCGCTACTTGCCCATTTACCAACTGCGTACGGTGAGGAAGGGATGACGTCTTCAGTACTCGCAACAGGTTCCTCCATTGAACCAGCCACTACAATTCTATTGCACCCAATTTCAGTTGCAGCAGTCAATAAATTCACAGTGGTAGCAATATTACTGTGAAAGGTTGGTAAAACAAATTCAAGACCTCTCCCACCAACAGCGTATCCTGCCAAATGAAAAATTACATCAGGTCGGATTATTTGAAGAAGCCGCCGGGCTGTTGTTATTTCTGACAGATCGCCTTGCCATATTCGAGGACGGGTTTCAAATGTTGAAATTACTTTCCTGGATACAACATGTATTTCCGCAAAACTTTTGCAAAGAGCATTGCACAGATGGGGTCCAATAAATCCAGTGCCCCCTGTAACAAGTATTCTCTGACCAGAAAATCTATCGATACTTCTTACCATTTATCTCTCTCTATAAATTATGCGATTTCATAGAGTAACCACTTTGATCCCATATTTCGATCTAGATGGATTTTATCACGAACGCCCTACCGCCAGCTTGAACGTCAGAACTTCCTTCCACATTTTATACGACGTAACAAAAAAATTTCTACTAATGCCTATGGTAGAAGAATGCATCATGTAAATGCAAGGTGCAGAAACGATCTCTAGTTGACACCTTCTGGCTAAAACGAAAAGGCACACATCAAATATAAAACCGTCAGATTCAATATACCGTTCAATTTCAGGGAGCAATTTTCGTTTTATAATTTCAGACTTAAATAATTTCGCACCAGCCTGTGTATCTGGAATGTTGAGATTTGTGAATAAAAAATTAACATAGCTATTAAAAATATAACTAGATAATTTTCTAAAAAATGGATATACGAAAATACTTCTTGGATCTCTTCGGTTTCCACACACAATATCCGCGCCAGTCTCTTTGCCAATCATTAAGAATTCTTTTATACAGATCGGATTGTAATCCAAGTCACTGTCAAGCATTAGAACATATTGCCCTTTGGCATTTTTTAATCCATATCGGATTGCGTATCCCTTTCCTTTATTGTTTTCATAAGCTAAGACCCTAATGTTTCTGTATTCTTCAGTTAAGCGTGAAGCAATTTCTATAGTCTTGTCAACAATTCCATCTAGAACAATAATAATCTCAGAATTGAAACACAACTTACTCAATTCATCTTCTGTTTCTCGAATAGACCTCTCAATATATTCCTCCCCTCTAAAACATGGCATAATTACGGATATTTCTATTTCGTTATTGTTTAACACACGTCATGTCTCCACAAGATTATATATTTTTGCATGGGATTGACTTCTTACTTTTTAAATACCATAAATTTGTAGGTCAAAAAGTTCCATGTTAATGCAAGGAAAGTTCCCAAAACTGCCCCGAGTAAAGCCCACTGGTCAATATTAAAACTTATAGGCCTTACGTAGCTAAAAACATAAGTAGAAACCCCGACATTAATCCCAAGACCAATGATACTCGCCACAAGGAAATGAAAAAACTCATTATTTGTTCTTTTAAAAGTAGGTATGGCAAATGTCCAGTATTTGTTCCAAAAATAACTGTTAATCATTGCTATAATGAAAGACATTGATTTGTAAAAAGAATAAATTGTAATGCTGGAAATAATATTATATGACGGTTCTATGTTAATGAACTTTCTAAAGAACAAAATCAATAAAGTCAAGATTCCCCAGTCCACAAGAGTATTTAAGGTTCCGATGACAACAAATTTTCCTATTTCCCATGTTATAGTAACCCTGTGGCTTAATGCTTTAGCAATCGCTAACCACACAGCAGTTCCAATTAAGAAAAAAGGAATTACAATAAATTGAATTCTTAAAAAAAGCTCAGCATTAGCCATTTTCAAAACCGGAAGAGCAAGAAGACCTATCAAGAATCCACAGAAAGATCCAAGGAAATAATCTTTTCTGTTCATAATCAAAATAAAATCGTGCAACTTATCAACTAAGGCAATTCCCTTAGGAATCGTTATGGAGCACCTGCCCTGTCGAATGATCTTTTCGACTTTATTGGCAATAATGCTGTTTCGTTCGGTGCGTAGATTCAATCCTTCAGTTTACCCTCGTTGTCATTTTCCAAATTGTCATCATAACAATAAATGCCTATCAAATATGTTTATTGTGAATGTCAGTGTTATTCTTTACAACAATTTTTAAACCCTGTGCAGTGCGTCCAGTCAGGTTAAATCTGGTATTGATTCAGAATTATAGACGAGTTTCTATGATAACAACTGGCTTTTTCAATTGTGAACTTAAAGCTTTGCCTTTTCCACTCGATAGATAACCAATGAATTCGGCTTGTCTAAATACACTGGATTCAACCATGAAACATTGGTTAGCGGTTCAACAAGTATTTTAACCTCTGGACGCATCTTAAGGGCCACCCTATCATAAACGAGAAAATCCACCGGGGTCTTCTTTAATATTGTGTTCAACTCATCAAGCGATTTCACGTGCACGAAAAATACTTGTTCACAGTGACTAAGGTATGCTAGATGCGGTTTTCGAACCATGATCTTAGCACCTGCACCAGATACGCTTTTGAGGTATTCGCTAGCTTTAAATAGTTCTAAGGGTTGTGCCTTTATAAGCCATTTGATATCTCTGTTTGCACGAACGGCAGAGAATGAAAATAGCATCAAACCAATACAGCCCATTATGATTCCACAAGTCCTCAAAGACAACAATTTTTTCTTTCTAAACCAATCGACACCTGAGACAACAGCATGGCAAGCCAAGCCTATGTAACACACCATCAAGTAAAAAAAGTATCTGCTCTCCCAGTGGTTAAAGCACATTACCAAAAAATAGATAGCTGCTGATAGCAGAAAAAAACTATCTTTTTTTCGACTTTTTTTCAAAATCATAACGACAACCCCCGCAAATGCCAGGAAAGCGATGGGTGGGAAGACAAATCTGCTCTCCAAGAGCGTCCTTTTGAACACCCTGAATATGTTAACGCAATAGTGAAGCACAAAGTGCTGCGGGTCACGCAGGATCACATCACTGAAGCTGTGAAACGATTGTGCGGCGGCTGTAACACCATCCCAATCCGGTCGATACCCATAAAACTCAGTAGCCATATTCAGATAGTTCGTGTTGTATATGGGTGATCCGTAATGTTTATAGGTAAACCATAGCCAAGGAGAAGTAACAGCCAAAAAACATAGCATGTATAATGTAGCAACCTTCAATCGTCTGGAAAATTGCAAACTAAAAACATTGATTATCATAATACCCAGCAAACAAGTAGCAAGGAGAAATATACCGTTGTACCGGGTCAGATAGGCAAACCCACAAATCGATCCAGCGATTGCCGCTTTAGCCCAACTTCCGATCTTATCATCAATAAAAACAAAGACAGCTGCAAGGCACAGTAGAAGAAACATTAGATCAGATGCTGGATCTATGGAATACATGCTAAACTCACCTGAGACGAATATAAGCGGCATTGCAAGCAACGCAGTTCGATATCTAAAGAGTTTTCGGAATAGATAAAATGCCACTAAACCGCATAACATAGCTGTTATGGCAGATATGTACCTACCTGCAATAAACACGTCTCCTGTCAATTTAGATATGAGCATCAGTAAAATTGGATAGCCCGGGCCATTAAATGTGTTCTTGGGAAAATTACCAATCGCTATGCGGTCTGCATCGGGTGCATACATAGAGTAAAAGTCGCTGTTTTCGTATGTGCCAATTCTGTATGGCCATCCAAAATATATTATCACTGCCAAATAGATTAGGCTCAGGGCAATAGGTATCACGTGCTCCAGTATCGGACTATCCTTTATGTTGAATCTACGGCAAGAGAAAGTTTTGTTGGACTCGACGTTATCTGGTTTAGCCATAAATCTTCACCGGTACACTTAACATTGTCATGTTAATAAGGCTACTGGCACTCGACGATCAAGTTGTGTTTCAATAGTATGTTGGTTGTATTTCGGATTATTTCGAACCTTATTCCAGATCGTTCTGCAATATCGAGCAGACTATTGTTGCCATCAGACAAGTTGAGTATCCATAACATTGCAAGTTGACTGGTTGCACTTTCTTTGTTTCCTCCAATTGCTTCATACAATCCTCTCCTCCCCAACTGTGGTTCACATTTAGGGTTCTGATTCAAATACTTCCTGTTGTTTTCAATGACATTTACGATAGCTAAACATTTCAAAAATGAATCCTGAAGAAACTCTGGTTTTACAAAGTCTAAATTATCGGCCGAGGTATGATATTCAGGAAACTGGCCGTGGGGAGTTCTCATTAGGCAACCAACGGGGAGATTAAATCCTGGTGAACAATATTGCCTTTCGTCATAGCCGTAGGGAAAAAAATCTATTATGTCATAGTCTTGATTTGTTTCTTTTAAAATATGGATTACTGCCTTATCAATGTCTGCATCAGCACGTCTGCTTTTCTTGTATGAGGTCTTGCCAGAATCCCCCACGCATGCCATCACAAGGCCGTGCTTAATCCGTAAAGATTTTCTATCATTTAGAGCTAGCCACGTAATAGAACCGATTGTTCCTGGTATAAAAAGAAAGCGGTAAGAATATCGGAGCGGAAGAGAAGCGATAGATTTGGCAAAATATGTGGCAAGTGCAATGCCAGACAGATTGTCATTACATAGTGACGGATGACAAACATGACATGATACGAGAAATTCATCTTCAGTGGCTCCTTGCAAAAAGTATTCTCCATATGTCAAGTAACCATCTTTCAACGAGCTGTCGATACAAACTTCATACTCTTCATCTTTTAACCCTAACAGTTGGTTGTGGCTTAAGCAAAAGCCCCAGTCCTCCTTATAATATGAAGTCCTATAAGGAATCCAGTCAGGATGATCGGGTAGGGTAAAGATATGGCCTTTTAATTCTGCTAAAGCCATTTTTTTTCTAATTGGCACGCTGTAATTGACTACGTGCAAATTAGATTTGCGGAAATCAATGACACGTTCACCATTGGAATCTTTTATGTACGCGTCCCTAATATTCCACTCTTTTGGCACCGTCCAATCAAATACACGGGTGCCGCTTGGTACTTCATGAATGTTCAAGGGAATAAGTTCCTGCAATTTAGATAAGGTTTGCCGAACTCCATCGCCAGTTATGCTCCTACAAATAGGAAACAGCTCAGTTATGAGCGAATACATCTTTTGGCCCATATTCTGGAAACCTGTCGAATTTTTAAGCTCAGTATTGTACATATTTTTTCATCATTTATTGACCTCGTTCATTAACCATCACCAAGTCTAAAAACAATCAATATAGGTACGGGTCATAGATCAATGGCAACTTGATCATTCAAAATATTATTGTTTCGTTTGCACATAAATTTCAGAAAATTTGAATACTTATGGTTGTATCTGACAATAAGTAAATCATGGTCTCTTCAGACGATGGTATGCATTTTTGAGAAAATTATACGCCCACGATGGTAAAATAGAACTTAAGAAATTGCGAAGACGCTGGCGCAGAGAACCAAAATAGACCTTGCTGTTTATTAGCATAGAAGATATCTTCCAATAAAGTGCGCCTCGGCTGTATGGTAATACGCAAGATAAATTCTTATAATATCGCTGTTCAGCGCCCCAGCGTAATTTATACGGTTCTGCCCCATTCATAAGTTCATAGAAATGAATGCCATCAGCAATCAGCGTTTGTATGATCAGTGACCTTAACACAGATCCCGCTTCATATTTTTTGTATTCAGTGTTTAATGCCACCCAGAGAGGATAATAAGTGTCTTTGTAACGAAAACCGTATTCAATGGCAGCCGTGTCATCATTTAGGTCCAGGAACCAAAAGTCCAGCCAGCCACGCGCTAAGAAACGTTTTGCCATCTCCTGACAAAAGATACGTTTTTCATGATTGTGGAAACTCCCGCCTTTTCCTCTTGCCTGCCAACGTTGCGTGTTTAATCTAAACAAAATCCCCGTTGCTTGAGGCAACTCATCATCTGTTTGAATTTTACGAAAATCAACTTTGAATTGTCTGAGCAACCGGCGATGTTCATAGGGAAGTTCAGAACGCATCTTTTTTGAAAGAGAGGATAAATATTTATCATATTGGTCTGGGAGTGGAACAATGAGATGGGGTTCATTGTTTTGCAAAAGAAGCCAGCCGATGCGTTCAATTTCATCTGTCATTATCAAAGTCATTGGTGCTTCAGCAGGCATCAGGTGGAGATCCAGAATGTCCCATTCTGATCTCTTTTCCGAGAGATACTGCAGTAATTTGCGCACACCAGCTACCTCATAGCCAGCACGAAAAATGAGGCCAAGACTAGTGGATGTGCCATCTGTGCCAGTTCCTAGAAACCGAAGCACACGGATTGGCAGTTTTGTACCAGTATGATCAGGATGACTTGTACGGTAAAATGGGGCAATTCCTATCATCTCCCCGCCTGGTTTGAACAATCCTACAACAAACAATTCCCGTGACGCCCTGTATGCTATCCACCAGGATTCTAACCACTCATAAGTCAGGCAAATAGTAGCCGCGCTACTTTCTACAAGCAACTCATTCCAGATCCCTGAAAGGCGAGATATATCTTCCCAATTCCTGAATGTCCTGACTGTTAATTTTGCTGTATCAACGTTCGCCGCAGATTTTCCCTCGTCATACCGTTCCAAGTTTGTATCAAACGAAAGGTCGTAGGCTTTCATAGAACTCCTCAAGCGTTATTCCAATAATTCGAATATTGATAATCCATATTCAAAATGCAAAATCCGGATAGCTCCGGTCCTGATCAGAGATAATGTTTGCTTCCCCTGGCCAAGTAATTCCAAATGTTGGGTCATTCCATCGCACCCCCTGGCCAAACCCGGGGGCATAGAACTCTGACATATGATAAAAAACTTCTGTATTGTCTTCCAGGGTGAGAAATCCATGGGCAAAACCCTTGGGAACATAAAGCATTTTATAGTGAGCTTCCGACAGTTCTACTGCAATCCACTCACGGTAAGTAGATGAGTCTTTACGCAAATCAATGATTACATCATATATCAAACCCCTTATACAGCTCACGATCTTTGCTTCTTCATGAGGTGCTGCCTGGTAGTGCATACCCCTCAACGTTCCTTTCTCCTTGTTGTAGGAGATATTGCATTGGGCAATATTCATTCTGATTCCATGCTGCTCAAACTCTTTCTGGCAGAAAGATCGAGCAAAAAAGCCTCTCTGGTCTATGATAGGTTCCAGCTCGATAATGTATGCACCTTTGAGTTTCGTTTCAGTGAAAATCATGATTGTGTATTTATAAAATTATCGCATGCATCCCGTTGGCATAGATGTTGTATCAATCTTGATACCTGTTAGTTGGAAATCAAATTTTTTATGGATATCATTCTGACCTACATAGAAATTCTGAAAAGCTTGCAAGAATGTTAAATTAGGATTTATTGACTTGGAAGATCCTACATAATCAAATTTACCGTTATTATCCCAATCCGCCCACCATTCCACAAAATCCTTTTCTTTAGTTGCATCATTATGGATATGTAACCTTACCCCTATCCAATCACTCCCATTTGTTGTGATAGCACTCTTTCCCGGGATATAATGATTAACATCTGTATAAAAAAATGTGGATAAGGTAAGGGTTCCACGATGATTGTGAATTCCCAAATAAACGTTCCCAGCGTAACTCGGTGTCATTGGACTACTTGTAACTCCAAATATTTCAATATCGTGTCCAGCCTTTAATACGGTAATGCAATCATCCTCTGTTGGTGCAACCATAATTTTAATATATGCCTGTATATAGATATCTCCTGTAATTCCATTATTATCAATTTCTTTATATGCGTAAACGTTGTCAGCAGTCGTACAGGTGAGATGCTGTGTTCTAAAACAGTATGAGGTATCAATATCTTTACACCCAAGAGCTTTGGAATCATCACAAGCAGCGGCTAAATTGACAACTCCATTTCCAGATGAGACAGTGATAAAATCACACATGCCATCTCGAGTACCGTCAGAAACCTCACAAAGTTTATTCGCACCCATACCGGCATCAGGACAGATACCACAATAATTATTATGGGTTGCTGCAACCTCAAAACAAAAAACAAATTGACATGCCAAAATGATAATTAACAGAAAAGATAAATATTTCATTACTATGTCCTTTCAGTTGCGGATGAAGATGTATCGACATTACTGGAAAATCAAGAATATCAACTATTCCCGATTCATCATGATGTTCCTTACATACCTTTGCCCGCCCTCTAGAACATCTCTGGCTTGGGAATCAATGTAACAAACTTCCCACCCCATTCGCGAATATATGACATCTGTTCCATAATCTCTTCCTTGAGATTCCAGGGAAGGATTACCAAATAATCCGGTTTGTCTTCCCTGACCTTATCTGGATGATAAATAGGAATGTGGGTTCCTGGTAAATATTGCCCCTGTTTGTGAGGGCTCCTATCCAATGTATAATCTATAAAGTCAGTTCTCACTCCGCAGTAATTGAGAAGCGTGTTCCCTTTTGCAGGTGCACCATACCCCGCAATTGACTTTCCCTTTGCCTTTGCTTTTATTAAAAACTCCAGAATTTTCCGCTTAGTTTCTTTTACTTTTTCTCCGAAACTCAGATAATATTCCATCTTTGTCATTCCAGCCGCGTCTTCCCGACTTTTCAATTCCGCAACTCTCTTACCGACCGGCTTCGTTTCATCATCGCTATGTCTGGCATATATCCTCAGAGATCCTCCGTGCGTGGGCAATTCCTCCACATCAAAAAGCGTGAGGCCATGGCTGGCAAAAACCTTTTCAACTGTGGTAAAGGAAAAGTACGAAAAATGTTCATGATACATGGTGTCAAACTGATTTTCTGCAACCAACCTCATCAGATGAGGAAACTCCATCGTTATAACGCCTTGTTTCTTTAGAACGATCTTCATTCCATTCACAAAATCGTTTAGACCCGGGACGTGTGCCAGAACATTGTTTCCTACGATAAGATCCGCATATTTGTTCTCTGATGCAAGTTCCCTGGCAGTGTCGGTTCCAAAAAACTTGACCAGAGTTGGGATTCCTGCTTCATTCGCCGCCAATGCGACATTTTTTGCTGGTTCAATACCAAGAACAGGTATGGATTTCTCTTTGAAATATTGAAGAAGATACCCGTCATTGCTGGCAAGCTCTATTACGAAGTTGCTCTGGTTATAGCCAAAGCGTTCAATCATCAAATCAGTGTATGCTTTTGCATGTCTCAGCCAAGAATCAGAATATGAAGAAAAGTAAGCGTAATCAGTAAATATACCTTCAGGTGTTTCAAACACAGGCAATTGAGCAAGATAACATCTATCACAGATGTAAATACATAACGGGTAATGAGGCTCCATTTTCTGAAGATCTGCCATCGTCAGATATGAATTTGCAAGTGGGGACATCCCTAAATCAACAAAAATCTGATGTAATTCGCTGCCGCAGAATCGACATGCATATGCGTCATTTTTCATCTTTATGACCTCCTTGCTGACTGTGCATATTTAGTCCATGTAAGTTTCTCTGTCAGAAAACCGTTATTCATAAGGTCAGACAGGACTTTCAACCGTATAAACTTGGAATTACGGAAATCTTTGTCATTAAATTTGATAGCTCCCAAACCATCGTTTAATTCTTTGATGCTTGTTATCAAGTCAGTTTTGGGTTGATGATTTGGGGCTAATTTCTTAAAAAGATCGAAGCTAACTCGATAGGATCGCTTATCTGGCTGGGCATCCTTATTCAGGGAGACGTCTACACCGTTAATTACCTTCGCTACGGCTCCTGCCAAATCTTTGACTTGATAGTTCCACTCATCGCTTCCCACATTAACTGCAAGAAATTCTCCACCTTCATTGATATCCCTGCTGATTGCCCAATCTATTGCTCGCGCCATATCTTTAACGTTAATGAGAGGCCTCCATGGTGTTCCATCGCTCAGGATTGTTATGTTTTTGGAAGCAACTGCACCTGCAACAAAATCATTTAAAACCAGATCCAATCTAAGCCTGTCAGTCATTCCGCAGGCAGTGGAGAATCTTAGACTTGTGACCTTAAATTCTTTACTGGCTAATGGCTTAATGTCTCGCTCTGTGTAAACCTTTGACTTGGCATAGGCAGTGAGAGGGTTAAGCATCGATTCCTCTGTTCTCGCAGAGTCTTCAGCCGCCCCATACATGCTACAACTTGATGCATAGACAAATGCATGGACGCCCACGTCCTTCGCTTTCTTTGCAAGTTCAACACTACCACGATGATTGACGTCTAATGTAACCTCTTCAAACCTATTTCCCATGGGATCGTTTGATATCGCTGCGAGATGCACAATAGCATCAACACCTTCTAATATTTCGCGGGAAGTCTGCCTCACATCGTTAAAATACTGTATGTCTACCCGACACTCCGGAAGGATAGCTTCCGTTGTAAGACAATGAGCAAAATATCCTATGTCTAACCCTAAAATGATAGCTTCAGGATAAGAACTTCTTAGCTGTTTCACCACAATTGGCCCTACATAACCCATATTTCCTGTCACCAAAATTTTCATGTGATTCTCCCTTCTTTATTCAGAGCTTATCAAGCTGTTGCCTGTCTCAATATTGCCGTTTATACTTTCATTACCCACGGCGGTTTTCCTGACTCCCACAAATCCTCTAAAATGTTTTTTTCTTTTAATGTATCCATGCATGACCAAAAACCATGGTGCTTAAAACCAACCAACTGTCCATCCCGGGCAAGACGTTCCAAAGGTTCACGCTCCCAGATTGTTTCATCTCCTTCAATGTAGTCAAGAGCCTTATGATTAACAACAAAGAAACCTCCGTTTATCCATCCATCATCAGTGAGAGGTTTCTCTTCAAATCGACAAATTTCACAGTCGTTAAAAGAAATCCTGCCAAAACGTGCAGGAGGGAGCACAGTCGTCATCGTGACAAGTTTACCATGAGACTTGTGAAATTCGCGTAGCGTTTTAATATTAACATCACACAGACCATCACCATACGTGACCATGAAAGTATCTGAGTCGACCAGCCATTTTTGGAGCCGTTTTACCCTTCCACCGGTCTGGGTATGCAATCCTGTGTCCACAATATGAATTTTCCAATTCGGCTGTTTGCCATCATGAATAATCGTTTTGCCTGTCTCCAGGTCAATCGAGATGTCATTATTAATGGCATAGAAATTGAGGAAATAATCTTTAATAATTTCTGCTTTATACCCAGCAGCAATGATGAATTCATTTATCCCATGGAAGGCATAGATATTCATGATATGCCATAAAATTGGTTTCCCCCCGATTTCAATCATTGGTTTAGGTTTAAGGTGGCTCTCCTCACTAATGCGAGTACCCAGACCACCTGCCAGGATAACTACTTTCATATTTACTCTCCTCTTCTCACATATTTACTTTTGAGAATGCTCATTATTAGAGCTGAATAAAATTCATTCTTCTGCTAAGGGCAGAGTTTGTTATTTTTTACTTTCCTTATACATATTTCTGGCTTCTGTCGCCATTCCAACAAAGACGTTTAAATTCCAGTGTTGATTAAAAATGCCCTCGTCATTTCTGCTCAGCCTTGCTGCCCCTAAACGTAGAATTTTATTCAAGATATCCAGATACAAACGTACCGGGATTCCCCAAAGGTGCGGTTTACCTTCAGAACGTACTAATCCTGAACGATAAACACCTCTCCCATATCGAATAGCCCTGGTCAATATCCATCGCCTGTCCATTTGAGATGATCTGATCATATGTTTTACTATGGCGTTTTTGCAGTGCCATGCTTTAAACCCTGCATGACGCAACCGTAATAGCAAATCTGTCTCGCTGCCCATAGCATAATTTGCCCCATTCGGGCCAATGTTCTCATCAAATTTGTAGCCTATCTCAAAAATATTTGAACGTACTGCCATATTGGGTCCAAATATCGTAGCATTCCCTCCATTTTTGTCTCCTTCTTCTTGATCGTCGAGGATCGAAAACGCTACCTTTAAGGGTACCCATGATAGAATCCAATCCTCAGGTGTAGATTCCCATTCTGGCAGAACAGGTCCTCCAAAAATTGAATGAGAAGGATGCGAATCTGCAGCAGCCCTTAATTCTTTCAACCAATTAACATCAGGTAAGACATCATCATCGCTAAAAACTAACAGATCCCCTTCTGCATAGGATAGACCTGTGTTGAGGGCAGCATTTTTCCCTTTTCTTGGTTCAAAAACGTACGTTAATGGCAACAGAGGCAGGAACTTTTCAATAATCTCCTTTGTGTTATCTGTGCTTCCATTATCAATAAGGATGAGTTTCCACTCTTCTTTTGGCAAGTCCTGCTTACAGTACTCATTTAATACAGCAGGCAGAGTTTTTTCCCCATTGTATGTTGCAATGAAAACTGTGAGCATTTAAAAATACCTTTTTTTACTTATTTTTATTTGACCTTATATATGTTTTGATCATGTGTTGTTTATAGCACTATGAAACCTCTTTAGGCCTCCCCTGCCAGTGCATCCTTTTAACACAAAAATCCCACACCATTTGGACTACCAGTCCACTCGATACAAGGGGGTCGAGGTTGAAGGCTTCAACAAGATTAGTCCCGGCACAGTTAAACTGTCTTT
>Ga0255343_1002425_pt1 | contig 21803 bp, 35 predicted proteins | sample wastewater_treat_4_FD_192413 | JGI IMG/M metagenome (GOLD analysis project Ga0255343, IMG submission 192413) | Wastewater microbial communities from Lulu Island WWTP, Vancouver, Canada - plant16 | ecosystem: Engineered > WWTP > Wastewater > Unclassified | place: Canada: Vancouver, British... | reverse complement strand
TTATAAAAGTGATAAATCTGTTTATGGTCAGATTGAATATTGGGCAACTCCGATTGAATCACTTAAGAACATGAAAGGAGATTGTGAAGATGGAGCAACTCTCATTCATTCACTTCTTCTTCATGTAGGAATTTCTCCAGATAGAATAAGAACTTATGGTGGAATGATAAAAAATAACAAAATTATAAATGGTAAGGAGATACCAAATGGTTTAACTGGACATTCATGGACCACATATAGAAGACAATCTGATAATCAATGGATTGCTCTTGATTGGTGCAATGAGAATTATCACATATCTATTTCTGACATGAAACCAATAAAGAACGACTCTGATTATGTAAGAGAATTTATGTACTTCAACCTTTTTGAACACAACGCAACACCAATAACTATCAAGATAATAGAAAACATTTAAGAGGATAATATGTTTTTATTTATGTATGGATTTTTCTGCCATTGGTTTGCTGATTTTGTTTGTCAGTCAAGAGAAATGGGAGAAAAGAAAAGTAAAAACTTTGGAATGTTGGTATATCATGTTGTAACGTATACTTTGGTTATGTTTCTTCTTTTATTTCTAATTATTGGATTTGAAAATGCATTTAAAATATCTATAATAAACGGATCAACTCATCTTATTATAGATGGAATAACTAGTAAAATTACATCATATTTTTATACCAACAACAAAATGCATGCATTCTTTACAACGATTGGTTTTGACCAGTTTTTACATGCATGTGTTTTAATCTGGACAATTAATCACTTCATAGGAGCATAGTTAATGACAGCTAAACAAATCATTGAACGATTAAGAAAGAAAGGATTTGAAGCGTATATTGTCGGTGGGGCAGTTCGAGATATGCTAATGGGTTTAAAACCCAAAGATATGGATGTAGTTACTTCAGCTTCTCCAGAAGAGATTAGTGAAATTTTCAAAGATTCAAATTATAAAGCAGAAGGAAAATCTTTTCTGGTTTCATTTGTTGATGGGATTGAAGTATCTACTTATCGAACAGATACATACAAGGGACTGAACGCACGAAATGTAGTAGTCAAACAAGCAAAAACTCTCGAAGAAGATGTGTTAAGGAGAGATCTAACAATCAATGCAATGGCATATGATCCCTTCGAAGAAAGGATAATTGATTATGTCAACGGAAAAGAAGATCTCAAAAACAGAGTTATCAGATTTGTCGGAGATCCAAAATTCAGAATATATGAGGATCCAAATCGAATCATTAGAGCTTGTAGATTCCTGGCTAAAATTGATGGAAGTTTCGATGAGGACACCTTTCGGAATCTTCTTTTCTATTCAACTTATGTTTCTGAGCATGTGGATAAAGAAAGAATAATGTTAGAGATTAAAAAAGCAATGAAGATTAAAAGGGCATCTATATTTTTCAAAGCTTTGATGGATATTGAAGCTCTTTCTTATATTTTTCCATCTCTGGCAGATTGTTGGAATCACGAACATGGACCATATCATATTGAGGATGTTTTTTATCACAATATGATGTCTGGAGATAGTGTTTCAACAAAGTATCCTTTAATCAAATTAGCATCATATTTACATGATGTTGGAAAACCAATTGCATGTAATATAAATCCAAGAACAAACGATGTTTGGTTCAAGGATCATGAATATGTTGGGGCAGATCAAGTAGCAAAAGAACTTAAAATTCTCAAATTTTCAAACAATGAAATTTCATACATTTCAAATCTGATTAGGCTTCATATGAGGATTTCTCATGAGAGATTATCTCCTAAATCAATAAGGAGAACTCTCGTAATGTTGAGTGATGCTGGAATCCACTATAAAGATCTACTCAGACTTGCTGTGAGTGATCGTAGGGGTAATTTTAAGACTAATCGCTATTATGGTCTACGAGATGTTTACGAGCTCCTCAGATCGTTTAAAACGGAAGTGGAAAGGAAAAATCCAGTATCTTGTTTTGCCCAGTTAGCTTTAAATGGAAAAGACATTATGGATATCACTGGATTGAAACCTGGTAAGGAAATTGGTCGTATGTTGAAGTTCCTTCTTGAAAAGGTTATTGAAGATCCTGAACAAAATACAAAAGAGAAACTTCAAAAACTAGTTTTGGAGGAACTAAAAAAATGAAATATGATTCATACGCACCACTTTTCTTTAAAATCAACCATGAATGGGTAATCAACTTAACTAACCTGGACCGGATATGGATTACGGATGACCATGTAACATTCTTTCTATCATCCGGTCCTCTTTCTTTTTCTTATAAAACAGGTGTAGCAGAAAGAATAATCACAAAGGATGAATTAGAAGAAACAAAAAGAAAAGCAAATATACTAATAGAATACTTTAAGGTACAATTTGAAAAAAGAAAAAAAAAAAAAAATAAAAACAATAATTTTATTATAGGTGAAAAAAATGAGAAAGGTGATGATCAGAAAAAAAGAAATTCAGATTACTGAAAAGGAATTTAATAAATTACGACAGAGATTTAATCCGAGAAACTTTAAACAGTCGTTTGTTTTTAAAGATAAAATGATAAATAACAATCATTGTTACTTTTGTTCAGCATATAATGCTTATTGGCAAGGATGTATACTGTGCCCATTTGGAGTTCTTTCTCATGATAATGTTCTTGGTTGTTTTGCAGCTGTTAACACAATTCTAACAAAAAATGAAAGAAAAATATTTAGAAATTATATTAATATGGATACTGATTTTATTGCTTATAAAAAATCAAGTAAAAGAGCTGCAGAAATAATATCAAAAATTTATTTAGCTATTAACAAAAGATTTAAGAAAATTTTAAAAGGTGATCAATGATTAATTTACCAGATACTTTTAAACTAGTTTTTAAATGTAAAGCAGGTAGTCATCTTTACGGCACTAATACTCCATTATCTGATGTAGATTATAGGGGAGTATTCATTCCGGATGAGAGATACTTTTATGGGTGTATATTATCCACAGAACAGTTCGAAGATAAGAAGAATGATGAAATATATTTTGAAATTAGGAAGTTTATGCGTCTTGCAATGGACAACAATCCTAATATCATCGAGCTTCTTTTTGTTCCTCGGAATATGTGGGAAGTTGCAACATATGAATGGCAAGTCATTTGTAACCACAAAAAATTATTTTTGTCAAAGAAAGCAAAGCATACATTTTTAGGATATGCACATAGCCAGTTTAAGAGAATCAAAACCCATAGAAACTGGTTACTGAATCCACCAACTAAGAAACCAGAACCTGAAGATTATGGTCTAATCAGAGAAACTCTGATGTCTGATGATGACCTTGGTGCATATGAAGCTTTAAAAGATCAAGTATCATTAGTTGAAGATCTAATGAGAATAGTTACAAAAAATAAAGCATACAAAAATGCACAAAGGGAATGGGATAATTACGAAAACTGGAAAAAGAATAGAAATCCAGAGAGAGCAAAACTAGAAGAGAAGTTTGGATATGACACCAAACATGCTTCTCATTTAATTAGATTAATTTCAGAGGGAGAGGAATTACTATTACACGGAACAATTACGTTTCCAAGACCTGATGCAGAGTATTTACTTAAGATTAGAGCTGGAAAATTATCATATGAACAATTGTATAGGGAGATGGAAATATATGAAGAAAAATTTGAAAAATATTATGAAATATCTCCCTTACCTAATAAACCAGAAGTAAATAAGATAGATGAATTATGTATCAAAATAAATAAAGAATATTTGAGAAAGGATGAGAGAAATGGAGAAAGTAGTTAAAACCGAGAAGTACCAAATCGTATTCGACACAATTACTGGGCGAGAAGAACTTCAAGGAATTAATGGACATCCTGATCCATTTGCTCTTGAGTATCCTAGTCTCATGGATATTGGTATCATGGGGCATTGTAGTAATCGTTGTGAGTTTTGTTATCAAGGAGATGACCAAAAACCAAACATGTCTCTTGAAAACTTCAAGAGAATCGTTGACGAGAGTAAGGAATACGTAAACCAGATTGCTCTCGGTGGTCGTGGTTCACCAAACGAACACGAAAACTTCAAGGAAATAGTTGAATATTGTATCAAGAATGACATTATTCCAAACTACACTACGAGTGGATTAAATCTGACAGATGAGCAGATTGAAATCTCAAAGATGTGTGGTGCAGTAGCTGTTTCTGATTATGAACAAGATTATACATATTCAGCTATCAACAGATTTATCAATGCCGGAATCAAAACCAATATTCATTTTCTATTGTCAAAGAAAACTTTTCTAAAAGCAATAGGAATTCTATTAGGTGATGATATGTGGGCGGGAAGGGTAAACACTGAGAAACTCAATGCAATAGTGTTTCTCCTTTTCAAACCACAAGGGCGAGCAAAGAATCTTGACTGGATTATCAATACAGATGGTCTAAAAGCTTTCTGTCATGGTATTTTTGACAAAAAACTTGCTGTATTGAGACTGACAAGAAAAATGAATTTCAAGCTTGGTATGGATTCATGTCTTGTCAACAAGGTCAAGAAATCTGGTGTTCATTTGACCAGGAGGGAGGAAGAAAGCATGGACACTTGTGAGGGGGCAAGAATGTCTATGTATATTTCTCCTGATATGAGGATGATTCCATGCTCATTTGGAGGGAGTGAGTATGGAATTCCTCTTGAAGGAAAGACCATTAAAGAGGTCTGGAATAACTCTGATATTTTCAAGAAATTCAGAGAACAACTTCTTAAAGATCCTGCATGTTGCCCATTTGAGTTATAGGAGGATAACATGAAGATCTGGTATTGGATATGTGAAATGTTTTACAAGTTGAGATTGAGAAGAGCATATTATTTCTACAATTGTATGCGAGATAAATATGATTGTGGTCATAGTCTTGCTTCTTATATCAATCCAAAAGTGGAACTAGCAGAACGGAAATGTAATTCTCTTTATGAAAAATGTGTTGAATATAAAGAGAAGAGAGAAAAACTTTAAAAGACAAAAAGGGTGGGTTGAAATAGACCCACCCTTCAAGGGTATAATATAATGTTTTATGAACTTTACAATGGTGATTACTCAGAAGAATGTAACGGGATGAAAGAGTTAAAAGATAAAATAGTTAAAGACATAAAAGAAAGATATCATATCACAAGACTGAAAGTTGATCCTCGTGATGGGGATTATGATGTAGATATAGAACTTGTTATTAAAGATGTAAAAATAAAATTGGAGAAGAAAAATGAAAGTAAAACAACTAATTGAGTTACTTCAAAAATGTGATGAGGAAGCGCCAGTTGAAATTACATCTGTCAATGGAGAAAGAATATTTCAACTAGTATCTGTAACTGAAATGAAATATCATTATACAGAAGAAGCAAGGGCATTTTCTTCAAAGGTAGAATTAAAAGCAGGAGATTGAGATGAAAAAGAGACAATATTTTATTGTTGATGGAAAAAAAATTCCAACAACAAAAAATGTAAAGTATGCTGCAAAAAAACTTCCTCCTGAAGTTCAAAATCTCTTTTTAGAGATATGGAAACTTATTGGTTGTATGGATTTATATGGTGGATATCTACCTGATTATTTTCAAATAATAAAACAGAATATTGAAGAATATCATAAAAAGATTAAAAAGGTAGAAGAAGTTAGAAATATGCTAGTTAATTCATTAACAGCACTATTGAAAGAAAATGAGGAGTAATAAATGTTTGAAATCAAGGGTAAATACACTACGGCAAAGGTGATGATAGATATAGTAGAACCAGAATGCATATCTCAAATCACAAACTTTCTAAACCATCCAGCATTTGTAAATCCAGTAGCCATCATGCCAGATACTCATGCTGGAAAAGGTGCCGTAATTGGATTTACAATGCCTTTAACAGACAAAGTAATTCCAAATGTAATCGGTGTGGATATTGGTTGTTTTACAAAAGATACAAAGATTCCACTTCTTAATGGAATACAATATGAAATTGGTGATCTTATTGGTAAAGAATTTTATGTATATTCTATGAATGAAAATGGACATATTGTTCCAGGAAAAGCAAAAGCTTTAAAAACAAGAACTAATACAGAGTTAGTAATTGTTGCAATTAGCGGTGGTGATATAATTAAATGTACTCCAGATCAGAAATTTATGCTTATAAACGGAGATTATAAAGAAGCAAAAGACTTAAATCCAAAAGATAGTTTAATGCCATTATATAGATCTTATCAAACTAGAGATGGATACGAAGTGATAAGATCTATTAAACAAAAAGCAAGATGTACTCACGATATAGTATCTGAATATTTTTTAGGAAAAAGAAAAGAAAATGAATATGCACACCATATAGATCAACTATGGTTCAACAATGATCCATCAAACTTAGAATATGTAAATAAAAATAAACACTCGTCTGACCATGCAAAGAAAAGAAATTATATGGCAACAGATGAATTTAAGCAGAAAAGAATTAAGAAATTAAAAGAAAATGGATTTTATGATCCGAAATTTTCTGAAAAGAAAAAACTAGTTGCTACAAATAATATTAAAACATATATGCAAAACAATAATAAAGAATGGAAAGAAAAAATTAAAGATAATGGAAAAAGGGGTGCAAAATATTTTGTAGAATTTAATAAAATAAATAATAATACTATATTTACATGTAATAACTGCGGAAGGCAAATTAAAGGAAAGGGTGGCTATACAAGACATACTAAAAATTGTACAAATAATCATAAAGTTCTATTTGTAACTTCAATACCTCAAAAAGAAGATGTTTATTGTTTACAGGTTGAAAAATATCATAATTTTGCAATATCTGCTGGAGTATTTGTTCATAATTGTGGTATGCTTTCAGCAAAATTTTCAAACATGAAAAAAGAAGATTTAGATCTTCAAAAGCTTGATGATTTTATCAGAGAAAAAATTCCATTTGGTTTCAATATTCATGATAAACCTTTTAACATGAAAGAATTTCCGTGGGTTCTTGTAACAAGAAGTATTGCTGTATTTGCAAAACAATGGGAAAAAAAGTATGGAAAAACCATTGAGTTTCCAGATTATAATTATGATTATTTTATCCAAAGATGTAAGAGTATTAATATTGATCCAATATATATTGCTAGATCTTTGGGAACTCTTGGTGGTGGTAATCATTTTATTGAAATGGGAACAGACGAAGAAAACAACGTCTGGTTAACCATTCACTCTGGTTCAAGATATCTCGGAAAGAAAGTTTGTGAGTATTGGCAAAAACGTGCTCATGGAAATATCTTAAAGAAGAGATACGATGATCTAAAAGAAGGAATAGCAAAGATCAAAGGCTCGGAAGATAAAACACAATATCAGGCAAAGATTGACCAGTTGAAAAAAGATCTTGGTTTAGATAATGTTAAGTCAAATGAAATGGAATATCTTGAAGGAGAAGATATTTTCGGTTATTTGTTTGACATGATTTTTTGCCAGATATATGCAGAAGAGAACAGATTTAAAATGCTAGATTCTATAGGTCATTTCTTCAACAAAATCGAAATTTCATCTTTAATTCAAACTATTCATAATTATATCAATCCAAATGATATGATTATTAGAAAAGGAGCAATTAGTTCTTATCTGAGAAATAATATGATTATCCCTTTAAATATGAGAGATGGAATTCTTATATGTAGAGGAAAATCAAATCCCGAATGGAATTTTTCTGCCCCTCATGGTGCTGGTAGAGTTTTATCAAGATCAATGGCTAAGAAAACTTTGGATCTTGAAAAATTCAAAGAAACTATGAGCGGAATATACTCATCTTCAGTTTTATCATCAACTTTGGATGAAGCACCAGATGCATATAAAGATTCTAAACTCATTGAAGAAGCAATTGCACCAACAGCGGAAATAATTAACAGAGTTAAACCTTTTTTGAACATGAAAGATAGAGAGGGGAAGGAAGATTAAACTAATGAAACAAAAAATAGACACTTCATGGTTGGATGATATTCACAACTCTTTAGAGAAATTACAAAATATTTCCTGTGGATTAGATCGTATTGCTGGGGCATTTTATGAAACAGGAAATCAGGCAATGGGTAGAGTTTTAACACATGATTCCAAAGCTATTGATGAATGTATAAGGTCCATTCATGGTGCACTAGGAACAATGCTCAGTAACGATGTAAATAAAGGTCAAAAACAAATAGCTGAAATCTTTAAAACCCTTGCTAAAGGGTTGGAGGAAAAAAATGAAGGTCATATACAAAAGTGATTATGAACAATTTCCTGGTGGTCAAATAAAACCAAGAGAACGACTGGAAGTTGAAACAACAGTTGAGGAAGCTGCTGATCTTGGTGATAACTGGATAAAACTACTTAAAATCGTTCAGGATATTCGAGACAAGGGAAGGAGAGAATAATGTGTTTAATTTGTGGGGAGGGAATGGGATATTTCGATGATGGTTCTCCTTGTTGGGGGTGTAACTTTAGATATTGTCCTGATTGTCAAAAACCTGTCTTCGATAAAGGTTTGTGTGAACAATGTCTGACTAAACATTTGAGAAATCTTATAAATGTAAAAGAGTGTCAAAGACCAATAGGAGATCATCCTCATTTAAGGAGAGTGAAATGAGAAGGAAACTTGATTTTGTAACCAACAGTTCATCTTCCAGTTTTATTGTAGCGTGGCCAAAACTGGTTGATTCATGGGATGAGGTACATGATATTGTTATCTTTAAAGAGAAAGCTGATATCGTATTTAATGATTGCCTAAGACAAAAAGCTTTTCTCATTGAAGAAACTCTATCATGTATTAATAAAATTTCAAAAGAAATTGCACGGGGATATTTCTGTGGATATAAACAGTATTCTGATGATCCTGGATACAAAAATCTCTATCGTGATAGACAAGATAAAGTACTATCAGATGATGAGTATAGAAAGAAAGTGGATACGATTTTCAGAAAAGTTGATAAGGAAAATAAGAAAAATGCAAGGATTCTTGCTGAAAAATTCGTAAAAGAGAATATTGGAAAGTATTGTTATATGTTCAATTATGGAGATGAAGATGGATATCTTTATTCTCAATTAGAACATGGAGATACTTTCAGAGGATTGAAATATTTACAAATTTCACATCACTGAGGTTTATATGAAACTTGTCTTTGGAGATATCCATGGAGAATTTGCCAGACTAAATAAAATCCTCACTAAAGTTAGAGATAGAACAGACACTATTCTACAATGTGGGGATTGGGGATATTGGCCAAAGTTCCATGGAACAACTTATGTTGATAGATTCACAGGAAGAGTAAAACGAAACGATAACTACAATGTTAAAAATGGAACCATGACGAAAATTTATTTTTGTGATGGTAACCATGAAGATCACGAGTCTTTGTTGAAGTTAGAATCCAATGAAATTATGCCTAATGTTTTTTACATGAAGCGTGGATCAATTCTTACCCTAGATGATGGAAGAGTTGTTTTATTCATTGGTGGTGCATACTCTATTGACAAAAAATATAGAACTCCGGGACTAGACTGGTTTCCCGAAGAATCAATAACACAGCAAGATATTTATAATTTGCCTGATGTTAAAGTTGATATTGTTATCAGTCATACTTGTCCAAGGGAGTTTTTCAACAAACTAGTATTTAGAAATAGTTTTGTTGGAATTAAAACAGATGACACATCAATGGACGCATTGAGTTATGTTCTAAAAAAATACAGACCACCTCTCTGGTACTTTGCACATTTTCATCTGTTCAAACAGGGATATGATAATGACTGTAGATGGACAGCTTTAAGTTGCATAGGATCTAGTGAGAGATGTTGGATTGAGTTAAGGAGATGATATGGAAATTAAAGTTACTTATTTCGACGTTGCAACACAAACTGGAAGTTTACTTATTAAAAATTTTACAATCCCGATACCAAATCCAAAAGATGTATATTGTCAGATTATAGATCTTAGGACTAGAGGACATCAGATTTCAACACCAAAAAAAGAAATATTTTTATTTCCATCTGCAATTTTGAAAGCTGAAATAATTAAGGAGTAGCACATGACAGATTCATGGGATGAAATACTACAAACGTGTATTCATGGGGTAAGAGAAGGATTAGACTATCACGATTGCTCAGAGTGTAAAAAACTTGCACTAGAAGATGGTCTACCTTGGATAGATAAAAAAGATACATGGATATATACAGAAGAATATATGAGGAAAAGAAATGCGAATAAAAAATGATTTTGTAACCAACTCAAGTAGTACGAGTTTCTTATTTGCTTTCAAAGGATCAACAAGAAAAGACCTTTACAAAGCAATAAGAAACCATGAAATGTCGTTTCTTTTGAGTATGGATTATGATGGATATCATTCTCTTATTCCAAAAGAAAGTGATAACATAATATCCTGTAGTGCAGCACATGTTATTTACTCTTTAAGATCAGTAAGAAAACAAACTAAAATAATAACAATAGAGGAAAAACTTGACGAGATCAGAAAAGAAATTAAAACATGGCAGGGTTATGGAGAAAATAGATATGCTTATTATATCTATAATTGTTTCTCCAGAATAGCAATTCTCATGTATGCAAAAGAACATGGAATAAACAACGTTTTAGAAGTTTGTTTTGGCGACAACGATGGACCATTTGCTGGTACAAAAATTGGTCTTTTGATGGATTACGAAGGAAGAAACATTGAGGTAATGGATACGGATCTAGTTGTCTTAACTGAACAGAGAAGGTAATTACCTATGCAAAGAAGAAGTAAAGAGCAACAGAGAAATATAAAATATTATAACCATAACCTTGAAGTTATGAAGTACCAGGAAAAAGTAAGACAAGGAGATCTTTGGTATAGAGTTATAAAGTTTATAAACTCTTTTGAAAACGGGAAATTCTTTGATGCACATAATATAAGACAAGCATTCCAAAGAAAAAGTGAAGATCATGTATGGGCATATATCCATGCAATAAGACATGCTGGATATATAGAAATAGATAAAGCATCTGATTGGGGTGGGGATTTAGGATCTAGATTTAAAAAACTACACGATGTTCCATATCACATTTCAAGAGAGAAATTTGAAAAAAATCACTCAGGAAAAATGTTATGGATCGAAGCTGAAGTTTTATTCAAGAAAGAATAATTATAGGAGAAGATGATGAAAAAAAAGAAGGTTGATTCAATATCCCTTGTAGCGAACAAGGATTTCAAAATTTTGGATCAAGGAAGTTTTCCTATGGGAAAACGTGGACCAGAAAAAATCTATGTTGTTATAACACATGAAATTGATTACGATAAACCCATCTTTCCAGATAGACCAAGGAAAGATGGAGATTGGAATTTCGTGCATGAAAAACGGACTGTTGCGTGGTATCCAGATTTAAAAACAGCAAAAAAATGTATTGCTGAAAACTGGGGAGATATTCACGAAACAGGATATAATTATGCATCCATTGAAGAAACTTTTTCTGGATTATATCCATTTATTGAAAAAGAACATTGGTATGAATGGAAAGGAAAAAGTAAAAAACTCGGAGATGGTAAATATGTTCCATGTGAAAAACCAGAGCGTTTAAAAAATGTAGTTAATTTTGGAATAGGTTAAGGTGAATATAAATGAGCGAGAATATGGAAAGAGATCCAAACGATATTAATCCAAATTGGAAAAGACCATCTGATTGGAAATATAAAGCTGATTGGGATTCACCAAATTGGAAAAAATGGAGAACTGAAGATAATAAAAGAAGACAAAAACTATTAGATAAATATGGTTTTTCTCTATGTCCAAATTGTAATACTCAACATACTGGGTTAACCTTTATGTGTAGAAACTGTAGTCATAAAGTTTTAATTCCAGAGGATGATCCATTGCGAAAACAATCTATAAAACTAGAGGTCATAAAATGACAGGGGCAGAAGTTTTAATCAAAAAAGGGAATTCTATTGTTCTAGGAAAAGTAAGATTTGATGGATATGATGTTAAAGATTTTTTCAAGGGAAAAAAGATCTTTAATATTGACCACCTGGAATTATGGAAAAAATATCTTGAGTTCAGAAGAAAAGATTTTTCTGATGTTTGTCTTAAATCAGAAATTACAACAGAGTATGATAACGGATTTTGTAATGTGTTTGTAAAAGAACCAGTAATCATAGATATTGACGAGTTTAACTCAGTAGTTAAACATATCGAATCTTTAATTGAAAGTAGTAATCCCGAAGATGGTTACCTCTGTGGATATACTGATTATATGGTTCTTGTTGACTATGACAAGAAAAAGGTAACATTCTTCTAGGAGGAATATATGAAGAAAAAAATTGATTTCGTAACCAATAGTAGTAGTAGTTCTTTTATCTTTACAGATCCAGAACTAACAATTACAGAAGCTGCCCATGATATGATTGATTTAATTGTAAAGGAATATACACGGGATTTTCCTGGTTCAGGAAAATTCACTTGGGCAACTTCTGCAAAAAAGAAACTGAAAAAATTAGATCCAAATACAAATCTTATTCTTCCATGGTCTTGTAATTATCCATCGTTTTTATATAGGGATTCAACAGGGCATGTTCGTGTTGATACATCATGGAATCATCATTGGGAAGATTTAAACAATCAAACAACAAGTGTAAATGAATATGATCTTGAGTATAAAAGATCTCAAAAGCAAAATTTCTTCAACCTTCAAACTGGGAAACTAAAAACCAGAATGCAAGATAGAATTGATGAATGGACAGATTTTTACAAAAAGTATGGAAAAGGTGAATCAATAGAAAGAATTATTAATGAAATCAAACAAGAAGCGGAGGAAGCAGCAGATGAAAACAAAACTTGATTTCGTTACAAATAGTAGTTCAACAAGTTTCATAATTGGTGAAAAACCTTCATCATACATAAACAGGAAAGATATTGAAATTGAAATTAAAATAAAAGTTAACTTAAGAGATCTAATCAGTGATACATACGAAAATTTGAAATCTTTTGAAAAAGAATATGGTTACTTGAAAGAAACTAGCTGGGGAAAAGAACAATGGGAAAAAGCTGAAAAAGTTTTTTCTGAAGGTGGTGTTGTCCATATAGTAGAAGCAAGTGACCATAGTGACAATTCTGTCGAGAGGTTTCTATGTAATGAAGGATTAACAAAAGTAATATTACCTGATAATATTATAGTTATCCAAGGTGAAGGAGGGTATTAATGAAACTTAAAATAGATTTTATCACTAATAGTTCTTCCGCGAACTTTTTATTATATATTGAATCTACCGCTAGCACAGAAGAAGATTTTAGAAAAGACATGAAAAAATTTGTAAAAGATTTTTTCAATGAACGTGGTTGGTGGTATGAAGCAAAAGATAAAGAGATGGAAGAAAAATACAAGAAGTTTATGGAAGAGGCAAAAGATGAGAAAACAAAGAAAATGTATAAAGATACTCTTGATACATGGAAATACGGAAAAAGTAGATCTCAAAGAGTTGAAGCAGAAATAATGCAAGCTAAACAAATTGCAACACATGTATTTGAAATTGAATCATGGACATCAATGTTAAATTATTTACCAGAAGATTTACCAGATTATATGAAACATCTTATTATGTTATATGTTACCGGAGATGCAATTAAATATGGAATTAAACGTCTAACTTTGAGAATTGATAGTGATAACTAATTACGATGAAAATACTGGGGAATAAAATTCCTTTACATAGAGAGGTTTTTAAATGGTTTATATACTAGTTCATATAGGAGATACCACAATGGAAGAGAGATGTGAGAATTGTAAGTATTGGGATCCTCCGTATCCTAATCCAACAAATCAAGAAGGATGGTGTAAAAGATATCCAGAATACATTAAAAGAAAAAGAACAGATTATTGTGGTGAGTTTACACCAAAAATAAAGAAAGAAATTCTCCAGGATTAGTCATTTATATAAACTTATTCTATATATATAAATTGGTAATAAAACAAGGCAAGGAGTAATTTGAAATGAAACTCAAAAAATTCGTCGTTTCGAATCAGTATGCAATTGCCGTTTTCATCTCGGTTGTTGCTGCAACAATTATTAATCTCATCTTCTAGTAGGAGAACAAACATGTTCGAAAAAATGGCAGGGTTTTTGAACTGGATCTACTACAAGACAGAACCAATCAGGAATTATCTTTTCAATCTTATCATGGCATACTAGTCAAGGGAGGCAAGGACCTTATGACAAGCAAGAATTTCAGACATCTTATTACTGTGACCAGCAAGGAAATAAAGCTGGAAGGTGTAACACTCAAAAACGAAGACGATGTAATAGCTCTTATGGGTGACTTGAATGCCGCCAAGTCAACTATGCTGGAGATGCGAAGGACTGAACAGAAACTCCAGCATCTGAAAGATTCATTCAATGGGAAGAGTGCTCCAGTTTCCGATAACGTTTAATCCCATTGAAGTAGTTTCACTCACCGAGCGGCATCGGAAAGAGTGGGAAGAGCAGGATCGAAAACTTGAAGAACTTCTGAACTCAGATCTCTCAGACGACGAGGTCATCAAAAGAGCTCAGGAGATGTTCAAGTAGAGTCCAGAAAACTATCCCGGGATTAATTCTCGGGATAGTTTTTTCGACAGATTATGTTACCAGGAGGGCAATCCTATGACAAAGTTTGAAGTTTTGGTTGCTTCTGATAAACAATTCCAAATGTTCATTCTTAATAAAGTGGACAGACCAACGGAGTTTGTTTCAGTTGCAGAAGACAATGATCTCGAAGCTTTGAAAAGAAAAGCTGAGAAACTTCAACTGGAAAAAGGGCAATGGGTTCATATCATTGACAAGTTCACATTCGCCATTGTCTGGGAGGGAAGAGTATCATGATGAAAAAAATACTTCTTCCGTTTATTGCAATTATGTTTCTTGTAGGTTGTGCAACAGAGACTATAGTCTATGAGCAATCGACCGGTTTACCTGCAAGGAACTATGAAATCTACCTGACCAGTCCTTCAAGATCCGAGATCAAGACAATTTTCCATATCGTAAGAACAGTGGAGAAAAGTCAAGAATCTACAGTTCCAGAGTATCTTGATCTTTATAGAGAATATAAACTTCCAGAGAAAGATACGAAGGGATTGCATATGGTCATTCGGGTTTGGAACCCAAAGAAGGATAAGTATAAGGTGGTCAAGGTCATTGAACAGAGACCAGAATTTGAATGGGATTTCAATCGAAAAGTAACCGAGATTTATAATGGCAGTGACGAAGATAAATCCTTTCAGTTAGTTTGTCCAACACAGAAAGGAAATTATCGTGTAAGTGCAGCTATTATAGGTTCAGATGGTCTTCCCATTGCAATGTACCCTGAGTTCAAATATGTCATAAAGTAGGTGACATATGGTATCACCACAAGAACTATTCTTCGTAGCTGCGTATGCTGCATCAACCGCAATTCTATTTCATGGTCATCTTCCATTTTGGAAAGCATCCTTAATGGGAATGATTGTTGTAGTTATTGCATTTACAATAAAATATCTAATCTAACCATTTACTCTGTTACTGTTTCACTCCTGATTTATGGGGAGGATTACGAACGAAGTTTACCCTACCTTGCCGGGGGAAAACTTTTGGAGACGGATCCTCCCCATACAATTTTGAATTTGTAATAGAGTAATAATATTCTAGAGAAAGGAGGATGTTGCGTGGGACCTGGTTGGGAATTGTGACATGAAGGGTTCGGTTGCTTATAACATGAAGCTGGGTCAGAAACGTGCTGACGCTGCCAAAGCTTACATGGTTTCCAAGGGTGTTCCTGCAAAGAAGATCATCACTGAAACCAAGGGTAAGAAATATGCAGCCAAAACCTGGTTGGATACGGATCGTAGAGTAGATCTCTATCTGAAGTAATACTCCAACATAGGTGCCCTCCTATGTGAAAAGGGTGCGGAAATTGGATAGTCTCCTTTTTCATGCACCCTTTTTTTTGTCAATTTTTAATCAATTATAGATACGAATTCTATATATATATTAATATCTAATAAATAACAAGAAAAGTAATTGGTATAAGTTCTGGTTATTTTAGATGAAAAACGAAGAGATATAATAATATTATATCTCAAAAAATATATATAGTTCGAAATCAAAAGGCAAGGAGAGAAGATATGAGAAGTAATGTTATTCAATTCAATGGTGGGAGGTTGATGGAAAGTTACAAAAAAAGAATCCGTGAATCTATCCATCAGGAAAGAGATAAGAAACGAACCGGGTCGGCAAAGTATCCCTTTATCCTGACTGGTATTCTATGGGTTGTAATTATTGGAGCAATCGTTATCATCAGCAAAATCTTCTAGGCAAGGAGAAGGAAATGGGAATTCTAACACAGGAAGAGTTCAACGAAATCAAGAAGATCCATGAGGACATGAAGGTTACAATGATCAGTGCATTCTCATGGCAAGTCGGAACAGATATAGTAACCAAGAACCAGTTTGGTGGCTTCAAGTGCACCTGCCTGAACAGCAGGGTTATCGGAAGGAAACTTCCCTGCCTTCACATCATGGCAGTTCAGGATTACAAGCTTCCATCAATCTACAGAGCAAAGTAAATCTCTAGGCAAGGAGATAAATAATGAAAAAGGTTTTGATTCTCGCAGTAGCAGTATTCGTCATCTTGGCAATCAACATTTCAACAGTTCGGGCAGACACCAGGTATGAGAGTGGGATGTTTGTGGGGCAGTCCGCACTCATCGAAGCTGATACCAAAGTCTTCTCGACAGCAAACTTCGACACAAAACCCTTCGCAACTCTCAAACGAGGAACCATCGTTACCATTCTCAGTATGAAGAATCCAGAGAAGAAGTATCATTGGGTTCTCGTCGGGTTTGACAGCAAGGCTGGATGGATCCATGTAACTCCTACAGTTCATGCGCAGAAGTAGGTTGGAAGCAAGTAACCAAACAACTCAGAAACCTTAACGGCAAGGAGGTTTAAAGATGAGTAAGTATCATGTGGTGAATGGTGTTGTGATCATCGACCGCAAAGATGCCATCAAAACGAAAAACGAAAAGTAATCCTTCTTAGAGATGAATATTGGTGACAGCTTCTAGTGGGTTATAAATACCCCCGTCTAAAATCTTAGTATAAATACTGAGTACTCTGCTGTCACCAATATCCAGTCCTCATCTCTCTCCTTCTCAAAAGTGGGTTACCAATCTTCATCAGGTGACCCATTTTTTTGACCGACTATTTTTTTTGTCGACGAAAAAATGAGGGGAGTAGCTAGCCCTACTCCCCTCCAGGTACAACAAGAAGGCTGCCTGAGCGGTTATTGAATAAAGAAGTTGAGTTCGATCTTTTCCACAACTCTAGTTGGTTTTAGAGTAATATTGACATGGAAAGTCTTTCTCTTCTTCTCATATTCTGTAGCACTTACTTCTACTGTATAACTATCAAGACCTCTCCTACTCTTGAGATCTTCAAGGAATTCAATTACTCCATTTTGTACTGAACTCCAAGTAAGTCCATCATTCATAGTAAAGATATAATATCTACAGAATGTTTCAAGAGCTTTCTTAGCATATAGAACAAGTCTTACAATATTAAGATCCTGTAATGCTGTTGCTCTTGCTTGTGTAGTAAGATTTCCCCAAACTACATAACCATCTGAGAACTTAACAACTGGGTTCAACTGCTTAAGATACATCTGGTCTCTCTGAGATAGTTTTGGATTGAATCTCAATTCTTTAATTGATTGAATTGCCCCTCTTTCATAACCAGCAATTGCCCACCAAACTTCTGCTACACTGTCATTTCTTGGTAACAGATAAGCAATGTGATATAGTGGTGAGAACCAAACATCTTGTCCAGTAAAGATATCATAAACTTTATTGAACTCTTCATAAAGAGCAGCATAGTAAGTATTGAATTTATGTGTCTGAACTCTCTTATCAATAGAAGCATTAAATGTAGCATTGTCACCATTATCAAGAATAGCAACACAATCTCTACGAGTAGTAGCCAGGTTTACAATCTGAGTTTTAACATCTGTTGGATAACCAGCATCAAATACAACACTGAAGTAATAAAGTTCTGTATCAAGAACATTATCATCAACTGTTCCATCATAAGCATTTGCAAGAATTTCTGTAGCAACTGTTGTATCTAAATCACCAGAGGAATTCTTTAGTGAGCCATCAGAACCAAGTTTCAATGGAGCACCTTCACTACTAACAAATGTATCAGAAATTGATGTGTTTGCTTTCTTAATTTGATATGTAATGGTCGATCCGGAATCAAAAGCTGTAAGATCACCAACCCATCCTCTTGAAGCAGTATCTAGATCTCTACCATTGAAAACATTAACAGAACTGAATGTAGTTCCAGTTGCAGCACCTAACCAACCATACAGACTATTTCCTCTACCATCTTTTGCAACTACCATATAAGTTGCATTTCCGGTTTCTGGACTAGTCTGCCAGTCAGAGAAGTTTTGTTTATTATCTGTAATTGTTCCAGCAACTTCGTCAACAGTAACAGTACCAATATCTTTATCATAAACTCTTACTAATAAGTCATAACCAGGAGCATATTCCCCATTTGCTCTTACCATTTCAGCTCTTAGAACAGACGAATAAGTTTGGAGAACATATTGAATCCAAAGAGAATCACCAGATAGATCAAGAGCATTTGGATCAAATGATACTTCAAATGACTCAATAATTACATCTTGGTTATCACTTTGTTTCTCGTAAATATCTAATACATAAACGCCATTGAGAGTAGGATTTGAATGGGCAGTTAATCTCACAGAAATTCCATTGTAATATTCTCCTCTTCCCAATGGATATAAAACACAAAGTGGAAATGTGGAACCAGAAGCTTCCAGTGCTGATTTAACTTCTGCTTTTGTGTTTAAACTACTAAGATATGTTATTGCAACTGAAGCTGTTGCATCTGTTGGAGCAAGAACACCATCAATTCTAAAGTTTGCATATGCAGCATTATCAGGAAGACATCTCATCCAATATAATGAGCCACTTTCTCCAAGATAATTATAAGCAAGATATGGTCCCTGTCCGTAGTTCTTTCCGTAAAGAGTAATATCTGGTTCACCAAATTCTCCAATAAATGCTCCTCTGGAACTTACAAACTTTAATACGTTGTCTTCACCTTTTTGGCAAAGACCCGCCATAAAGGCAATTGTTCCTGGTACAGCTGCAACATATGCAGATAAATCTACAATCTTAGTATATACACCAGGTGATATATTCGCCATTTTTATTTCTCCCTAAAAATTTTGTTTGTTGTCTATATCTTAGTTCTTCTATTTCTTATATCCTTTCTCTTACACGTAGATATACCATACAAATAATAATTGTCTTGTTTCTACTTTTGTAATTGAGGGAAATGTACATCTAGCATACATATGGAATGGTCCAGAGTATCCCCCAGATGAGCTTGAGGCAGTAAACAATCCCGCTTCACTTAAATTGTTTCCATTTGCATCATCGTTACTAATCGTTATCTCTGCTCTAGCAATCAAATACTTATCGTCATTATCTGGATCCTGTTCAAATTTAACTGAATCTAGAGGATGTTTAAAATAAAATCCATCATGAAAATCTGCACACGTAGCATCTGTAGCATTTATTCCTACAGGAGTATCTAAATCTGTATCTGAATTTGTTGGTGGAACTGGATCAAATGGATCTGCTGGAAGAACACCACCTGTTCCTAAACCAAACCAACAAATCCATTCAGTATGTACAGGATCAACTGAAGTATTATCAGTACCAAAGATTCTAGTTGCTAACCATTCCCTTCCTAGATATACAACGAGATTACTCTTACCAACTAACTTCTGAGATCCATCTTCATTAATTTCATATATTTCAACAAAACCACTAGGAGTATTTCTTTTAGCTTCGACTCTTTGTCCAATAGAGTCTCTCATGCATTCACGGTATTTGTCTTCTATTTTAATTAGAAGATCTTTTTCTTTTTCCATTTATATTCTCCTAAATATCCTTTTTAATGCACCGTATAATAATGAACATTTATAATATGTTCTCAATTTAGATGCAGATTGGTTTAAAAAATCTATATATATTAATTACAAAGAAAGGAAAATTCTATTTTGAAAGGAGAAAATATGGATCAAGATGAAAGTCTTTTTCTAAAAAGAGTAAGAAAAATGAAAAGTATATCCGTTGATAAAATAGCTAGAAAATATAAAATGAATCATAACACAATTAGAAACAGACTAAAAGTTCTATGCGATAAGGGTTTAATAGTTCCAATAGCTCTTTATCCAGAAACATATGCGCCAGTAAATCCAAGTGGTATTACAGAAGTATATAGTCAAAACCTACCGGAGGGAATAGAGATGGCAACAAGTTTTTCTACGTCGAGGAAAGAACCAAAACTAACTGAGTTAGAAGAGGAAATTTTAAATATAATGAAAAAAATGAAGGAAAAAACAATAACAATATTTAAACTTGCTCAAATACTTGGAGTACATAGAGAAACGACAGGGAAAGCTCTTCGAAGTATGGAGGAAAAAGGATATGTAATATCAGAAAAGAGTGAGAGGTCTACACAATGGTCGTTAAAACTGAATAATTCTAAAAAAATAGAATATAGTAGAGAAGAGAATAAAGAAAAACAAATATTACAAACAGAAACTATTTTTAATATCATAAAAAATGCCATTGCTGATCTAGAATCTCAAGTTGAGATTCTCTCTATTCAAAATAAAGCTTTTAAGAATGTAACCGAAAAACTTGAAAATGAGAAACAAACTTCCATAGATGAGGAAACGATCCGTAGAGATGAAAGGAATGATGTGTTTACATCTTTGTCAAAAGTAATGGGAATTTCTCCTGATATTCTAGTAGATTGGTATAAAATAGGAAAAAATAGAAAGTAACAAAAAAAAGAGGGGATACTATTTTTTTTAGTATCCCCTCTTTCCATTCAGATTAGATTAACGAAGTTCCACATTCACTACAAAACTTAGCAGATGATTTAGAAGCTTTCCCACAAGTTTCACAGTATAATTTTTTATCTACTGTAATTGCTTGCTTTACTTCTTCACCACTAGAAGTTGTTCCCCGTAATTTGATAATAATAACATTAGAGTTTTCTTCTAACTCACCAATATTTGCAGAAACAAACTTCTGATTAGATTCTGAACCTTTTACAGTAATTCCCTCATCATCTAATGGTTCAAATGTTGGTTGAGTAAAATTAATTGATTCTGCAACTCCTCTTTGATTCTCTCCAACAGAATTTGTAAGAGAACAATTATAAACTGATACAATATCGGAATCATTTGCAGCAGTTCCTGTCCAAATAGTGAAGTTTGGGGAAGAAGTTCTAACTGAAGAATCTGAACCATAATACCATGTAACTGTATCGTACCATCTTCTTCCATGTCTCCATCTATGAGGATAGCAAGTACATGGATGACAATAACAGTATGGGCAATAATGGATATGATCGTGAATTATTTGTTTTCTTTCTGGTTTATATTTTTCATAAGTGAACTCAACACGGATTATACCATCGTCAATTTTATCTCCACGGTGTTCAATTATTTCTTTCGTCTTTTTGATAAACTTAAACTTATTAGTTACTTTGAAACCACTCAGGAACCCTTCAAGTTCAAATGTGGAGTTGGGCATAACTAATAACGAACTACCATTGAGAACATCTTGACCATCAATAGTGATTCTTACTTCTGCTTTTCTGGACTCAAGATTTTTCATCAGAATAGAATATTCTGATTGGAATGGGAGAGTAACAACACCATCATGTTCTCTCAAAATCTTACCATTACTCTTTACGACTGCGACGAATCTTTCTTTATAAGTCATTTTTCAAT
>Ga0255343_1002417_pt1 | contig 21847 bp, 14 predicted proteins | sample wastewater_treat_4_FD_192413 | JGI IMG/M metagenome (GOLD analysis project Ga0255343, IMG submission 192413) | Wastewater microbial communities from Lulu Island WWTP, Vancouver, Canada - plant16 | ecosystem: Engineered > WWTP > Wastewater > Unclassified | place: Canada: Vancouver, British... | reverse complement strand
TTGACCACATTCTTCAGCGACTTGGACATCTTGGCCGGGAACTCGACGAGCTTCTCGCCGGTCTCGGTATGGAAGGCACCCTCGGTGCGTTGCTCCACCAGTTCCATCGGCACCAGCGCACCGCGCGCGTCCTTGTAGGAGAGCCCCAGAATCATGCCTTGGTTCACGAGCTTCTGGAACGGCTCGGGGGTTGACACATAACCCAGATCAAACAGCACCTTGTGCCAGAAGCGGGAGTAGAGCAGATGCAGTACCGCGTGTTCCGCGCCGCCGACGTACAAGTCCACCGGCATCCAATACTTTTCTTTGGCCGTATCGAACGCGGCACGCTCGTTGCGCGGATCGATGTAGCGCAGATAGTACCAGCAGGAGCCCGCCCACTGCGGCATGGTGTTGGTCTCGCGACGCCCCTTCGCCCCAGTGACCGGATCGGTGTAATCAAGCCATGCGCCCGCCTTTGCGAGCGGCGGTTCGCCGGTGCCGGTGGGCTTGTAGTCCTCCAACTCGGGCAGGAGCAGCGGCAGATCGTTATCATCCACCAGACGGATGGAGCCGTCCTCCATGTGAATCACCGGGAAAGGCTCGCCCCAGTAGCGCTGCCGACTGAAGAGCCAGTCGCGCAGCTTGTACTTCACCGCAGCCTTGCCGACCCCGCGCGCGGCCAGCCACTCGGTGGTCACGCGCATGGAATCCGCGACGGCCATGCCGTTGATATCGAGGCCTTCGCTATTCGCCGAGCCGATCATGCGTCCGTTGCCGGTCCAGCAGGCGCGGCCGGCCAGCACGTCATCCACAGATACGCCTTCAGCCGCCGCCTCGTCCGCGTCGGGCTCGATGATGCAGATGATCGGCAACTTGAAGGTCTGGGCGAACTCAAAGTCACGCGTGTCATGTGCCGGCACAGCCATGATCGCGCCCGTACCGTAGCTGATCAGCACGTAGTCAGCGATCCAGATGGGAATCTCTCCGCCGGTCACGGGATTGACCGCGTACGCGCCGGTGAAGACACCGGTCTTCTCGGTGTTCAGCTCGGTGCGATCCATGTCGCTCTTACGCGCGGCCTCCTCGCGGTAGCGGTCAACGTCGGCCCGCTGCGCGTCGGTCGTAATGCGCGTCACCAGCGGATGCTCGGGCGCCAGCACCATGTAGGTCGCGCCGAACAGGGTGTCGGGACGCGTGGTGTACACCGTGACCTTTTCGTCGCATCCCGCGATTGTGAAATCGACCTCCGCGCCCTCCGATTTGCCGATCCAGTTGCGCTGCATCTCCTTGATGCCTTCCGGCCAGTCCAGTCCGTCCAGATCCGCCAGCAGGCGCTCGGCATACTCTGTGATGCGCAGCATCCATTGACGCATCGGCCTGCGGATCACCGGGTGGTTGCCGCGTTCGCTGCGCCCGTCGATCACCTCTTCGTTGGCGAGTACCGTACCGAGTGCGGGGCACCAGTTCACCGGCACCTCGGCCATGTAGGCGAGCCCCTTCTTGTAAAGCTGCGTAAAGATCCACTGCGTCCACTTGTAGTAACCGGGATCGGTGGTGTTCACCTCGCGATCCCAATCGTAACTGAATCCCAGCGCTTTGATCTGCTGGCGGAAACGATTGACATTGCGTTCGGTCGTGATCGCGGGATGCGTGCCGGTCTCGACCGCATACTGCTCGGCCGGCAGACCGAATGCGTCCCAGCCCATCGGATGCAGCACGTTAAAGCCGCGCATGCGCTTGTACCGGCAAAGGATGTCCGTCGCCGTATAGCCTTCGGGATGGCCGACGTGCAATCCTGAGCCGCTCGGATACGGAAACATATCGAGACAATAGAACTTAGGCTTGCCCGCTTCAAAGTCATTCACCTTGAAGGTTTTGTTCGTTTCCCAATACGCCTGCCATTTTTTTTCAATCGCGGTGAAATCATACTCGTTCGTCGTCATAACCGATTCCCATGGGTTAAAGAAAGCGGCATTGTAGCACGCAGCCCGCGAAACATCCACACCGAGAGATGTTAGTTCATTAGTTCATTAGTGCGTTAGTTCATTAGTTTGGTCATCGGGATCGGGATCGCTATCGGGATCGCCGCCAGTCAACCTCTCTTTATTGCGGCCACCCAGTGGCTCGCACAGAACTTGTTCAAAGTTTGTGAGTCGTATTCTCCGGCGTTTGGTTGGGAGTCCCCTTCTTATCGATTGCGTAGAATGTAGTCCCGGCCGGTCGGTCCACGGCAATGAACCAATCTCCGCAGGTTCGCCAGAACAACACGGTCTTGTCCTTCAAGACGATGACTCCCGATTGCCAGAACACCTTGACCCCGACGGGAAGTCTCACATCAGCGGGGACAAGTGTCGGCAACGCTTGAAGGAGCGAATCAGGCGTGTAGTAGTCCTTCAGTTCCTTCGAGTGCGGTGCGACCGCGATGACGAACACATCATCCGGTGATGGAAGGCCGGTCAATCGCTGCTCGTCCGCGCCCACGGAAACCGCGATGGCGGTCAGTATCGCTGTCAGTATCTTCTTCATCACCTCTGTCCTCCCAACAGTGTCGTCAAGCCTACCTCGCAAAAACGGGTGAGCCCTATTCGATGTGGTTATGGTAGTCGCTCCAGAATCGCGTGCGGCCTTTCGCAGTACGGGCGAGGACACTTGTGCTCCCGAACTTAGTACCGCGCAAACTTTTTGTAGAAGATCAGGCGGAATGAGCGGGGATTGAGCTTGACGGTCAGGTTTTCGAGTTCAGCACCTTTGACGGATTGGTCGGAGCCGTTGTAGGTCTCCACATGGTAAGCCGCGCCAGAATCGATCCCGCCGAGTTTGAATGCGCGGGAGTCCTCCTTGGCGTCAGCGCGCCGGAAAAAGAGTGCGAAGCCCGCCTGCAAATCAGGCCGGTGGCATTGCCACGCGCACCAGAGGTCGTTGCCGGCGCCGGTCTCATCGGTCAAAGGGTAGAAGTCGCCCATGTAGAACGGCCGCATGCGGGCGGCCACGTTGAAGATTTTTTTAAACCAAGCGGTTTCGGAATCGGCGAACGTGCGCTTCAGAATGCCGCCATCGAAGTCCGACGGCGTGATGACTGTTCCGGAAGAGATGATGCTGAAAGCGCCGTAGTCATCGCCGATCGGTACGCAGTTGAACTCGCAACCCTGGAAGGGCAGATAGGGACTGAGGTTCAATGTCGCGTTCTGCCCCAGAATGAAGGCGGTGTCGTGGGGTTTTTGTCCGATGAAGTAATCGCTGCGGCAGTAGACGTGCGCCCGCGAAATCATCTCGATGTCGATGCGACGCCCGCCGGACGCACAGTTCTCCTGTAGGATGTTCGGGAAGCGCGCACGCATGTCGTCGAGAAATCTATACAGAGCGCCGATGTGCTTGGCTTCGGCGATGCCGACACGGTCCGCCGCGTCCATGCTGTGCCAGACGGGGCTCGGCTCCATGTTGAAGTCTTGGCGGTAGACATCGATCTTATGTTTCTCGATCACGCCGTAGATCGTGTCTTGAATCCACTTGAACGCCTCGGGATTGCCGTAGTCGACAAGCTGTCCGTTGCGGTATTCGGGATGCGTCTTGAGAATCGGCGCGATATCGGTCATGCGCTCCGGCTCGAACCAGAGCAGAAACTTCATGCCGGCCCGATGCACCGCGTCGGCGATCGGCAGCAGGTCGCCCGTCGGATGCGTCGTTGTGTTGACGCGCCAGTCGCCCACGTACTTCCACCAGTTCGGGCCACAGTTGGAGTACAACTCGTCTTCATGCGGTGCCCCGTACCAACCCGCATCGACCCAGTAGGTGTCGAACGGCATCTTGTTGTCGAGGCAATACTTCAGTATATCGGCCATCATCTGCGGCGTCTTGTTGCCGCCGCCCGACGCGACAGCCAAAATTGGCGGAACGATCTCTCCCTTGGTGTCGCGCGGCACTTTGTTCTCAAGCATGAAGCGGCGGACCTGCGTCTTGAAGGTGCGGCGCGTCTGATTCTTGCGGATGAAGACGAGAGCGGAGGGTTGGCGAACGGCCTCCCCCGACAGAAGCCGGAAGTGGCTCCGTTCCATGCCGATCTCCACATCGATCCCAGCGCCCGTATTCACGAAGCGCGCCTTCCATGATCCGGTCCAGCCCACCGCGAACAGATAGCCGGTCTGATCATCGATGTTCAGTTCAAGAAACGGAATGAAGTCGTTGGACGAACGTCCGCAGACCGATGCTAGAACGCGCTCCTGTCCCTCCTCGATGGTAAAGGTTTCCGGCACAAAATCGGTCGCCTTGCAGGTCGATCCCCGCAGGACATGCAATGAAACAGCCGCTCCCGGAGCAGGCTTCCCAACCGTGAGCTTCAACGAGCGGAAGTTGCCGACCACGCCCGTCGGCTCAGACGCCGCCGAGTTGGTCACCAGCACGGCGTACTCTTCGGCTGGAAACGCCTTGTAGCTTTTGCAGGCGAGCCGGATGAGCAGCTTCCCGTCCGCAGCGGCCATTGTCTTCGTCTCGGCGACATAGCGTTCTGTCTCACTCCGTGAACCCGGCACCGATGTCCGTGAAAATGCGCCCTCTTCTGTCGACGGCTTGCCGTCATAATCCAGTGCGGGCCAGCCGGCATCGAATCGGCAGAGCAGAGGCTGAGCATCGACCCGCAGCACAAGTGCAGCCATGAGTGCCGATGTCCAAACGAGGGGTTTCGCGAAATTCGTGTTCGTTTTGATTATGTCTGACATGTCACTTCACCTCCTCGAACACCACACCGATTGGCGCGAGTTCAAGCGTTTTGCGAATGCTGCCCACAGTCACGACGGCCTTTACCGGTTTGCGCATGCGGTTGCAGGCGAGCAGCCAAGTCCTGCCGTCCTTCCGCCAGGTACGGCATACTACGTCTCCATAGCCCTTTTCAGTTGCGCCCTCGATCACAGCGGCGGGCGCGGTCTCTACGGAAAGCATAACAGACACGTGCGCATGGATTTCACGCACAATTTTCAATAAGTCGTTCCAGGCCCGCTTGTGTATGGCGTCATTCTCGCGTTTGACGAGATCAAAGAAAGAATAGAACACGAGCCCGTTCGCGCCGGCGGCAATCGACTGCCACGCCATAGAGCGCATCTCCTCGTACGTGGGCATCTTCACTTCGGGCCGCTTATCCTCCGGACGGTACTGCCCCCAGTTGAACGCTTGCGGAACGTTCCACATCGGCTTGAAGCCGAACGTGCTCTCGTTAGCGCGGCGCACCCAGTCGGACGCGATGCCAATCGTGGTGCGGTCCGCATCGCCGTGGTTACCAACAGGGTAAGGGTCCATCCCGATCACGTCATACCCAGAGAGAAGCGGTTGCACGTCCTGCGGCTTGTCGGTCACGATCCATGTGGGGTGATCAGGGTCAATCTCTCGCAGCAGGCGGTTGCGAGCCTCCAGCCGGTCCGCCAGCGCCACAGGTAATTCATCGCAGACATACCAAGCCAAGATGGCGGGATGATCGCCGAAGTTTTTCACTGTCTCGTGCGCGTAGTCGAGCGAGTGCTGCCCCGTGACACCCCTGTAGGCACCCTGCGTGGGATACATCACGCGAAGGCCGAGCTTCTGGCAAAGATCGAGCGCCGCGCGGTCCGGCCGGTGATACGGCATGAGACAGTTGAAGGGGCCGTTCGTGTAAATGAGAAGGTCTTCCCAGTTGATCCGCGACCAGTACGCCCCCAGCGGGAAGAATGGCTTGCCGTCCACGATCGCGCGATGGTGACGGTCGATCCACACCTTGCGCTTCGGTAGCTCCTTAACGCGGGTGAAGGGAATCGCCTTGTCACCGAGGTACTTCCCGTCCGCCGTTTCAAGCACGAACTTGAGCGGATGCGTTCCCTCCGTCAGTTCGGCGGCGGCGAAACGTCCTTCCGCCACGCCTTCGTTCATCCTGACGGCAGCGAAACGCTTCACGCCTGCGGGCGTCACAATCTCAAAGAACCCCTTGAGCGACGTCACCGGGTATTTAAGCGGATTGGCGAAATAAAGCGCCCTCACTTCCACATCGCCTGTCACGGCCAGATCGCGGTATTCGGAGGTATGCACCGCGTCAACGCCTGGTTCCGTGGACACGGCCTCAATCGCGAAATCGTCGAAAAACATCCGCCCTTTGGCGCTCGACGGCGCCCAGACATAGAAGATGGCCGTCTTCGCATCGGGCGGCAACGGCGGCGTGGTCGCCTCCATGCGGAACCAACCGTCCTGCCCCACAGCGTTGTCGGTTTGCTCCACGGTCGTTATAGCCCCCAGCCCCTTGCTGTCCGCATCTTTCCAGCCCACACCGACGCTGATCTGGCCGCCGTCGCACGTAAGGGTATCGCGCTTCGCCCGAAGCGACACGCGGTACTTCACCCCCGGCTCCACGGCTATCCGATCCGTCCACGGCCACTTCGTCTTGGCGGCGTCAGCAATATCCATCACAAACCCGCGCGACCCCTTGTAGCCCACGCCGTCCGCCACACGCCATTCATCCGATGGGCAGTGCCAGCCGCCGGTCTTGTCCTTTTCGAAATCGCCTTGTGGAAAAAGGTTCGCGTCCGCCACTGCGCACAAACCAAACGGCACTACGCTGAGAACGACAATTCCAAACTTCTTTTCACACACGGGGGATTTCCTTTCATCAGCTTTTCACTAGGGTAACCCGAAAAGATTCCGGTTCCAATGAAAAAAGCGAAATCGGGCGCGTGTTGTTTGGGTATACACATTTTCTTGAACGTCGAACGTTGAGCGCTGAGTTGAACGTTACATGCTGGGTTGAGGTGCCCCTCCAGGGCACACGCGCGGGGAGACGGCACCCCGGGGCTGCGCGCCGCTTGCCCCGGGCTATGGTGAATCGGCCCGTTGGGCCGGCGTTCCACAAATTGCCGTCCGGTCTCTGGCGAATAGGGGCACGGGTTTTCCAACCCGTGTCACGGACAGGAATGTCCGTGCCCCTGTCCTTTGGGCACGTCGTTCTGGCGTGCGACGCCGGGCACGCAGCGTCAAAACCCCGAAGGGGCGGTTCCTCCTTAGCCCAGGGCAAGCGAAGCGCAGCCCTGGGTCGCGACGCCAACATTCCGTGGCCTGAAGGGCCACTTCAAAGAAACGACCTGCAGCGGGTTCAAACGCTCAACGATCCATCCATCCTTCCGCTCCAAATCATGTTAATCATGTCAAAAAAACGTATCCCCCCTTTTCACCAGAAACGCATGGTCTTCGCACCCCCTGTCGCTAACCGATTACCGGCAAGCGGTATTCCGCGCTTGTTTAAGGATCGGACAGATCAGACAGATCGGTCTGATTTTCAGATGGCTTCCGCACAAACAATCGGCTTGTACCGGTCACGGCGTTTCAGTATGGTTCCCGCCTGCGTCGTGGCACTCATTTACGAGGATAGAATAGGATGGCAGAGATTTTTTTAACCAGTGAAGCCGGCAAGACCGCGCTTGAAACGCTCATATCGGAATTGGCGGTCGCGCCGCGTCAAATCATCGCGGTCGAGACCCTGTTGGCGGAAGGCAATACCATTCCGTTTATTGCGCGTTACCGTAAGGAGGTTCACGGTAATCTAGACGAGGTGCAGATCTCCAAGATTCAGGAGCGCCTGACCTATTACCGCGAACTGGAGGAGCGGCGCACGACGATTCTGGCATCCATCGAAGAGCAGGGCAAATTGTCGCCGGAGTTGAAGGCCAAGATTCTGGCCTGCAACGTAAAAACTGCGCTCGAAGACCTTTACCTGCCCTACAAACCCAAGCGCCGCACACGCGCCATGATCGCGCGCGAGAAGGGTCTCGAACCGTTGGCCGAGCTGATTCTGGCGCAGGATGTTGACGCAGATCCCGATGACGCGGCAGCCGCTTTTGTGGATGATGAAAAAGGCGTGGCGGACGTCAACGCCGCGCTGGCGGGTGCACGCGACATCGTGGCCGAGACCGTCGCCGAGAATGCGGATGTACGCGGCTTGGTGCGTCAGGCATTTGCCACGCAGGGCGTGGTGGCGTCGGAGGTGGTCGATCCCAAACCGACCGAGCCGACCAAGTTCGAGCAGTATTACGAGTTTTCGGAGCGGCTGAGCGACATTCCTTCCCATCGCTTCCTTGCGATCCGTCGCGGCCAGACCGAAGGCGTGTTGCGTGTGCGCGTGACGTGCGAGGCCGCTCCATTGCTGGAATGCATCGGCGAGATGGTCGCGCTGAATCCCAGCTCGCGCTTTGCGCCACATCTGAAAGAGGCAATCGAAGACAGCTACAAGCGGTTGATCGCGCCGAGCGTCGAGGTCGATGTCATGGTCGAAACCAAGATGAAGGCCGACCGCGCGGCGGTGGAGATCTTCGCGCAGAACCTGCGCAACCTGTTGCTGCAGGCGCCGCTCGGCGATAAAAAGGTCGTGGGCATCGATCCGGGGTTGCGTACCGGGTGCAAGTGCGTGGCGCTGGATTCGACCGGAAAGTTTTTGGAAACCTGCACCATCTTTCCCTCTCAGAGCGGACGGCGCGAGATCGAGGCGAAAGTCGATATCTGCAAACTGGTGGCCAAGCACCGTCCGACGGCGATTGCGGTCGGCAACGGCACCGGCGGCCGCGAGACCGAGTCGTTCGTGCGCGGCGTGCTGAAAGAGGCGAACATCAAAGACGTGATGGTGATCTCCGTCAACGAGTCCGGCGCGTCCGTCTACAGCGCGTCGGAAGTGGCGCGCGACGAGTTCCCCGATCTCGACCTGACGATCCGTGGCGCGATTTCGATCGGACGGCGCTTGCAAGACCCGCTGGCGGAGTTGGTGAAGATCGATCCTAAGGCGATCGGTGTGGGACAGTACCAACATGATGTGCATCAGCCGTTGCTGGCCGACAAGCTGGACGAAGTGGTGGTGAGTTGCGTGAACCATGTGGGCGTGGAGTTGAACACCGCCAGCGCTCCGCTGCTGACGCGCGTTTCAGGCATCGGTGGCGCGATGGCCAAGAAGATTGTCACCTACCGCAACGAGAACGGTGCCTTTACTTGTCGGCGTCAACTGGGCAAGGTTCCGGGGCTGGGGCCCAAGACGTTCGAGCAGGCCGCAGGCTTTTTGCGCATCCGCGACGGCGAGCATCCGCTGGACGCCTCGGCGGTTCATCCGGAACGCTACGCACTGGTCGAGCAGATGGCCGCTGACCTGGGCGTGGCGCTGTCGGAACTAATCGGCAACAGCACGCTGGTGGATCAGATCGATTATACCAAGTACGTGTCGGATTCAGTGGGCGAGCCGACGCTGCGCGACATCATCGCCGAACTGAAGAAGCCGGGACGCGACCCGCGCGCGACGTTTGAAAAACCGGCCTTCCGCGACGACGTGACCGAGTTCGAGCATGTCAAAGAGGGCATGGTGCTGGAAGGGATCGTGACCAACGTCACGGCGTTCGGTGCTTTTGTCGATATCGGTGTGCATCAGGACGGCCTGGTACATGTGTCGGAGCTTTCAGATCGTTTTGTGCGCGATCCGTCCGAGGTGGTCAAGGCCGGCGACAAACTGAAGGTGCGTGTGCTGAGCGTGGACAAAGCGCGGCGGCGCATTTCGCTGAGCGCCAAGACGCAGCCCGCGCCGACAGGCAAGCGCGAGGGTGGCGGTGATCGCCGCCGTTCCGGTCCGCCGCGCGGCAGGCGCGACTCCTCTGGGCGCACCGCGTCCGGCGGCGGATTCACGGTGAATCCGTTCGCCGGGTTGTAGAAGCGGTGGCGAAAAAATTTGTGCGGTGACAAGAGCCGCGCTGTGCGCGGGTCGCGGCACCGCTTTTACGCATCACCCTGCCACAACACTCCCGCTCAAAAAGCGGCGTCGCGCGGAATACCGCTTGCCGCCGCACTCCAAATCTGCGTAATCTTGTCATCTGTGGATGAAAAATGCTATAGCACCCATGTGATCGCGGCCATCGCCACCGCTGCGGGGCCGGCGGGCGTGAGCATCGTTCGGGTTTCCGGGGCCGGCGCGCTGGAGGTCGGCGACCGTCTGGTGCCGGGCCTGCGTTGTCCGCCCAGCCAGCGCGCGGCGGGCACCTTTTTCCATGCGCGCGTGACCCATCCGGTGACCGGTGCCGGTGTCGATGATGCTGTGTTTCTGATCTACCGCGCACCGCACAGTTATACCGGCGAAGATACGCTGGAGATTCAGGGGCACGGCGGTGCGCTACCTTCGCGCCGCCTGTTGGAGGCGGTACTGGCGGCTGGCGCACGTCTGGCCGAACCCGGAGAGTTCACGCGCCGCGCCTTTCTCAACGGACGCATGGATTTAACGCAGGCCGAGGCGGTGTGCGACTTGATCCGGTCCCGCACCGAACGCGCCGCACATGTGGCCCGCGCCCAGCTCGACGGCGCGTTAGGGGGACGCGTGGCGGCGCTTTACGATGCGGTCACGGCAGTCTGCGCCGAGGTGGAACATCTGCTGGATTTCGACGAGGGCGAACTGCCGCCTCTTTTTACAGAGCGCGCAAGTGCGCGGTTGACGGCGTGCATGATCGAGATGGAGCAGTTGGTAGCGTCGTGGCGCGAAGGGCACCTGATCCGCGAGGGTGCGCTGGTGGTCCTGGCCGGACGTCCCAACGCCGGTAAGTCTTCGCTCATGAATGCCCTGCTGGGCACGCGCCGCGCCATCGTACATGACCTGCCGGGCACCACACGCGATGTAATCGAAGAGTCGCTCGCGCTGTACGGGGTGCCGCTGCGGCTGGTCGACACCGCCGGTCTGCGCGACACGCAGGACGGCGTCGAGCGCGAGGGCGTCGAGCGGGCGCGCGCCGTGATCCATCAGGCGGACCTGATCCTTTATCTGGTGGATGGGTCGGTGCCGCAGTCTGAAACGCTGGATGAGGTTTGTGCGGCGTTACCGGCTGGGCGCGTGATGGTGGTTGTTACGAAATGCGACCTACCGGCGGCGGCGCCCTTGGAGATACCGCCGGAGCTGGCTTACATGCGTGTCTCCGCGAAGAGCGGCGAGGGGCTGGAAGCGTTGAAGCGGATGGTGGCCGAGACCTTGGGCGTGACAGAAGAAACTTACGGGCAACCGATTGTCTCGCTGCGGCATATCACTGAGTTGCGCACGGCGCTTGAACAAAGTCAGGAAGCGCGCGCCGCGCTGGACGCCGGTGAAAGCGGACTGGTGCTTGCGGCCGGTCATCTGCGCGGCGCGGCCGAAGCGCTCGGACGCATGATCGGGCGCGTCTACACTGAAGATCTGCTCGACACCATCTTCAGCCGCTTCTGTGTCGGCAAGTGAGGATGACGGCTTGACTTTTATGGGGTCACAGGAATATAACCAAACACGGAAGCGAACGTGCGTTCTTGAAACGGAAGGAGTTGTTTCATGAGAGAATCCCGGTGCCTTAGTCGGCCTGATTGCCGGATGTTCTTTGGAGCCGTGTGCGCCGCCGTGAGGCGGGGTATCTATACTCATCGCTCTCGGGCGCTCGGCTGACCACTGGGACCGGGACGTTGGCGCCCTTCACGCTCGCGCCGCTCCATGCGTTCTTTGAGGCGGCGCCGGCCCTCGGCTGTGATGAGTTCGTTGGCCTTCGCACGCTGCGCTTCGGTCAGGTTGTCGCGGATCACCACCAGAATCTGCGTGGAAAGCTTGGCTTGTTCTGTCCGCATCGTGCCGATGCGCTCGACCAGTTTCATGAGTTCTTCTGTTGATTGGCCGGGTTCAGCCAGAACTTTTTTTGCGATGTCCGCCTGTTGAAGCGCGGCCATGTGGATTTCCTCATCCAGCGTCCTGAGCCGCGTATCAATCTTGTCCATCTCCTCCTTAAGCTTCTGTGCCTGCTCCGAATGGATGCCGACCTTCTCCATAAATTCTGGATTCATAACCTGTTTGCCCACCCAGTTTCCATAATTCAAAGAGCGCGACATCATACGTGGACGTTCGCGGTTCGCCGCCGCATCGGGTTGCTGCGCAAAGAGAGAGGCGCTGACAAGCGCAAAAATGAGTGCCAGAGTGAGATTTTGCATGGGTTATTTCCTCGATGTAAGACAAAAACCAAGAAAGAAAACGGTTTTCTCATCGCTTTTATTGTCGGTTGTTCATAAAATTTACAGACTGTGCGAAAATGCACAACCGCTTGTCGTCCCAAAAAACGCATGTTTTCTGCTCATCCGTAGTGATTTTCTGTCGTTTTCGACGCATCGCGTGATAAATCCAGAAAAACGAAAAATAAATCCGAAATGGTAAAAAAATATTTTTTAATCATAACATACTTATTGTGAACAGGTTACAACTTTTCCACTATTTCACTTTACAGGTTTTCCCGAGGTTTCTCCCTTCGCCCTCCCTGTTAACAACTTTTGTCCATCTTCCGTGTCCGCACCCGGGTTCACGGTTCGGGATCGACATAACTACTTCAATTTGGCTGGGTTAGAGGCCTGATCCATCCTGTTGATAACCTGTTGATCGATTGATTATTCTTTCCCCTTGAACGGAAAAGACAAATATGGTTCAACAGTGTTGTTACCACGGGTTCTCTTTTCCGTTTTTACCTTCTCACCTTGACCTGTTTTTGTGTGTCCTATGAATGCTCTCGAATTATGGGAAAAAGCGTGTGCGCACTTAAGGTGCGCTCTGAACGATGACGTCTACCTGCGTTGGATCGAGGGTATCAAACCCTCCTCCATCCGCGGTAATCTGTTTGTCCTGTACGCTGATAATGAATGTCATCAGGCCTGGCTGGAAGACAACTATCAGCAGGTCATCAAGGAGGCGTTACTTCTGGCCGGTGCGCCGCAGGATCTTTCGGTCCGTTTCGAGGTCGAGGCCCGCGATCCAGCGGTCCTGAGAGCGGAACTTGAAGCGGCAAAACCCAAGCTGGATCCCAAGCAGACTCCTTCAGGGAGACGCCGGAGCAGACAACCGATCGCCAATGGGAACGGCAGTCCGCTGAACAGTGCTTTCACGTTTGAAAATTTTGTCACCGGCCCTTCGAACAGTTTTGCGCACGCGGCGGCGCTGGGTGTCTCGCAATCACCCGGACGTGCCTACAACCCGCTTTTTATTTACGGACAAACCGGAATCGGAAAAACCCACCTCATGCAGGCCATCGGCCATCGCGCCTTGCAACTGCCCGGCACAAGCGTGAGTTATGTTTCGACCGAGACTCTGCTCAACGAGTATATTGAGTCGCTGGCCAAGCGAACAACGACGAATTTCCGCAATAAGTACCGTAAGACGGATGTCCTGCTTGTGGACGACATTCAGTTCCTTGCCGGCAAGGAGCGGTTGCAGGAGGAGTTTTTCCATACTTTCAACGTCCTGTATGACGCACGTAAACAGATCATCATGACCAGCGACCTGCCGCCGCGGGAGTTATCCGGGCTTGAGCCGCGTTTGGTCTCACGCTTCGAGTGGGGACTTGTCACGGAGATCGAGTCGCCCGATTTCGAGACCCGTCTGGCTATTCTGCGCTACAAGCAGACATTGACCAAAGTCGGCTTGCACGATGACTTGCTCACTTTCATTGCCGACAATATCAAATCTAACGTTCGCAGCCTCGAAGGTGCATTGACGCGCGCGGTCTCCTTCTCGTCTCTTAACCCAGAAATTCCGATGACGCTGGATGTTTTACGCAATCTGCTTAAGGACCAGTTGAGTGACGAACGCCAGAAAGAACTCTCTTTTGAGGATATCCAGCGCATGGTAGCCGATTATTTCGACCTGCGCCTAGCCGACATGACCAGCAAGCGCCGTCCTCGCTCGGTCGCCGCACCACGCCAAGTGGCCATGTTCCTCTGCCGGAAACTGACACGCTCATCCCTTCCTGAAATCGCCAAGGCATTCGACAAAACGCACGCCACCGTCGTACACGCCTGCAAGACCATCCAAGACCGTATCCAAGTCGAAGACGAGTTGCGCAACTCCGTGCATGAAATCACGCGGAAACTGGGGCGCGATCCTCTCGCCTCGCAAATCTGACCCTCTTGATAACCTGTCGATATCCTTATGGCATGACGTTCATCACTTTTCAATTTCTTCCGACTTATCACCACGCGCTTTTTTCGTATCCTCCCCGCTGTTCATATCCCGCCCTCTTGTCAACAAGTTACCGTTGGTATAGAGATTGACATAACCTTTTAAAAATCAGGATGTTATGACGTTTTTAACAGAACTTTTATCGCTTACTGTTACTTCTAATCATTCTTTACTTTAATACCCCTATTCCGCTACACTAGGGGCTTCACGTCACGAAAAGCGGAAAAAGTCGGGACGGTTTTAAGGAGTTTAGGAAATGAAGTTTTCCATTGTCCGGTCCAAGTTTCTTGATGGTTTGCAGAGAATCCAGAATGTGGTTTCTGGCAGAGGAACGTTGCAGATCTTGCAAAATGCGATGATTGAAGCAGCAGACGGTCGTCTTTGTATGACCACGACGGATCTCGATATTTCTGAGCGTTGCTATGTCGAATGTCAGATCGAAGAGTCTGGGAGCACAACACTGCCGATCCGTCGGTTGGCCAGCATCATCCGCGAACTGGATGAAGGCCAGATCATGGTCGAGGTCAACGAGGACGACGTGGCGACCGTGCAATCTGGATCATCCTACTTCAAGATCATCGGTATGTCAGTCCGCGATTTTCCGCCGGTGCCGGTTACCGAGGGTAAGTTCTGTTACCGCATTGATCAGGGCGTGTTGCGCGAGATGTTGCGCAAAACCAGCTATGCGATCTCGCAGGACGAGACCCGCCGTGTGCTGAACGGTGTGCTGATGGCGTTCAAAGATAACAAACTGACGATGGTCGCAACCGACGGTCGTCGCTTGGCTCTGGTTGAGCAAGAGATTGAGTTTCCGCCGGAGGCGGAAGCCGAGTTGATCCTGCCCAATAAGGCCGTGACCGAACTCATGCGCCTGCTCAGTAACGAGGGCGACCTCAAGGTGTACGCACAGAAAAATCAGGCGGTCTTCGAGATCGGAACGACGATGATGAGCAGCAAGCTGATTGACGGTGTTTATCCCAACTATCGTCAGGTCATTCCGGGGGCGTGTGATGAGCGCGTCGTGATCGAGCGCGAGGCGCTACTGTCGGCATTGCGCCGCGTGTCAGTCGTGACAACGGACAAGTCTAATGCCACGCGCCTGACCTTTTCGGCCAATCAATTGACCATCAGCATCAATACGCCGGACGTTGGCGAAGGACGCGACACGCTCCCCGTTAAATATGCCGGCAAAGAGATCTCGATCATCTTCAATCCTGAGTATGTTATGGATCCGTTGAAGAACATCGACGACGACGAAGTCTATCTCGAGATGAATGACGGTCACAGTCCAGCGTTGCTCAAATGCAATGTGCCTTTCTTGTACGTCTTGATGCCATTGCGCATTAGTTGAAAAAACGGGGTTGATTTTATCGGTCTAGCTCGGGTATGATCCTCCCCGCCTCTTTTTTAGAAGGCTGTCTTTTTTGCCTCATGGTGTAACGGTAGCACAGCAGACTCTGGATCTGCTTGTTTAGGTTCGAATCCTAATGAGGCAACCATTCCAACACGGGCGGAGCCCGCGTTTAGTGCGTTAGTGCATGGGGGCACGGGTTTTCCAACCCGTGCCACGGACAGGAATGTCCGTACTCCTGTTCTTTGGAGGTTTATGTAAGACAACGACTTGGGCGAAAAAAAAACGCAAAAACCTGTTTTTTGGCTTGCAAGGTCTGCCCCGTTTAGGTTAATCTGTGCCATACAACGAAAGAATGGTCTCGATTGGCGGCGCGGAAGGCGGGTGCCTTCTCTCTGTTCGTCGGGATTTTGAAGGATTACAGTCAATTAACGCACTTATAGGAGGGTTTCTTAAATGAACCTGACTTCAAAGCGTATGCTACAGTTTTTGTCGGTGTGCGCGGGCGCTTTTGCGCTCACGGCAGCGGCACAAAACTTTAATGTCCAAAACGTTTGGGTCTCGGATAACTTCGAGGCCGAAGGGGACGGCTACACGAATGCAACGCCTGGTTTGGCAGCCGGGATGTACAAGGCATACGTGTGGGGCGGTAACATGGGAACGGATTACACGAACGTGGCGTGGGGAGCCGGGGCAGGCGATGCGTCGACCATCGTCGGACTGGCTGAAGGTGACTCCTACGGCGGGGCGCTTCCGATCACCAACACCAATGCTCGTGCGCAGGCGCTCAAGCTCGAGACCGAAGGTCAGACGCTGACGCGCTACGTCGCCTTCGAGAACATCGACGACGGTTCGACCACGGAAGGTATTCCTCGGACCCGGCCGAAAGCGATCGATTTCTATGATGCGCCGGTCTACGTGGATACGTTGATCAAGTTCACGCCGAGCGAAGATGATCCCGATCCCGAGAGTACCGACCCCCTCATCAAGGTCGCGGTCTTCGTGAACGCTAATTCCAATCTGGTGGTCCGCCACCTAAAGTTCGATGGGAGTAATCAAATCCCCACAAACAGCGTGATTGAAACATTGGAAACGGGAGCCGGTTCCGTTCCGCTGGTGATCAATCCCGAGGCATGGTACCGTCTCACGCTCAAGTTGGAAAATGATGGAGTTCAGACGGGCTGGTCGTATATCGAGATCTGGTTGGATGGGACCAAACTGACCCACGCTAACGCAGCTCTCAATGCGACTACCTTCTCCGGTGGATCGTGGTTCTTCTCGCTTCGTACGTCGGAGGGCTCGTTCAGCCAGGTTTCCTTCCAGGGCACTGGTTATGTGGACGATCTGGTCATCGCTGATGGTATCACGCCCTTCAGCACAACGGCAGGTACAACCCTTACGCTGGTCTTCAACGACAATCTGCTGAACGTGTTTGACATAGACAATGTGAGTGTCTCGTCGAACGCGACCATCACCAGCGGTGACACACTGAAGATCTATACCGAAGACTGGTACCAGATCAACAGCATCACCGGCGATGGCATTACGTGGACTGGCGATACGCCAGGCGAGTTGGTTACCAACGTGACCGGTACGATTTCGGCGGATGTCGCCGGCCGTACGGCCACGATCGAAGCTGGCCTGTACACCGGCACCATCCAGACCGGCCTGACCGGGCCGTACGCAACGGTTCCGGCTGACAAGGTGGCTGCATGGGCCGTCGCCAACAACCTGGCTCTGGCGAATGTCCTGCTGAATGCCGGAGACTACCTCGACAACTACCTGATGAACGTTGATGTGGATGTCGAAACGGGGATTGAAATCACTTCAATCGTCTATGATGCGGCCAAAGAGGAGGCGGAGATCACGGTCGAGGCGGTCAGCACGGAGGTGGACTTCAATGCCATCAACGGCGAGCTGGTGGTGTGGACGACCGACAACTTGGGGACGGCGTTCGGCCAGGCTGAAGAGGAGAAGTTCTCGTTCACCATCGACGAATTCGGTGAGGTGGTCACGTTCAAGGTGAAAGCGACAGCCGGCAACTTCATCCGGGCGCGCGTGCAATAAGTACGATACCCTGATATGACAGTCTGATTTAAGACGACATGCGGAGCCCGCGGCATTGCTGCGGGCTCTGCTGTTTTTATCCCTGCTTGTCTCATTCTGACCGACGTGATACGATACCCCTGAACTCGATTCATCTTTTACTTTCACTCATCAGGGGAGAAACCATGAGCTTGGGCAATGTTTCACGTCGTCATTTCCTGGCCGGGACGGGCGCCTCGCTGGCTGTGCCAGCCATTCTGTCATCCGGATGTGTCAGCGCCAAAGGCGTGACCGCGCGCCGTCCGCTGCCGTCCGAACGCCTCAACGTCGGCTTTATCGGCTACGGCACGATGGCGCACGACAATATCGGTAACTTTCTGAATAACGATCAGGTGCAGGTCGTCGCGATCGCCGACTGCAACAAGGAGTCGAGCCTGTACGGCTATCGCGCCGAGCGGCAGGGCGGCCGCGAACCGGGCCGCCGTCGCGTCAATGAGTTCTATGCCAAGAAGCTGAACCGTCCGGATTACAATGGTTGCGCGGTGTACAGTGACTTCCGCGAGCTGTTGAATATGGACGGCCTGGACGCCGTGGTGATCAGCACGCCCGACCACTGGCACGCAATCCAGGCGATCTGGGCCGCGCGCAAAGGCAAGCACATCTACTGCCAGAAGCCGATGACCCTCTGCATTGCCGAGGGGCGTGCAATGGCCAATGAGGTCGCGAAGGCGGGGATCACGTTCCAGGTCGGCTCGCAGCAGCGCTCGGACAATTACTTCCGCATGGCGTGCGAGTTTATCCGCAACGGCCGCATCGGCAAGTTGCAGCGCATTGAGGTCGGCTTGCCCGGCGGCCATTCCAATTGGGGAAAGACGCCGGAGCAACTTTCCGAGAAGCCATTGCCTCAGCCGCCGGACCATTTCGGCGCGGCGGGATTTGATATGTTTCTGGGGCCCGCGCGCGAGCGGCCCTTCATCCCGGCGATCCACTCGCCGATGTCCTGGCGCTGGAACCTCGACTACTCTGGTGGCATGATCACCGACTGGGGTGCGCACCACCTCGATATCGTGCAGTGGGCGCTCGGCAAGGACGACAGCGGTCCGGTGGCGGTCGAGAACCTCAAGAGTGATCTGCCGCCGGCCGATGCGATCTTGAACACCGCCGGGAACTACAGTTTTGAGGCGGTCTATGCTGAAGGCACCCGCGTCTTCGTCTCGAACAAATATCCTAACGGTGTGCGCTTCATCGGCGAGGGCGGCAAGGAGATCTTCGTAACACGCGGCAAGCTGGAAATGAAGCCGCAAGAGCTGATCCGCGAGAAGATCCAAGAGCATGAGATCAACCTCTACAAGAGCGGCCAGCACGAGCGCAACTTTATCGATTGCGTGTACAGCGGCGAGCCGACCATCACGACCTGTGAGATCGGTCACCGTTCCATCTCTATCGCCCACTTGGCCAATATCGGCCTGCGCCTGGGACGCAAGCAGGTGAAGTGGAACCCCAAGACCGAGCGCTTTGTAAACGATGCCGAGGCCGACAAACTGCTCTCCGCACCGATGCGCGGCGCGTGGACGCTGAACATGAAGGTGTAAATGGCACAAGAGTGGAACATCCGCCCGCGCGGTCGCGTCTGTTCGGTCTGCGCGCAGCCGTTTGCCGACGGGACACCCTGCGTCTCGGTGCTGCGCGAGACCGAAAACGCCTATGAGCGGCTGGACTGCCATCCCGTCTGTTGGCGGGACTTTGCGCACGACTGGGAGCCCTTCAGTATATGGGAGGGCGTCTATGAGGCGCCCCCCCCGCCACCGGCCAAAGACGAGGCGCTCAAGAAAGAGACGGCTGAAAGTCTGTTGCGTCGCCTGATCATGCTCGAAGATCCAGCGATGCAAAATGCCATGTACGTGCTGGCCGTGATGCTGGAACGCAGCAAGCAACTGGTTGAACGGGACGCCAAACCCCACGAAAGCGGCGGCATCCTGCGCGTGTATGAGCACAAGAAGAGCGGCGATACCTTCGTGGTGCTTGATCCGCGCTTGCGGCTCGACCGTCTCGACGAAGTTCAGCAGCAGGTGGTCGCCCTATTGAGCGGCACACAGCAATTGTAGCGGTGTCGCGCGGAATACCGCTTGCCACCGCACACCAAATCATTTACCAAGCTTGCAGAGCATTTGCAAAGGGGGTGGAGTAAAAGGTGATAATCGGTTGGTGACAGGGGCGTGCGAAGATCATGCTCCCGACTGCGCACACACCAAACACGCACTTGACTCGCATGCCCCCTGTCATCAATCGATTAAAAAGGTGTGATGGAATATGCCTTCATTTGACGTTTTACTAAAAGGCGGCACAGTCGTGGACGGCACGGGCGTGCCGTCGCACGTGGCGGATGTCGGAATACAACGCGACCGCATCACGGCAATCGGCGATCTGGCGGCGGCTGAAGCGGAACGGTGTATCGATGTCTCCGGGTTGGTTGTCGCGCCGGGTTTTATCGATGCGCACGCGCACTCGGACGCCTATCTGCTGCTGGAGCCCGACGCGCCCAGCAAGCTCGCACAGGGCATCACTACCGAAATCAACGGCCAGTGCGGCGGCTCGGCCGCGCCGCGTCTGGGTCGTGCGCGCCTCTCGTCCGACTGGGCCTCGCACGTCTATCCGCAACTCGACGCCGCCACGCAGACGCTCAGCCGCACCCCTGCTGCGCCCGCCTGGACCACCGTGGCCAGCTATCGCGCACTCTTTGATGCGGTTCGTCCGGTTCTTAATACCGTCCAGTTTATCGGCCACAACACGCTGCGCGCCGGTGTGATGGGCTATGAACCGCGTCCGGCCACCCCAGACGACCTGCGGGCGATGTGCCGCAATTTGGAACAGGCGCTCGACGAGGGTGGGTGGGGACTCTCCACAGGGTTGCTCTATCAACCCGGCAAATACGCCGAGCCGGAGGAGATCACTGCGCTTGCCCGTACCGCTGCCGCACGCGGCGGGATGTACGCTACCCACATGCGCAGTGAAGGCAAGTATCTGATCGAATCGATTGAGGACGTTCTGGAGCTGTCGCGCTGTACGGGTATTCGCGTTCAGATCGCCCATCTCAAAACCGCAGGCCCCGCCAACTGGCACAAGATCGACACCGCGCTTGAGCGGCTCAATGCCGCGCGTGACGACGGCGTGCCGGTACACAGCGACCGCTACCCCTACACCGCCTCCGGCACTGACCTTGATGTAGTCTTGCCGGACTGGGCCTCGGCGGGCGGGCGCGACGCGATTCTCGCCAATCTGCGAGATCCGGCGGCGCGCGCGCGGATCGAGGATGAATTAAATGGCGGCGGACATGACTGGGCTTCCGTCATGATCGGTGGCGGCTGGAGTGAGACCGTCCGTGTTTTCAGCGGACGCACGCTGGCCGAAGCTGCAGACGCGCTCGGGCTCACGCCCGGAGCGACCGTCTGTCGTTTCGTCGAGGCGGACGAGACTCGCACCGGCGCATTCTTTTCTGGCATGTGCATGGAGAACCTGCGGCGGATCTACGCGCAGCCTTGGGTGATGCCCGGCAGCGACGCCTCACTGCGTGCGCCGTGGGGTCCGCTCGGCCAGGACCACCCCCACCCGCGCGCCTACGGCACCATGCCCCGTTTTTTACGGCTGTTGACGGGCCGTGAACCGGATTTCGCGGCGCTCAGCGAGCCCGAAGAGGCGGTACGCCGCATGACCACGTTACCGGCGCAGGCGTTCGGTCTGCGCGACCGCGGCGTGTTGCGCGTTGGCGCGTACGCCGACATCGCGGTGTTCGATCCCCGGCATTTCACTGATGCTGCCACCTACGCGCAGCCGCATCAATTCGCGCACGGCATGCGGTACGTCATCGTTAATGGTACGCTCTCCTTTTCTGGGGGACGCTTCACCGGCGCGCGCGGCGGAAGGTTTCTGGAGCGATAGGCAACGGCGCTGCGCGCGGAGTTTGCATTTAAGGTTTAGGCTTTTCTAAAGTCGCATAACAAGCAATTTTCTCATCTCATCTTAGTGACCTTCCTTTGTGTGCGCAAAAACTCCTAAATCCTAAATCCTAACTCCTCCTTGACTCAGAGGTGTCCGCGCTTGATGATCAGTGAAAGCACCGCGATATCTGCGGGATTGACGCCGGGTATGCGTGATGCTTGACCTAGGTTTTCAGGTCGCACCCGCATCAACTTTTCTCGACTCTCAAATCTCAGACTCGTCACCGCATGATAATCCAGCCAATCTGGGATCACCACCGCTTCTTCATCTTTAGCCCGCGTTGCGGCCCGTTCTTCTTGTGCAATGTATCCCTGATATTTAATCTGCGTCTCGATTTGATCAATTACGGCGTCCGGCAGGTCTTCACGCCGCTCATGCAGCAAGTTATAGCGCATCTCCGGACGCGCTAGCAGTGTTAACGCCGGAACACCCTCTTGGCGTACATGGCGCAACCGCTCCAGTTCCTCTTCGATCTGCCTCGCATAGTCACGGGTTTGCGCCCG
>Ga0255343_1002392_pt1 | contig 22051 bp, 20 predicted proteins | sample wastewater_treat_4_FD_192413 | JGI IMG/M metagenome (GOLD analysis project Ga0255343, IMG submission 192413) | Wastewater microbial communities from Lulu Island WWTP, Vancouver, Canada - plant16 | ecosystem: Engineered > WWTP > Wastewater > Unclassified | place: Canada: Vancouver, British... | reverse complement strand
CAACAAGATGATGGACATGGCACAGGATCTGAACGCCATTGTCATTGCCCAACTGATAGAAGATGCAGAGATGGATGGGGTTGTTGATGACGGGTACAAACAGGCATATGTTAATTGGCTTAAAATGAACCTTCTATTATTCACAACAGTGCCGTATTGGCGGAGCAGGATTGGACATATGATCTGGCACTTTGTATGTGCAGCCAATCCGGACGCCTACTATCCGGTAGTGTGGGAGGATCATTTTGACCCAACAGAATGGTATGTCATCGGAGAACCACAGCGACCCAAAGACAATAATAAAATCAGTGCCTTTTCACTTCCAGATTGATTTCAAACCGACTGGAAACGGGAGGCGGATCCGGGGGATGGTGTCTTCCCCCAAACCGGATCGAGAGAACGAAGTTATTGAGACCTCTGCTATGCGGCAGGCGCTTCATAACTTCATGAAACACCCTATTCTTCACCTTCAACACACCGAACGCCCTGTAGGCACAGCCATCGAAGCTGTGGTCAAGTCTACAGGGGAGACTCATATTGAAGCAGAAATCTTTGAAACTGACGACACCGACGACGTATGGGATCTGATTGAGAAAGGCGAGCTGTCGAAGTTTTCTATCTATGGGCGCAGGAAGCAGACTGCGGGCCAGTGTCACGTGTCTCCAAACCAGCGGTCAGGGCCATGCATCACGAAGTCGCTGGATCTCTGGTCGATTTCGATTGTAGGGACAAACGCAGTAAATCAGGACACGTATCTTGAGATTGCCAAATCCCACCTCGCAGAAGATGAGTATACTCCTTTTGCTGAAAATCTTGGATTGATTTATAAATCTTGGCCGGGCAATGAATATTTAAAGGGTGACACAATGGTTCCGGAACCCATGAAGACAGACGACCCCATAGTTGAAACCCCTCTTGACGATGTTGTAAAAGGCACGTCAGAAGAGCGGCTTGATACTATTGAGGCTTCACTTGGAACAATCACCAAGGCTATCGGCGACCTTGCAGTCGTCGTCAAGGCGGCGGTTGACAAACCTGAAGAAGTGAAGGAAGAAGCGATCACAGAAGATATCAAGAAAGCCACGCTCGAAGACGTTGATGCTATTGTTAAGGCAAAGGTCGAAGAGGCTGTTGGCGACGTCAAGAAAGCGTTTGATGGACTGACAACCGATGTTGCAGAACTCAAGAAAGCGGTTGACGAGATGAAGAATACCATTGTCCGCAAGAGCGGCCCGCTGGTTTATATCCCTGAATCTGAAGGAGAATATAACCCATATGAGGCAAACGCAGCGGCAATAGGAGCCTGATACTATGGTAAGAGAAGTATCCAGCGTAGGATTCACGTCGCTGAACGGTCTCCACAACATATCTGCAGACGACGTTTCTATCATCGGAGAAACTTACTGGATGGGGATCCCTGACGGTAGCCCGGTCAACATAGTAAAAGCCCAAGCAGATGTGCAGAGACGGTTTGCAAAGGCGAGCGGTAACAACGGCCCGATTGCGTTTATGCCGCTGATGCCCCCGGGTATTGATGAACTCATTCGGAAAGCGGTTCTGAACACTGATCCATATATGACCAAAGAGGAGTGCGCTCATGTCCTCAAGGCCAACAAGGAACAGATGGACAAACAGACCCGGCAGTATCTTGACAAGATCGTGAGTAAGGCAGAAACCACCGCCAGCAACATGATGCATGTCATCGCCGACGAACAGGTCACATACCTCTACAAGCGGCCATACCCGTATCAGGCAATGATCCCTGTTGAAGCCAACAAGGGTAAGTATGCACTCTGGGATGCCGTCGGTCCATATGGAGACATGGGTAGTGCCTCTTTCGGCGAAGAAGACCCGACTCTGGTCGAGTCCGACATGAAGTCTTACAACCGGATGGACAGTATCAAGTATCTCTATGCGGTTGGACGACTCACCAAAGCCAGCAAGTTCGCAGGACTGACACAGGTTCCTGCCCGTGACCTGAAAGCAATCCGTGTTGACATGGCACAGGATGCGATCAGAGCACTCCGTGAACGTGCAATGCTTGGTGTCACTCGGAGCATCAAGTCTACCACAAACGAGTTCGTTGCACCAACAGCCCTCGAGTATTCCGGAACATACCAGCTTATCACCAACAACGTTGGAACTGGCACCATCGGCGCAAAGATGTATGTTGATGTCAGCACTTCAAACTGCAACACGTTCCAGAAGCTGAGCGAATCCCTTGACCAGACCTACAACCAACTGGTGCTTTACGGCATTCAGCCCAACCTCGCCATCTGTGATTTCCCAACCTTCGGACTCATTAGACGGGGGATGACCGACTTCATCAGATATGTTGGCGAACCAGTCAAGACTCTTGTACCTGGAGTTCAGAAACTCGATCTGGTGTTCCCCAACGAAGGAGGGCTGTCTCTTGTCCCGCACGCATTCCTTCCGATGGCAACCGGGGCATACGGGAACATCTTCCTGATTGACACCCGGCTGATGTCACGAAGAACTCTCTGGCAGGATACCTACGAAGAACTTGCAAACTTCAACACGTCTGACAAGTTCGTGATATCTGCCGCAGAGACTCTGATTGACAAGACTGCAATTACTACAAACGACTCTCTCCATGGGGGAGTGTTCGGGATTACGAGGTGATATGAATGACAGTCGTTACTAAATACGGATTCCCGCTTGTGGGAGTGCAGTTCAAAACCGCGAACGTTGCATGTGCTGCACAGAACGACGACGTGGTGTTTGACGACGCCGGGGTTCAGGTAATCTGTGCCCGACTCAACACCGGTGCTGCAGCAACAATCACCCGGAACACCCTGACCGCAGGAGAGTCTGCGACCATCGCGCCTACTGCGACTTCCATTGCATATACTGGAGGGGTTGCAGGAGCACGGAAGTCTGGCGGGTATTACTGCCGGTGGGACAACGAGATTATCTTTGTCGGCGCAGACTCCGGGTCAGCAGCAACTACCGGGACTCTGACTGGCATTGTTCGTGGGGCTCTCGGCACTACTCCGACCTCTCATGCCAGCACATCTACCCTGTATATCATGAACTCGTTCAACCTTGGAGACAACCAGACCTCTGACATTGAGTTCACATGGGTAGCAATGCCCCCTGACCCAAGAGGCCCGGACTTTACCAAAGCTCCATCTACACCCGGGTCAATCCCGAGTGTAACGTGAGGTGACTGGAGATGCCAGCACCTTACTCTTTCACTACGATGAAGGTTGGCGGGGTGTGGATTATAGTGATCCCATCCGGCGAGACCTATGCTAACATCGACACAAACGCCCCGGTGGGCAGTATTGCACTCGATCCGGGCAATGAAGCAATGTATTTTAAGAAAGCCGCAGGCTGGAAAGCAATAACAATCGCAGCATGATTTACTTTGACCGTGAGAGTCTGGAGGCGTTTACCGGGTTCGCCTCTACCGACATGAAAGACGCCGGAAAAACCATGACGGCTACCGTCTGGGAATCTTTCGTGGAAGAACTCGATAGAGGAATTGCCGGGTGGATGCACCGCTGGTGTGGAGTCCCCACCTTCGGCTCTCATCAGGTCACAGAGTATCATGATGGCAGAGGGCAGAACGGCCTTGAGTATGACAGCGATCTGTATGCCGAGACTGACCGGCTGTTTTTCCTGCGGGAATCCGCAACCGGCGATCCGGTAGTATACACCGACACTGCAATAGAAACCGCATCGCCATCGTGGGTGAAGCGACAGATCCGATGTGCAACCACTGGCGGGGACTTTACGTATTTTGAAGACGAGGGGCTTGGAGTTGTCCGGTTCCATACCAACGTCCCGCTTGAAGGATACAAGAACGTCAAGATTGAATACTGGGCAGGGTTTGAGGACGGATCAGAAGACCTTGAACAGATCAGAATTATTGCCAAACGACTTGCAGGAAACCTCCTCAACGTCAAGAAGAAGTTTCAGGAAGCACAGACCATCAGGAACACTGGTGTTCGCGACTACTCACAGATGTTTGATCTGGAGGTTGATCGGAAGGTTTTCACCCCCGAACTCGAGATGATGCTCACACGGTATAGGAGGTATCAGTTTGGCAGCGGCGGATTTAGATAACCCAAAATCAATCGAACTCACAAACATCGACGAACTCGCAGACATCCTGAAGAACGCGACTCACAAATGCACCAGTCAGGAGATCATGACTGAAATCCGGATCGGTGTTGCTGAGCTGAATCGGGACATGGCCTCGATGACTGCCTGCTTCAAACAACTGAACGCCCGGTTCGAGGAACACATGCATGAACAGGACCAAGTGCATCGGGAACAGATGCAGATTATTGCATCTCATGCTGCCGACCTTGAAGATGTCAAACACAACTGCAGGTTCCCAGACAAATGGAAAGACATCGAAGACCGGGTAAAGATCCTTGAGAAAAGCGAGCATTCGCGTGGAGGAGCGTCGGTGTGGACCGACCGGCTGTTCAACTTTATGAACTCCGTGCTGGTTGCCGTCGTCATCTTTGTCATCCTGTTCTTCCTGAAAGGCGGCGAGATGTTTTGAAGATCATCGTTAGAGTTCTTGCTGAAGCACAGGCCCCTCTACTTGACCGCGAACTGATTAGTATAGAGAACGTGTTCATCAAACAAATCACCGACAGCATCCTGAAAGAACTTGACCGGAACTCTCCTTACAATCGGAAATGGAGATCGTTCAAAGGCGAGAAACTCACCCATCTTGATAAGTCATGGAAGAAGAGGAAACAAGGATGGGGGCTTCGGATCTATAACGCCATGCCGTATGCCAAATGGTTGGCAGAAGGAACGGGTATCTATGGTCCCAGAGGTGCTCCGATCACCCCAGTCAAACAGAAAGCCCTCAAGTTCTACTACTCGTTCATCCACCGGTGGGTCGTTACCCGGTCAGTAAAAGGTATTAACCCTGCACGGTTCCAAGCAATGATGAATGCATCCCAAGAGAGAGGGACAGAGATCGGTGTGCGAAAAGCAATGGATATACAGGAGAGAAAATGGCGTGGGACACTGCAGACAAAATTGATAAAGTTGTAGACGAGGTAATCTCCTTACTGGAGACGAACGCTGCCACACTCGGAGGGTTGCTAGGCGTTCTGGAGAAGGACGAAGAGCCGGCTGTTCCTGCAGCCAACCATATGTTACCATGGGCATACGTTATACCGACAATGGAAGGCGGGGACCACATGGTCAACTATGCTGACACCGAATCTGTCATGCACGAATACCCTATCACCATTGTCGCTTACTACGAGATGCCTGACGTTGCCACAGACTCGATCAGGGCGGTTCGCCGGTATGGGTATACTGCGTATGACATATTAAGGCAGCATGACTACACCGTGATAGGCCCGTTCGCAGGGCTGACTGAAGCCGATTTGGATGTTGGATACTGGGTTGCAGTAGACGCGGTCGTTCACTTCTTCATTCTTCGCTGCACGTTCAAGAGCCTGTTCTAACCGGAGAAATCCGGCTCATATTTTTATCTCCCCGGCTCACATAATCCGATAAGGTGAAAAAAATTGGTTGCAGTAGCGTGGTTCGCAAACAATGCGTCCCTTGATTTTAAGGACAAAGATAACAATTCACTGACGATTGCCGCACTTCAGGGCATCACAGTGGAACCAAAGTATGAGATGGTTGAACTCTACGGTATGGAAGATCTTCGACGTGCAGCCGTTGCCCGTCACAGTCTGAAGGTCAACGTTACCGTCAAGTATGCAAAATGGGATGCTGCCGCCGACACTATCTTCAATCAGGTGGTGGGTTCAGACTTTACGTCAGCAACAAAGAACGTCCCTCCGATGTTCTCACTGACGGCATCATTCAAGTCTCTGCCGGCATCTGCAGGAGAAACCCAGCAGACCCAGACCTATACCGTATCAGACATCGTGTTTGATGGTGTGCCTATCAACATGAACCAGAACGAGTTCATTACCCGTGAGATGTCAGGCACCGGCCGTATGGTCGCGATGACCGGGTCGGCAACATAGGCCCACACAATTCTTATCTTTTTAAGGATAAAGAATAATCATGGCAGAAACAAACGAGGAGAGATACGCCAGACTTCAGGACGAACTGTCCACTTACGTAGATGCAGAGCAAACCTCTTTTGACGAAGTGCGCCAACTTTTGCACAACGTAGAGAACCAGTTTCTCACGCTCACCGTCTACGAGATCCCGATCAAGATCCGGCCGACCATTCCAAAACCGCTGCGACGGGTAATGGAAAAGATGCAGAATCAGGGCGACAGTCTCGAACCGCTGGAGATGAGCACGTATGAAGTGCTTGCCGGCATGTGCAAGGAGTCTCCATGGAACGTTCCAAAGACATGGGAACTGATTGACACTGAAGACGGTATTGCCTTTGAAGTGCTCGAGATGATGTATACGCTGGTCGGCAACAAAGAGAAGCAGACTGCAAACTTTCGCAAAGGCGCCTGAAGGTCAGTACGACATCGAACTGTGCCGGTTGCTTGGATGGCCCCCGTCGTGGTTAGGTCGGCTGACTGATATGGACCGGTTGTTCTTTGAACATGCCCTGCCTGCAGCCCGAGAACGTTGGGCACAAGAGAGATCCTTATGACAGACAACGCATCAGAGATAGACGTAACGGCACGGAGTACTATAGGTAAGACCACTGCAAGCAACCAGATCTCCAGCCGTGCAAAGAAACTCGGGCAACTTGTTGAAAAAGGACTCTCCGGGCTTGGCGAGAACCAGATAAAAGGGTTTCTCAACAACGCCCTGCTTGAGATAGAAGGATCTCTCTCTAATTTTGAGAAGGATTATGATGGAGAACTGCTCCGCCTAGAACGCCTGCTGTCATCTCGGAAAGGCAAGGTGACAAAAGCCCTGTCTGCCGGGCTGGTGAAAGTCCAGTATGGAAAGGGGCAGGACTATTATGCCGTTGATTACGCCCAGATGTATAACGCCTTCTTTGAGAAGGTTCTGAAGATCGTCAAGGCAACCAAGTCGCAAGGAAGTTCTGCAATACTCGGCCAGATTCAGGAACATATCCATGAGATGATCGGCAACGATTCTCTCACCGATGACGACAAAGCCCTGATGAACAAGTTGATTCAGGAGATGCAGGCTCTTCATAAAGAACGGGCAAAGATCAAGGTTGTCGAGGTCGGAAAACCTCCTGAACAGAAAGTGACGGTGGAAGTCAAGCAGGAAGTCAAGCAGGTAACTCAGGAAGAGGTTGTTGCAGCAGTCAAAGAGAAACAGGCTGCTGGCGTTCCTGCTGTTGAATCCCAGTCTCTTCACACTGCAACCATAAAGAAACTTGAAGCAGACGTTGCCCGGCTGCAGAAGGAGATGGAAGATGCTGACAAGAAAGCAGCTGCTCTCTTCGATGCTATGGACGCAGGGGACACTACAGTGTCTCAATCGCTCGCCGATGCAGCAGAAGAAGATTACCAGAAGAAATTGTTCCTCTGGAAGAAGGCTCAACAGGACCTTGAAAACGAGAAGGCTGCATTAAAGCAGGAGGGTATTGGGGGCAAACAGCAACTTACGGCAGAAGAGGTCGCAGAGTTCAGAAAGAAACAGAAGGCTGCAACCGGCGAGACGGGAGAAGCGACAACGACCCCGAGATCAAAACCAGACAAACGCCCATCTAAACACAGAGCATCTGGTGGAGCAAGCCGGGTGCCAACCGAGTCTGAAGCCGATTACGTCAAGTCTGCACGCGAACGTATCAAAGTCCTTGATGATGCATACGATCAGTTCATCGGAATGCAGTCAATGTGGATGTCAGGCATTGAGCAGTCGATCACCGATATGCTTGATGGGGTCAGACTGGCATCACAAGAGATGGTCTATGTCATCACCGCAGAGATCCAGAAGAACATCGGTGGCAAACTCAAGACCATAGGGAAACAGATCGAAGAGTCGTTCGGCGCAAAGTCTACCTCTGGTGTCAGCAGTATCGCTGGAAAATTAGATACAATCAACACAACGCTGCTGGAGATCAAGAACGGATTAGTCCGGCAAAAATACATTCAGGACATCAGGTCTGTTCCGAAAAGTGCTGAAGATGAAGCACCGCAGAAAGCCATAGCAGAAATCATCGGAGATGCCCTGAACCATGAACTTGCACCGATCCTTGGAGAAGTGCTTGGTGAGCAGAGCGATCTCAACTGGCAGAAGTATCTGAACCTTGAAGGCGGTGTTCGGAAACCTATCATTGATCGGCTGCTCGGGTTTAACAAAGGAGGCATTGTTCCGGGATCTGGGGATCAGGATTCGGTCCTCGGCAAACTCACTCCCGGAGAGTGGATAATTAATCCTCGGCGGCTTGCTGGTGGAACAGTTGATGATCTTCTTATTGGATCTAATGAAGACGCAGCAATAGAGGCGTATGAAGCGTTTATCTCTAGTGGGTGGCGGGATCTTGGTAATGCCATAAGCAAACGGTCAACCCCGTCATTATATTCCAAGGCTTTGAAAATTCCATTTTTCATCTATGTGGATCACCCGTTAGATTACGGAGATCATTTATACAAGGTTGATTCAGAGAAGTTTTTGAGATGGAGTTCTGAGATTTATGATAAGTTTGCGCCATTAAATGCCCCCCTATTCTCAATAGGCCAACAATTCACAAAAGCGGTTGGAGAATCACTAGAGGAGATCCAAGGCGTCACTCCGTATGGTGACTACAAAACAAGTGAGGATTATAAACCAAGTCTGCAATTACGCACGTTTTTACGCGGGCGGGGGGCGTATCGCACAAGTAGGCAAACGAACCCGGACTTCATAAAAGAAATAGATGCGTTCGATAAACACATCTCTAAAACGTCTGGGGGGTTGGTAGATGCATTAAAAGGGGCGACACTATTTAGGGCACCGGGAATGACGTATGGCGTCACAAAGAATAGGTATACAATAGGGGACGCTGTGATACAAGGCATAGATCCATCATATCAATACCTGTCTCTGTTGCCCCAAATATCTCGCGAATTCCACGAACTTTTATTTAAGGTCAAAATAACAGACCGGTTGAAAGGGCGTCTTGGGTATATTAGCGCACACGAGGCTGAATTGATTTCGTCTCGCGGGCAAGGGATGGTCGCAGACATTCGATCACTCGAAACCGTAGAAGAAAACTTATATGATGGTGTCCGCGATGCGTTTTATAAAACAAGGACCATCAAGGCGGATCTGGTATCAGGGCTTGAATTAAAATACTTAACAAAAGGGCTTTCAAAAGACTGGATTTCACATCACCGCGAGCAATTTGACGCCATGGTCTACGATCTAGGGCAGTCTGATGTCATCTCTTCGCTTTTCCCGAGAAAACTCGCAGGAGGGACGTTTGACTTCGCCTATGAAGCCGACGCTGCGTTGAAAGCCACATCGCTCAGCAGGAAGTACAAGTCCGAGTCTATATATCTCAACTCCCTCGTGGCTGACAGATCTGTCTCACTTGCAAAAGATCTTCTCCTGCAACCAATGGACAAGGTGATTGCCTACGACACCTCCAGTAACATCGCAGGGGCAATCGGATCGTTCAACCGTCCAACATTAACCGACAGCGTTCTCCCGATACGTGGTGCTGCCCGCGGGTCCGGATGGAACATGTATGTTGGCGAACTCGCTGCACTTGAGCGAGGGAAAGGGCTTGGACCAACTCTTATCGGCATGGCTCTTGCAAAGGCACTGAAAGGGCCTGTTGGAGATCTTCTCACCCATATTGAACTGAAAGCAATACCGTTTAAAGACACGGTTGCATCGTATCTGAAGATGGGGTTCGTGCCAGTTGGAGAACAGCACCCGGGTGAACCGCTTATCCCGATGGCAGCGAACATCAAGGACTTCTTATCCTCTCCAAAAGTTTCTCCTGATGTCCGGCTTGCACTGCCAAAGAAAGGAGTCATGTCACGGGAGCACCCTGCTCTGAAAGCCTTCTCTCTTACGGCGTTCCCCTATGAGGTAATTGATCCGGTAACTGCAGCAGGAACAATTGTCCCCGCTGGGACCAGAATCCCAAACATATTCAAGTATCTTGCGTCTGGAGGCCCGCTTATGCCCGGGCAGACTGCAGTCGTCGGAGAAGAGGGCCCGGAGATGCTTGTCCCTGCAGGCAGCGGGTTCCACGTCATACCAAACCCGCTGTTCAAAGCCATGGGGGGAGCACGGTTCTTAAAGACCGGGACAAAGATGGAGCAGGATGTCGAAGGCGGCACAATATCACCAATTCCGGAATACGTTGCGGACCCTGCAAGGGGCATTGCCCATGTCACAGCACAGGTGCTTTCTGATGAGATACGATCAGAGGTCGGTCCTGCGTTTTTAAATGCCGCAGGCGGGTTTAAAACGACCGTAAAGGAAACCCTCAATCTCATTGCAGAAGGCCAGCCAGCGTTTGGGCCGGGAAAAGAACCGCGATATGATCCGGTTGCTGAAGCAAAAGTGTCTGGGGGGAAACTCGGGATGCAGTTTGACCGGCTGATTTCCAGCACCCGGTATGCAGTGACCGGAGGGTTGATATTTGCTCATGTATTGAGGATACTTACTGCAACATCTCAAGTGTATCAGAAAAGCATGGGTGCTGTTGGCAGAGGATGGGGATACATGCTTGACATGATAATCCGCCCGCTTCTCCCCGCATTCTTACTCATCACAAGAGGATTCATATGGCTCGGGAACTTCTTCAAAGGCCACAAATTGATAGCACTTGGCACAGGGCTCGCACTTGTTGGAGTTGCAGTTTTCGCTGCACTTTACAGCATCTATAAGATGAAGAAGGACGTTGAAGCCGCTGCTGCAGCGTTTGAGAAACTTACTGCCGCTCTGAATGGAACTCCTTACACTCCTCCAGAACAAGGACCGGGAATACTGTCGAGGATATGGGGGAGATCAAAAAGAGCATCCATGGCGATATTCGGGCCGTTTGGAGATTCGCCATCTGGACTTGAAGGGGTTCGAGTAAATCGCCCTGCGGGAGAAGAAGAAGAAGACGGGGCAATCCCACAACCGTCTGGGCAGAGGATAATAAAGTACAAGGCTGCACTTGGTATGAGGATCCCCGGATATGGTGGAGGAGACAGCGTTCCTGTTCTTACTGAACCCGGCGAACTCATCGTGCCGAAAGAAGTTGTCCGCAGGTTTGAACACCGGGCTGAAGGAGGAGTTGCGGGTGCAGGTGGAGACTTCGGGTCATGGATGGGAGGCATTGTTGGCGGTGCGGGTGACATCTTCAAAGGCGGGATCACTACCATTGCACAGGGAGTTGGCTCGTTCCTTTCATCTGACATCGGCAAATCAATTGTTGGCGGGCTTGGTGTAGCAAGTAAGATGATTGGAGCAGTCATGGCACCTATTGCTGGTGTCGGTATTGCCATCGGTGCGATTAAAGGAGGGATGCACGGACTCGGCAGGATCTTCGTCAAAGGACAGCAGGCACAGATTGAGACTGCAATCAGTGTAGGCAAATCGCAGAGAACACTCCTTTCTTTAATATCTATAGAAGGATTTGGAATCATTGCGTTGCTCGGTCTCGGGCTGGCAGTTCTGAATTCTATATTGCACGCCATGCCAGTCGCAACGGTTCCCGGAGTTGAAGGGAAAGGGATGCTCGATATCCTCAAAGACCTGTTCAAATCAATATGGGAAGCAATAAAGGAAGGGGCCCGGTCCTTGTTCGAATGGCTCAAGGAGAAAGCAAGCGGGGTGTGGGAATGGATAAAAGAAAAAGCGGCCGGCATCTGGGAACGGATAAATGAAAAGGCGGGGGGATTATGGGAGTTTATAAAGACAAAGTTTGGCGAAGTTGTTGAGGCAATAAAGGCGTTCATCCCAAAGCCGGTCGAGGCGGCAAAGGGCGTAATAGATACCGTTGTAAATGCGGGAAAGAAAGTCGCAGAGGTCGGAGACAAGTTTCTTGGAAAGGGCGGGACCGCAGCTTTAGTTGGGAGTGCCGGTCTTGGGGTGTTTACTGGCGGAGCCGAATACCTGCGAACAGGAGACACCGGGGCGGCTCTTGCAACCGGAGGGATGACAGCTGCAGGGGCATTTGCGTTTGCAAAACTGCTTGCGAGATTCCCGAAACTCGGGCCGGTTGCTGGAGTAGCAGGATACTTTGCCAGAGATTCTATGATCCGGGATGGTGCAACAATCGGTAAAGCAATCGCTGGTCCTCTTGGGGAAGACATGGGAGGGATTGCCGCATCCTTGGTAAATGATATAACTGCAGGTGCAGTTACTGGCAGTTCGATAGGCGGGCCGGTTGGTGCTGCAGGAGGAGCAATCCTCGGCCCAATTATACTTGGATTCAAAGACCTCTTTGCAATGAAAGAAGAGGCTGACAAACTCGCGTCAGGACTGAACCTCACTCCAGAACAGGCGAATGCAGGGGGGCACCTTACGAACCAGTATGGGTTCCTTGGATCAGTTGCGGCCACTGCATATAACACAGGAGTCGATCTGCAAGGTGCTCCGGCTGTAGTTGGTGCTGCAGTCACTGGAGGAATTGATACCGCAACACGAGCGATATCGGATGCACTTACAAAGGCAGGAGATGTGTTATCTGCTGTGGTTGCGACAGTAACGGGAGTTGTTGACGCTGTGATTGCAACAGTAACGGCGTGGCAGGAATCTGCTGCTGCGGCTGGAGACACCGTTAGGGAAGCAATACTCGGGGCATTTGCGTCGCTTGGAGAATACCTCGCAGGGCTGCCATCTGCCATTATGGAGATTATTGATAGGTATCTGTCTGGGCTGCCGGGAATTGGCGGGCTCTTCAATAGTGCAAAGGGGGCACTGAATATTCCATCAATGGCATCTGGTGGAGATATATTATCAGATGGGGTCGTGAATGTGCATTCAGGGGAAGCGATTATACCTGCGCGGGTCAATACAAACTCAAATGTCCGGACTGATACTACCAAGACCACGATAACGAATCACAACACGTTTGTTGTGCAACGGGAAGACGACCGGATACTCTTTGAGAAGTTTAAACAGATGATGGTAGCAGATAGCAGACGGTTGGTGATCTGATGGCACGGGGAGAGGTATACCTTGAGAATGTTGATGGAGGTAGGTTGTATATCGGGCAGACTACTATAGGGGGGGAACTACAACGGGCACTGGAAACGGCAACCGGGCCCAGTTATGCAGGGATTGCAGACTGGACCCGGACGATGTCCAAATCGCCAATTATAATCCCCGTGCCGGATCAGGAACCGATAGGGTTTGATCTGAACTTCATCGAGTCAGACACCATAACAATCAATACCACGTGGCTCGATGGTATTGGAGATTCATCCACCTACCATTACGCAGAAGGATTCTTCAAAAAAGAGAATTACAGTGACACATATGTACCCTACACTCTGATATTGGGTGAACGGACTTATTACGTTCTGCTTGAACGGTGGACTGTCTCTGGTGCCGGGGGGCATGGAGATACGATCAACGTGAGTTTTTCACTACAAATCGTCGAGAAACAATCATGAGCGAGATTGATCCGGCACTGTTTGAATTCTATAGGGCGGTTGCGACTGATGGGGGAGGCATTGGCACATCTTTAATGGTGTCTTCAACACTAAACAACGAGTTTGATCGAATCAGTTCGAACGAACTCCTAAATGGAACGACTAGATATTCAAAACAGTTCATTAAAAACCTAAACGCATCTGATTGGAATGGGGTCGTGATATACTTTGAAGCACTTACTACTCGAAACCCTTATACGGAAATTAGCATGTGCCCGTCAGGAAGCAAGTCAAAGCTGTATGACTCGGTTACATTGTCAGGACATGCAACTGTAACCGCTTCAGGATATTTTGAAACCTCTTCTGACTTGCGGTTAGAACTCGGAGCGGGCGAGATGGTATTTAATTATACAGACGACACGGTGGCCTTTGCAGGGCAGGTTTCAGAAGTTACAGAAACTCATGTTATTCTGAAGTATCCATATGGGGGTACCCTTGGGGCAGGGAAGGTCTTGGCGGTGGCTCCTGCAACAATGTCTATGTATGTATACCCAAAATCACAGACAGGAATTGTAGTATATCCCCCCGTTACAATACCTGCAGGTGCCGCTATAGCCGTGTGGAAAAAGTACCGGGTGATTCCCGGGTGCCCCCAGTATGCAAACGACTGGTTTACGTTAAAAATTGAGGAAGTATAATGCCACTAAGTACAGCATCAATCAAATACTATGCCCCTATTTCAGAAGAAGGTGGCAATATTGACCTGTCTGCTCCTCAGACCTCATCTGTCTCTAATAATGAGTTCCCAAACGTTACAGATGAACAGAGACAAAACGGGCTGGTGGACTATAGGAAACAATTCGTTAGAAACGAGAACGTAGATTACTGGGAATCGGTCAGAGTATGGATCTCAAGTCAGCCATTGGCAGGGGATACTCTAAAGATCTGTCAAACCGGCTCGCTGTCCCTTCTAAATGCAACTGTATCTCTTGGAACTGCAACATTTGTAACTGCAACAAGAATGACCTTTTCATCCTCTTTATATCAATATATCATGCCGGGGGACTGGATCTATAATTGCACACACGATACAGAAGCCGCGACGATAAGACTGGTAACATATGTAAGCACAACGACAGGGGATGTTACGGTGGCTTCTGCATTTGGAACCCCAACGTCAGGACCAATGCTTATGGCTCTGGCTCCGGCGACACGATACTTATACACGGCTCCGTCTTCTTATGGAGATGGAATTGTTGTAGGCCAAATTAACCCAAACGAGTATACTGCAGTATGGAAACAAAGAACGGTCCCGGCATTTATTGATGGATTTTCTGGCGACCAGTTTACAATTATATACGGGTCAGGCCCGGTTTAAATATGGCGGTCACTGTAACTGAAACCAGAGACCCGGTTGATGGCAGGCGTATTGCAAAATTTACCTCCAGCATTAGTGCAGGAGGAGGTCAGGATTCAGTTGAATGGTCGTTCCCTGAAGGAGTTACTCAAGCATGGGTGTTGCTTGTTGGTGGAGGCGGTTGCGGGGGGTATGGAGACGGTGGAGGAGGAGCAGGCGGGTATGTAGAAGTCTTTAACTTGTCTGTTACTACAGGCCCGCACACTATTAAAATAGGAGCCGGTGGGATCTATGATGGGGCTCACAAAAATGGAGCAAACACAGAAGCGTTTGGCCTTGTCGCATATGGTGGAGGAGCAGGCGGGGGCAACGATGGAGGATCTGGTGGCGGTGGAGGAAGTGTTGCGGGGTCTGGAGTTTCTGGGCAGGGGTATAGAGGCGGGGTATATGGAAGTTACCCAGATAGAAGCTCTGGTGGAGGCGGTGGTGCTGGTGGCCCCGGTGAAAATGCAGATGTCCATGGGGGGACTGGTGGCGGATATGGTGGCCCGGGAAAATACTCTACAATTACCGGAGTCTCTACAGCATATGCTGGTGGAGGTGGTGGAAAATACTACAATACCGGGGTAAACACAGGGTATGGCGGCGTTGGAGGAGGTGGACAAGGAGGGTGGTGGTTAAACTCTTCGTATTATTCTGATCCGACTCCGGGAACAAATGGGCTTGGTGGAGGAGGCGGATGTAGGAACAAAAACGGTGGTTCATGGACATATGCTGGGGGGTCTGGCGTTGTAATTGTCTCATATTATGTCCCCCCGGTCTATAGGCATTTCGGGTCAATATATAACATCATTTCGCGCCACTATGACGTTCCGTTCACATCTAATTACAGCATAATCTCCCCCCATGTTGAGTTTATAAGTAAGTATGACATTGCGCAACCTCATGTCGATTTCACTTCAAAATATAACATCTACATAGGAATTGGGTTTAACACACAAATCGACGCATCTCCTCCAAAAACAGTAGAGTTTAGAACCCGCGTCGAAAGTCTATACAAACTATCGAGCAAATTCGAGGTGATATAATGGCCGAAAAGCCGATCATCCCATTCAACTGTTCCTTGTATGAGTCGCTAAACGGAGTTAACACGTTCAGATTCAATAGGGTCGTCGCTAGCAGTAGTGACGAGGGAAAATTCACAGAAGGTGCTACACGTGTGGTGCTGGTTGACAAATCCGTCAAATTATATGGGGTTGTAAAAGAAACCAGCATGTCGATGTCATCTCGGATAGAATCGGTTACTCTGGAATCCATATTGTGTTTGCTTCGAGACACGGTAGTAACCAACCAAGACGAGATGCCTATTATGAGAGCGAATGAGTTGATCTATGCCCTTCTCCCAAAGAATCCGGATGGCAGCGAGTTGTTCTGGTTCGAATATAATGCAACACGAAACCCGCTAATTCGGTATGCATTCAGAAGTGGATCGATACTAACTCATCTTAACACGATCGCCTCTATGTCAGGGCTTAATTGGAGATACGAGTGTGAACCTGCGACGACCGCATACTTAAACCAGTGGGCAAAAATAATTGTATCTGACGGGATCATAGACGCACTTGAAGACCCCCTTATTCTAGTTGAGAACAAAGATATATTCCGGCTCAAATTAGACCGGTCGCTATATAAACAATACTCTTCTGTAACGGTAATCGGGGTTGAAAAAGAGATTTCTGGGTATACTACGACCGCCTCCTTCCTCATAGATATGGAAACGCAAGATAAAGAGCCAATAAAGAACGCATATTTTTATCTTGATTGCGATGACGCCATTTTAGGAGAAGAGGAAATCCTCCCCCCATCAGACCCACATATGTATCTCACCCACTTAGGAGACTCCGATTGTATTTGGTTGCAAAGTATGAGAAACGTAGTGGGATGGGGAGTAAACGATACGTTTCGGGTCAATAATGAATTCATAGGGTATGAAAATACGTATTCTTTAGGAGATGCAAACGGGGGGGTGACTGGTATTACCCGTGAGAAATGGTTCTCTTCTGGAGATACCCCTCATCTATACGGCCAACCGTGTTTAATCACACAAACTATGCCAATAATTAAGGCGCTAGATACGGGGATTCTTTCTAATATCTCTCCTGCAACAAAATATTTCAAGATTGGGTCTGAAATCATTCAGGCTAAAGAAATTACTGAAACCAGTATTAAGCTTGCTACAGTTAATCCGGAGTCCCGTGAGTATCTGGGGAGAGGTCAGGAGAATACCCTCGCATATGCCCATTGGAGGGGGGCTGTTATCCAGCCATACTATCCAAATATGGTATCTACCGCCACCCAGTATAAGTCGATTGAAGTTACTATCCATGCAAAGGGAATCATCAGTGAAGATGGGTGCGATAAACTTGCTTGGGGGGTGCTCACGAATATCCAGAACGGAATATTGAGTGGGAGTTTTACCTACAAATCATCGGATTTTTTCGACAAAGATATTACAGTAGGGAAAAGATTCACGCTGCAAACTGCGACGAAGGACATAGAACCAGCGTCAACATACGACGTAATGATCTACTCTATTAAACGAGAACAGAACAAACTCATGACAGTAGAGTTTGGAAACATTGCTCCAGAAGTCTTGCAACTAATCAAAAGCGGGGAGTATGCACTTCAGGCTGCAGTAAGAAAAGACAGCGTCAGCACCAGTAAAGACGTCGATTTAATCTCTATCGGTGGGGCTCTTGCTCTTGAATCAAATTACAAAACAGAAGAGCGCCCAACGGTAAAAAGAAAGTATCAGATAGGCGGTTACTAATGGCGATCAGTTCCGTGCTAACAAAAGACGGGGTGTTTGGCACGTATGAACGGACACGTGCAGGGATAAAAGCATACCCGAACACAAAGAAAGTGGCGGCTCCTAAATATCTTCTAGCCAGCCCCGGAGGACCATACTATTATGACCCTGATATAGACGGCGTATCTCCCGTTTACAATGGGAACTCTGCGATTTGTGGAGATATATGCACAGTTGTGGCATGCCCGATATCGCATAAAGTGTATCTAGTGAGCTACGAATTCAATTCAGAAAGTGGAGCTATTGTTACGTTCTCGAGGTTACATGACAGCGACATATCTGTGGGGAAATACAACCCTCGGTTATCGATGGAATGGAAAGTGTCACATGGGAACTATGTGAATGTCCCAATCCAATGGCAGTTTGTCTTTAAATCCCCGCGTCCGACGATTGATGGGATCAGTTGCGCTCCTATAATGGCTTATCCAGATCTTGGAGAAGATGTGTTCTTTGTTTGGGGCAACAATCATTCATATATCGTAGACGTTGCCAAAAAAGCAGTTATCGCCGACATCAACTTCAAGGATTATACTGGGATGGTGCAGGGAGCACACGCCTTTAAATTCACTCCTTATTTCCCTCAACTTATTGTAAATGGAGTCTCATCATCAGATAATATATTAAAGATGTTTGCTGTGGATCTGAATGCAACAGGGATAGACCTTGGCTCTGCTGTTACATACTATAAGAACACAGGAAATGCGATATGGTCTCCTGTTATCAATGAGTTTAATACATCTGTTCCAAACACAGAAGTTTTGCAATACCCTTGTAATTATGTCCCTGCTTCAACAGGATGGGAATGGGAGACCTTTGCTCTGGAAACTGGGTCTGTTTCATGGGTTCGAAGATATGATTATAATTCAATGCCCCCGGTAATAACGGATTATCCCGGGAACGCTGCAATAAGGTATCGGAAAAAGTATACCCCATTAACAGACCTTCCAGTATTCGTATCTACTTCTCAAGCTGAGAGAAGTGGTACCTACTCCGGGCAGTATCCACCATATTTATGGACCTTTAGTAAATACTACACTGCATACACAAAGTCTGCATATTCAGTTACTGGCCCATCAACCATATATTTTAACAAACTGGACGTATACGATCCATACTTTATTCCTTGCAATCGTCAGGTGGTTTACAACTACTTCGGACCGGGCGACTTAGATAACGAACGGACATCCCCTCCGAATTATCCATATGTCCCATGGACATTTAACGAGTCGTCCAGCGTTCCTATTGAGGAATTATACAATTCATTACATTCATATCTTGAACTTGCAGTTGGAAACATGCCTACAGTTGGAGGGCCACAAGTTGACGTATGTCAAACCCTTTCACCACTTCAACCCGGCACAGTGCCGCTTGTTGGAATGTATACGGAAGATGCTGGGTACGTCTTTTTAAAAGTTAATTCATACGGTCCGGCAACATCGTGGGGAGGACGAAGCATGACAATAAAAAGCCCGTTTGGGGACGGCGAGATTATATACGGCATGGCCCCGCTCTACTCCCCGCCGGCAGTATCTCTATCTCACCCCTGATCGTTTGTGATCGCTTCCATATACGCAAAACTCTTTTTCGGAATGGTGTTGCCTTTCATCTTGAACACTTCCGGGTTCTCTCTGAACGTCTCACAGAACCAGTAAAAGTTCTTGTAGAGTTCTTTTAGATCTCTCGCCTTCTTCTCACCGATACCCGGCACGGACATATAAGCTGCGAGATTGGGATCTTCATAGACCGTCTTGCTCGGCGTTCTTTTGACAACATCCACCAGCGGGCCTTTCTCATCCGCACGGTTCCGAAGACTGACCACCGCCTGTGCAAACATGGTATCGCTCGGCCAGTATACCAACTGGACGTAGGGGAAATGATACATCACCCCTGACAACATGCCGGCAACCTGCTTTTGCGTCAACCTATTCCTACCTATGAGCATTTGATACGGCCAGTCGCCCTCCACAAACAAGTAGGGGTGTGTGAATTGTGCCATGTCACGTAACTGCGAATACAAGTGCCCTGACATGAGGCTAGAGAGAAAGTCTTTCGTTGACTTGTGTTCAATGTTGATATCCGCATCCTGCCAATAGAAATCCCCGACTGCGAGTTTCTCTATCTTGTAGCCATACCCTGCAGCCTGCGCAATCTCTATCACAAGGTCGCAGAGCATCGGGTCTTTCTCCCTGATGTCAATGGTAAGTTCAACCATTACTCCGCCTCGCAGGTGCAGGGAACGAGGTTTGAAGGTGTGTAATCATGATGAGATTTAATGCATCCATGAAGTTTACACCGCGACCATCTGCGTATTCTTCTACCTGTTTTACCAGCCCCAATAGGGCGTCCTCGTGGTTTTCGTGCTGTTTCATCTTCCTTCGCCTTCTTCTCCGCTAACCGTTTCCTTTCTTGTTTCTGCTCAATCACCCGCTGGTCCAGCCATGCCTGACACATGTCATAATCCATCTGGTGAATCCGCACCATCTTGAACTTCTTGTTCGCAAACTCCTCGGTCCTGACACACACCTCTGTGAACTTTGAGTCTCGAGAGACTGAACACAGGTGCCATTTTCCGTCAAGTGTCATGCCGATCTCTGTGAGTTTATACTTGCTCATCTTGTACCGGACGAGCGGGGGTTCAGTTCGTTTGAACGGTTCAAACACGATGTCGGTTGAATAATCCAACCGTGCACAGATAACATCAGAGATCTTCCAGACTTTGCCTCTGCCATTATACCCGAGGCTCTTCAGCATTCCCCAGCTGTTGTAGGTTTTGGACAACTGCCGATACACCCCGGGAATATCTTCGATGTCTTTCCATGTGAACGAAGACCTCCCGACTCTCCGGTATATCTGCATGAGTGTCTGGGTATCCTCTTCAGTCAACCCAAACAAGTATGACCGGACCAGTTGAGGTTCGAGATAGTGTGGCAAGAAATGTTTCATGCCAAAACACCTCGAAAACTGGAAACTTCCAATATATATAATCTTCCTCTAGCATATAAATGAAAAACAAGATTATAAATACTAAGCTTAACCACAGAAAACATCACTTGTCTGAAAATTTCATCCACCACCTACATGTGTCATGTACATTCATATCAGTCCGCTTCGTGATCTCGATACGAGTGAAGTCTCCCATCTGCTGATACCTGCACGAACATCCTTTACAATGTACATGGATCCACTGATCAAACTTCGGTCTTGCCCGGCCCATACAATAACATGGGCGTATGGCAAATTAAGGGTGTAGGTTGCTCCGTCAGACAACCTTATAATACCCCCGACGCGGTTCTGTGAACGCACCGTTGATATACCCTTCTTCCAGGATCTTCTCCACCTTGGACGTGGCGAACCCCCGTCGTTCCATCTCTTCCATTATGATACCGAGATAGACCGGATCACCGGACCCTTTCTCAATGATCGTGGCCTTCAGTTCAGTCATAATGTCTCGTTTCTGCTTACTCATCGGGGAACATACTCGGTCGATGTCAAAGACACTGGTCTCTGGATCATATGCAACGTGACGAAGACACGTCTCAACCATTCTGATGGCTTTGAGTGCGTCCGACTTCTCTATCTTTGGAGAGAGTCTGGCTCTTGCACTCGCCTGTGACAACCGCAGTAACCCTTCAAGTTGCCTTGGCGTTATCGGCATTGGTTTCCCTTCTCCTCCAAGGGATCTGAGCTTCACATAGAACTCGACAAGAGCGTCCCGTGCTGCTGCACTCAACTCCGGGCTGCACATCTTCTTTGCATACCCTATATACTTCTTGAGAAAATCTGGAGTGAGTGTGTCTGACTTCTTCTTGCCTCGTGACAAGATGAACATCGCAAGTTCAGCGTCTGTCGCGGCATCAACAACATCTCTGCAGATAAATATCAGATCAAAACGAGAGAGAAGAGTAGGAGGTAAGTTGAACTGACTGGCGAGGTCTTCATAATCATCAAACCTGCCGTTGACCGGGTTCGCTGCAGCAAGGATACTACACCTCGACTTAAGCGTGGTGTTGATCCCTGCCTTGTTGATCGGGACTTCCTGTTGTTCCATCCCGTCGTGCATTGCTGACCGGTCATGGGCTTCCATCTTATCCATCTCGTCAATGATGAGCATCCCTCTGTCAGCAAGAACAATTGCTCCTGCATCCAGAGTCCACCCGCCATTGCCGTCAGAGACTGCTGCTGCAGTAAGACCTGCTTTGGAAGACCCCTTCCCAGACGTCTTCACTCCTCTTGGACAGATAGCCAGAATCCCGTTCATCAGTTTCGACTTGGCTATTCCGGGATCCCCTACCATGAGGATATGGATATCTCCTCGCTGCCACGTCCCGTCGTCGTTGTAACCAGACACCCCTCCAAACAACTGGAGGGCCA